>Ga0102924_1000910_pt1 | contig 35377 bp, 48 predicted proteins | sample PaiPotPPM11metaG_FD_80116 | JGI IMG/M metagenome (GOLD analysis project Ga0102924, IMG submission 80116) | Iron sulfur acid spring bacterial and archeal communities from Banff, Canada, to study Microbial Dark Matter (Phase II) - Paint Pots PPM... ...
CCATAACCAGTTGCCGAAAGTCATCCTTGGTGTAAAGTTCAACGACGGAATCGAGGTCGTCAGTTCGCAAGCTCAACCCGCCGCCGCCTGACCCTTCACGTCACCAAGATTCAGCAATAACTCCGCGTAGGTACACGGCGCGGATAATCCGCAATCGACAGCGCCTTGGCGTAATCGCAAAATTCCCTGCCAGCAGGGAATTCTGCAGGGAATTTTACGAATTTCGGCGCTTTTTCACGATTCTGAGGCGGAATTCGACAGCAATTGCGGCATGTTACGGCGAAATTCCCTACGCAGCGGAGCAGGGAATTTTTGCCGGCCTAGCAGGGAATTTTTTGGCCTTAGCAGGGAATTGCAGGGAAGTGCCGAGCAGAAGCGGGAATTGCGCATTTTAATTCCAAAGCAATCGTCGCGGCTACGATGAAATTTCCTCTGTGAGCCGCGCCCGTAGCCGGAACTATGTGGCTGCTGGACGATTATTGCCGGGGGGACATTCAAAGGTTTTGGAGGAAATATGGACAGGAAGATCGCCGGTCTACTCGGCGCAGCCGCTGCGCTCACGACCGTCACCGCCGCTCATGCCGCAGTGCCGGCGCAAGGACACGAACTCGCGCCAGCGGCCAGTTACCGGGATCTTCTCGATCCGGTCCCGAACGCGGTCGCCGCGCTAAAAGCCGACGATGCCCGGCTCGCCGGGACGGTCGGAGGTGGCGGAACTCAAGTCGCCCAGTACTACCATCACCACCACCACCGCTATCATCATCACCACCATCACGTTATTCCGCGCCCGTTCCGCCGGTTCTTCGGGCGTGGCCACCACCATCATCATCATCATCATCATCATCATCATCATCACCACTGACACCGCGGTGGCTGTGCGTGAGGCGCCCGCTGGCGGGCGCCTCCTTGCTGCCTTTTGTTAGGGCTGCTTTGCCTTAGCCTTCGCTGCCCGCAGGAGATGGCGGTAGGTTCCGTCGAACACCGTATCGGTGTCCGACGTCCAGGTGGTGTCTGCGGCAAGAGTTGGTCGGCTCGCGTGAATCCGCCGTCCGCGCATCTCGCGTTCGGCGGCTTCCTCGTCATTCATCGGTACAAGAGTGAAGTCCGCCGTCACCGGCAAGATCAAAATCTGCAACATGGGCTCCCCCGGCCGGAAGATGTGCGTTTGACCTTCCGCGGGGGCCTTGAACACCACGAATGAGATCATCGGCCACCATTCGGTCCGCAACAGAGCCGGCACCGCAATGGGAACGGTACCGGTCGTATCTGTATAAAAGCGAGGATGCGGCTCCGTCCGCACCGCCCACTCCTTGCCGACCTTCAGGTCGAGAAGAAGCTGGGAGGTGTAATATTCATCGCCGAAGCTGCGGAATGGCGGCCAGTACAGGTCGCTTTCGGGCGCGGGCCCGAAATCTCCGTCGAATATCCACTTTCCGTCCTTCTTCGACACGTGCAGCTCGTTTTCGTACGGGTAGAAAATCTCGATGCCGTATTGCGCACCCTCGGTGAAGGGCGCGCAATGCCAGGCGTATTCGTGCGAGCCATCGGCGCGCGGCGCGGGCTTTCCGGCCCAGCCGGGCATTTCAAGCTTGGTCCGCCGCGGCTGCAATCCGAGGTTCACCAGTCTGAATTTGATTTCCTGCATGAACGGTATCCAAGCCGAAAAGGTGTGGGGGATGCCAAGTCTATGGAGCGGCGCGAGCGGTCTTTCACGTTTCGATGGGTCTCGCCCAATGTCTCGCAGACACGCGCGATCGCTCCGAAGCCGGCATTCATAGCGAACATGGCGAGGCGGGATTCCATCTCCCCGACTGTGGAATCATTGAGCGTTTGCGGCCGGAGCTGGGCGGCCAAGCTGCTGCCACGCGGCATTTGCCGCCGGCGGCAACTTATCCATGTGTTTCAAGAACAGGGCCAGAGTCCAAATTTGCCGATCGTCGAGTTCGTACTTCCAACTCGGCATGCCCGTCCAGCGGATACCGTGCTTGACTTTCCAGAACGTCCAGCCCTCGGGATCGTCTTCCACGCCGTCGCTCGCGAGCTGCGGGGGTTTCGGGTATTCGCCCTTGGCGATCGGTGGGGGAGCGGCATCGACCGCCGCCCCACCGTGGCAAATCGCGCAATGCTTGCCATAGAGCTGAATGCCCGCGATGAGGTTTTGGTCGGACAGCGCCACGGGGTTGGGCTCTTTCGGTGCCTCGTTGCGCAGCACCGCGTCCAGGTCGCTGCTGGCGATATACAGCTCCACGCGACCGGGGGTGGCGTCGGCATTTGCCGGAACGGCGCCGCGGGTCATCGCGACATACCCTGCCGCGGCGATCAAAATTACCGTGAAAACGATGCCTAGTATGAAGCCTTTGTACATCTGCGTCTCGACCTAGCGACCAACGCAGGTTAATAGTCAACACGACCGACTTAGGTCAATAGTCAACACGCGCGAGCGACGATGGTTCCAAAGCGGTTGCTTGGGCATCACCGGCTGGCCGAAACGCCAACGCTGTCATGCAGACCGTTAGCGCGCTCCTGCCTGACCGTGATCCGGCTCCAAATCCGCATTCAAGTCAAATCACCCTATTGGGCCGGCCGTGCCATAATCAAGTCGTAAATGCCCCGTGAGGGCCAAATCGTCGGTTGAGCAGCGCCTCGCCGCGCGATTCGGGCCAGGTTCCGGCGACAGACTGGACACGGGGTCTGGGGAAGTGATAGTTTATCGTCGTCCCGTGGAGAAAATCTCCACCTCCGGGAGGTCGACATGGATAAGAAAATAGCCGGTTTACTGGGGGCGGCGGCTGCCCTCGCCACCGTGAGCGCCGCTCACGCCAGCACTCAGCCGCAATCAAATGCACTTACGCCGGCGACAAGTTATCGGGACTTGCTCGATCCGGTTTCAAATGCTCTCGCTTTGATGAAGGCCGATGATGCCGCTCGCGCGCGGCAACAGCCGGCTCAAGTGCAGCTTGCCCAGCATCACCACCATCATCATGGTTTTTTTCATCATCACCACCACCATCATCATGGTTTTTTTCATCACCATCACCACCATCATCATGGTTTTTTCGGCGGCTTCATCCCGCTTCCGGGCATTTACGGGCCACATTGCTATTGGACGTTGGGTAGGCCGTACTGGAACGGATACCGGTGGATCCGTCGGCGCGTGCGCGTGTGCGATTAGGCAGTTTTCGCGCCTAAAGCTCCGGCGCGAACCGCCGGAGCTTCTTCGCGTTTGACCGGCATCAAGAAACCGGCGCGCATAAGCACGGCCGGACGCTAACGGGCGGCCGGAGGCGTCTTTCCTGCTATCTGATAAACGTTCCGGCGCGCAGTTCGTCGAATCGCAATCAGACGGCCGCAACGGAGCCGCCGTTTGATTTCGGCGGCGGACGCCTGCCGGCGCCAGTCACTGGAGGCCAGGCGCGATCTGGCATTCCATGGGTGATCGACACCGTCGTGCCGTGTGGGGTCCTCACGACTTGCACACGAGCGTCAAGCTGTTTGGCGAGTGCCTCGACGATGATCGTGCCCAATCCATGGGGTGTCTTAGCCAAATCCAGATGGCCCTCCGGGACTCCAATCCCATTGTCGGAAACCGCAAGCGTCCAGCTCGTGCCAGCCGCCTCATAGGCAACGACAAGCACGCCAGCGGCACGGTCGCCGACAAAGGCATGCTTGAACGCATTGATCACAAGCTCGGTGACAATGAGACCGATGCTGACCGCCTCGGCGGATGAGGCCGTGCCGTCTCCGGCCTGGACCTTCAACGAGATCGGATGACTGTCGTCGGTCAGCGAGGCGACCAGGGCCTCGCACAATCGAGAGAGATAGGGGCCGATCTCGATCGGCTCGCCTCGGCTTGAGGCCAATAGCTGCTGCTGCACGGCCGCCACCGACATGACCCGCTGGTGGGCGTCCCTAAGATGCAGCCGCGTCTCCTCCGACTGCACCGTGCGAGCCTTGAGGAGAAGGATGCTCGCGATGATCTGCAGGCTGTTTGCAACACGATGCTGCATCTCCTGCAGCAGCATTTCCTTCTGTTGCAGCAGCCCGGCCATCTCCCGTTCGGCGGCGCGCCGGTCGGTAACGTCCTCGATCGCCAGGAGAATGAGCTTGTGAGTTCTTCGATTGAACACTTCCCGCGCATTCAGGAGCATCGAGCGTCGTCCGATAATGGGGAAATCTCGCTCGACTTCGTAAGCGTCCATCACCGTGTGGTGTGGCGCGACGTCCTCCAACAATGACCGAAGCTCGGGGATATCCCACTGGCCGTCGCCCAGCCCGTAAACCGGATGACCTTGAACGTCCTGACGATTCATCCGGAACGTCCGATAGAAGGCGCGGTTGGCGGTGACGACATTGAGGTGCTGATCGAGCACCAGAAGAGGATCGCGGATCGTATCCACGATCGCCTGGGCGAGCGGGCGCGCATCGCCGATGTCGATGAACGACTGACTGTTGGGCAAAGCCCAAACGTCTGCCGGGGGGCGGCGCTCTCGATAGTCCGACGGTTCCATGTCTACCCTCCAAAAAGTCTACCCTCCACCCCCAAACTTGGCCCTTCCCAGCCGACGGCTACCAACGTCTTCCCCAATTTCCTCGCCAACTTCTTCGCCATCCGCCTCCGCCGCGAACGAGCCTGATGACCAGCAACAGTAACAGCGCGCCGATGGTGGCGTTGATGATTGCCGAGACAATGCCCGAGCCGAGGTGGAGGCCGAGTTGCGGAAGGAGCCAGCTGCCGATGAAGGCGCCTGCGATTCCGATGAGGAGGTCGCCGACGATTCCGAACCCGGTGCCTTGCACGATTTGGCCGGCCAGCCATCCGGCGACGAGGCCGACCAGCAAGACGATCAGGAGACCTTCACCCGACATGTGCATATTCGTATCCTCCAACTGCATCGGCAAGCCGACGAATTTCCGCCGCCTCAGGAGATGCAAGTCCCATCGTCAAAGACGGGCGTGGCCTAAAGCGAACATTCGCCTCTTCAAGGAGGAGGGGAATCGTCCTCCTCCGCTAGTGGAGCCCAATGCCAAGGTAAAAACAGTGCAAAATTGCTCAGTTCGAGCGAATTAGTGCGGCTCTCCCATAGGCCCGCACGTCGGCAAAATATGCGAGTTTAAGGCGTGTTCCACTCCTATCGAGCCGCTTCTCGGACGTCATGGCCGGGGCTTGTCGCGGCTTTCCACGCCGCCGTTGTGCTGCGAAGCCGTAAAGACGTGGATGCCCGCGACAAGCGCGGGCATGACGAAGGAGACGGTGATCCAAGCTCACCGGGATCTGGTCTAATCTAAGTCTTGATTGCCCACGGACCGCATACTGCGCTGGCGTTGCGAATTCGCTCGAAGATTTTCGTGATCGTCAATGGCGCTAAGATGTCGCAACCAGCGGGTGCGAGCAAATAGAGGCACTGATGCAATTAGAACTTTTACGGTTTGAATGGGCAATTTTATACAGATTCCCCTCCGTAGTTGGTTCGCGGCGCCCAATCCACCTTTCGATTGATAGACATTCCCGACCTGAAACTCGGAACATATGCGCGAGCTGCCGGGTTGTCGACGAGGACCGGTTCAATTCCTAACCGGGCAACGGAGTTCACCATGATGATCCGAATCGCTTCAGCCGCCGCGATCGCCGCGCTTATGAGCACGGCCGCGATGGCGCAATCCCCCAACGCCCCAATGACGCAGCCCGCGCCCAAGGCCCCGACGGCACAATCTGCTCCGAGAGCGATGGGTCCGTCCGCCCGCCTCATGACGGCGGTCCCGGCGAACGGTACGACAGTGACCAATTACTACAAAAAGAGTGTATATGATCCGTCCGACAACAAAGTCGGCGACGTCAGCGATCTCATCGTCGACAAGGGTGGCCGCATCGTCGCCGCGATGGTAGGCGTCGGCGGCTTCCTGGGCATGGACGAGAAGAACGTCGCCATTCCATTCCATGCACTCAAGGCCAGCCAGAAAAACAACGTGTGGCACCTGACGGTGAATACCACGAAGGATGCGCTCAAGCGCGCGCCCGGCTTCAGGTACGACAGTGCTACCACCACATGGCTGTCCGACAAGAGCGCCAGAAACGCCGATCACAAGGCGCCCAAATTGGCCGACACCAAGCTGCCGCGGAAATAAGCTTTGTCGTTTCCGATCCGTCCTGCCCGGCGTCTACGCCGGGCAGGACGATGCGACCGGCTCGGCTGTGGCGACGATCTCTGTTTCGATTCCTTGAATCCCCATCGCCGCTCTTTTCAGAGCCGTTACGGCGCGGTCAGCAGCCGTTCGGATTCCGCCCAGCATCGCAAAGACTAGTATTCTAAGGACTCGCTGCCCAAAGATGTCATCCAAAGATGTCATCGGCGCCTTGAGCCTGTTTTTTCCGCTTGCTGCGAGATGTCTTGAATCGTTCGAATCAGCCGGTTTAATTTTGGTTTGCATCTTGCGTCACGATTCCGCGCAAAAGTCGCCCCAAAAGATCGGCTCCGGTTATTATGCGTTTTTGCTCTCCCCAGACCAAGATCAAATCGTCGTCGATGACATCGTCTTCGGGATGTTCAGCCTTCACCTTCATGCGACCGATCACGCCGCCCAATGGGGTGCGCATATTCGTTACGATGATCGGACGATGCCAGTGGATTTTCGGATCAACCGACGCTGCATTGAAGAGTGAATCGCGCAGAAAATGGTGTGCGTCCAACACAAATGATGGTCGACCCGAAGTATCGACGATGATGACCCACTTTTTTCCGGAGGCATTCAATTGTCGTAGGAACGGGTCATTGGGCGAGCGTTCAAACTTCGGCATCGAAGGTCGTTCGTTTTCGATGGGAAGAGTGATGACACTACGAGGGTCGACCGACTCCCCCTCATCCACCACAAGGATATCGTCGAGGTCGAGAAAATTCAACGCGCCGATTGCCTCCAATTGTCCGACGTCCGCGCCCGCAGCTCCCACGTGCTTTGTAATAAACGCTCGAAAGTCCCGCTCTCGTAGAAGAGCGATTCCCTCCGGTCCGAGCCACCAGTTGAGAATAATCGCTGTAGGCTTCGCTAACGGAAAGAGTCCCACCTGATACACTTTCAGCAACGGCGTGAGCCGCGCCGCCATACGGAGCGCATTTCGCGAAAAATAAGCTTGCGGAATAATTTCGCCGAACAGCGTAATGACGATTGTCGAGAAGGCAAACGCTCCTATCCCGGCAAGGACGGAGTCCGACAGCAGCGTGAGGAGCACGTTAATGGTAACGTTGCCCCAGAGAACCGTGGCCAAGGTGAGGTTGGAATCTTGGCGCAACGCAAGCAATTCGACTGCATCGCGGTTGCCACCTGCGGCCTCGACTTCCAGCCGTAATTTGCTGATGCTGAAAATTGCCAAATTAAGCCCTGAAAAAATAGCAGACTGAATGATGCAGAAGGCAATCCCAATCCAAATCGAGATATTCGATAGCAATAGTGAGTGATTCATGGTGAAGCAGCCATTCAGCCAAGCCCGATCGTATCATTCCGCATCGAACCCATGTCGTGCGTTTTTGACGGTCGACTATTCCCTTCGATGATATCGGCCTCCATCCGGACCCATTACTCGCGATGAGAGCGCGGGTCAGCCAATCGAGAACCAGAACAGTGCAACAACAGTAACGGCCATCAGCGCCGTGCCAGCCCATCCGAAAAAAGTGAGTGTCGGCCGGGCGCTGAAACGACCCATCACCGAAAGGCGCGTAATGACCACCATCATGACCGCCATGATCGGAACAGCGACAATGCCATTGAGTACGGCGCTCCAAATCAGCATTTGGATAGGGTCGATTGGCGTATAGCCGAGCGCGAGTCCGACCACCGTGGCGGCGGCAATGATGCTGTAAAACCCGACGGCATCCGGCGCCTTCGCCTCTAGCGTGGCAGGCCAGCCGAACGCCTCAGCAACGCAATACGCCGCCGAGCCGGCCAGCACCGGCACCGCGAGCAGTCCCGTGCCGACGATCCCGAGCGCAAACATGACGAAGGTCAAATTACCGGCAAGTGGCCGCAAGGCCCCAGCCGCCTCGGCAGCGCTGCGGATGTTGGTCACGCCGCCGGCGTTGAGCACGGCTGCCGTGGTGAGAATAATAAAGAACGCGATGACGTTGGAAAACACCATGCCCACCGTAGTGTCCAGGGCGATGCGCGCAATTTCGGATTCGCCGCCGCGCAGCAGCTCCTTTAAAGGCCGCCGTTGCTTTAAAGGACGGCGCGGCCGATTTTGCTTCATCTCCTCGACCTCCTGGGACGCTTGCCAGAAGAACAGGTAGGGACTGATGGTCGTCCCGAGCACCGCGACGACCATGAGCAGATAATCGCGGTTAACCTCGGCAGCCGGCCACACTGCGCGCGCGAACGCTTCGCCCCACGGAATGTGGACCGTGAAGGCAGTGGCCACATATAGCAATAAGATCAAGGTGAGAATCTTCAGAACAGGCGCATAACGCCGGTAACGCACAAATACCTGCAGCAGCACCGACGTTGCCGCGAAAATCAGAGCGTGCTCACGATGAAGGCCGCCGATCACGAGCGAGAGCGCTTCGCCCATCGCAGCGAGATCGGCCGCGATGTTGAACGTGTTGGCTATCACCAGGATGGAGACGAGAGATATGACCAGCCAGCGCGGGGCGAAGTCTTTCACATTGGCGATGATGCCTTTTCCCGTCACGCGGCCGATTTGAGCGCTGACAATCTGGATGGCGATCATGAACGGCGTCGTCAGAAAAACCGTCCACAGCAGACCATAGGCAAATTGCGCTCCAGCTTGGGAATAAGTCGCGATGCCGGACGGATCGTCGTCGGCCGCCCCCGTGACCAGCCCGGGTCCAAGCAGCCGCAACACAATATTCGCACGTTTATCGGACGATTTGTTGAGGTCGGCCTTGGAAGAATTCATGGCTCCCAGTTGAAATAAAGTCATGCAAATTGCAAGATTTTTATGCTCCGCAGCCGACTTTCGGTGGTCGCCCGCCGCCGGACAACTTAAGCCCGGCGAGATTTTTACAAAATGCGGTGGCGATTGGAATTGAGCCTCGGGATTCGCATCGGCCTCGTACAAAACCAGAAGCGGTTTTCAATCTACACGGGAGTCAAGCCATTGCCGCCATTGACATGGAGTTGACGCGGCCAGGTGCTCTGCATTTTGCCGTTAGACGTGCGCGTTCTCAACAAATGGCGATAAGTCCTGACATAATCTTTGGCCATTCTGGCGGTGGTAAATCTTTCTTCGAACCGTTGCCGCACCGCGCGGCGGTCGTAAGACAAGATGCCCGGCAACGCCGCGACGGCTTCTTCCTCGCTGTCGACCATCTTGCCGGTGACGCCATCCTCGATGACCTCGGGGATCGATCCGCAACGGAACGCCAGCACCGGCGTGCCGCACGCCATGGCTTCGATCATCACGAGGCCGAACGGCTCCGGCCAGTCCACCGGGAACAACAGGGCGGCTGCCTCGCCCAGGAATTTTGTCTTCTCACGCTCGTTGATCTCCCCGATGAATTCTACGCCCGGGCCATCGATGAGCGGGAGTATATCGTTGCGGAAGTAGTCTTCATCGACCTTGTCGACTTTGGCGGCTATCTTTAGGGGGATGCCAGCGCCGCGCGCTATTCTGATCGCGCGGTCCGGACGCTTTTCCGGCGAAATCCGCCCCAGGAAGGCAAGGTAGCTTCCCTGTTCAAATGACGGCCGATGCAGGTCGGGCGGAATGCCGTGGTGGATCGTTGCAACAAAATTCGCGTGCGGCAATGGTCTGCGCTGGTCGTTCGAGATGGAAACCAACGGCATTTCGCCGAAGCGGGAATAGAAGGGCTTGAGATCCCCCAAGTCCTGCCGGCCATGAAGCGTGGTCAAGGTCCGACCCGCCAGCGAGCGGAAAAGCGGAAATTGGAACAGATCGATGTGAAAATGAAGGACGTCGAATTCGTCCGCGCGCTCGCGCACCTTATCGATCATCAGCATGAAGTGCGGAATGGTGTCGCGCACGTTAGGATCAAGACGGAGCGCGCGCGTACAACAGGGAGCCAACTCGGCGCTGGTGATTGAATCCCCGCTTGCAAAGAGCGTCACATCGTGACCAAGCGTGACAAGTTCTTCGGTCAGGTAGGAAACGATCCGCTCAGTGCCGCCATAGAGACGAGGAGGAACGCTCTCGATGAGGGGAGCAACCTGTGCGATCTTCATGATGACCTTAATGTCGCCGAGGCGACTAATAAAGTGGCTCCGCTTGCCCGGGCTGCGGGGGACGGAGCCGGGCAACCGGAACGCGCCTGGATATTGGCCCTATGCCGGATCGAGACTCGGCGATTTTGCCGGTCTGTGGGAGGTAGAGTCTGTTCTATTTTGACCACTCCATCTGTGGCGGCGTCGATATCCTTCAGCATGCGGCGATTCTCAAGGAGAAACGCTGAAACCCTCCCGCTAGCGGAACTAAACAACCGACGCCATCGTTACCTTGTTACCCATCCCACAGCGCTCTTTATGGAGTTTCACCGGATGTACAGATCATCTGTCGCAGGTCGTCTTCGAGTGGAAGTAAAACACCGGTGCCCGGCGCCGAACCGATATACCTGGGAAATTTTTTCCGAAAATGAAGTTCTTCCGGTGGAAGAATCCTGCGACCGGTTCGGCTCGTGGGAAGAGGCGAGTCAAGTGGGAAAGAAGACGTTGACGAAATTGTTGGCAATTTAAATCTTATCGCAGCACCGCACCGTGAGACGTCGCGACCCGCGATCGGGTCGTACCGATCACGTTGGCCGGTGTTTCTTCACTAACTTTTCCGACGATCGGCTCAGGCTCGGCCCCTCGCCGTAATTCGCAAGGGGCAAGGAGTACAGACCCAACCTTGAACGGCGGGCACCGCCCTGGCAGTTCAAAGCTTGCCGAGCAAAACCAAGATCAGCACGATAACGAGTACGAGGCCGAGCCCGCCGCCACCGTAGTAGCCGGTCCCGTAGAAGGGGCCACCCCCGAACCCGCTAAAGCCTCCGAGCAACACGATTACCAAGATGATGAGCAGGATGGTTCCGAGCGACATAGCGTTATCTCCCTAATTGCGCTGTGAGCATCATGCCGATGAAAGCGCGGCGTCTCCTCCGATTGCGGGGGTCACGCGTAGGTCTCAGTCAAACACAAGACGAGGCTCCTGGAAAGTGGCCAAGATTGCCCGAGCGAGTACGATCACTTGTTCCTCATCGAGGAATGCCTCCCTGTTTGCGATGTTCCCGCACAACAATAACGCAGGTCTCGTAAAGACGTGGATGCCCGCGACAAGCGCGGGCATGACGAAGGAGACGGTGATCCAAGCTCACCGAGATATGGTCTAAGTCTTGATTGGCGGTGATACCGATGTCACCGTTTCCGTAGCCGCCGAAGCGGCCTGGCCACTGGCCGACGCAAGCCGATCAGAGTCTTGGATCAGAGTCTTGGCTTCCGCAGACTTGCCGAATGCGCGCGGTTGAATACCCCGGCACAAGCGGGGGTGAGTTGCAGCCTGCTTCGGACCAGACAGGCGACGATGCGACTTTGGTCGGGAATGGCTTGCTGGCATAGCCGCATGACATCCGGCGTGCAGGCTGCTTGATCCTCTTGGGACTGGGCGAATGCGGGGAGCGGGGCAGAGATCGCCAAGATGAATGCGAGTACTATCGATTTTCGCATGGCGCTGACTCCTAGATTAATTCTTGCATGAGCGCGACAGTCATTTTCAGGATTGCGTCGTCATGCAGGTGTAGAGGAACGACCAGCTTTTCCGGCCAACGAGCTTCTGGTTCGTTGACTGCTCCCGGCAGTCGGCCCATTTGGCCTGATCCTTGGCCCACTCCCGCTTCGCACTATTCCACTGCTCGGTCGTCCAATTCTCGACCTTAGTCGTCGTGGAGGGCTGCGCGGCCGACGCCGCAGGCATTGGTGCGAACGCGACACCGGCGCCGATGGACAGTGCAGCAATGATAAAAGCGAGCGTCTTCATGATTTCCTCCAATTACGCTGATGATAACCAGCCAGCCGATGCAATAGTTCCGCGCAGACAGGAATTTTTTCCGAACGAAGAACATATCTTGCTCAACCGAGGCGCCAAATCCGCCCAAGCAGCATAAGAACGACAATGATGATGCCGTTTTGCTTGCAGTGCATCGGACGAGGCCACAGCAGAAATTAGGTTGTTTTCGCTAAGTCACGTCGCAGATGCGGTAATTTACCCTCGGAACGGCAAGATCAAGGTAAATCGGCTCCGTTTCACCCCTCAAGAAAATGACCGAACGCGGCCAGCGGCCGAATACGGTCGCAGACGATCTTGGTAGTCGCCAGCATCGGCACAGACAGGATCGCGCCCGGAATACCCCACATCCAGAACCAGAAGACGAGCGAGATGATGACGAGGACGGGATTGAGGGTAAACCGTCTGGCCAGAAGCATCGGCGTTAAAGTCTCGCCTTCGATCAAATGCAATCCAACGTAGAGCCCCGCAGGAAGCAGCGCCAGCCAGAGCGTGTCAACGGTCAGAAGGCCGGCGAGAAGAAAGATCACCACGCCCAAAGCAGTGCCGAGGATCGGCACATAGTTCAGCAGAAAGGCCACCGTCCCCCAGAGGATCGGGTCGCCCACACCCGTGAGCCACATCACCAATGCCATAACGATGCCCACTGCCGCGTTGATGATCGTGATCGTGACCAGATACGCGGAGATGTCGCGTTCGATTTGCTGCGATATATCGACAACCTGGCGCTTGCTGCTGAAATGCGGCAGTATCTCGACGAGGCGGTGCAGGAAGATATCGCCGGACACGAGAAGGAAGAAAAGAAACAGCACCGTCGTGAAGAAGCCGCTGGCAAAGTTTCGGGTCCCAGCGAATAGCTTCGTCAAAAAAGTTGGGCCTGCCGCCGGGGCGGCCGCATTCGAGGATGGCTCCGTTCCGCCAAAGTCTTCCACCTGCTGCCAGAACCGCTGCAGCGTATCGATGGGCGCTCGCATGAAACTCAGCCGCTCCTGGAGCCGAGGAATGCCCTCCGGCAGCTTGGCTGCCCAGGTGCCGGCCGGGCCTGAAATGGCCGTACCCAGGCCGACGATCGTTCCGAATAGCGCAAGGATCAGCAGCAGCGCCGCGGGCAATCGCGGTATGTGCAACCGCTCCAATACGCGCAAGGCAGGCTGCAGCAGGAGCTTGAGAACGATAGCAAAGACCAATGGCAACACGATATCGCTCGCGACATAGGCTGTCGCCAGCAGCGCAAGGACGAAGAGACCGCCAAGGAATATGACTTTCGGATCCGAGGGCAGGGGACGTTCCTCCGGCTCTCCTGCCGGCGGCACGACTTTCCCCTGATCGGTAGGCGCTATGTCCAACACTGCATGATGTCCTGTGTGCTCACTATGCTCGAAATATCGTGAAACCGGCGTGAGGCTCCCTAATTTAGGCCGGCGCCGTTTGAAAATGAAGATGCCGTGCGGGATTTACGCCGTCTGTATAAACTTGCTCATCAGGCTTCGCCGCGATCAAAGGCAGCCCACTTGTTCAGCGTTTTTGAAATTCGAATCATATCGGGCGGCGCACCAAAGGCCTGGATTGCTTCGGCGCGGAGCTTGTCATCGGGCCGCGCTTCGCGCGGACCCGTTGGCGCCTCGCAATGACGAGCCGCAGCCGTCATTGCGAGGCAAAAGGGCGTTCACGCCCGTCTTCGACGGGCTATGGGGGCGAAGCAATCCAGGGGCGGCGGGCAATTGATCGGTTTCATGGAATCGATCTACCGGCCGCCCTCGGCAGCCAGATGGAGCAGCCCGGGGAAATCTCGGGCGGCGGATAAGCGCTGAGATAATGCAGAATTGCTCAACTCAAGAGGTCTGCGGATTTATCCACATGCCCGCGCATCGGATAAATCGTCGGGAACAAAACATTGACGACGCCGTTACCCTAGACCCAGCAAACAGCGAGGAAACGGCAATGGATAAAGATCGAATCAAAGGTTCGGCAGAGCAGGCCAAGGGAGCGGTGAAGGAAGCCGCCGGAAAGGTCTTCGGCGACAAGAAACTGGAAACCGAAGGCAAGACCGACAAGGCCGCCGGCAAGGTGCAAAACGCGGTCGGCGGATTGAAGGATGCAGTGCGCGGCAAATAAGGCCGTCACCATCGACGGAGGCTTCCCACCATCAACGGAGGCCTCCCCACCATCAACGGAGACTTCCCATGGAATTGATCCTGATTATCGTTGTATTGCTGCTGCTGTTTGGCGGCGGCGGCGGATACTGGGGTCGTCGGCGAGGCATTTGGTGAACGAACGCGTTCCTACGCGATGAATTCTACGGTTACCGGATGCCGATCTGACGGGTCGGCGATGTGCCTTCGGCAACGTCGCGCGGCGGCGAAACAAAGCTTGACCCAATCACCCTCTCGCTCATCAACGCTGCCTGCACCCAGGTGCAGGCAAGTTCGATTAGGCTCCGCTTCTCATTTTCGCTTGTGACTTCGGAGGACTCGCGCATAGCCTCCTTGGCGTACTGCCGAAACAGGTCGGCCTCTGTCATGTCAGCCTCCTGACTGGGACACCTTGTTAGTGTCTCCCCTGGTTGCGGGGGTGTGCCCCCTGGCGCCGGCAATCTGTATCGAAGTGCTCACTCCGCTTAGCTGCGGCGAGATGTCCACCGCCACATTTTCTTACTTCGGCGGATCGCGCTCTAACGCGTTCAATAAGAAATCCGGCGCACGCCGCCGGTCGGGTGTGAGCTATTTTGCTCAAAGTCCGGACATCCTCGGCGCCGTCGCCAAGGGTGCGCGGCAAATTTTCACGAACCGCACCCTACTGGGCGATGCGAGCAGCGTTAGCGACGCTTGCGCAGGGTACGTCCTTTGGGACCACCGCTAACGTCCGGAACTTTTACGCCGAGGGCAGTGGCTAAATCGATTTGATGATCCTGCTCCTGCATGAGGATCTGGCGAATCTGTTCCGCCATCGCGTATTCTCCGAGCGTTTCACATTGCCGGATGCGATCGCGGTAATTGCGAATGGTTTCGTTTTCATTATCGAGATCATACCGGAGCATGTCCTTCGGATTTTTCGATGTGCGTACCGGCTTGGGAGTTACCATTGGCATTTTGCCGAGATAGTCGATCTGCCGCGAGAGGATCAGGGCATGATCGAGCTCCTGCTTGGCGTGGATTTCGAGCTGGCCGGCGATGTCCATGTATTGGGCGCCGCTGAGCACCTGGGAATAGACTACGTAGGCGATGATGGCTTGATATTCGCGGGAAAGGTCTTCGTTCAACAGCTCCGCGAGGTGATCGCGGGAAATTTCGTTTTTGCTTGTGGCGGATTTGGGCTCAGCCATTTTATTCCTCCTTTGAATTGAACGACAGATTAAGTATCTCGATCACCGCATATTACATGCGTAAATGCGCGGCGAAAACCAACATCATGCTAGCAATGATGTAAGATCAGTGACATCGAACTTCTTGAGGTTTCCGTGAGATCGGTCGCCGCAGGTAGCGCGCGAACGTGCCAAGAATGCCGGCGGCATTTTCCGATTTTCCCGGCACGCCGGGAGGCTCAGCGGCGCGCGTCGCGGACGCAATTTCTCGCATACCAGGCCACCAATTTACGCTTGAGTTGCTGCTGCGCGCTGGTTAGCTCAACGCCCGCATATTGATTGGCGAGGGCCTCCAGCCGCTGGCAATTTTCGGCACTTAAAGCCGCGTTCGAACTAAATGCCAGGATTAGCCCAGCGGATAGTACGGCACGGGACTGCCTCGCAAGCGCGCTCCACTTGACCAACTGCTTCGGCAAACGACGCTGCATAGACATGATGATTTCCTTTTCCAGGAAAAAATAATGCTGGCTATCAGCGTAGGTCCGATGGCCGAGTGGGTTCTGTACAAAATTGCTCACCAGGCTCGACCATAATCTAAAGGAGTCTACTACCTCGTCCGCCATCGTCCGGCGTCTCACTCTTTTTGGCGCGCTGTCCCATGTCGTACCCAACGAGAATTCCGGCTCACGACGCCGGTTGAGTGTGAGCAATTTTGCTCAGAGTCCAAACGGACATAGGCGTAGGCAGCTTAAACGATACGCTAACGCGAACCGAGCGCAGTTGAATGGCGATGGACGCTTCATCAGATTGGCCCCGCAATCGGCTCTTGCTCGCGCTGCCCGCGCGCAATCTCAAGCGGCTTATGCCGGAGCTTGAACGGATTCGATGCCGACGCGCGCAGGTCCTGATGGACGCCGACAGCTCGCTCGACCATGTATTCTTCCCCGATAGCGGTGTCGTCTCGGTGGTGGCGGTTTATGCGGACGGCAGCATCATCGAGATGGCAACGATCGGAAGAGAGGGCTGCAGCGGCGTGCAAGCCATCTTGGGAGCCAAGCGATCCTCGGTCCAGCTTCTCTCGCAAATCCCGGGGAGCGCCGCAAAGATGTCGCGCGCGGCTTTTTCGCTGGCCATGCAGTCGATGCCGTCCTTCCGCAATGTCATGGACGCTTACGTTCAAGCCTTTCTCGAACAGGTCATGGTATCGGTCGCGTGCAACGGCGCCCACAGCCTCAAGCAGCGGCTGGCGCGTTGGCTGCTCATGATGCGTGACCGCAGTGACAGCGACGCGCTCCTTATCACGCAGAGCCTGCTCGCCGAAATGCTGGGTGTGCAAAGGCCAACCATCACGAATGCCGCCCGGGAGTTCGAACGTGCCGGTTTGATCGAACGCGGCCGGCGGCAAGTTAAGATACTTGATCGGCAGGGCCTCACCGAGGCATCTTGCGAATGTTATCAGTTGGTTAGGGCGCGTCTGGCTTTTCACCTTCCCAAAACATACGAGTGATATTGTCGCTACCTTGTACCGGTAATGTACATTACCGACAGGATCCCCTATATGGACTTAGAATCATCCCTCGCAGGGCGGGCGGCGGAAGTGGCCTCTCCAGCAGGATCGTATTCCTGCTGTCGTGGATGTGCCCCGTCATCAGAAGACGCGCAGGAACCGGCCATGTGCGAAGTCGACCCACTGGATCCCGTGGAGACGGTCCGTGAAGGCCTGCTCGTGCTTGATCCCGACCTGACCGTCCGGTTTGCGCACCGTTCCTTTGGCGACACATTCACAGTCACCCCAGGAAATACCCCTCGCGACAAGGAGGGCCGGCAATGAACCGCAAAGCAAAAGTCCCGTTCGATCCCAAAGTGTTTCTCTCGAAAGTAAACGGCGGGGGAGGCATCCACGATTATGGGAAGGATCAAATTGTATTCAGGCAGGGCGATCCCGCGGATGCAGTTTTCTACATTCAGAGCGGCAAGGTCAAAAAGACCGTCGTCTCCGAGCAGGGCAAGGAAGCCGTGGTCGCACTCCTGGGACCCGAAGATTTCTTCGGCGAAGGTTGCTTGGCCGGCGAGGCGCTGCGGCTGTCGACGGTCGCCGCTCTAACGAAATGTGTGATCGCGCGAATATCGAAGGTAGACATCACGCGCGTGATCCACCAAGAGCCGGCGTTTGCCGAGCTGTTTATCTCGCACCTCTTGGCCCGCAACAGTCGTGTCGAGGAGGACCTGGTCGATCAACTGTTCAATTCGAGCGAGAAACGCCTGGCGCGGACACTTTTGCTTCTGGCGAATTTCGGCAAGGAAAGCCGGCCGGAGCCGATCATAGCAAAAGTCAGCCAGGAGACGCTTGCGGAGATGATCGGAACGACCCGGTCGCGCGTGAGTTTCTTCATGAACAAATTTCGAAAACTGGGCTTAATCGATTACAACGGCAGCATCGAAGTGCACAGTTCATTATTGAATGTGGTTCTGCGCGAGCAGCCGCAAATCAGGAATTAGCGGCGACGCAAGACGACGTTGATCCGATCGGCATACCGAATGGGAACGGTATTCGATTTGACTTGATCGCATCGGGCTCCCGCAAAGTTAAAGACTGCAGCCAGCAACGAAGAATGCCAATTATCTTAATTGGATTTCCCCGGATGCCGCTCTGTCGATGGCGCAATCGTTACGACCGAAAGTTTCACTCGCGCAAGACCGGAGAAGCCCAGCGCTCGGGCGGCAGCCGGCGACAGATCGATCACTCGCCCGCGCGTAAACGGTCCGCGGTCGTTGATCCGCACTAGTACGGAACGACCATTCTGAATGTTTGTCACGCGCACCATTGTTCCGAACGGCAGCGAACGATGCGCCGCAGTCATGTCTTCGGAATTAGACCGCTCACCGTTCGCGGTTTTTTCGCCCTTGTGAGAATAGGTCGCCGCAATACCAAATTGATCTTGCCAACGCTTTGCAGAACTTGCGGCGCTGTTCATGCCGATTAAGAAAAAAAACACCGCAGCGATCGTCGCAATGCTTTGCGGATTAGTCATGACTTCGTGCTTTTCCGAAGTATATTGATGCGACATGTGCCTTCCCTCCGCACAAGGGCACGGGGAAAAAGAGCCCGGTCGGTGTTTTCCAGCCAGGGTCATTGATCGAATGTTCGGATCAACGGAGCCCTTGAAGACGCCCGGAATTATCAAGATTTAGAGAGGGTCGCGCAAGGCGTCTGAGCAAAATTGAACACGCTCTCCCGACAGCGAAGAATAAACTTGTGATGTTGAGCAATTTTGACCAGCCCGTCCCCTCCCCGATTGTCTAACCTTCGATTGAGGTTTTGCCCACCTGCGCTACCAGGCCACTTGTCTACGTTTGCTTCCAAAAAGTTCCCGCAGAACAAATAAGCTTGGAGAAAACCAGCCGTACAGTCTGGAACCTATTTGGTTCTTGAATGTTAATGACTCTGCATGAGCGAGAAAATCGAAGAATTGTCAGACAAGAAAGGCGGAGAGTTGACGAGCCAACTCTTGATGCCAACGGGCGAGCTTGGAGCAGTTCTAATTAGTGCCTTTCTTTTGTTGGTGTTCCTTTGGGCGATAGACGGCTTCGCAAAACCTTGGAACAGTTCCGCTCTAGCAATTACCGGCGTGCATCTGGACGTATCCACTGCTCACCATTCGGCACCGCGGACTTTCGACTAAGCCGGATGAGCTAACCTATGGTTATATTGCTTGCTTATTTTCTGTCGATGATGACGGTTCTTGCTGTGGTTGTAACAACGTGGATCAACGTCGGCGCGCATTTCGGCAGTATTCATCTCCAAGCTAATCCATTGGTATTCCAGACGAACTTCCAGACGTCCGCAGCAAAACCGGCAAGCGAAAAGACCAGCCAGATTGCGCCACTGACCTTAGAGAGCGGCATATCGAATGGTCCGCGACGCGGTCGGCGACGCGCGCTTACGCGGAAAAAACTGAAGCAAAACTACCGTATGGCGCCAGGATACGCTGGCGAGCCCTCCGACGGTACGCCGTATTTGCCTGCGTTTTCTTCGTTGCCCGGGCGCGGCGCGGAACACTGAGACTTCTTAGGCGCAAGAAATTCACCATCCACAAAGAGCACGAGCACCGCGACCCGCGTAGGGCCGGCGTGAAAGAATGCAGGCCTCTCTGCGAAGGCTTCCAGTCGGGCAAGCGCTTTATGTGATCGTTGAAAGAAACGACGCGCGTCACTTTGACATAGCGCCATGCAGTCAGACCCCCAGCATTGCGGGCCATAGCCAGCGAAATCGAGCGGGCTCCGGGCGCGATCCTCTTTGTGCCCGTGCTGGCGACTGCCAAGCACACCTGCCGACACGCAGCAGTGGCAGCATTACCTGCTAAGCTGCGGCGGGCCGCAAGCTTGCGAGAGTGAAACACGTGACGGCACAGTCGGTCATCCGACGGACCGAGACAAGCTTGACCGCCTCAGCGGGATTCAAATCCCGCCCCAACTGATAAGGCCCGACCCGCGGAACCCATCAAGTCCAGCGGTCCTGTGAGACCGCACCGAAAGACCGCACACATTAACTGCAAGCGACAAGTGCCCCGCACGAAAGAAAAAGGCGGGGGTCACTTCGGGGGCTATCTCACGGGGGCCATCTACACATGAGGCGGCCTCTGAATTTCGGTGCGACTTAGTCGCCATGCTCGTGTTCATTCTCGTGTTCATTCTCGTGTTCATTCCCGCGTCCATTCCGGTAGCGTTCATGAACGCGTTCATGCCGATAGTATCTCGGCGCTTCGTAGCGTCGCCCGATGTGCCGGCCATAGCCGGGGCCGGTGTAACGGTATTGCGCTGATGCCGCGCCAACTGTGGCAAAGAGTGCCGCCGCAGCCAGTGCAAATAATGCGAGCTTCGTCATAGTGTGGCCTTCCATGATGGTCAGGATGACAAGTGTCATCAGGATGACAAGTGTCAAGAGTTCCGATTGTTCCGGTCTGGTTCAAATTTAGGCCACTCGCTCGGTTTCAATTAAGGCTGACATGCACTGCGGCGACCGCCATGGACCGGAAATTTTTCGACCTGTCTTGCGATGCCGAAAGTGAAGTCGCATCTCACCGGAAAAAGATCATCTTTCGCCGCTCAACCAAGCCCCGGCAGGTCGCCAACCGTCCAAAATCCATGACGTGAAAAATGCTCCTCCGCCCCGAACCCATCGACTGTGTCGCCGCCGAAAACAACGGCAAGTCTGTCACCAGCCCCAGAAGCGTCATAGTAGACTTCGCGGCGGCGACGACCTCCACGCCTCAAGTCAATGCGCATAAAAAGCAAATAACTGTCGCCTCCGATGCAACTAGACACGGAGTTGCACGTTGGGAAGTGCCCCAAGGAGGAGGCAACCAATGAAAATGAAACTTGTTACCGCTGCCGTTCTTGTAGTTGCATTCGCGATTCCGGCCTTTGCTGCCGACGAGTTTTATGTCGTGCAGGATATGGCAACGAAGAATTGCTCAATCGTCGAGGCCAGGCCCACGATCAGCACAATGAAGGTCCTCGGCGCCGTTCAAAAGACGCGGGCGCAAGCCGAAACTGCGATGAAGGCAGACAAGACTTGCATCACACCGTAGCTGATTGCGTCAGACTGCGATGAATAGGGACCCTGACTGGCTTCGTTGCCGGTCAGGGTCGTTTGTGTTTGTAAGTAATAACCACCCGCTACGGCGTGCATGTCGATTTAACCTGGCCATTCGTCATCCTCCGGCCGGCTTCACCGTCGCGAGTATGACCATCAGATGTGAGCAATTTTGCACAGACGGCTGCCGCCAAGGAGCGCATCCGGGTATTGGGATGTCGGGGCACGGAGCTTGCCCCATGTCGAAAACGGATCAGTTCTGGCAATACGCTAAAGAGGCGATCCTCTCGGCCTCCTACGCCAAAATCGACGAGGACAGGCAAGGTTTGCTTGAGCTTGGGCGGACCTGGACGCAAGCGGCATTACAGGAGCGAGCGTCCTCAGTCGATCGCAACAACCCGGCTGAGGCCGGTGCCGCGTAAGTATCCATACGTATGCATCAGTGCTATCACGGCCGCGGCTCTGCCCAGGCGCCGGGTGCCAGAGACGGGTCGGGCACCGGACAAAGCGCAGCAGAGAGTCCAGTAAGTAGGAGGACGCAAAGAAGTTCAAGAGCGTCCGCATGGAGGCGTGAGATGCCGCGCGAGACCCGCGAAGAAGAACGGCTGACCGAGGACGAGATCGCCCGCAGAAAACTCGGGCCTCGCGGTGTGCCGGGCGGTCAGGATACCGCAAAAATGACGCCGCAGCAGGAAAAGAATATTCCCAAGACGGGCGTCTTCGACGGCCATACCGCCTGATTGGGCAGAATTTTACCCCACCGACCCTGAGCCGATCGTCGGAAAGTTCAGTCAGGAAACCCCGGCCGATGGAGTGGTCAAAATAGAACAGACTCGATCCCGCTCAGATCGGCAAAATGGCCAAGTCTTGATCCGGCGTTACGCCGAATTCTAGACCAGCTCCGGTTGCCCGCCCCGCCCCCCCAGCACCCAGGCAACCGGAGCGCTTTTTTCAATCGCCTCAGTAGCCGGCCTCGTGTGCGTAATGCATCTGGATATGCGGGCACGCCTGAGAGGATTCTCGACTATCTTCGTGCAGTCGCCGAATCGATTGCAGACGCCGGTGCGGCTCTCATAAGCGGACCGGTCAATGCAAAGACCGAACTGATCAAATGCATTCGCCACCGCGATCCCAAGCCGATGAAAGTCATCGTCGGAGTGGAAACAGTCGATCGTCCAAGCGACGAGCAACTCGTTGTCCATGCCAGAAAGTGCTTCAAGGCGGCGGGATCGAATGCAGCCGCAGAAGCCTTAAGCCGCAAGTGAAACCTTTCGGTTCATCTCGAACGCGCTCGACATTTCAAGCACGCCGGGAGGCTCAGCGGCGCGCCTGGCGAACGCAATGCGTCGAGTACCAGGCCACCATTTGACGCTTGAGTTGCTTCTGCGCGCTGGTCAGCTCGACGCCCGCATATTGATTGGCGAGGGCCTCCAGCCGCTGGCAGTTTTCGGCACTTAAGGCCGCGTTCGAGCCAAGTGCGAGGATTAGCCCGGCGGATAGTACCGCACAGGACTGACGTGCGAGAGCGCTAGGGGAATGTTCCATTCGTTGTCCCTTACTGCTGCTGCTGCTGGGTACTCTGCGCAGGGGGCACCATCTTTCCATGATTCTCGGCCACCCATTGCGCATTGTCCGCCAGTTCGGCGAAGCTTCGTTCGAGCCTCTGAAATTCACGCACCTCGTCGGCGCCGTTTGCCATTCGCACCAAGTTGGCATATTCGCTCGCTTTGGCGCGATATTGCTCAGCGGTGAACATGGGAGAGCCTTTCTGTAAGAGGAGCTCCGTCAGGAGACGAACTTCAAAACGTCGCGCTCTTTGTTCTTTTTCAGAACAACGATGCCGTCGATTAACTTAGGTCTGATGGCCGAGTGAAATCTGTACAAAATTGCTCACTAAACACGGCCCACGAGGTGAAGCGGATCGCGGTCTAACACGCGAACGTGTTCGCAGCCCTTGCAACCTTGCGGGCACCGCGGCGTTGTTGTTGACCTCAGAACAAAATCGTTTGTTTGAGCTGTAATAGGAGGCTCGCTTGCTTCATAAAACACTTATCGCTCTCGCCGCCGCGGCCGCTCTCGGCTGCGTGCCGGTAGCCACGAATGCGTTAGCTGCCGGCCATCCAGGTGCCCATGCCGTCGGACATCCGATGCGGGGCCATGCAATGGCTGGCTTCCATCGTCGCGGACATAGGGCTGGCTTCGCCCGTGGCGGTCGTGTTGCCCGATACGGTCGCGGCTACGGTAATGGACCGATCTATGACAGTTGCGCCGGCTACGGCTACGGTTACGGTTACGGTCCTGGCTATGGCTACAATGGATGCCCTGGCAATGCTGCTCCCTTCGTCGGCGGTGTGATAAACGGCATCTTTGGTGGTTACGGTCCCTACTAAGGGCGCCCAGCGGGCTTGAACCACGGCGGCCGCCTTCCCCGATGGGAAGCGCGACCGCCCCCGCCAGCGCTCATGGCGCTTATCGTTATGACGGTGACCCCCGGTCAGATTCGTCGGCCTCGCCTCGGCGGTCGTGGGGCGGACCAGACTTTTCCCTCCCTGTCGACTCCGAGCAGCTCCGCGAGCAGCGTGCGTGCACGATTGGCGCGGCTTTTAATCGTCCCTACCGCCGTCCCACAGATTGCCGCCGCTTCGTCGTAGGAAAAGCCCGACGCGCCGACGAGCAGCAGAGCCTCGCGCTGAACGAGGGGTAACTTCGCGAGCGCGGCGAAGAGCTCCTTGAACTCCAAGCGACCGTGCTGCTCGGGAGCCGATTTCAGGCTGTCGAGGTAACTGCCGTCCGCGTCTTCGACTTCGCGGCGTCGCTTGCGAAATTCCGACCGAAACTGGTTGCGGAGGATGGTGAAGAGCCACGCCAGCATGTTCGTTCCCGGCTCGAACGAATTGATGTTGGCTATGGCGCGCAGGAGCGTCCCCTGCACGAGGTCATCCGCACGGTCGACATTGCCGCTGAGTGATATCGCGAACGCGCGCAAGCTCGGAACGGCGGCGAGCATGACATCGCGCTCGGAGGGCTGAAACATCGTTTTTTCGGTCGTTTGTCGGCCTCCATCGATCGTTTCATGATGACCGCGGACGCTTTCGTTGGCGCGTGTTTCGTGCTCCTCCTGGTCTGGTGTCGTCATCGCGATCCGCATTTGCTGCGAGCACTCTCGAAAAAATGACGTCTGAGGGACAATGACGTCTGAGGGACAGTACGGACGACTGGGTCCGGCAAACGATATTGCAAAGACATGACGGTTCTCCGCCGTTAAAGAAATCGACAAGCACTATAGAATTATGCACGGTGGGCGAATGATTTCTGTATAAGAGTGCTCACCTGCAAACTCTCGCGATGTGTCCAGGTGCGATGATTTGCCGGGAAAACACCGCTAAGGGAGCTAAGCGAACGTCGACCGATCGACGTGCCACAATGAAATCCCTCAAGCATGGAGTGTCGCAATGCCGCTGCAGCGAGGTGAGGTTCAGGGTTACGACTTCAATCGGATGGTCTTGGAGTTCACGATGTTGAATGAGAGTAAGGTCATTCTGTGCGCCATCAGCACCGCGGCGATGGACGATCTTGAAGGTAGCCGTAACGTGAAGCCGGATCAGCGCGTGGATCAGTTTACCCGGTTGCGCGAAGTCATTGAGGAGCGAGCATCGCGAAAGTTCTTCCAAGAGCAGGCCCAGGCGGATCGACCCGTGGTGTTACGATCGATCGATTTCGGGTAGATAGCCGTCAAACTCCCGGAGCAGAAGTTGCGCTTTGCGGCGGGATCGTGGGATCCGGCAAGCGTAGCCGGGTCTCGAACCGGCCGAAGGCCATCGACCGAGGCTGCGGAAGCGACCAAATTGCAGTGGAATCGCGGCTTGTGGCTTTGTAGCACTGACCAAGCGATCTGGCTTCTAAATCTCGATCTGCCGGCCGACTTCCACGAAACTCTCCGGAGGAATGTTGAACACGTCCACTGCCCGCACCGAATTGCGGAACATCAGCGTGAACAGGCGCAGCCTGGCGCGCACCAGCCAGTTGCGCTGTCTGGAGCAGACCACGGTGTCCCGGCTGCCGAAATAGATCGTATCTTCGAGGTCGATCGGGCACCCGCAATCTTTCGCCTGCCGTAAGGCGGCGGGAATGTCGGGCACCTGGACGAAGCCGTAGTGCACGGTGATGTGCCAAAATCCCTCGCCGACTTTCGCCAGCTCGATGCGCTCGCGAGGTGCGACGCGCGGGGTATCTTCGAATTTCACCGTCAGCGCGATCACCGTTTCGGACAGCGCTCTGATCTGTGCGACGTGCTCGATGATCAGGAACGGTATCGTCGTGGCGAGCCGCGTCAGGAAGATGGCCGTGCCGGGCACGCGCGGGACATGGCGCTCCTTGAGGTGGCGGAAGAACTCGTCCGGCGTCTGTGTCAAAGCAGTGTGGCGTTGGCGCATGGCCTCGAAGCCAAAGTGCCATGTCACCATGACGAGGAACACCAGCGTGCCGAACGTGAGCGGGATCCAACCGCCCTCCCGGATCTTGAACAGATTGGCCGCGAAGAACGCAAAATCGACGGCGAGAAACAGCCCGCTTGCGGCCAGCGCCGGTCCTACCGGCCAGCGCCAGCGTCCGCGCATGACGTTGTAAAGCAACGCTGTCGTCAGCAGCATGGTGGTCGAAACCGCGGTGCCATAGGCGCCCGCCAGGCGATCGGAACTGCCGAAGCTGACGGTGAGCGCAACCGTCAGCACCATCATCGTCCAGTTCACGAACGGCACGTAGATCTGCCCATATTCCTCCGAGGAAGTCTGGCGGATGCGAACGCCCGGGAACCAGCCGAGCTGCATCGCCTGACGGGTCAGCGAAAACGATCCGGTGATGATCGCCTGGCTGGCGATGATCGTGGCAACGGTGGCAAGTCCCACCAGCGGATAGATCGACCATGACGGCGCCAGGCGGAAAAACGAATTGCCGTCCATGGCCGGATCGTCGAGGAAAAGCGCGACCTGGCCGGCATAGTTGAGCAGCAGCGCCGGCAGCACGATCCCGTACCAGGAGGTGCGAATCGGATTGCGGCCGATGTGGCCCATGTCGGCATACATGGCTTCGGCGCCGGTCATCGCCAGAAAGACGCCGCCGAGCACGGCGAGCCCGCTCCAGCCGTGTCCCGTCAGCAGCGCGATCCCGTACCGCGGATCGACGGCGGCGATCACCGCGGGATAGCGGGAAATGCCGGCAACGCCCAGCGCGGCAATGACCGCGAACCACAACAGCATCACCGGCCCGAACGCCTTGGCGATCTGCGCGGTGCCGCGGCTCTGGACGGCGAACAGGGCGAACAGGATCGCGACCGCCATCGAGACGATATGCGGCTTGAACACATCGGTTGCGACGTTGAGCCCTTCGAGGGCGCTCAGTACCGAGATCGCCGGCGTGATGATGCCGTCGCCGTAGATCAGCGCCGCTCCGAACAGCCCCATGACGATAAGGATGCGCCGACCTTCGGACCAGTTCGCGCCGCTCATCGACATCAGCGCCAGGACGCCGCCTTCGCCGTGATTGTCGGCGCGCATCACGAACAGACAATATTTTACGGAAATGGTGATGATCAGCGCCCAGAAGATCAGCGAGAGACTGCCGAGCGCCGCCTCCGGGGAAAGATGTCCGCCGGTCGCCCCGACGACCGCCTGCAGCGCATAGAGCGGGCTGGTTCCGAGATCGCCGTAAACAATGCCGAGTGCAGCGAGCGCGGCGGCCGGTGTGGTCTTGCGAGCGACGCGCGCAAGCGCCGAATTGCCGTCATGAACGATGTCGGCTGGCACCATCCTGGTCTCCTTGCGCTGTTAACCGACGTTCCCAGATGAACGCCCGGACGATAGCAGACCGCGGGTTTTCACCGAAGCGCGGTTCGCGCAAAGAAGTCCCCGGAAGCGCAGAAACGATGATGCTCGCTAAGGGAATGTCTACGGCGCCGCTTGCGAACATAAACGCCCAGCGCGTAGCGAACTAACGGCGGCTTGATTGGCTGTTCAAGCCGGGTTCGGTGCGGCCGATCTCACGTCAAATCCGCCCCAGCAGCACGAGCACGACTACAATGATCAAGATGGTGCCGATGATACCGACGCCACCGTGTCCGTAGCCGTAACCGTAGCCGCCGAAGCGGCCGCTGAAACCGCCAAACAGGAAAATGAGGAGGATGATAACGAGAATGAGCCCCAGCGACATGATCTTGTCTCCTGTTACGTTGCGTCAATTAAAGCCTCATGCCGCGGCGAAGGATGTGCAAAACTGCTCACATCGATAGGCCTATGGATTGCGCGGCCCGATAGCGCCATCCGCGAATAAACAAAATATGCGAATTTAATTGCTGGTTTGCGGCTGGTCGTGCAGAACGACGTTCAACAGTGAACTGTGGACCTCGATGCCGCCGTTGTATTCGATGAAGCCCAGCTTTCGAAATTTATTCATGAAAAAGCTCACACGCGACCGCGTCGTTCCGATCATCTCCGCAAGGGTCTCCTGGCTGATTTTCGCGATCACCGGCACGGGCGTGCCTTCCTTGCCGAAGTTCGCCAACAGCAGGAGCAGGCGGGCAAGCCGCTTCTCGCTCGAATTGAACAATTGATCGACAAGGTCTGCCTCGACGCGGATGCTCCGACCCAGAAGATGCGCAATGAACAATTCGGAGAACGCCGGCTCCTGATGGATCACCTGGATAATAGCCGATTTTTCCAATCGAGCGATGACGGAATCCGTCATGGCCGTGACCGTCGCTATGCGCTGCACCTGCCCGGCCAGGCATCCCTCGCCGAAGAAGTCATCCATACCGAGAATCGCGATAACCGCTTCCTTACCTTGCTCGGACACGACGGTGAGCTTGGCCTTGCCTTTCTGGATGTAGAAGACCGCATCGCCAGGGTCGCCTTGTGAAAAGACGACCTGGCCTTTGCGGTACTTGCCGATGCTGCGGCCGTTCCCGACGCGGGCGAGAAACGATTTCGTATCGAATGAGCGCCGGCTTTTAGTCGCCATCACATGACCTTCTACCCCCATCATAGGCTCTTTCGGGGGAGAAGCGAATCGCGTGCTCAACCGGGGGGACACTTTGAGGCGATCCTTATGCCTATGGGCAGGCGCCAAGATCGATCGGGGGGCCGCCCAGGAAATGGAAACATTAAACACATTGCAGGTGCATCCGTGTGAGCAATATTGCTCAGAAATGCATGGAGCCGAAGATCACTATCCATGTCTGAGGGGCGCCCGGTCGAGTAGGGAGCCACGACAATGAATCCCATCACTGTATTTATCACCGTGGCCTGCCTCGCCGTGGGCGCGGGATTGGGCGCGACAGGGCACCTTTACGCGGGCATCGCCGTTGCGATCGTTGCCATCGTCATCGCCGCCGCGCTGAAGATGGCCAACACCTGGGAAAAGTTCGTCATCCTTCGCGCCGGAAAATTGCGCGGCGTCAAAGGGCCGGGACTTTTCCTCATCCTTCCGGTGATCGACCGCGTGGTGGCCGTCATCGATGCGCGCATTCAGACCACGGCCTTTAGCGCCGAGGCGGCGCTGACGAAAGATACCGTGCCGGTGAACGTGGACGCGATCATCTTCTGGTTCGTCCATGACGCGCAAAAGGCGGCCTTAAACATCACCAACTACCGCGAAGCGATCGATCGCGTCGCCCAGACGTCGCTTCGCGAAATGATCGGGTCGTCGATGCTGGCGGCTCTTTTATCGGAACGCACCGCCGCCGACGAGCTGTTGCGCGGCGAGATCGCCCGCAAGACCGCCGACTGGGGCATTTCGGTGAAGTCCGTCGAGATCCGCGACGTAGCGATCCCGGTTGCCTTGCAGGACGCCATGTCGCGGCAAGCCCAGGCGGAACGGGAAAAGCAGGCGCGGGTCATTCTCGGATCGGCCGAGGCGGCAATCGCCGGCAAGTTCGTCGAAGCGGCCATGACCTACGCGGACCATCCGGCGGCTTTGCAGCTACGCGCCATGAACATCATCTATGAGACGACCAAGGAGCGCGGCGTCACCATCCTGATCCCGACATCGATGGTCGACAGCATGAATCCCGTGGTGGCCTTGGCGTTGGCGGGGCAGGCCACGGCGAATCCAAAGACGAATGGGCCGCTACCGCTGGACAGCCGTTCCCAGTAAAGGGACCTGCCTTGTCCTGAAGAAGGATCATGGCGTGGCGCCCGGCACAGCAGAGCAAGTGGCTCGCGCCAAGGCAATCCTCCCAGCCGGCGGATGATCTCGTTCCTGCTGCCGGTTGAGTGGTGCGGCCAAGATGGCATCAAGATGGACGGAGGCATGATACAAAGGACGTCGCCATGAGGGCTGCTCGGCCTATCTGAAGCTTGGCCTTTTTGCATGAGCCAGCGGCGCGATTGGCGAGCATGGGTTGGATCATGATCACGACTCCTCCGCTGCCCGAAGCAAGGCCTCGGCCCGCCAAATCGGCCGCGGCTGCAACGGACGATCCGCCGACCGGCCTGACGGACGAAGAGGCACGCCGTCGGCTGGAGACGTTCGGTCCGAACGCGATGCCCGATACGGCACTCCACCCGTTGCGCATGGCAATCGAAAAATTCTGGGCGCCCGTTCCGTGGATGCTGGAGGCCGCGATCGTTCTCGAATTGGTGCTCGGCAAGTATGTCGAGGCCGGGATTATTGCCGGCCTCCTGGTATTCAATGCCGCCCTCGGATTGTTCCAGGAGAGCCGCGCCCAAGCGACCCTTGCCGCTCTCAAGTCGCGGCTCGCGCTCAATGCGTCCGTCCGGCGCGATGGCGCGTGGAAGACTGTGGCCGCGGCCGAGCTGGTGCCGGGCGACGTAGTGAAGCTTTCTCTCGGTGCGGTGGTCGCCGCGGACGTGCGCCTCACCGCCGGAGAAGTCCTGCTCGACCAGTCCATGCTCACCGGCGAATCCATACCCATCGAAGCCGGCGCCGGTGTGCAGACCTATGCCGGAGCGTTGGTCAGGCGCGGCGAGGCAGTGGCGGAGGTAACGGCGACCGGAGCGCGCACCAAGTTCGGCCGCACTGCCGAGCTCGTCCGCACCGCGCATGTCGTGAGCTCCCAGCAGAAGGCGGTACTGCGCGTCGTGCGCAATCTCGCCGGCTTCAACGGCGTCGTCATCGTGCTGCTGGTCGCCTATGCGTGGTTTCTCAAAATGCCGCTCGACGAGATCATCCCCCTCGTCCTGACGGCGGTGCTCGCATCGATACCGGTTGCGCTGCCGGCCACCTTCACGCTTGCGGCGGCGCTCGGCGCACGGGCCTTGGCAAAGCTGGGGGTTCTACCTACGCGCCTTTCCGCCGTCGATGAAGCCGCATCGATGAGTGTCCTGTGCTCCGACAAGACTGGCACGCTGACACGCAACGCGCTGACGGTGACGACGGTGCGTGCCATGCCGGGCTTCGACGAGGCGCACGTTCTGGCGCTGGCCGCACTGGCGAGCTCCGATGGCGGCCAGGACCCGGTCGATGGAGCCATTCGCACAGCCGCCGCGAGCAAGGCCGTCTCCGATGCGCCGCGATTAGTAAAGTTTGCGGCCTTCGATCCGGCGAAGAAAATGTCCGAGGCGACCGCAACGGATTCGACGGGAAACCCGCAACGTATCGTCAAAGGCGCCTCGTCCACGGTCATCGGTCTCGCCCAGCCGTCACCGACCGCGACCGCGACGGCGAACGAACTCGAAGCAAAGGGTTTCAGAGTATTGGCGATCGCGGCCGGGCCACCCACGGCAATGACGCTCGCAGGACTCATCGCGCTCAGTGACCCGCCTCGCCCGGACTCGGCCGCGCTTGTCAGCGAATTGCACGGACTAGGCGTGCGCACCGTGATGGTGACGGGCGATGCGCCGGCGACGGCGGCCATCGTGGCGAAGGCCGTGGGACTTGACGGCGTCGTCTGTCCCCCGGGGCCGATCCCCGACGCTGTCCAACCTGAGCAATTCGCTGTCTTCGCCGGTGTGTTGCCGGAGGACAAGTACAAGCTCGTCAAGGCGTTTCAGAACGGCGGCCATACCGTCGGCATGTGCGGCGACGGCGCCAACGACGCACCGGCGTTGCGTCAGGCGCAGATGGGGATCGCGGTCTCCACGGCAACCGACGTCGCCAAATCGGCGGCCGGCATGGTGCTGACCGAGCCCGGTCTCGCCGGCATTGTCGCCGCGGTCAAGGAAGGTCGCGTGATTTTCCAGCGCATCCAGACCTATACGCTCAACTCCATCATCAAGAAGATCGTGACGGTGCTATTCCTGATCGTCGGCCTGATCGTGACCGGGCATGCAATTCTGACCCCGCTGCTGATGGTCATCGTAATGATCGCCGGCGATTTCCTGGCGATGTCATTGACGACCGACAACGTGCGGCCGTCCCCGATGCCGAATGCCTGGCGCATCGGCAGCCTGACGATGGCGGGCGTCGTCATGGGTATCTGTCTGCTGGCCTTCTGCAGCGGGGTCCTGGCCTTCGGCAAATTCGAGATCGGGCTTGGGATCGAGGCACTAAGGACCCTCGCCTTTACAGCCTTGGTGTTCGGGAGTCAGGCGACCATCTATGCCATTCGTCAACGCCGGCGCCTGTGGGGTTCTCGCCCGAGCCTGTGGCTCGCCGTGTCGTCGGCAGCCGATATTTTGATCGCTTCGGTATTGTCGATCGAAGGTATCGCGATGGCGCCTTTGCCGGCTTGGATCGTAGCCTGCACGCTCGCCGCTGCGGCTGCCTTCGCCGTCGTCGCGGACATGGTGAAGGTTCCGGCGTTTCGTCGTTTGGGGATCGCCTAGCACCGCTACTCGCTGTCGAAAGGATGAAGCTGACGATCAAGGCGAAAGACTTTCGCGTGCGGGATGGGCACGAGGTCGATCTCAAAAAGTGGCCGACGAAGGTCGAGCCCGCGTACAAGTCGAAGGAGCAATACAAAAAGCTTCTGGAAGACCACGTCGCGCAACTGAGTTCACAACAGCAGCTTTTCGATGCATCCAAGATGACAGCGGCTGGGCGTGATGCTGGGATGTTCCACCGCGGCTGTAGGTGTCCTTCCGCGTAAGCGGAAGGGATGCAGCGTGACGGGGTATTATCCGATAAACGTTCCGGCGCGCAATTCATCGAAGGCTTGCTGCAGCTCGGCTTTGGTGTTCATCACGATGGGGCCATACCAGGCGACCGGCTCCTCGATCGGCTTGCCCGAGACCAGCAGGAAGCGGATTCCTGCCTCGCCCGCCTGCACTGTCACCTCGTCGCCGGAGTCGAACAGCACGAGCGAGCGATTTCCGGTCTGCTCCCGCACGATTATCTCGCCCGCGCCGTCGGTCTTTTCGGTCAGCACGCCGAACGGCTGCGATGCCGCGCCAAAGCTGCCGGAGCCTTCGAACACATAGGCGAAGGCGTGCCTTTCCAGTTCGACCGGCAGCGTCTTGCGCCGCGTCGGCGGCACCCAGATGTCGAGATAACGCGGGTCGGCCGCTACGCCCTCGACCGGGCCGCGCCGGCCGAAAAACTCGCCGCAGACGACGCGCACGCGCGTGCCGTCGTCGTCGGCGATTTCGGGAATCTCGGCGGCCTTGACGTCCTGGTAGCGCGGCGCCGTCATTTTCAGCGACGACGGCAAATTGGCCCAGAGCTGGAAGCCGTGCATGCGGCCGGCCGCGTCGCCTTGCGGCATTTCCTGGTGCAGGATGCCGCGGCCGGCGGTCATCCATTGCACGTCGCCGGCTTCGAGGTTGCCGCGATTGCCCAGGCTGTCGCCGTGCTCGACGCTGCCGGCAAGCACATAGGTGATCGTTTCGATGCCGCGGTGCGGATGCCAGGGAAATCCGGCGCGGTAATCGTCCGGCCGCTCGTTGCGGAAATCGTCGAGCAACAGGAACGGATCGAACTCGCTGGTTTCGCCGAAGCCGAAAGCGCGGCGGAGTTTTACCCCGGCGCCTTCGATCGTAGGTTTCGAAGCAATGATGCGTTTGACCGGCCGAATTGACATGACGCGACGACCTTTTGATGAATGCACCGAAAAGATGGAGTGTCGGGCGGCGGCGGCAAGAAGGCACATCGTTGATACCGAAACTGCGGCTCCTGCGCACATTCGCCCATTGGCATCAAGGCGCCTTCCGAACAGGCTGCCGGCTTGTGCCGATGCGGGCGAAGACTCGCGATTGGAAGATACTGGCTCTTTCGGGTAGGTTCGGATGATGCGGGTTCGTGCGCTGTGCGGCGCCATCGCAGCCGCAATGCCGATCGCCGGCACGGCGGCGAAGGCGAAACCCGGCAAGTTGACCTTTGCCTCCGCCGGCATAGGCTCCACATCGCACATGGCCGGCGAGCGCTTCCGGCTGGCCAACAGTGGCGGAAGCCGGCTACCCGAACGCCAAATCCGATTTCTGGGTCGGATTGTCGGCGCCGGCGAAAACGCCGGGCGCCATCGTCGACAAGCTGCACGACGCCACCGAGAAAGCGCTGCAGGTCCCGGCGGTCAAAGCCAAATTGGCCAATCTCGGCGTCGTGCCGGAGCCGATGAGCGTCGCGCAATTCGGCAAATTTTTTAAGGACGGCCTCGACGCGACCGTGCAGCTTGCCAAGGATGCTCACATCAAGCCGGCCGATTAGGCTGCGGCCGTTGCGATTGCCGTTGGAGCGAGTAGCCGGCCGGAAGATTTTGCCGCGCGATTGGCGGAGGATAGCCGCGAGAACGGGGCATTGATCAAGGAACCCGGAATCACTATCGAATAACGCGATGTCCGAGCAACCAAACTTCCTTCTCTTCATCACCGACCAGCACCGCGCCGACTATCTCGGCTGCTACGGCCACCCGGTGCTGAAAACGCCGCACATCGATTCGATCGCGGCGCGCGGCACGCGATTCGAGAACTTCTACGTGGCGACTCCGGTGTGCATGCCCAACCGCGCCACGCTGATGACCGGGCGGATGCCCTCGGTGCACGGCGTGCGCGGCAATGGCAACCCGCTGTCGCGGCGTTCCAACACTTTCGTCGACGCGCTGCGCGCCGGCGGCTACGCGACGGCGCTTGTCGGCAAGAGCCACCTGCAGAATTTCACCGGCCATGGACCTATTCTCAAGCGCCCGCCGCCGCGCGAGGGCGATCGCGTGCTCGATGCGGAGTTCGCGGAGGCGTTAAAGCCGATCGCCGACGACGGGCCATACGATCAAGAACTGCCAAGCCGGTGGTCGTTGGGCCGCGACTTCGCGATGCGACTGCCGTTCTACGGGTTCGAGCACGTCGATCTATGCACCGGTCACGGGGATCAGGTCGGCGGGCATTATTATGTCTGGCTGAAATCGCAGCGACCCGACGCCGACGCGCTACGCGACCCGAAGAATCAGCTCGCGCACGATTACGCCTGTCCGCAGGCGATCCGCACCGCCGTCCCGGAGGAGCTTTATCCGACGCGCTACATCGCCGAAAAGGCTTGCAAGTGGATGGATGACTACGCCGGCGCGAAGCGGAGCGATCCGTTCTTTTTGATGGTGTCGTTTCCCGATCCGCACCATCCGTTCACGCCGCCCGGCCGCTACTGGTCGATGTACCGGCCCGACGACATGGCGCTGCCGCCAAGCTTTCACGCCGGCAACCGGCCGCTGGCGCGGCCCGTGGCCTGGGCTTTGGCGCAACGCGAGAAGGGCGAGGCCGAGATCGCGGGCCAAGCCGCCTTCGCCATCGACGAACGCGAGGCGCGCGAGGCGATGGCGCTCTCCTGCGGCATGATCGCCATGATCGACGATGCCATCGGGCGCGTGCTGACGCGCCTCGCGGCAAGCGGACTGTCGGGCGATACCATCGTCATCGTCACGACGGATCACGGCGACTTTCTCGGCGATCACCGGCTGTTGCTGAAAGGTCCCGCGCATTACGAGGGCATCACGCACGTGCCGTTCATCTGGGCGGAGCCCGGCGAGCGGCCGGCGCGGCGAAGCGGTGTCTTGAGCGGCACGCTCGATATCGCGCCGACGATTCTCGATCGGGCGCGGATTGCACCTTACAACGGCATGCAGGGAGAGAGCCTACTCCCCGCCGTGAACGGTCACGCTATCGCGGCCACGCGCGACTCCATGGTCATCGAGGACGACCAGCAGCGCGCGACGCTCGGTTTCGCCTCGCCGCCGCGGCTGCGCACTCTAATCACCGAGCGCTATCGCATCACGATCGCGCAAGGCGATTCATGGGGCGAGCTTTACGACCGGCAGAACGATCCGCACGAAATGGAAAATCTGTTCGACGATGCCGCGCATCGCGCGGTGCGCGCCGAACTCATGGAACGCCTCGCGTACCGGGAAATGGAACTGGCCGACCGCTCGCCGCTGCCGACCGGGCGGGCGTGAGGAGACGCGGGACAGTTTCTCCGCTCATTTCCGCGAAAGCGCATAGGCGCTAAAATAGCTGCGTTTCCCGGGCGCAGTGCAGCAATAGCGCGTTCACGCGCGTCTTCGACGCGCTATGGCGCAAGCGAAGTGATGCACTGCAGAACCGGGATC
>Ga0102924_1000911_pt1 | contig 35369 bp, 30 predicted proteins | sample PaiPotPPM11metaG_FD_80116 | JGI IMG/M metagenome (GOLD analysis project Ga0102924, IMG submission 80116) | Iron sulfur acid spring bacterial and archeal communities from Banff, Canada, to study Microbial Dark Matter (Phase II) - Paint Pots PPM... ...
GAATCGCCCGGGCTGACCGCGTCGCTTTCGATCGCCGAGGACGTTGTCGGCTATCTGACCGATTGATTCGGCAAACCTGCAACCGGCAGCGGCGCCTGCGACGGTGTCACGGTGCCGGGATCTTCAGTATCGGCCGGCGGCGGCGGCGCCGCGCCGCGCCGCGAAACCTGCACGCGCGCGGGTCGCGGCGTCAGCGCGGCGGCGACGGCTGCGGCATCGACCGGCGTAAAGGTGCCGCCCGGCCCGCTTTTGCCGCTGTAAGCAACAAAGCCGTCTTTGGTCGCGACGATGTCGCCCCGCCGCAGCGTCGGATCTTTGGTCATGTCGTACGGCGCAAGGCCGAAGGCGTCCCTGCCGTTGCAGGTGCAATGGGCGACCAATTGCTTGCGGTAGATGAAGGCGGTGTCGAGCTCGGCATAGCGCTGGCCGTCGCGCGCCATGGCGCCGCCGATTCCGCTGCCGAAAAAAACCTTGGTTTTGCTCGCCGGGCACATTGCCCGGCAGCTCTCGACCGGGGTCGCGTTGGTGATGTGCTCGAGCGGAAAATGCTGGCCGTCGCACAACCGCACGCAAAAAGCGACGCCGCGGCCGGTATCGCCGCCGCCCTGGCGGACGCTTTCGGTGCCCGTCGGTGACGCCGGCACGACGCGCCCGATCGGCGCCGGCGGCTCGGCATAGGAATTGGCATAGGGTGGCGGCGATTGCCGCTGGCCGCCGCCGAACAGGAAGTCAAAAAGCCCTTCGGCGCGCGCCGATACCGGCACCGCGACCAGCGCAGTCGCGGTCAGCGCGCCGGCCATTGCGGCCTGCCACTTCGACAACTTGATGCGACGCGAATGCACTCGTACCTCTTAAGTCCAACCACTCAAACCCGGTTCGATAACGGCGCCGCAGGCCGGAGAGTTCCCTGCCTGTTTCGCCCCGCGACAATGGCCGATAAGATTCAAGAACGTTTGGCCATCCGACGGCCGAACCGGCGAACCTTCGGCTATGGCAAATAATTCCTGAATGCGCTCGATATTCAGTGTGCTTGCGCGAAAAGACGCGAATGGCGAGTGGCGAGTGGGGATAGCTTACTATTCGCTATTCGCACACGTCAAAGCGTTCTCGCGGCGCGATGCGCGCCCGAGTCATTCCACAAGCATCACGAATCATTTGCCTCCGGACAGAAGGGGAGGCGGAGCGCCGCAAGGCGCAATTGTCTTGGAGCCGCGCCACACCGGAAAGTGTTGCCACCTGCCGATGCTTCGGGCGCGGCAGCGCGTCCAGCGGGACGCGCTCGCCTTACGGCGCTCCACCGCGGTGCTTGCCACGCAAATCAATGCCATGGCTCAGCCCAGGCCGTGTTTCCTGGGACGCGCGAAACACGCGGGCGTTACCCGCCGTCCGCTGTCCCAGTCCAGCGAAGCACCTCGCAGACCGGTCATAGTGCCGGCCGATCCGATGCCCGAGCCGCCCGGGAGCGGGGTTACAAGCCCCGCCCGCGGGAACCGCACTCGCTCCATCAATCGGCTGTCACCGGTGACGTCCCTTCGATGAGCGAGATGGAATCATTTGTTACATAAACAAGGACAAATGTCAATGGAAAAGTGACGTTCTGAACATGTCATGGCCGGGCTTGTCCCGGCCATCTCGATCGATTTGGCACGGTGCCCGCCTAAGCGAGATCGCCGGGACAAGCCCGGCGATGACGATTGATCCATATCGCCTGAACAGTGACATCGAATCAACGCGGCATGATGAAGAGATAGGTCACCGCCGCAAACACCGGCATCAGCGCCACGAACGACCACATCATGTAGCCGAAGAAGCTCGGCATCTTGATGCCGCGTTCGGTGGCGATGGCGTAGATCATGAAGTTCGGCGCATTACCGATGTAAGTCAGCGCGCCCATGTAGACCGCGCCCATGGAGATCGCCGCGAGCGCGCCCGACAGCGGACCCATCAGGTCGGCCGCCTTGCCGCCGGCGAGCTGGAAGAAAACGAGATAGGTCGGCGCATTGTCGAGGATCGCCGAGAGCACCCCCGTCAGCCAGAAATAGGCGACCAGGTGCGGCGCGCCGTCGTGCGCGGTCACCGCATTCAAAAGCCATGCGAACGCACCATCGTGCCCGGCGGCAAGCATGGCCAGGACCGGAACGGCGCAAACGAAAATCCCGGCGAACAGAAGTGCTACTTCGAGAATGGGCTCCCAGGAAAATCCGTTGGCCGCGCGATGCTCGTCGCGCGTGAGCCACAGCGAGAGCAGCGCGGCCAGCACCAGCACGGCGTTACGGAGCAGGTCTTGCAGTTCGAGCGCCGTGCCGTAGACCGTGAACGCGACCCCGGGCTTCCACAGCGCCGAATCGATGACGGCTGCGACGATCAGCGCCAGCAGGACGAAATTGACGATGCCGTGCACGCGCAATGGCGCCGGTGCGGACGCCTCACCGACCGGCGCCACACGGCGGTCTTTGAGGTAGAACCACACGTCGGCCACGACAAACAGCGCCAGCACGCAGCCGGCAACAAATGCCGTCGGCTGCCACAGATTTTTCGCCGGCCAGAAGAAATCGACGCCGTTGAGAAAACCGATGAACAGCGGCGGATCGCCGAGCGGCGACAGCGCGCCGCCGATATTGCCCACCAGAAAAATAAAGAACACCACGACGTGAACGTTGTTGAGCCGCGCCGCATTGGCCCGCAGCAGCGGCCGGATCAGAATCATGGCCGCGCCGGTGGTGCCGACAATGCTGGCAATCAGCGCGCCGAACGCAAGGATCGCGGTGTTGGTGAGCGGCGTGCCGCGCAAACTTCCGGTCACCAGAATGCCGCCGGCGACCACATAGAGCGCGAACAGCATGGCGATGAAGCCCAGATAGTCGCCGAGCAGCGCATGCGCCAAGGCGGCCAGCGCCGTATCGGCGCCGCGCAGCGCCGCCATCGGCGCAATCGTAAGCGTTGCCCATATGAAAGCGAGCTTGCCGTAATGGCGATGCCAGAAGTTGCGGACCAGGAGCGGTGCGAAAGCGATGGTCAAGAGAATGCCGGCAAAAGGCAGCGCCCACGGCCAATTCAGCGTGGCGCCATCGAGCGTGGCGGCATGGGCCGCGCCGGGCATCGAAGCAGCAGCAAATATTATTGGGACAAGGCGAAGCCGTCTAAGCATATGTTTACATGCGCAAAACGAGGCTATCCGTCATGCCCGGCCACCCGGGGCCGGCCTGTTGGCCGGCCCGAGTGCAAGCTTGTGCCGGGCATCCCGCTCATGCGGGCACAGTACATTTTAATCGGGATGGCCGGGACAAGCCCGGCCATGACGGCGTGTGGTAGACATAGTCTAAATTGCAAACAATGCTCCGCAATGGGGCTATCGAGAGGGAGACAGCCTTGGGCACACGAGATCGAAACCATCCCGGTCGTGCCGGAGAAATGAAACTGCCCCGCAGACTATTCCTGCATCTGGCGGCGGGCGCCGCCGCGCTGCCGGCGCTGGCGCGTGGCGCTCGGGCGGAAACCTATCCGTCGCGGCTGGTGCGCGTGATGGTTCCCTTTGCGCCCGGCAGCGCGCCCGACATTATCGCGCGGCTGGCCGCGCAATGGCTGTCCGAGCGGCTCGGCCAGCAATTCGTCACTGAAACCCGGCCGGGCGCCGCCAGCAATATCGGCACCGAAATTGTGGTGCGGGCGCAGCCGGACGGTTATACGATCCTTGCCGACGTCCTGACCCACGTGCTCAACGCGTCGCTGTACCGGAATCTGAACTTCAATTTCATCCGCGACATCGCGCCGGTCGCGACGGTGGCGAACGCCCCTTTCGTCGTGCTGGTCACGAATTCATTGCCGGCCAAAACCATTCCGGAGTTCATCGCCTATGCCAAAGCCAATCCGGGCAAGATCAATATGGCCTCGGGCGGCAACGGCACCGCGTCCCATATCTTCGGCACGCTGTTCATGATGATGGCCGGTATCGAGCTGGTTCACGTGCCTTATCGCACCAATTACATGACAGACCTGATCGGCGGCGAGGTCCAGGTCGTGATCAATCCGATCCCGCAATCGATGGAATTCGTCAAAGCCGGCAAAGTGCGCGCGCTGGCGGTGACGACGCCGAAGCGCCTCGACGCGCTTCCCGACCTTCCCACCGTGAGCGAATTCGTGCCGGGCTACGAGGCGATCGGCTGGTATGGCATCGGCGCGCCGAAGGACACGCCCGCCGACATCATCGGCAAGCTCAACTCCGCGATCAACGCAGCCCTCGACGAGCCTGAACCGAAGGCGCGGCTTGCCGACTTGGGCGTCGAGCCAATGCGCAAGACACCCGCGCAATTCGCAAAATTCATCGCCGACGAACACGAAAAGTGGGGCAAGGTCATTCGCGCGGCCAATATCAAGCTCGATTGAAATCGCTGCAACGAGAGGATGCCGCGTTGCATCCGGCATCATCGGCACTGCCTAAAGAGGAGAAAACCGTGACTGCTCACCGCTTTCAGAATCCTTCGACGATGCCGCCGACCCGCGGCTACACCCACGTGGTGGAGACGACGAGTCCGAGCCGCACCATCTATCTTGCCGGGCAGCTCGGCATGACGCCGGACGGCAAATTCGCCGGCCCCGATTTCCGCGCCCAGGCGGTGCAGTGCTTCGAGAACCTGAAACTGGCGCTCGCCGCGGCCGGCGCCGGCATCGAGCACGTGGTGAAAGTCACCAACTATTTCGTCGACATCGCTCACCTGCCGATCTACTTCGAAGTGCGCAACGCTTACGTCAACACCAAGGCGCCGCCGGCAAGTACGGCGGTGCAGATTTCCAAGCTGGCGCACGAAGGCGCGCTGTTCGAGCTCGAAGCGATTGCCGTGGTGCCGGAAAAGTGAGCCCGGCGAGCGGCGGGGCCTTCAGGTGAAGGTGGGCGGCGCTCACAGCTCAATTGCATGGCTTGACCCGTTGTGATTCAATCTCGCAAAATCGCGAGACTCGGGAGGTAATGAGCATGGCCATAACCATCTGTCCGGTCACGCCAAGCTTTGCCGCCGAGATCGGCGACGTCGATTTGGCCCAACTCGACCCGTCCGAGGTAGAGGCGATCAAGAATGCGTTCGCGAAATACGCGGTCCTGATCTTTCCCGAACAGCATCTGTCGCAGGACCAGCATCTCGACTTCGCGCGGCACTTCGGCCCGCTTGAGACCACGATCGCGCTTCATCGCAAGGATGCGAAGCTCCGCGTGCGCAAGGAGTTTGCCGATGTTTCCAATCTCGATCCCGAAAACGAGGTGTGGGGCAAGGAGTCAAGGCAGCGCATGTTCCAGTTGGGCAATCGGCTGTGGCACACCGACAGCTCGTTCAAACGGCTGCCGGCGCGGGCATCGCTGCTCTATGCGCGCTCGATTCCGCCGATCGGCGGCCATACCGAATTTGCCGATGAGCGGGCGGCCTACGATGCGCTTCCCGGGGGCATGAAGCGCCGCCTCGACACCCTTGTGGCGGAACATTCGATCTTCAACTCGCGCGCGCGGCTTGGCTTCACCGAGTTCAGCGAGGAGGAACGCCAGGGACTGCCGCCGGTGCCGCAGGTGGTCGTTCGCACCATCCCGGAATCCGGCCGCAAGTCGCTTTACCTCGCGTCACATGCCGGCCGGATTTTCGGCATGCCCGAAGCGGACGGCCGCGTGCTGATCGACGAGCTGGTCGCCCACGCCACGCAACGTCAATTCGTTTACACCCATCGCTGGCGCGTCCACGATCTCGTCATCTGGGACGATCGCTGCACGATGCATCGCGGCACCGAATTCGACGATTTGCGCTGGAAGCGCGACATGCAGCGCGCCACCGTCTGCGACATTGCCAATTCCTGCGAGCAAGCCGGCATCGCTGTCGAAGCCGCGGAGTAAGCAGGACGTCATGCTCCGCGACCCGCCTTCGCTCGGGGATGCGAGCTACGGCGGGTTTGAGTCCACCGAAGTGCGGAGCGCGTAGGTGGAAGGCGGGGCATCCAGTAATCGCAATCGTGCAATTCTCACGATCGGTGTGTACTGGATCATCCGCTTTCGCGGATGATGACACGTCGGTATGCGGCAGTCAGAAATTCACCGGCGGGCGATGACAATAAGTATCAGCCCGGCCGCCGCCAGTGCGCCGCCGTAATAGATCCATTTGGACTGGCTGATCATGAAGCTTGAAGCGGGCCACGGGATGTAGCCCGACCCCTGCCCCATCCAGAGCAGCCCCATCGCCAAGGCGATTACGCCGAAGAGTGTCAGAAGTGTTTTCATTTATCCCACCGTTTCGTTATTGCGAGGAGCGTTAGCGACGAAGCAATCCAGGGGAGCCTGCATTGAGCGCTGGATTGCTTCGCTCCGCTCGCAATGACGATTAATGCGCGGCGTCCCAATTGTCGGCGGCGTGGGCCTCGACCTGGAGCGGCACCGATAGCGACAGCGCCGGCATCGGTGCGTCGACCATGACGCTGGTGACCACCGGCAGCGTTCTTTCGACCTCGCTGTCTGGCACTTCGAACACCAGCTCGTCGTGCACCTGCAGCAGCATCTGGGCTGCGAGTTTTTTCTTCGCCAAAGCGGCGTCCATGCGGACCATGGCGCGGCGGATGATGTCGGCGGCGCTGCCTTGCAGCCGCGCATTGACCGCGGCACGCTCGTTAAAGGCGCGGATCGAGGCGTTCGACGCGGCGATGTCCGGATAGTGGCATTTGCGGCCGAACAGCGTCTCCACATAGCCGTTCTTGCGCGCGAAGCTCTTGGTTTCCTCGATGTAGTCGCGGATGCCGGGAAACCGCTCGAAATATTTTTTGATGTAGGCGCCGGCCTCCTCGCGCCCGATGCCAAGCTGATTGGCGAGCCCGAACGCGGAGATGCCATAGATGATGCCGAAATTGATCGCCTTAGCGCGGCGGCGCACTTCCGCGGGCATGTTCTTCACCGGCACGCCGAACATTTCCGACGCCGTCATGGCGTGAATGTCGAGGTTTTCGCGGAACGCCTTGCGCAACTGCTCGATCTGCGCGATCTCGGCAAGCAGCCGCAGCTCGATCTGCGAATAGTCCGCCGACACAAGCTTCATGCCGCGATCGGCGATAAAAGCGCGGCGGATTTTGCGGCCGTCTTCGGTGCGCACCGGGATGTTCTGCAAATTCGGCTCCGACGACGACAGCCGGCCGGTCGTGGTCGAAGCGAGCGCGTAGCTGGTGTGCACGCGGTGCGTCGCCGGATTGACGAAGCCCGGCAGCGCGTCGGTATAGGTTGATTTTAGTTTCGACACCTGCCGCCAGTCGAGAATTTTTTGCGGCAGCTCGTGGCCGAGCTCGGCGAGTTCCTCGAGCTGGCGCGCGCCGGTCGACCACTGGCCGGTCTTGGTCTTGGTGCCGCCCGGCAACTGCATCTTGCCGAACAAGATGTCGCCGATCTGCTTCGGTGAGCCGACATTGACCGGCTCGCCGGCAAGCTTGGCGATCTCGGCTTCGAGGCCGGCGGCCTCCTGCGCGAATTCGCCGGACAGCCGCGACAGCACCTGACGGTCGATCGAGATGCCGCGCCGCTCCATATGCGCGAGCACGCGCAAGAGCGGCCGCTCCAGCGTTTCGTAAACATTGAGCACATGCTCGGCGGCAAGGCGCGGTTTGAGCACCTGCCACAGCCGCAAGGTCACGTCGGCATCTTCGGCGGCATATTCGGTCGCCTTGTCGATCTCGACGCAGTCGAACGTGACTTTGGTCTTGCCGGCTTTCGTCACTTCGTTGAAGTCGATGGTCTGGTGATTGAAGTAGCGCTGGGCGAGCGGATCGAGGCCGTGATCGGAGCGGCCGGCATCGACCACATACGACATCAGCATGGTGTCGTCGTAAGGTCCGATCTCGATGCCGCGCACGGCGAAAATCTGCCAGTCGAATTTCAGATTCTGGCCGATCTTGAGCACGCCCTTGTCCTCAAGCAGCGGCTTCAAGGCATCGAGCGCGGCGCGTTCGGCAATCTGATCGGGCGCAATGTCGCCGGCAAACAGCCCGCCGCTGCCGCCATCGCCGCCCTGGCGGTGCGACAGCGGCACGTAACAAGCGTCGTTCGGCGCCAATGCCAGCGAGAAGCCGCACAGCATCGCCTGCATCGGATCGAGACTGTTGGTCTCGGTGTCGATGGCGACGTATCCCTGGTCGTGCGCGCGCATGACCCAGGCCTTGAGCCGGTCGAGGCTGCGCACGGATTCATATTTCGAGCGATCGAATTTTTGGCCATGCGCGATGTCGAGGCGCGCCGCCGCGAGCGCCTGCGGCGTCAGCGCGCCGTTGGTTTTGCTCGGCGCAGCACTCCCTCCCCCGCTTGCGGGAAAGGGTGGGGTGGGGGCTACGGCGTGTCCGCTTACCCCCTCCCGCTTCGCTTCCGCCTTCGCGCTCTGCGCTACGGCGGACAGGTCGCTGGCGTCCTCCCCCGCAAGCGGGGGAGGAGAAGAGGCGCCACGCACCGCGAGCTTCGCATCCGGCTCGATCGCGCCGACGTCGATCGAGGCAAACTCAGCCACGCGCCGGGTGAGCGAACTGAACTCCATCGCCTTGAGAAACGCGATCAGCAATTTGTAGTCAGGCTCGTGCACCGCGAGATCGCCGATCGGCACGGCGAGCTTGACATTCTGATCGAGCGTGACGAGCTTTTTTGACAGCCGCGCCTTGTCGGCGTTCTCGATCAGCGATTCGCGGCGCTTGTCCTGCTTGATCTCGCCCGCGCGTTCGAGCAGCGTTTCGAGATCGCCGTATTCACCGATCAGCTGCGCCGCGGTCTTCACGCCGATGCCAGGCACCCCCGGCACGTTGTCGGTGGAATCGCCGATCAGCGCCTGCACTTCGATGACCTTGTCCGGCGGCACGCCGAATTTCTCGATCACCTCGGCGCGGCCGATCTTCTTGTCTTTCATGGTGTCGAACATGACGACGCGGTCGTTGACGAGTTGCATCAAGTCCTTGTCCGAGGAGACGATGGTGGCGGTGGCGCCGGCCTCGCAGGCCTGCCGCACATAGGTCGCGATCAGGTCGTCGGCTTCAAAACCCTTCTGTTCCAGGCAGGGCAGATCGAAGGCGTGCACCGCTTCGCGGATCAGCCCGAATTGCGGCCGCAAATCGTCGGGCGGGTCCGGGCGATGCGCCTTGTAGTCGGGATACATTTCGGTGCGGAAGGTTTGCTCGGACAGGTCGAACACCACGGCAAGATGGGTCGGCTTCTCGTCCGCCTTCATGTCGCGCAACAGCTTCCACAGCATGTTGCAGAAGCCGAACACCGCATTGAGCTGCAAGCCGTCCGACTTGCGGTTGATCGGCGGCAGCGCGTGGTAGGCGCGAAAAATGTAGCCGGAGCCGTCGACCAGGAAGACGTGGTCGCCCTTTTTTAGCGGCTTGGCGGATACTGTCGCTGCGGCCTTCGGCTTCGGCGGGGTTTTTTGTGCGGCTGGCATGATGACGAATGATATAGGAGTTTCGTTCGCATTATCACGGGTCCGCGACGCGATACCATGGACTTTTCCCCGCTGCCGATCGACTCAGCCCTGCCGGACCTGACCGCGGCATTGCGCGCGAAAAACGCAAGCGTGCTGGTGGCGCCGCCCGGCGCCGGCAAAACGACGCGGGTGCCGCTGGTGCTTGGCGGCGAGAATTGGGCAAAGGACCGCCGCATCCTGGTGCTGGAACCGCGCCGGCTTGCCGCGCGGGCTGCCGCGGAGCGCATGGCGCAGACACTCAACGAGCGCGTCGGCGACACCGTGGGCCTGCGCGTGCGCTTCGGCTCGAAAGTGTCGCGAAAAACCCGCATCGAGATCATCACCGAAGGCATCTTCACCCGTCTCGTGCTCGACGACCCGATGCTTGACGGGGTCGCCGCGGTCATATTCGACGAGTTCCACGAGCGCTCGCTCGACGCCGACCTTGGCCTTGCGCTGGCCCGCGACGTGCAGCAGGGCCTGCGCGAGGATTTGCGGCTTCTCGTCATGTCGGCAACGATCGACGGCGCGCGCGTGGCGGCGCTTCTGGGCGACGCGCCCGTGATCGAAAGCTCAGGCCGCGCCTTTGCGGTCGAGACTCATTATGCCGGCCGCGATGCCCGGCCAATAGAGCCGCAAGTCGCCGACACCATCGTGCGGGCGATGCGGGCCGATCAAGGTTCGCTGCTCGCGTTCCTGCCGGGTGCCGCGGAAATTCGCCGCACCCAGAGACTTCTGGAAGGACGGACTGATGCAACGACCGAAGTTGTGATGCTCTACGGCGCGCTGTCGGGCGACGAGCAGGATCGCGCCATTGCGCCCGCCCCGCCGGGCCGCCGCAAGATCGTCCTGGCTACGTCGATCGCGGAGACCTCGATCACCATTTTGGGCGTGCGCATCGTCGTCGATTCAGGGCTCGCCCGGGTGCCGCGCTATGAGCCCGATGTCGGCGTGACGCGGCTCGAAACGGTGCGGGTGTCGCGCGCGGCGGCCGATCAGCGTCGCGGCCGCGCCGGGCGCACCGAGCCGGGGGTTTGTTACCGGCTGTGGGACGAACCGCAGACGGCGGCGCTCGAACCGTTCGCACGGCCGGAAATCCTTGCCGCGGATCTTTCGTCTTTCGCGCTCGATCTTGCCGCGTGGGGGAGCGGCGCGGAGCAACTCGCCTTCCTCGATCCGCCGCCGCGCCCTGCGCTTGCCGAGGCCACCGCGCTGCTGCGCGAGCTTAGCGCCATCGACGATGACGGCCGCATCACCACAGAGGGACGGCTGTTACGGCAACTGCCGCTGCCGCCGCGGCTCGCCTGCATGGTGGTCGACGCCGCCGCCGTCGGCGCAGCGCTGCCCGCCGCCGAGATCGCCGTGCTGATCGGCGAGCGCGGCCTTGGCGGCGACGATGTCGATCTGCGCGATCGTCTCGCCGCGTTGCGCCGCGACCGCTCGCCGCGCGCGCGCGACGCCCGCGCCATGGCGCAGCGCTGGGCGGAGATCGCGTCGAAGAAAAGCGAAAGTCCGGGAGGCGAGCTGAGCGCCGGCTCGCTTCTTGCGCTGGCCTATCCGGAACGCATTGCCAAGAATCGCAGCGGTGCGGCGGGAGCTTTTTTACTGGTCAACGGCCGCGGCGCCACTATCGATCCGGCCTCACCGCTGGCGCGCGAACCGTTCCTCGCCGTGGCCGAGCTCACCGGAACAGCCGCGCAGGGCCGCATCTTGCTCGCGGCGCCGATCACACTCGGCGACATCGAGGCGCGTTTTTCGGATCGCATCGAGGCGCGCGACGACGTGACATTCGATGCCGCAAGCGCGAGCTTGCGCGGGCGGCGCAGCCGGCGGCTCGGAGCGGTGACGCTGTCGGACCGGCCGATGCCGGTAGTTCCGAATGAAGAAACCGCACAAAAGCTCGCCGCCGGCATCGCAAATCTCGGCGTCACCCGGTTGCCGTGGACGAAATCGCTGACGCAATGGCGCGACCGGATTAGGTTCCTGCGCACGAGCGAAGGCGACGAGTGGCCCGATGTTTCTGACGCGGCACTCGCCGCGACGATATCCCAATGGCTGACGCCGCTGCTCGGCGCCAAGACCGCGCTCGGCGAGGTCACGGCGGACGAACTGGACGGCGCCATACGCGCGCTCTTGCCGTGGCCGCTCAAGCGCCGGCTCGATGCCGAGGCGCCGACCCATTTCGAGGCGCCGACCGGCTCGCAGGTGCCGATCGACTATGAGGCCGACGGCGGACCCAAAATCGCGATCCGCGTGCAGGAACTGTTCGGGCTTAATCGCCATCCGGCAATCGCCGATGGAAAAGTGCCGCTGCTCATCGAGCTATTGTCGCCGGCGCACCGGCCGGTGCAGACGACCCGCGATCTGCCGGGATTTTGGCGCGGCAGCTACTCAGCCGTGCGCGCCGAGATGCGCGGCCGCTACCCCAAGCACCCGTGGCCCGACGATCCGATCACGGCCGCCGCGACACGGCGGGCGAAACCAAGGAAGGGCTAGATTGCGCTGTCTACGAGCCCGAAATGCGGTCCGAGCAGCCGCCGGACGCGAAGCATTTCGGCGCGGGCGGCGAAGGCATCGACCGCGATGCGGGCAAGCCGCGATAGTTGTGAGGGACGCGCCGTGAGGTCGCGCAAGACCGCCCAAATGTCGGAGCGGCCATCCGGGGCCATGCCAAGAAGAGCCGCGGGCGGAATCGCTCGGTGGGCCGGGTCTACGATAACGCGCACCGCGGCAAAAGCGAGCCCATGCGCGGCTGCGAGCCGCGCAACCACATGGGATTCCATATCCACCGCGGCTGCCCCCGTCGTTCTGTGCAGCTCCCGTTTCTCTGCCGGCTCGGCGACCGGGGCATCCACGCCGATGATCGGGGCGTAGCTTGCTCCCGCGATCACTTCGAGCAGCCTCCTTGACCACGCTGTATCCGTCTGGCGAATGGTGTGCGCTTCGAGGACGGTGGACGCGACGACCCAGTCGCCGACGCGAAGGCTGGACGCAAGTCCGCCGGCAACACCGAAGCTGATGATGCCGCGGTATCCCAGCCGGGCAGCGTTCTCGGCCACCTTCGCCAGCTCACGCCGGGCGCTGCGGCAGACGACCAGCACGCCGGGTCCGGCCGCTATTTTCGCCTCAAAGGCCATGCCGACCAATGCGATGACGATGCGGGGGTGATGTTTGATAGCGAGACCTGCAACCTGGGCGGCATGACCGCCACCTTCTGGGAGAGTTTCCCCAAAGTCATGCAATTGGGATGCCATGAATAACGATAGCCTCGCCGCGCGCCTGTGTTGAACCTAGGATCTCAAAAAGGGTCCACTGACAGACACCCTTGGCGGCTCCCGGTCAACATACCGGGAGCAGTTGCCATGAGGAGCATGTTCGACGCCAACCCAGCATTTGAGCGAAAATGATGATTGATTCTTCCCCGACACGCAAACGCGAAAGCCTCGCCAGCGGCCAAAAATTGCCGGAATCTACTGTGATGAGCGGCCTTGCACAAACCTTGATCACTGGAGCCACCGGGTTCGTCGGATCGGCCGTTGCGAGGAAATTGGTCCTGGCGGGATTTCCAGTGCGAGCGCTGGTACGGTCAGGCAGTCCTCGCTTTCACCTTGAGAACCTTGATTTGGAGTTCATCGATGGCGACATCCGCGACGCCGATTCCGTCCGGCGGGCGATGCGCGGCATCCGCTATGTCTTTCATGTCGCGGCCGATTACCGGCTGTGGGCACGCGATCGCAGCGAGATATTTGCCACCAATGTTGGCGGAACGCGCAATGTGATGCAGGAGGCCGTACGTGCCGGGGTCGAGCGTGTGGTTCATACCAGCAGCGTTGCCACCCTTGGCTGGCGGCACGTTGGCGAGCCGGGTGACGAAACCGTTCCGCTGTCCGAGGCAGAAGGAATCGGTGCCTACAAGCGTAGCAAGATCGCCGCCGAACGGTTGGTCGAGGCCATGGTTGCGAGCGATAAACTCCCTGCCATCATCATAAATCCGTCGACGCCGATCGGGCCGCGAGATGTGCGGCCGACGCCCACGGGTCGCATCATTGTTGAGGCGGCGCGCGGCCGAATGCCCGGCTTCCTCGACACCGGTCTCAATCTTGTCCACGTCGATGATGTTGCCGACGGCCACCTCGCGGCGCTGAGCCGCGGTGTCGTCGGCGAGCGTTACATCCTCGGCGGCGAAAACGTGTTGTTAGCCGATATGCTCGCCGACATTGCGCGCATGGTCGGCCGTCGTTCGCCGCGTTTCCGCGTCCCCCGCGCCGTTGCCATTTCGGTCGCCTACGCTGCGGAGGCGACAGCCTGGTTCACTGGACGGGAGCCGTTTGCGACCTTGGAGGGTATCCGGATGGCCGACCACCGCATGTTCTTTACCGCGGCCAAGGCCGAACGCGATCTCGGCTTTCGGGCGCGGCCCTACCGTGAAGCGCTAGAGGACGCGATCAGTTGGTTCCGCCAAGTGGGATATCTGGACGGGAAACGACACCGTTAAGCCATTGCCGGCGCGTCCGCGTATTGAAGGCGGCCAACACTTGCCGACGACATACATTTCGAGCGCATCTGACGCCGGCTCACCACAATTGATGCATATTGAAGGAATAAGTAGCACCCACACCGAAAGTGAATTGGTTCGGTGAGCCACGTTGCGTCACCAGCGGGGAGTTGGCTGCGGAGCCGGTGAGCCGTTCGTACTCCACGAGCGTGTGGGCGGCCCATTGCGGATTGAAGAAATACTCCACCTGGCCACCGGCGCCGTAGGAATACAGACCGCCGCGCGCGCTATAGACGGGCAGCACGGCAAGGCCCGAAACCGTCGAGCCGATAGACTGCGCCGGCGTGATGCTGAAATACGGACTCACAGCGGCGGTTGATTGCAGCGTCATCCGCGGTCCGCCGGACAGTCTAAATTGCCCAACCGTGGCGACGGCATCCACGAACACGTCGCCGGTAACGCCGGTTTCTCCGCCAAAACCTTGGCGAACCTCGGCGCGTAGGCGCAGCCAAGGCACCGGCCAGAACTGCGCGAAACCTCCGGCTTGAATCGCGTAATTGACGTCCCCCAATCCATTCAACGCGGTATAAGATGACGCTTTACGTTGCCAAATCAGCTTGCCGGCCGGGCCAAGTTGAAACTGGCCGAGATCAAGAATGTTGAAGCCGAGACTGTCGCGGGCTCCGAAGAACTCAGGAGGCGTGCCGGCCTTGCGAATGCTGAAGAGCGGCAAGACGGAAAGGCCAAATCTGCTGTCGGAGGCACCTGACCAAGCCGGAACCATTCGGGATTCTACGCCTATTGTAACCGTCCATTCCGGTTGAGGTGGCGAATAGACGGCCGGCGCAGTGGCCGGCGCTGGCGCTGCCGGCGGCAAATCGGCCGCTGCGGCGATGCCCGGCGCGACCGCGAGAACCATTGAGATTGCGAAACGCATGCAGTTCAACGACATTCACACTCTGGCATGGGCGGAATACCCTCGCGCGCCACCTGCGCCGGAATACTATTCAACAGGAATTCCCCGAAGGACTTCTTAAAGTGGCGTCAGTATTCGCACTTCCCTAGCTTAGCCACAAGGCAGGCGCGAAGTGCGGACAGCTACCGGACCTTGGGCAGCCAAAATAGTGGCGGAGCGGCAAATCTGGCTACTGTCGCGGATATTTTGAATTCACATCAGGCACGTTTGGATCGGCGCTCGATGAAATTTCTCGGATCGCTCGCCGCGATATTCGGCTTGGCGCTTTTAACTGGTCTGATGGCTTATTACGGGTTTGCCTCTGTCGGCCAAGCTGTGGCCAGCGCGGGATGGGGAGCAGTATTCGTCATACTTGTCAGAGCCGTCGCGCTCGCGGCGGCCGGCATCGGCTGGTGGCTTCTCCTCATACCGGCCGTAGCTTGCACACCGCTTCCCTTCGTTGGAGTGCGGTTTATTCGTGAAGCGATAAATTTCCTGTTCCCGGTTGCTCTCGTTGGCGGCGACATCATCGGAGCGAGGCTTGTTACTCGATTGGGAGTCCTCGGCGGCAGCCCGGCCCTTGCAAGCGTTCTCATCGACATATTTGTCCAGGTTGTGTGTTTAATGATTTTTGTGTTGGCAGGACTCGGCGTTCTCGTGACTCGTGCCGGCAGCAACCAGCTTACCGCGCCGATTTCTATTACGCTGGCCGTTGCAGCGCCAGCAGTTGCGGGGTTTTTCCTCGCGTTGAATTTTGGCGCCTTTGAGCCCGTCATGAGGAGACTGGTTGAGTTCGGCGAACGACGCCAATGGGCCGCGTTTGGCCACGTTGCGGGTCTCGGCGACAGCTTGCAACAGATTTGGCGAAACCATCGAGGTCTATCGGGATCATTTTTTGTTCACCTGGTGATACTTTCTGTCAACGCAACGGAAGTGTGGATCGCGCTTACCTTCATGGGATACCCGGTGACCTACAGCGCCGCCGTGGCAATCGAGAGCCTTGGGCAAGCCAGCCGCGCTGCCGCCTTTCCGTTGCCCGGCGGGCTCGGCGTACAGGACGGCACCTTGATCGCCGCATGCGTGGTCTTCGGCGTGCCGGCCGAGGTCGCGCTGGGGCTGGCGCTCGTCAAGCGAATTCCGGACCTGGTCCTCGGCGTACCGTCGCTCATGGTATGGCAGGCGTTGGAAGGCCGGCAACTGCTGTCCAACGGCAAATAGGCAGATCGGCGAGTAGGCAAATAAGGCAAATCGAAATATCGGGCGGCCCCATTGATCAAACCTTGCGGCCGCACCATCGGATTTCTATGCCTTGAAAGTTATTCTAGGAAAACCCGAAACCAGCGATGAGTTTGTGGACAAGTATTGACCCTGCTTTCCTATGCGTGCAAGGCTTGCTCCACTAGGGCCATATGGTTGGGGTCGAGGGCGGCCTCGTGTGGGGTTGGGCGACGTGGATGATTTTTTCGCCGGGGCCACCGAAATGGCGTCTATTATTTGCTATGCGGCCGCCGTCTGCGGCTGCGTATATGCGCTCGCTGCCGGGCTGATCGCTCGCGGATTCGTTCGCTCAAGCGCTGCGCCGGCCAAAAGCTTTCCGCCCGTTACGATCCTCAAACCACTCCATGGCGCCGAACCGGGTCTTTTTGCGAATTTGGCCAGCTTTTGTGTTCAAGACTATCCGGGCCCGGTTCAGATTGTGTTTGGCGTGGAAGACCATGCTGATTGTGCGATTGATGTCGTTTACAGTCTGATCGCCGCGTTCCCCAATTGCGATATTGAACTCGTGATCAATTCGCTGCGCCACGGCACAAATCGCAAAGTTTCGAATTTGATTAACATGGCGGCCAAAGCGCGGCACGACGTCCTGGTCCTGTCGGACAGCGACATCATTGTTGACCCCGATTACCTGAAACACCTTGCGGGCGCCCTTGACGAACCTGGCGTGGGGCTTGTGACCTGTCTTTACCGCGGCGTTGCGGCGCCGGGCTTATGGGCTCGTCTTGCCGCGGCGGCAATCGATTATCACTTTTTGCCGAGCGTGCTTGTCGGGCTCAGGCTTGGTCTCGCCAAACCATGCTTTGGCTCAACGATTGCACTCAGGACGGACACGCTTGCCATGATCGGTGGACTTAATTCCGTCGTTGAACAACTCGCCGATGACTATGCAATCGGCAAAATGGTACGGCGTTCAGGTCTTACGGTTGCAATCCCATCTTTGACAGTCGAGCATGCCTGCACGCATCAGACCGCGCGAGATCTATTCCATCACGAATTGCGCTGGGCACGGACGATCCGATTCGTGGATGCGTTTGGCTTTATCGGGACCGTGGTTACTCACGCCCTTCCTCTGGCCTTGCTCGGCACATTGCTGGGAGGCATCACTCCGGCCAGTGTCATTGTGATTGCGGCGCTCGCCTGCCGCTTCCATCTTCAGATGCAACTCGATCACGCCTTGCGCCTGCGAAGTAATCCTTTTTGGATGGGGCCATTCCGCGACACACTCTCGTTCGTTGTTTTTTTTGCCAGCTTTTTTGGCCGGGCCATCGAATGGCGTGGGCACCGCTATGACGTGCGGGCCGACAGTACGCTTGCCTATGCCGGACAGGTAGACCGTAATGCGAACTTTGTTCCTACAGGCGCCATCGTTTGAAGGATTCGACGGCGGAGCCGGATCGCGATACCAGGCTCGGCGCGAAATCCGCTCATTTTGGTATCCGACGTGGCTCGCTCAGCCGGCGGCTCTGGTCGAAGGCAGCAAACTTATTGATGCGCCACCCCATCGAATCAAACGTCAACAAGTGGCAGAAAGCGCCCGCGACTATGATCTGGCGGTGCTCCACACCTCGATGCCGTCATTTGCCTCTGACATCGAGACCATCAAGGCGCTGAAAGCGGTAAATCCGGGGCTGAAGGTCGGACTTGTCGGCGCCAAGGTCGCCGTCGATCCCGAGGGTAGCTTGAGGGCATCGCGGTCGATCGATTTTGTTGCGCGCAACGAGTTCGACTTCACGATCAAGGAGGTGGCGGAAGGCCGGTCCTGGAGCGAGATCACCGGTCTGTCTTATCGAAATGCCTTAGGAGTTATCGTCCACAATGACGAGCGCGCGATTCTGGAAAATATGGACCTGCTGCCGTTTGTCACGCCCGTCTACAAACGCGATCTCGATATCAACAACTATTTCATCGGTTATCTGCATCATCCCTATTTATCGGTCTACACCGGGCGCGGATGCAAATCACGATGCACCTTCTGTCTGTGGCCACAAACCGTGGGAGGCCATCGCTATCGCACGCGCTCGGTCGGACATGTCGTCGAGGAGATCGCCTGGGCGCAGAAGGCGTTCCCACAGGTGAAGGAGTTTTTTTTCGACGACGATACTTTCACCGACGATCTTCCGCGGGCGGAAGCCATTGCCAAGGAGCTTCGCAAGCTTGGTGTTGTGTGGTCATGCAATGCAAAGGCCAATGTTCCGCGGCAAACCCTGAAGGTGTTGCGCGAGAATGGCCTGCGTCTTCTGCTGGTTGGCTACGAATCAGGCAATCAGCAGATTCTTCATAATATCAAAAAAGGCATGCGGACTGAAGTCGCCCGCAAATTTACCAAGGATTGCCGCGATCTCGGCATTACCATCCACGGAACATTCATCATGGGATTGCCTGGCGAGACAAAGGAGACAATCGAAGAGACGATCCGTTTTGCCAAGGAGATCAATCCGCATACCATTCAGGTCTCGCTCGCGGCGCCGTACCCGGGAACGTTTCTTTTCGACCAAGCGGTGAAAAACGGTTGGCTTGACACTTCGAACGCGGAACTTGTGAATGATGAAGGCGTGCAAATTGCGCCGTTGCATTACCCGCATTTGACCCATACGGAAATTTTCAACTCGGTTGAGGAATTTTATCGACGATTCTATTTTCGATCCGGGAAGATTGCATCGATCGTGGGCGAGATGGTTCGCAGCCCGCCGATGATGAAGCGCCGGTTGCGTGAAGGCGTCGAATTTTTTCACTTCCTGCGCGAGCGGCGAGGAGTGGCACACTGAAGGAGTTGATTGTAACGGCCGACGACTTCGGTCTTGCGCTCGAAGTTAACGAGGCGGTTGAGACGGCTCACAGGTACGGCATCCTGACGGCGGCCAGTCTCATGGTCGGGGCGCCCGCCACCGCCGACGCAGTCGATCGAGCGCGGCGGCTGCGTTCTCTGAAGGTCGGGTTGCACGTCGTTCTGACCGACGGACGCCCGGTGTTGCCGCCCTCGCGCGTGCCCAATCTGGTCGACCAGTCCGGCCGCTTTCGTAACGATATAGTTTCGGCCAGCGTCAGGATATTTGTCGACCCGACGGTGCGCCGGCAGGTCGCAAATGAAATTGATGCGCAGTTCAAAGTCTTCGCTGCCACCGGACTGCAGCTTGACCACGTTGACTGTCACCAGCATTGCCACCTTCATCCAACCATCGCCCATCTCATATTGGACATTGGACACCGCTATGGAATGAAGGCACTGCGGATACCCAGTGAACCGCTGCGGGTGCTGAGACTTGTCGAAAAGCACACGTCGTCACGGCTCTCATTGGTGACGGCAACATGCGCCGCGCATCTTCGGGCTCGCGTCCTGCGGCGCCGTTTGGTCGTCCCCGACAGGGTATTCGGATTGGCGTGGTCGGGCGCGATGACCGAATCGCGAGTGGCGGGACTTTTGGCGCATTTGCCCGACGGGCTCACGGAAATATATTCTCACCCGGCAACATCCAACTCGTTTTTAGGGGCCACGCCGGGTTATTGCTACGTCGATGAGCTGGCCGCTCTGGTCGCCCCTGGAATAGTTTCCGCGGCGACAGGCCACGGCATACGATTGATGGGCTACTCGGACGCGGCCGCGAATAGCGGAACCATTATCGCTTGAGATAGCCATTCGGCCTTCGCGGCTATTCTCCGATTGCGGTAGAAAGTCCGCGTGTGACGGCCATGCGGACATTGACCAACAATCGTTCACGAGTCTCGATGTCTGCGCTTAATCCGGGCCCGCGTTACAGACCGTGCCATTTCGAGGCAATGTCTTAGCGTCCCGCTTACCATCACGATTCAAATCTGGCGCCGGATCGCAGGCGATTAGCTCCTTGTTCGCCGTAGCGTGGTGACATGGCGCCATGCGCACCGTCATGACCTTTGCCGCCCTCGCGCTTGCCGCCGGCGTCATCGTTCCACGTTACGCCATGCAGGCGAACGGCAGCCGCCCGGCGCCGGCCATGATGGCGGCGCACCCGGTGACAGCGGTCGCACCGGCAGCGTCGGACTCGCGTTCGGTGATCGTGCCGCGCAATGGGCAAGGACATTTCCAGATCGACGGCCGCGTCGATGGCCGGCGCCTGACCTTCATGGTCGATACCGGCGCTTCGTTGATCGCACTCACCGCGAGCGATGCGGCGTCACTCGGCATCCACCCGGCGGCGAGCGAATTCACGGCGATGGTCAAAACCGCGAACGGCACGGTGCGTGCTGCGCCGATCGAACTCAACATGGTCGAGATCGAGGACCTGACGGTGCACAACGTCGCCGCCATGGTGCTGCCGGAAGGCGCGCTAAGCGACAATCTGCTCGGCATGTCGTTTTTGTCGCGGCTGCACCGCTGGGAATTCTCCGGAGGCAAGCTGGTTCTCGAACAGTAGCTTTCGTCATTCCGGGGCCGCGCGTAGCGAGGAGCCCGGAATCCATACGCCCTGCCTTACAAAACTGTCGCACTCCGTCGCCGACCTCACGATCCGTGGTTATGGACTCCGGGCTCGCGCTCCGCGCGCCCCGGAATGACGGGTGCACGCAACCATTCCAGCACCGCGCCGTTTAAGCTATTGCTGTCGGGCTCCCGATTCGGATCAATTTCGCAATGTTTCCCAAGCCAAAACCTTCGCTGAAGCCGAACACCTACGCTTACGAATCCGAGCCGATGGTAAAGGCGACCGGCTTTCGCGAGTATGACGCGCGCTGGCTGTTCGGCAGCGAGATCAATCTGATGGGCGTCGAGGCGCTCGGGATCGGCCTCGGCACCCTCATTCACGAGCTCGGCGTGCAGCCGCGGCTCGTCACCGGCCATGATTTCCGTTCCTACTCGGCGTCGATCAAGATGGCGCTGGTCAACGGCCTGCTCGCGACGGGTTGCCAGGTCAAGGACATCGGGCTGGCGCTGACGCCGATGGCCTATTTCGCGCAATTCGATCTCGACGTGCCGTGCGTCGCCATGGTCACCGCCTCGCACAACGACAACGGCTGGACCGGCGTGAAGATGGGCGTCAACCGCCCGCTGACCTTCGGCCCCGACGAGATGGCGCGTCTCAAGGACATCGTGCTCAGCGGCCGATTCAAGATGAAAGCCGGCGGCAGCTATGAGTTCGTCGAGAATTTTCCGGCGCGCTACATTGCCGATCTCACCAAGCGGCCGAAGCTCAAGCGCCGCCTCAAGGTGGTGTGCGCCTGCGGCAACGGCACCGCGGGCGCGTTTGCACCGCAAGTGCTCGAAGCGATCGGTTGCGAGGTGGTGCCGCTCGACTGCGAGCTCGACCACACCTTCCCGAACTACAATCCGAACACCGAAGACATGAAAATGCTGCACGCCATGCGCGACGCGGTGCTGGCGAGCAAGGCCGATGTAGCCTTGGGCTTCGACGGCGACGGCGACCGCTGCGGCGTGGTCGACAATGAAGGCGAGGAGATTTTCGCCGACAAGGTCGGCGTCATGCTCGCGCGCGACATCTCGGCTGAACACAAGAACGCGCTGTTCGTCGCCGACGTGAAGTCGACCGGGCTGTTCATGACCGATCCGGTGCTGCTCAAGAACGGCGCCAGGACCGATTACTGGAAAACCGGCCACTCCTACATGAAGCGCCGGGTCAACGAGATCGGTGCCATCGCCGGCTTCGAGAAATCCGGCCACTTCTTCTTCAACAAGCCGTTCGGCCGCGGCTATGACGACGGCCTGATCTTCGCGTTCGCCGTCTGCGACATGCTCGACCGCAATCCAGGGAGTAGCATGGCGGACCTCAAGAACGCGCTGCCGAAAACCTGGTCGTCGCCCACCATGTCGCCGCACTGCCCCGACGAAACCAAATATGCCGTGGTCGATGACGTGGTGAAGCACTTCGAGGAGCAAAGGAAATTGGGCGGCAAAGTCGCCGGCCAGCCGATCCGCGATCTGGTCACCGTCAACGGCGTGCGCGTGACTGTCGAGGACGGCACCTGGGGCCTGGTCCGCGCTTCCTCGAACAAGCCGGAGCTGGTCGTGGTCGTGGAAAGCCCGGTGTCGGAAGCGCGCATGCGCGACATGTTCAAATCGCTCGACGCCGTGCTGCGCACGCACAAGGACGTTGGCGAATATAATCAGACGATCTGATAAACATCCATCTCCAGCGCGCCGGGGAACATTGTTCGCCAGGTTTGCAGGAACACCTGCATGCGCGTTTCGCTCGCCATGTGTTGCCGGCTCAGCTCCCAGTCTTCGCTAGCCTCGTATTCGATTTCCTGGATCAATTTTGCCGGATCGTCGACGTTCTGCAGCAGCCGGACCTGGGCGTTGCCGAACATCTGGTAGAACGGCGCCGCCGCCTTGATCATGGCGACGAACTGGCCGGTATCAGCCGTCGGCAGCGTGAACCGCAAATGCAGCGTTCGCCGGACCTTTGCGTCCTCGTTACTCATCGCCTGGATTCCTATTTGATCGTGTCCCGGAATTTATGGGTCGGATAGACGCCGAGAATCCGAAGCGTCTTCGGCTGCGAGACGAATTCCAGCTCTTCGAGCGCAAGCTCGAGCCCGCGGTGCCTCGGATGGCCCTGCACGTCGGCGTAGAACTGCGTGGCGGCGAAGCTGCCGCCGACCATGTAGCTTTCGAGCTTGGTCATGTTGACGCCGTTGGTGGCGAAGCCGCCGAGCGCCTTGTAGAGCGCGGCCGGGATATTGCGCACCTGGAAGACGAACGTCGTCATCACGCGCTTCTCCGAGCGGCCCGGCCATTTCGGCTTGCGCGACAGCACGACGAAGCGCGTGGTGTTGTGCTTTGAGTCGGCGACGTCCTTCTTGAGAATCTTCAAACCATAGATCTTCGCCGCGAGCGTCGTCGCCAGCGCCGCCCGCGTCACGTCGCCGGCTTCTGCCACCTCGCGCGCCGCGCCGGCCGTATCGGCGGCGACGACCGCCTTGACGCCCAGCTTGCGGATGATGTTGCGGCACTGGCCGAGCGCGTGAACATGGCTCTCGACTGTCTTGATGCTCCGCAGGGTCGCGCCGCGCGGCGCCATCATTTGATGCTGCAGCGGCAGGAAATACTCCGCGACGATGTGCAGCCCGGATCGCGGCATCAAATGATGGATGTCGGCCACCCGGCCGGCCACTGAATTATCGATCGGGATCATGGCCAGCTTGGCGCGGCGGCTGCGCACTGCGGCGAATGCGTCCTCGAAAGTCGGACACGGCAGCGGCTCGTAGCCCGGATAGGCCTCCTTGCAGGCGATGTGGGAGTTGGCGCCTAGCTCGCCCTGGAAAGCGATTCGCTTGCGTTTGCTCATGGCCGGCTAGATTTTACTTTTGAGCATGATCTTTTCCGAAAACCGGTGACCACTTTTCGGGATCATGCTCTAGCATGGCGCGCGCCGTTTCCAAATCCTCCGGCGTGTCGACGCCGAGCGGCACTGTGTCGACAATCGCGACATCGATGCGCATCCCGGCTTCGAGCGCGCGCAACTGCTCGAGCTTCTCGCGCTGCTCGAGCGGCGAGGCCGGCAGCTTGACGAAGCGCTCAAGCGCCGTGCGGCGGAAGGCGTATAGGCCGATGTGGTGATATAGCGGCCCGTCGCCCGCGGGAACGGCGGCGCGAGAGAAATAAAGCGCGCGCAACCGCGACGGCGTGACCGGCGTGCCGGCGACCTTGACGACATTGGGATTGCTGCGCTCGGCGGCTTTGGTGATTTCGGCGGCAAGCGTCGCGATATCGACCGCAGGGTCGGCAAGCGGTCCGAGCGCAGCCGCAATATAAGCGGGCTCAAGCGTCGGCAGATCGCCTTGCACATTGACGATGATCTTTGCCTCGCCGCGCGGGTCGGCCTTGCCGAGCGCCTCGAAGATTCGATCGGAGCCCGAGGCATGATCGGGCCGTGTCATGACCGCGCGTCCGCCCGACTTATCCACCGCCGCCGCGATCTCGGGCGAATCCGTCGCCACCACGACGGGACCGATTTTCGCCGCCTGCGCCCGGCGCAGGACATGCACAATCATCGGCTCTCCGGCGATTTCGGCGAGCGGCTTGCCCGGCAGCCTGGTCGAGGCCATGCGAGCGGGAATAAGGATCAGGACATCGGCCATCGGATAAGTATTTTGCGTGCTTATACGTGTTGCAAGACGCGCGGCAAACCGGCTATTTGTGCACTGCCCACCTCGCCGGCTGCGGAGCCATTCAGCGATGAATTCGTTCGAACTCAATAAGATTCTCGGCGCCGTGCTGGGAACCTGCCTTGTTCTGGTTGCTATGCATATCGCGTCCGGTGCGATCTTCACGCCGACCCCGCCGGCCAAGCCCGGTTACGTGGTCGAGGTCAAAGAGGAACAGCCGGCGCAAGGCGCGGCAGCGGCCCCTGCGGAAGTGCCGATCGCACAGTTGCTTGCCAGCGCCTCGGCGCAGCAGGGCGGCCAGACCGCGAAAGTCTGTCTGACCTGCCATAACATGGGCAAGGGCCAAGGCAGCAAGGTCGGCCCTGATCTCTACGGCATCGTCGGGCGAAAGGTGGCATCCGAAGCCGGCTTCAACTACTCGGCCGCGCTGAAGGCGAAGGGCGGCACTTGGACGTTCGATGCGCTCAATGCGTGGCTCGCTAACCCGCGCGGCGACGTGCCGGGCACGCTCATGACCTTCGCCGGCCTGTCGAGCGAGAAGCAGCGCGCCGACGTCATCGCCTACCTCAACTCGAATTCCGACAGTCCGCTGCCGCTGCCGCAGGCGGCCCAGGCGGCGCCTGCGAATCCGCCTGCCGCCGCAGTGGCGCCGGCCAACCCATCGGCCGCCGCGCCGGCGGCGCCCGGCCAGCCGCAAACCAATTCTCCGCCCGCCGGGCAAGGTTCCGGGCCGCAGCAGAAATAGGATTCCTGTGCTGGCGCGGCCCGGCCGGAATGACCGCGATGGGGCGCACGCGGATGTGAAGTCCATTTCGTCGCGGCGCGCGCCGGCACGCTGGCGCCGCAGTTGAAAAGCGCATAATCACCGGCACGTTTTCCGAGATTTTCTGGAGCGCCTGGTGAATCGCCGATCCTTGCTCAAGTCCGCCTTGCTCGCGCTCGCCGCGCGCCGGCTGCCCCTGCCCGCCTGGATAAGCCCCGCCGACGCTCAGGACAAAAATTGGCGGCACGGCCTGTCACTGTTCGGCGATCTGAAATATCAGGCGGGCTTTGCGCAGTTCGATTATGTCAATGCCAACGCGCCAAAAGGCGGCGCAGTGCGACAGATCGCGATCGGCACCTTCGACAACTTCAACATCGCGGTCGCAGGAGTCAAAGGTTCGCTCGCCGGCGGCATCGACCTCATCTACGATACGCTGCTGGCGCAGGCGCTCGACGAAGTGTCAAGCGAGTACGGGCTCCTTGCCGAGGCGGTCAACTATCCCGACGACTTCTCCTTCGCCTCGTACCGGTTGCGCGCAGAGGCGAAGTGGCACGACGGCAACCCGGTAACGCCCGACGACGTGATCTTTTCCTTCGACGCGTTCAAGAAATACAGTCCGCAGCTCGCCGCTTATTACCGGCATGTCGTCAAGGCCGAGCAGACCGGCGAGCGCGAGATCACCTTCACGTTCGACGGGCCAGGCAATCGCGAGCTGCCGCAAATCGTCGGCCAGCTCACCATCCTGCCCAAGCTGTGGTGGGACGGCAGCGGCGCCGATGGCAAGAAGCGCGACATCGGCGGGACGACGCTTGAGCCGCCGCTCGGCAGCGCGGCCTATCGCATCAAGGAATTCTCCGCCGGGCGCAGCATCATCTATGAGCGCGTCAAGGACTATTGGGGCAGCGGCTTGAACGTCAATCGCGGACGCAGCAATTTCGACGAGCTGCGTTTTGAGTATTTTCGCGACACCACCGTCGCGCTCGAAGCGTTCAAGGCCGACACCGTGGACTGGCGCACCGAGAACAGCGCCAAGGACTGGGCTACGGCCTATGACTTCCCGGCTGTCACCGATAAACGCGTGCTGCTCGAGGAATTTCCGCTCAACAATATCGGCGTGATGCAGGCGTTTGCCTTCAACGTCCGCCGCGCCAAATTCCAGGACCCGCGGGTGCGGCGCGCCTTCAATTACGCTTTCGATTTCGAAGGGATGAACAAGGAGATCTTCTACGGCCAATATACGCGGACCGCCAGCTACTTCCAGGGCACCGAGCTTGCCTCAACCGGCCTGCCGGCGGGCCGCGAGCTCGAGCTGCTCGAAACCGTGCGCGACAAGGTGCCCGCCGAAGTGTTCACCACCGCCTACACCAACCCGGTCAGCGGCAATCCCGAGGCCGTGCGCAACAACCTGCGTGAGGCATTGCGGCTGTTCAAGCAGGCGGGATACGAGATCCGCAACCAGCAACTCGTCGACGGCAAGACTGGCGCGCCCTATACAGTCGAATTCCTGGCCGACCAGCCGAGCTTCGAGCGCATTTTTCTGTTCTACAAGCCCTCGCTCGAGCGCATCGGAATCACCGTGTCGGTGCGTAGCGTCGACGACGCGCAATATGAGAACCGGTTGCGCAACTGGGATTTCGACGTCATCACCGCGTCGTGGGGCGAATCGCTTTCGCCCGGCAACGAGCAGCGCGGCTATTGGGGCTCGCAGGCCGCCGACCAGACCGGATCGCTCAATCTGATCGGAATCAAAAATCCGGCGGTCGATGCGATGATCAATGCGATTATCTTCGCCAAGAGCCGCGACGACCTGGTCGCCGCCACCAAGGCGCTCGACCGCGTTCTGTTGTGGAACCACTACGTCGTGCCGCAATGGACCTACCCTTACGTGCGCAGCGCCCGCTGGGACCGCTTCAGCCATTCCGATCCGCTGCCGAAATATGGCGCGTCGGCGTTTCCGACCGTTTGGTGGTGGGACGCCGACAAAGCGGCGAAGACCGGGTCGCGCTCGTGATCTTACCCACGCGGCGGCGCGTGCTTGCGCTTGCAGCCGGCGCGGCAGCGGCAATGTCCGCGCCTCGCAACGGTGCGCTTGATGCGCGCGCCGGCGACGCGATCGAATCGCACGGCATGTCGGCGTTCGGCGATCTGGCCTATCCGGCCGACTTCCAGCATTTCCGCTACGTCGATCCCGCCGCACCGAAGGGCGGCGTGTTTTCGCAGATCGGCCCGGACCGCCAGTTCAATCAGAACTTTCTCACCTTCAACTCGCTCAACAGCTACATCCTCAAGGGCGATGCGGCCCAAGGCATGGAGCTGACGTTCGCCACGCTGATGGTGCGCTCCGGCGACGAGCCTGACGCCATGTACGGCCTGCTTGCCGAGAAAGTGCGCCGCTCGGCCGATGGTCTCAGCTATCAGTTCCTCATCCGGCCGCAGGCAAAATTTCACGACGGCTCGCCGCTGACTGCGCACGACGTCGCCTTCTCGTTGAATATTCTCAAGGACAAAGGCCATCCGCTGATCACGCAGTCGTTGCGCGACTTCACAAGCGCCACGGCGAACGACGAGACCAGCGTCACGGCGACATTCGCACCCAAGCGCGCGCGCGACGTGCCGCTCTTGGTCGCCGGCCTGCCGATTTTTTCCCGCGCCTATTACACGGCGCGACCGTTCGATGAATCTTCGCTGGACGTGCCGCTCGGCTCCGGCGCCTACAAGGTCGGCCGCTTCGAGCCGGGCCGCTACATTGAGTACGGCCGCGTTAAGGATTGGTGGGGCGCCGATCTGCCGGTGGCTCGCGGCCAGAACAATTTCGATGTCGTGCGTTTCGAATATTATCGCGACCGCGATGTCGGTTTCGAAGGCTTCAGCGCCGGAAACTATCTGTTCCGCGAAGAGTTCACCTCGCGAACCTGGGCGACACGCTACAATTTTCCGGCCATGAAAGATGGCCGCGTCAAGCGTGACGTGCTGCCCGACGATACGCCGTCCGGCGCGCAAGGCTGGTTCATCAATACGCGGCGCCCTAAATTTGCCGACCCGCGGCTGCGCGAGGCCCTCGACGATGCGTTCGACTTCGAATGGACCAATAAGACGATCATGTATGGCGCCTACGACCGCACCGTCTCGGTGTTCCAGAACTCGGACATGATAGCGAAAGGGCCGCCGGCGCCTGAGGAATTGGCGCTGCTCGAACCGTTCCGCGGCAAGCTACCCAGCGAAGTATTCGGCGAGCCGTACCTGCCGCCGGTCTCCGACGGCACCGGCCAGGCTCGCGCGCAGTTACGCAAGGCCGCGCAGCTTCTCAAGGATGCCGGCTGCACGATCGCCAACGGCAAGCGGGTGCTGCCGAGCGGCGAGCCGATCACCATCGAATTTCTGATCGACGAGCCGTCATTCGAGCCGCACCACATGCCGCTGATCAGAAACCTCGCCACGCTCGGCATCGACGCCACCTTGCGCGTGGTCGATCCGGTGCAATACCGCTCGCGGCGCGACGGCTTCGATTTCGACATCACCATCGACCGCTTCAGCTTTTCCGCCACGCCGGGCGATTCGCTGCGCTCGTTCTTCTCCGCACAGGCAGCGGCGCTGAAAGGCTCGAACAATCTTGCCGGTATTGCCGATCCGGCGATCGACGCCTTGATCGATGTTATTATCGCCGCCGAAACGCGCACTGCTTTGGTTACCGCCTGCCGCGCGCTCGACCGCGTCATCCGCGCCGGCCACTACTGGATTCCGCAGTGGTATAAGGCGTCACACTGGATCGCCTATTGGGACGTGTTCGGACGGCCGGCGGCGCGACCGCGCTACTTCCGCGGCATCCCGGAAACCTGGTGGTCCGACGCCGCCAAGGCAGCGAAAGTCCCACGGCCGGGCTAGAGCATGATCCGGAAAAGTGGCAACCGGTTTTCCGAAAAGATCATGCTCCGCTAAAATGCTAGAGCGCTTGCGCTCTAGAGTGCATAGATTGGCCGGGAATCGATGACCGCCGCCATTGAGGTTTAATGAAGATGAGACGTCCGCACATATTCATAGGCGTCATGCTCGCCGCCGGCGCATTGTTGGCGTGGCATGCCACCGCTGCCGCCCAAGAGCGCGATCGGTCCATACAGCTCATCTCGGAATTTCCGCTGACCGGCGACGACGGCAAGCCCGTGGCCAATCACACCGTCAAGCTATTGGGCCCGATCGACCAATTGCCCGGCGTGGTGACGGTCGGAAATCCCCGCGGCAAAGCCACGCTCGTCGAATTCTACGATCTCAATTGCCCGTTCTGCCGGATCGCGTCGGCCGATATTGCCGACATGGTCAATGTCGATCCGCAGTTGAAGCTGGTCTTGGTGCCGTTTCCGGTGCTTGGCGTCGCCTCGATCGCGGCAAGCCGTATCGAACTCGCTGTGGCGAAGCTCGGCACGCCGCAGCAATTCTATGACTTTCACCGCAAAATCTATGCGCAGCGCGGCACCACCGACGGCGTGCGCGCGCTCGAAGTCGCGCGCAGACTAGGGCTTGACGCAGCCGCCTTGGCGAAACTCGGCGACAGCGACGAAACCACCAAGACGATGATCGCCCATGTGCGGCTCGGCAATTCGCTCGGCCTTGCAGCAACCCCCGCCTTCATCGTCGGCGGCGTCGCCGTGCTCGGCTATCCGGGCCGCCACCGTTTGCAGGCGATCGTCGATGCCGCCGGCAGCTGCGGCAAGGTTTTGTGCTGAGAGCGATCTGGGGCGTTGACTCATAATTGCGCAGGCAATGTTCGCCTTCGGGGCAAAAGCACACATCCCGATAGGACCGCGTCACGTCCGTTTATGCCCCACTGCGTCATACGGAATCCGTTTGATTGGTTCGCCCGTCATTCCAGATCGCCGCGAAGCGAGGAGCCCGGAATGACGAAATTAATCGTCCGGATTCCGTATCACTTGGCTGCGATGCTTCCGCGCCGACTTAGCAGAGTTCGAGCAACTACCCGGTCAACTCGTCGGCGATGGCGAGCAGCGTCTACTTGCGCCGCAATGCCATGGCGATGTCATTGTCGGTGGTGTGAAGTGAACTTTTCTTCCGGCTAGTTCTGGCGAAACGAATATCGCCAACGACCATTCGTAACGCAGTTTTTATTATCCTTCCTAGACTAGATAATCCGATCTGTTGCCCGCTTTTTGCCAGGTATGATCACCGGCCCTTATCGCCGGCGCGGAACGACTTCCGGATTGGCAAGCCGCAATGGTCCGCCTTGCTCGAACAGCACGATCTGTTCGAAAATTTCGCGGAAATAAAGCTCGAAATTCGTCCACTCCGCCCAGCCGAGATGGGGCGTACACAGGACGTTTGCCATTGACAGGAATGGATGATCGCCGTTTACGATCGGTTCCTGCTCATAGACATCGATAGCGGCGTAGCCCGGCCTGCCCTTGCGCAGCGCACTGAGCAAAGCCCCCGGCGCGATCAACTCCGCACGCGCCGTATTGACCAGGAGCGCGGTCGATTTCATGCGCGCGAGATCCTCGGCCGTGACGATTCCGGTTGTCTCGGGTCGCAGGCGCACAAGGAGGGAAAGAACATCGGAGCGCTCGAACAGGTCGGTCTTGTCGCGCGCGACTGCGTAGCCTGCCGCTTGAGCTTTTGCCGCCGACGCACTTTGGCCGAAGATCAGGATATCCATGCCAAGTCCGCGACCGGCCTCGGCGACCAACTGACCGATCGCGCCGAGCCCGTAAATACCCAAGGTGGACCCGCGCAACCTGTGCGAAAGCGTGCACGGCCAGTCGCCGCGCTTCATTCGCTCCGCCTCCATGGCGATGTTGCGCCTCGCTGCAAGGATCAGCGCGACCGTCAATTCCGCTGGGGCGATTGGGGAATTGCTCTTGCCGGTCGCAACCGGAATGCCGAGCTCTGTACAAGTCTTGAAATCGATGGCCTGCGAATTGCGCCCCACCAGTGCGATCAGTTTCAGCTTCGGCAGTCGCTCCAGCAGAGCACGGGAGAACGCAACCCGCTCCCGTATCGAAATGACCACGTCGGCATCCGCTAGGCGTTCGACCAGTTGATCGACATCGCGCGCAGGCTCGCGATAGCGGGTGATCTCATGTTGCCGGATAAGTTTGTAACAATCGAGATGATCGACGAGGTTTTGATAATCGTCCGGGATTACGATCTTCATTGAATTTTCAGAGCCGCTTTTTGCCTTAATCGGGACTTTTTCCGGGTGTGCGCAACATTAGAGCATGATCCCGAAAAGTGGATACCGGTTTTCGGAAAAGATCATGCTCAATCAAAATGCTAGAGCCCAGTTGTGATTCGATCAAAACGCATAGGGCTCTAGCGGACATTGCCAAACTGCGGATGAGAGTCCGCTTCAGTGGGCAACGCGGACCTTGACCAACCGTCGCCGATCGATCTCGGCTGATGAGTACACTCTCTAGCGCGCTTTGCCGAACAGCTCCGGCACCGGCGCGCCCGACGCGATCTTAGCCTCCCTCGCCTGTTCGGCCGCCACATTGCGCTGCGCCCGTTGCAGCACGTCTACCGCCCGCCCGCGCGGAATGAAGCAGACGCCGGTTTCGTCGGCGAGAACCAGATCGCCGGGATTGACCGCCACGCCGCAGATCGACACCGGCTTATTGATGGCGATGGTCTGGACCCGCCATTTTCCGGTGATCGGGCTGACGCTGCGTGACCAAATGGGGTAACCGATGCCGCGGGAATGATCGACGTCGCGCGCGCCGCCGTCGACAACGGCGCCGATCTCGCCTTGCCGATGCCCGATAGTGGCGGAAATGCCGCCGAGATTGGAAACTTGATCGACGCCTTGCAGCACGATGACGTCGCCCGGCTCGGCCAGATTATGCCCCTCGATTTCGCCGAGACCCGAGACGCCCGATTTGACCGCGTCCGGCACGCTTGCCGTCGCTGCGATATTGCGCACCGTCAGCGCCCGCCCGACAATGCGCGCCGTCGGGTCGGTCGGCCGCAGCATCGCGGCCGGGATGGCGCCGACAATGCCGAGCTCATCCATCGCATCCGACGCGATGCCGGTCAGGTCCGGCAGCGCGCGAAAGCCCTCCAGCACATCGGCTGGCAGCGCTGGCAGATCGAGCATGCCAAAGGCATTTGCCGGAAGCTTGCCGAGCGTCGTTTTCGTCATCGCCGCCGCTCAAAATCCGAACAGCTTTGTCGGGTTGTCGACCAGCATGAGCTGTCGCGTCTTGGCGTCGGGCGCGATTTCGGCGATCAGATCGACCAGATCGCCATCGTTGGGAACGGCGCCGGGCTTGTGGTTGGGATGCGGCCAGTCGGTGCCCCAGACGATGCGCTCAGGTGCGTGCATCGCCAGCGCGCGCGCGAACGGCACGGCCTCGGCATAGGAATGCGGATGCTTGGTGATGCGGTCGCTGCCGGAAAGCTTGACCCAGACATTGCCGCGGTCGAGCAGGCGGAGCAGCGCGGTGAACGCTTCGCCGTTCAGACCTTCGTCGATGTCGATCCGCGCCATATGGTCGATCACCACCGGTGCCTCGATCGCGGCGATAAAATCATAGTAGTCCACCATGCCGTGGCCGCCGACGTGATTGGCGATGTGCCAGCCATGATCGGAGGCAAGCGCGATGATTTTGCGCATGTCCTCGCGCGGCCGCGGCGCGCCGCCATGGGGAAAATACCAATGCAGCCGCACGCCGCGCACGCCCGCCTCGTCAAGGCGCTCCACTTCCGCCTCCGGCGTCGTCGGCTCGAGCAACGCGACGCCGCGATAGCGGCCCTTGCCGGCTGCGAGCAGATCGACCAGCACCCGGTTATCGCTGCCATGGGCGGTCGAATTGACGAAAACGCCACGCTGAATGCCGAGAAATTCGTGCAGCCGGAACAAGTCTTCCTTCGACGCGTCGGTCGGCGTGAACGGCCGGGTCGGCGAATAAGGAAATGTTCTGTGCGGCCCGAACACGTGGAAATGCGAATCGCAGGACAGCGGCGGCAGCGCGATGCGCGGCTTTTTCGGATTCGGATCGTGCGGCGGAATGGTCGGGGTGAGATTGTCGGGATCGATGGCCATTGCTGGAATGCTCTTTCATGAATTCAGTCGCAGCGCGCGGTCATGCCGCCGTCGACCACGATTTCAGTTCCGGTGATGAAACGCGCTTCGTCGGAGGCCAGGAATAGCACGGCGGCGGCGGTATCGCGACCATCGCCCATAAAACCGAGCGGGATGCGCGCGACGCGCGACTTGAGCAAGGCCTCGACGTCGCCGCCGGTGCGCTGCTTGGCAAGGCGGGCTTCCACCATTGGCGTGTGCATCTGCCCCGGCACCACCGTGTTCACGCGGATGCCTTTGCCGGCATATTGCACCGCCGTTACCCGCGAAAATTGGATGACCGCGGCCTTGGAGGAGGCATAGCCGATCTGCGGCGAGCCGGAATAAAGCGTGCCCGATGTCGAGGCCGTATTCACGACGGCGCCGCCGCCCTGCTCGATCATGATCGGGATGACGTGGTGGCAGGCGAGAAAGACGCTTTTCAGATTGTAATCGATCTGATTGTCAAACACGTCCGCGGACATTTCCGCGACGCCGCCCGGAGCCGAGCCGCCGACATTGTTGATGAGAATGTCGATGCGCCCGAATTTCTTGCGGCAGGCTTCCGTCATGGCTTTGACCTGCGCGTCGTCCAACACGTCGCAGACATGGGTTGCGATCTCGCCGTCGTTGCCGACGCGCGCCACCGTCTCGGTCATGGCGTCGGGATTCTTGTCGACGGCAAAGACCTTCGCCCCCTCGCGCGCGAACAACACCGCGGCGGCGCGGCCGTTGCCCCAGCCGGGGCCAACGCAGCCGGCGCCGGTGATGAGCACTACTTTTCCTTCGACACGTCCAGTCATGAGACCATAGGCCTTACTTGTTGTTTAGTCCTTGGCGGATGTTAGTTTAGGGCCAGCGGTTGCGCCAGCGTAGCCGGGACAGGCGAAAAGTAACAGCGATGCAAGACAGTCCGATCGTCTCGCGTGGCGGCGCGCACGCGGAGCTTCCTGGGGTGAAACTGTGGTTCATCGACACCGGCGGAGCCGGAGAGCCGATCGTTCTGCTCCATGCCAATACCGGCACCAGCGCGGCTTGGGAGAGTCAGATCGAGGCCTTTTCGCAAGCCGGCTACCGGGTCATCGCCTTCGATCGCAAAGGCTGGGGCAAGAGCATGGCGAATCCCGCGACCGGTGCGCAGCCGGGAAGCATCGCCGGCGATCTCGATGCGCTGGTGGATCATCTCAAGCTCGGCACATTCCACCTGCTCGGCGTTGCCGGCGGCGGCTTCGTTGCCTTGGACTATGCGGCGTGGCGTCCGGAACGGTTGCGCAGCCTGATCGTCGGCGGCAGCACCGGCATGATCGAGGATAAGGTGATTGCGGACTTTAGCACGCGCATTGCCATTCCCGATATCAGAAAGCAGTCTGCACACTACCGGGAGATCGGGCCATCCTATCGCGGCGCCAACCCGGAGGGCGTCAGACGATGGATCGAGATCGACGAGCATGCGCGCCAGCCGGGAGTGGCCTTCCAGCCGCCGCTGCGCATCCCGAACACGCTGGCGAAAATCGCGACCATCCCGACGGCGACGCTCGTTATCGCAGCCGATGCCGACCTGCTCGCGCCGCCGGCCCTGATGCGCATTTGGGCCGCCCACATGAAAAATCACGAATGGGCCGTGATCCACGATGCCGGCCACGCCATGGCCTGGGAGCAGCCGGGTCGGTTCAACGACATCGTGCTGGACTTTCTCGCGCGGCATTGAACCGATCGTTTGAGGTGAACATGGTGACCCCGTCCCTCTACATCCTTGCCAGACTCTGGATCCGCAGAGGTCTTGAGACAGAATTCGAGGCCTATGAGAGCAAAGTGGCGCGCATCATGGCGCGCTACGGCGGCATCATTGAGCGCGCTATTCGGACGTCGGAGGCGTCACAGGAAGGCTCAAATGAGCCCTTCGAGGTCCATGTGATCAAGTTTCCAAGTCGGGACCTCTACGACGCGTACCTGGATGATACGGAGCGCCGTTCTTTGAGCGGTGAACGCGCGCGCATAGTCACAAACAGCGATATTCTCGTTGGAACGCCAGGGCCGGCTTATGGCCCCTGACGGCGCCTGGAGCGCCGCTGGCGGGATTTGCACCGCATGCTAAAAAGCCAAGTATCAGCATCCCCTCATAATCCAAGTGGTACCGCGACCATGCCAAAACTCTACGAAGCCCTCGCCGAAGCGTTCCTTGCGGAGGGAGTCGACACGCAGTTCGTCCTGATGGGCGACGGCAACATGCACTGGTCCACCGCCTTTGCCAAACTGCCGGGCGTGCATAC
>Ga0102924_1000912_pt1 | contig 35326 bp, 40 predicted proteins | sample PaiPotPPM11metaG_FD_80116 | JGI IMG/M metagenome (GOLD analysis project Ga0102924, IMG submission 80116) | Iron sulfur acid spring bacterial and archeal communities from Banff, Canada, to study Microbial Dark Matter (Phase II) - Paint Pots PPM... ...
CCAGTGGGGCCTCCAAAGCCCGCAGCTCGGCATAACTGAGCTCAATCAGCCTCAGCTATTGCCCCGGCCGGCCGTCCGGCGATCCTTCTTTAACCCAACGGTGCGGAAAACGGGGCTAGCGCGAGGCGACCTTCACCTGCTGAGCACACCGGGTGGTGGCGGCGCAGCCGGGCAGACGATGCCCGACGGTCGCATCCAGATCGAGGTTGACGACCTGGCCACGATGGTAGACCGCCTCAAGCCCGGTGGTCGGTTCGCTGTTTCGGATATCGTGGTCCAGGGTGACCTCCCAATGGAGGTGCGCAGGAGCATATTGAGCTGTGGGCGCACTGCACCGCCGGCGCACTCGATGAACAGATCTACCGGCAATTGCTCAACGACGCCGGCTTCGACAATATCGACTTCGCCTCAGGCACTGCTCAGCGCGCTCGCGCGAGCTGTCCCCGGTCGACGCGCATGATTGTCGGAGCTGACGCTGAGCAGCCAGCCGCATATTTGAGCTGATCCCGGCCGAGGTCTTCCTGCTTTCGGAGCTGCTCAAGCCGGTCGAGAACCTCAGGGTCCACGGCGTCCATAAGCCGGCGCCAGATCTGGACAGCGACACCACGCCGCACGAACATAATCGCTGCCGTGATGCCCAGCCCGACGACGGCGTCGACCTGATGCCAGCCAAGCGCTGCGCCAGCAACGCCGATCAACACGGCCAACGACCTCAGTCCGTCGGGGCGCGCGCGTGGTAGCCATCGGCGACAAGCGCGGCACTGCCGATGCGCTCACCCGCGCGAATGCGGTAGCGAGCGACAAACTCGTTGCCGATGAAGCCCAGCACCGCGGCGGCGGCACCCAGCCCAGATGGGTAAGCGGTCGCGGATGAATCAGCAGTTCAATGGATTGCCAGGCGGCGACGGCGGCTGAGCCGGCGATCATGGCCGTTACGAAGATGCCCACCAGGTCCTCGGCGCGACCGAAGCCGTAGGTGTAGCGTTGGTTTGGCGCACGCCGGCCAACTGAAAATGCCAGCCAGAGGGAATTGCCGTGGAGGCGTCCGCAAAATTATGGATGGTGTCCGCCAGTAGACCAACCGACCCGCTCAGTAGCGCTACGGCCAGCGCAGCGCCGCGGCGGACCGGCGAGCCCCTTCGCCTGTTTCATATTAGTACTCCGACCGGATGAAAACGAGGCCACATTCGCCGAGGGCGACACACACGGTATGTCTCACCGATGCTGCCACGTTACTCGAGCGAGTATGCAATCATGGGATCCACATTCACTATGGGCGATGAAGCTCGCCCTTAACCACCGACAGGTCCGGTTGATAGCTTCTACCGAAAGGTAGGAGGTCCATGCACACGAAGCGGACGATCGCGGACCGGATGCCAGGGCGGGGCTCGCACTCACCGACCGCTTCGGCACTCGCGGGGTTCGCCCTCTCCAGGGTGGGGAGCGCTTGCCTTTGGGGCCAGCCGTCGGCAGCCGAGACGCTTTCGTCATGCTCCTTCTTGCATTGCTGGCAGTGCGGAACGCGAAAATCTCAGACAAGCGAGGACGCCTATCGCGTAAAGGGGGTTCGTGGCTCCACGGGTCGTTTCGTCAGAAGTCGGTTACCCAATTTTTCAGTGGAGTGAGTAACTATGTCGGCTATATCCGTATCGTCTCAACGAAGCGACGACTCATTCGTCAATCGCTGGTGGCAGCTCGTCGCAGCCGTTATCGCCATGATGGCTATTGCCAATCTGCAATACGCTTGGACGCTGTTCACCGGTCCGCTCACCAAAAACCTCCACGCTTCCCTGGCGTTGGTGCAGGTGGCGTTTGCGGCGTTTGTCCTCGCGGAGACCTGGTTGGTCCCGTTCGAAGGCGCCCTAGTGGATAAGTTCGGCCAGCGGATCATCATCATGCTTGGCGGTGTGCTGGTCGGTGTTGGTTGGATTGGCTCCGGGCTGGCCACATCGCTGCCCGCCTTGTACGTGTCGTATGTCATCGGCGGTGTTGGCGCCGGCGCAGTCTATGGCGCCTCGATCGGGCATGCCCTCAAATGGTTCCCGGACCATCGCGGGCTGTGCGCCGGCATCACCGCTGGCGCCTATGGCATCGGCACGGCGGTGACCGTGCTGCCTATCCAGAACATGATTACGAGCTCTGGCTATCAGGCGACGTTCATCACGTGGGGCTTCATCCAGGGCATCGTTGTCATCGCGGCCGGGTTCTTCATCATCTCGCCACCGAAGGGTTGGCTGCCGGCCGGGTGGGCCGAGAAGCAGGCTCGCGTGACTGCCCGTATCAACATGTCCATGGTCGATCTCCACGCGTTCCAGATGCTGGCCCAGCCTGCGTTCTGGGTGATTTACGTGATGATGGCCCTCATGGCCTTCACCGGCCTGGTCATCACAGCGCAGGTGAATCCTATTGCCCAGTTCTACAAGGTGGACAAAGTTGTCGTTGCGGGCAGCTTGACTGTGATCGTCCTGGCCATTCAGTTGGAGCGCATCCTCAATGGCGTGACGCGCCCGTTCTGGGGCTGGGTGTCCGACCACATCGGCCGTGAGAACACCATGTTCATTGCTTTCGGCCTGCAATCATTGACCATCATCGGGCTACTGCAGCTGGTGAGCCATCCGATCTGGTTCATCTTGCTGTCCGGGTTGGCGTTCTTTTCTTGGGGCGAGATATTCTCGCTGTTCCCATCCGCTACGGCCGACCTGTTCGGACGCAAGTTTGTCACGGCTAATTATGGCCTGGTGTACACCGCCAAGGGTACGGCCTCGATTTTCTCCGGGCCGGTCGCAGCGGCGGCCAAGGCAGCAACCGGTAGTTGGGTGCCGATCTTCTGGGCCATGGTTATCTGCAGCGCCGTGGATGCCGTCCTGGCGCTGGTGGTGCTCAAGCCACTGTCGCGTTGGACCGTTAACCGCCTGAATCGCGACGCCGCCAAGTATACGGCCGTTGGCCCGGTTGCGGGGGCCACTATCGCTGGAGCGTCCGAATGAGGGTCAGCCAAGCAAGAGGGGGCGGGTTTGCTTCGGCGGCCGCCCTCGTCACGACTTGTCCGTTGCTGGCGACAGGCTGGTTTGAGGCCACTTACAGCAGCGTCGGCGGCGTCGATGCGCTCGTGCCTGCTCTCGTTCACGAGCCCATCCGGGCGCAGAAGCTCCATGCCGGCCTCGTGAGTGCCATCGCCTGGACGCCGGATGGGACGAAAGTCGTCAGTGCCGGGGGGATGGGTCGGTGCGCGTTGCGGGATGCGAAGACCCTGCAGGCCTGGTCGCCTTTCGGCGACAGGCTGCTGACGGTGGCGACGGACGGCAGCGTGCAGATCTGGGGGTCCCACGGCGGGAGGCGCTGCCGACATCCGCGCTTGGGGAGGGGCTATCGACGTGGCAACCCTGGCTTCGTCCCGAATTGAGGCGAGGTAACAGATCTCAGCAGCAAGGCTTCCTGCGCCGACGAAATGACGCCTTGCCGCACTGCGGTGTCGAGCAACGGCTTTACGGCCGCAAGAATGGCGTTTCGCACGGACGCGAACGGCACCTGCTGGGCCGCTGCACCTGCCTCAACGAGGTGCCATTGCTGAGCTGCCCTCTCAGGTTGGCCGGCGGTAAATGCAGCGCTTGCGCCGCCGCCGTGACCATGGCTCCGTCAAGCTTGCCCTGGCGTCCGAGTGTGGCGGGTTTTTGCGCGACATCAGGTGAACCCGCCGAGCCGTCCGGCGTCAGCACCGGGCTTACGGTCGCGGCGACGCTCCGTTGCGCTGGAGTTGCTGTGGCCGACACCGCGCGCATGATGCCGGCGGGGCTTGCCTGAGAGAAGTCCGTCCTGAGCGCGGCCGTGCGGGCATCATCCGGGTTCCCTTGCAGCAGTTGATTGAGGAAGCCACTCCAAATCTGGACATCGTACGTGTTCTGAGCCGTCCAGCCACCCCACGCGATAACGCTCGCCGCCAGGCAAATGGCAATGGAGGTGCTCACGAGCAGAATCGACTGGGTCTTCTTCCGGCTGGGTGTGTCGACGACTGGAAGCATCTGATTCCAGGTGATGCCCGCGAGCGCCGCGAGGACCAAAGCTATTGCGAGAGCGGTCAGGACGGTCGCCGGGATAGGCAGCTCCAACACCGTCTCGAAGCTCCACCCGACCAAGACGGCGGCGACCCCAAGCACCGCGACGCCAATCCACTCTGGAGTCGACGGGACGGAGAGAGTGCGGGAGCCCCGTGGCTCATTCACTGGGCGGCTGCTCCATCGTCTGCCGCTTTGGTCCACTCCAGTTCCTCGGCTTGATAGCGCTGCCACCAGTCGAAGAGTTCGTCGAGCTGGGCCTGCGCCGGCACGCGCTGACAGTAGCGCAGCTGCACGTACAGGTTTGTGAGGGAGCTGGCAAGCTCTCCCGGGATCGTTTCTTCGACGAAGGGTTGATATTCGAGCGGCGTTTCCGACGGCCGCTTCGGATGGCCTCGTTGTCCACACCATTGCCAGCGATAGAGACTGCGAATTGCTGACCGAGGCGCGGCCGAACAGCATGACCAGGCAAATACTTCCAAAACCCGACGAAGTTGCTCAGGATGACGCGATCCACTGCCTGGCGCCCGACAATCCGTTTTGAAGCCGGCGCCGCCAGCTCGAGGGCAAAGAGCTTCGGATAGATCAGCAGGCGCTCGACCTTGTCGTAGCTCTTGAACCGCGCCGTATAGCGATCGCGAACGCAGCGCAAACGGCCGTGCGGCGACCAGCTCACACCGTCCATGCCTCCTCCAACTAACAAAACAGGCCCCTACCGCGTCATCCGGTAGGAGCCATCAGCAAGCCTGCGTCTTGGCGCCATGCGCCGGGCGAGCTCCTTCGCCTCTCCTTAATAGTAAGGGCGGCGGCGGATGGTCGACAAGAGGCAACCAGGCTAACCCGTCCTGCCCTGGCGCTATACTCCCAACCGGCGATGAGGCTCGCCTTGCTCTATGTTTCGTTGGAGGCTTGGAGCGAAGCGCCGGCTGGCCGGCCGATGGCTTCTACTGTGCAGCAGTCTGTAAGACCGCTCGGTGGAGGCGTCCGATCGCCCCCATCGGCTTGGAGAAGGCCATGAGCACTCGTAACTGTGCCCCAGCCACAGTAGTCAATGGGCAACCTACGGGTCCGGCGAGGATCGCTATGCCGGGGCTGGGCCTATGCGGGCTGGGATGAACCCGCAGGCCATGTCCGTTCCTGCACCGCACTGGCTGCGTCGCCGATGGGCGAATCTGCGACGCGGCTGGCTCATTCGCAGAGCAGTGCGCATCCTGAACAGCACACTGCCATGGATTCCGCCCCTAACGTGGCGTCAGTGGCTCGTCTTGCTTGTAGTCAGCGTCGTGCTCTTCCTGACGCTTTTTGGCGGCGTTGGCCTGTTCGCCGTGCCCCCGTCCGGGCTGCGATGACTCTGAATGGAAACCTTCACTGCGGACGTGACCGGGTGATTCGTAGCCTCGAAGAGCCAAGTGTGCCAGCGACATCAGACGAAACAGATGCCGCGTTGCAAACGTATGTACGCACCAAGCAGGCCGTGGCGCGAGCCATGCGCGCAATGCAGCAGCTTCTCGATCGGTCAGGCATGGGCCAGGGCGAGCGGCTCAGGGATATTCTTTCCCGCCTTGCTGAGGACCAATTCCACATGGTGGTGCTGGGGCAATTCAAACGGGGGAAGAGCTCGCTCATTAATGCCGTAGTCGGAAAGGAATTGCTCCCGACCGCTGCCGTTCCGCTGACCTCGGTCGTCACGGCGCTGCGTTATGGATCCAAGGAGCGGGCCTTGATTCGGCGACAAGGCGTCACTTTCGCCGAAGAGATAGCCGTCTCGCAACTGCCCGAGTACGTCACCGAACGAGGCAATTCGCACAACGAGAAATGCGTGCTGTCGGCCGACATCGAAGTACCCGCGCCGTTCCTGCGTCGGGGGCTCCGCTTTATCGACACGCCTGGCGTCGGCTCCATCCATGAGCACAACACTGTGACGACGTACGGCTTTTTACCACAGGCCGATGCCGCCATCTTCGTCACCAGCGCCGATGCACCCTTGACCGACGCCGAGCTGACCTTTCTGGATGCCATTCGCCAACACGTTCGCAAACTCTTCTTCGTCATGAACAAGGTTGATCAACTGAACGAGGCCGAACGTGCCGAGGCCATCGACTTTACTAAAGAAGCTTTGGCGACACGCTTGGGCGTGCCCGACTTGCGTCTCTATCCAATCTCCGCGCGCGAGGCGATAGTCGCCACGGAGTCTGGCGATCAAGAACGCCTGGAGGCTAGCGGCCTACCGGCTCTCCAGTCTGCTCTGGCGGCGTTCCTGTCCAATGAGCGCCCCGCAACATTCCTGGTCTCGCTGCTTGATCGCAGCCTCAAAGTGGCCGACGAAGCTCGTTTCGTGCTGGACTTGCAACAGGCTGCGCAGACTGGCCCAACCGGTCAACGCGGCGACCAGCTCGCGGAGTTCATTGCCAAGGCCGATACTCTCGAAGCCGAGCGCAGAGCCCTGATCGCAGAGTTTGACGCTCATGCGGAGTGTTGCTGCGACGAATGGTTGCAGCCGCAGCTGGCCCAGTTGCGCGCGCAACTGGAATCCACGCTGGGCGGCGCGTTACACCGGCAGATAGCTGGGTCACCGGAAGGCAGCTTCCGCAGCCTGCTGACTACCGCTCGCGAGTCGCTGCGCCAGCAGCTATCGGAGCAAGCCCAACCCTGGCTCAGAAATCATCAGGCGGACGTTGAACGACTAATACGAGCACCGACACAAGAGGTGCAGCAGAGGCTCGCGGCCCTGGTTCAGCGCTTGTCCCAAGAGGCGCGCGCCATTTACCACGTCGGCGGACGGCCAGAACCCGCAACCGGCCCCAGTCCGACCGCCAACATGCAAAGCGAGCCGCAAGATGTTTCACGTCCAGGGGAGGACGATAGTGCGGTTGGTGACGACGATAGCCGGCAGTGGAAGCTACCTTCCTTCAAGGTTGAAGACCGCCCATGGCTGCAGGCCGTGCCAATCCGCGAGAACACCCCTTGGTCTGGCAGACTCTTGCCGCTACCTCGGCTAGCTCGCCGAGCCGCGTTGCGCACTATCGAACGCGAAGTGACTGTTTCAGCCAGCTGCGCTGCGTCAGCGCTGGCTGACGTTGTGTCCGGATACGTACAGGATTGCCGGAGGAGTCTTGACGACGAGTCAGGTCGCACCCTGGGCGCCGTCCGGCGTCAAATCGAAAGCGCCCTGGCGGGTGGTGATGCGGTCCCCGCGCGGGGCAAGGCAGCATTGCTTAACAGCCAAGACGACGGACCAAGCCAGCGGGCCGAGCTCGATCGACTCAGAGAGCACCTTGACGCTCTGCGGAACGCGCTCCTCGCTTTAGGCATCATTCCGGATGGCGTCGGCCCGCCGGCGAGCCACGCGCTTCTGCCCCCTCACGGCCCGAATGGGAGAAATTCCGCCGCGCAGTCCGACCATTCTCCGTTGCAAGCAGAGGCCACTCTTGACACGGCAACCGGACGGCAGGGCGACATTTTGCGCGCGCTGGAAGTGACCACCTGCCCAATCTGCGCGCTCAGGTACGGCGCTGTTTGGGACTTTATGTGTCACTGGCAGTACACTCTGGCGACCGATGCTGCGGCTCAGGGGGAATTTCGTCACGCCGGCGGATTCTGCACTCCGCACACGTGGCTGCTGGAGCGCGTGTCGTCGCCTCAGGGCCTCAGCAGCGGCTATCCACCACTGGTAGAGCGGGTTGCGGATCGAGTGCGCGCGCTGGCGGGCCTGCCAGCGGCGACAGCCGGCCAACGCCTAGCAGAGCTTCTGCCTCAGCCGGACACGTGTCGGGCCTGTAAGGTTGCTGCCAACAGCGAGCGCTTGTCAGCTGAGCGGCTCGTCGCAGAGCTGGCCACTCGCGCTGGCATGCTGGCGTTTGAGCGGTCTCACGGCCTGTGTGTCAATCATCTCCGCCCGGTCCTCTCAGGCCTGGACGACGAGACAGCCGCTAACGTAATCCGTCACCAGGCCCGGCGGCTGACCGCGGTTGGCGAATCGATGCAGAGCTACCTGGTGAAGCGGGACGCGCTGCGCCGGGACCTCGTCGGCGCCCACGAAGGGCAAGCCTATAGGGAGGCACTCATCCTGCTGGTCGGTGAGGATGAGCGGACCGTCCGCTCCGCGGATGGCTGACCCGGCGATGCCAAGAGTCTCGCACCGGCCGGTGTGCCCCTTTAGTCATGGAAGAACTCTTGCCAGGCCGCAACGCCGCGTTTGGTACGCTCTGTCACGCGCGATGAGGCTCGCGTAGCCAAAACCGCCGTCCCTGTGCGGCTGATAGCTTCTACCCCAGATCGGAGCGTAGAAGTGTCTGCTGAAAGCGATGAACCCCACGCAACTGACCAGTCCCAGTGGCTGGTGTTTGTCTACCGCCTACCGGCCACGCCTGCCGAACGGATCGGCGTTTATCAGGACCTCAAAGGGCTCGGAGCGCTGTTTTTCCAACGGGGCACGTGCATCTTGCCTGCAGGTGCGACCCACCACGAAGGGCTCCAACAGATCGCCGAGAGGGTGCTCCAGCTAGGTGGTGACTCGCTGCTGTTCGAAGCCCTAAGGGTGAGCCTCGCCGATGGTGCCAAGATCGTCCAAGGCTTCCGCGCCGCCCGGAACAGAGACTACAGCGACATCATTGGCAGCTGCGAACGCAAGCTCCTCTGGGCGGCCGACCCCGAACACGCGTTGCATACCTACACCGAAAGAAGGGCGCGGGACATGACAACCGCCCTCAACGAACTGCGGGGCCGCTATAACGCTATCGCTGAGCGCGATTGGTTCGAAGCCGATCTGCGGGAACGAGCAGCCGATACATTGCGAGCGTCTGAGGATGCGCTGGCGACGTTCAAGGCCAAGGCCAAGCATCGGAAAGCAGGCAGAAAACTGGTTCCGGGTACCCTGAAGCAAGGGCCTCGTCGGACACCCAGAATTCCTGCCAACTGGTTGAACAATTCGACCGGTTTCGTCGGCACCTGGAAATTGCCCAGGCTGCGGTATTACCGACAACGAGCTGGCCAATCACAGCGTGCGCTTGCTATTAGCGCCGGCCTCAGTCACCCTACCGTGGCGAGCCTCGAACGAGGGGTGACGCAGGCAGTGCCGTCGACGGTCTTGAAACTCGCCGCGGCGTTGGCCGTCGAGCCCTACCACTTACTGGACCAGAACGAGGCCCAACGAGCCATCGGGCAAAGCGTGGGTGTCAGGACGACTCCTGGCGTTCCTTTGTCGTCGCTCCAGCGGGATCACCTGGCGCTACCGTATCTGGGCTTTAGGCGCGCCCAGGCCGGCTTGAGCGCGGAAGAGCTCGGCCAGCGGTCTGGAGTCACGGCATTGACGATCGCTGCAATCGAGCGTGGCCGAGAGAGCGCACGACTGTCAACAGCCGTCAAGCTCGCGCAGGCCCTCCATGTAGAGGTTGTCGATCTGATGGAGAAGGAGCCCAACGTCTCCCGATTACGGTACGCCCGCTATCGGGCCGGCGCGACCATCGTCGATCTGGCAGCGCAGTCGGGAGTGACGCGAAAGGCGATTCTGCAGATCGAACGAGGGCGCCCGGCAAAATTGACCACACTCGCCAAGCTGGCCGATGCGCTACATATCGACCTGAATGAGCTGCTTGACGAGCCGCCCGAACCGGGCCGGAAGCTGGTTCGGATCAATCCCGTTTCCCATTCACCTACACAGAGCACCTCCTCCCAGGCAGAACAGATGTCAAACCAGGAAGCGCTGCCTCGCAAGGGAAGTTTGGCCGGGAGACGGGAAGCCGATGGCTGACACAAGTCGCTTCCGACATGAATCGGGAAAGGGCTAACGCCATGCCAATGAGTTGCGATGTGATCGGCTGCGTAAATCCGGCTGGCTTGATGATAAGGGGATACGGTTTGTGCGCCGCCCACGGTGACGAAGTGATCGACCGGCTGCGCGAAGCCGGGCTGAACCCCAGGACCGTACCCTCTGACAAGGTCACGGAGATCCTCGGGAGATGGTCCAACGGGCAAGATTCCACTCGGCGGATCAGATAGCAGTCAGGATCTGAGCAGGCCCGAAATAGGCCTGCACGGTGTTCGATGCGATCGCTTGGACTCATGCCCCGATTCATTGCCAGAGACGATTTCGGTGGCGCCGCTCGCCCTGCCTAACGTGGTTATGCTACCGTTGGCCAAACGGTTTGCTGTGGAGGGTTCGGTTGCAGCGCGTAGTCGCTCTCTGCTTGCCCTTCAGTTTCTTGCTCGCAGCCTGTGGCCAGACTGCCCCAATCAGCGCTCATGTTTCAGCGCCGGCGAGTTTCAGCGCCTCGCAGCAGGCTGCGGAAGCGGGCCCGCTCGTCATCTTTGGCGCCGGCACCCTGGCTGTCCCGTTCAAGGACGTCCTGGTGGCATTCGCCAAAGACCACCCGGGGTTGGTGGCCCAGCCACAGTTCGGCGGCAGCGTCATGATGGTCAAGCAGGTAACGGAGCTCAACCAGCCAGCCGACGTCGTGGCTGTCGCCGACTACGACATCATCCCTCAGCAGATGTTCGGGCAGGGCGGCAAGAAACGCTTCGCCAGTTGGTACGCCGGGTTCGTCAGCAACGCCATCACCTTCGTCTACACGCCTAAGAGCAAGGGCGCGGACACTCTCACGGCCGACAACTGGTACAAGGTGCTGGCCGAACCCGGCGTGCAGATTGGGCGCTCCAATCCCGACACCGACCCCTCCGGCTACCAGGCGCTGCAAATGCTCAAGCTGGCCGAAACCTACTACCACCTGCCGGGGCTCTACGACGCCATCCTGAAGAACGCGCCGCAGACCAACATGCGCGACACCGAAACTCTGCTCCTCTCGGCGCTGCAGGCGGGCCAGATCGACTACATGGCCATCTACCGCTCAGACGCTCAGCAGCACAACCTCAAGTACCTGCAGCTGCCGGCGCAGATCGATCTGTCAGACGCGAAGTACTCGGCCGACTACGCTAAGGCAGTCGTCACGACAAAGAACGGCCAGCTCGAAGGCAAGCCCATCGTTTATGCGCTCACTGTTCCTGACAATGCTCCGAGGCCCGTGCTGGGAAAGCAATTCGTGGCGTTCGTCCTGGCCAAGGATGGACAGGCGTTGATGCAGAAGAACGGCTTCGTGCCGATCATGCCCGCTTACGCGAGTGACGTGAAGGCGGTCCCTTCCGACCTTGCGAGCCTGATGCGACCCTGGCCAGCCACCTAGACGCAGCCGTAGAGGTGTTAGCGGCCACAGCGCCCACATCACGCGTCAAACGAGCTTCCCGCCGCTGGTCGGAGCCCGGCGATCACCTTTTCAGGGCTGCGATGTGGGTCCTTGGCGGTTTGCTGATCGCATTCATCGCGCTGCCCATCATCCACGTCTACGTGCCGCTGCAACCGAGCCAGATCGCCGCCGTGGCGATCAATGAAGGCGTGCTCCAGTCCATTCAGCTGAGCGTGGAAGCGGCCAGTCTGGCGGCCGCCATCGCGGTGGTCTTTGGTTCGCCGCTGGCCTACCGCCTATCGAGGGACAGGTTTACGGGCAAGGGACTGATCGAGGCCCTGGTCGATTTGCCGCTGGCTGTGCCGCACTCAGTGGCAGGCATCGCCCTCCTGTTCGTCTTTGGCCGTGAGGGCGTACTCGGGCAGCCACTGTCTCAGGTCGGCCTGCAGTTCTGGGGCAGCTTTGCCGGTATCGTCGTAGGCATGTTGTTCGTAAGCTGCCCGTTTATGGTCAATGCGGCGCGGCTCGCCTTCGACGCCGTGGACAAGGACATGGAGGACATGGCCGCGACCATGGGCGCATCCTCGTTCCAGATCTTCTGGCATGTGGCGCTGCCGCTGGCGGTACGCGGCATCTTTACAGGAGCGATGCTGACCTACGCACGGTCGCTTGCCGAGTTTGGCGCTATTGTCGTCCTGGCCTACTACCCCATGACCGCGCCAGTCAAGATCTACGACCTCTTCCTGCAGGGCGGACTTGACTCGTCGACTGCAGGCGCCGTGCTGCTCCTGACCGTGGCGCTTGGCAGCTTCCTCGTACTGCGCGCTTTCAGTCGAGCTGGAAGACAAGCATGAAGACCGAGCACCTCGAGGTTCGATACAAAGTCTGGCTGGAGCGGGGCGGCCAGGTGGCCCTATCTGACTGGCGCGTGCAGCTCCTCGAAGAGATCGACAGCCGCGGCTCCCTGGCCGAGGCCGCCCGCCACATGAACGTGCCCTACAAGACTGCCTGGTACAAGCTCAAGGAAATGGAGAAGTGTCTGGGCGTAGCCCTGCTGGCGAGCGCCAGCGGAGGGCCAAAGGGTGGTGGCGCCACACTGACCGAGGCCGGCCAGGAGGCCGTGCGTCGGTATCAGCAATTGGCCGGCGGCCTCGACGAGCTCCTTATGGCACGTTTTGCCGAAGCTTTCCGGCCGCGAGCCGGGAAGGCACCACGCCCGCGCAGACCAACGCCCTCAGGCTCAGACTGACTGTGTCCGGGGAGGGAGTCAAAGGTCGAGGGCGTTGGTCAGGGTGTTGGCGCTTGCCTCGCGAGGCCCAGCGGTTCGAGGCTCCAGCGCCACTCGATGAACGACAGGATGGAGGTCGTATCGTACACCGTCTTGTCGACGAAGCCTTCCTTGGCGAAAGGCGAGATGATGATGGCCGGGACGCGAATGCCCGGCCCCCAACGGTCGACCTTGGGAGGCGGAACGCGATCCCGGAATCCCCCATGCTCGTCGTAGGTCACGATGATGGCGGCAGAGTAGACCCAATAGGGGCTGTTCTGGACTGCCTGGATGAGCGGCGCCACACACTGATCGCCCCGCGTGATGTCCGCTTCTCCGGGATGCTGCGTGTCGGGGCTGAGCGGTTTCACGAAGGCCACGCTCGGCGATCCGCCACCCTGCAGCGCAGCAAAGAAGTCACTTTCATCCCGCAGATGCTGCGCTTTAGCGGCCGTCCCGTCCGCGAGATTGGCGAAGTAGGCAAATGGCTGGCATATGAAATAGAAGCTGGGGATCCGGTCTGCCTGCCAGGGCGTCGTTCCAACCACCCGATACCACGCCCAGCTGAGCTTCTTGGCGTCTAGCCGGTCGCCGATGTGGGGAATCGCATAACGGCCTCGTGGGGCATATGTCGGGCAAAGCGGGCGCAGAGCCACCTTCACAGTTTCTTCACAGAAAGTAAGTACTAGTGGTGGGGTGATCACCGGCCCCAGTTTTCGAGAATTGGCCAGACAATCGCATCAGCCATTTCCAGAGAGCAGCCATCCGTGATTTCGCGTCTAGCGTCGGCTCAGCAGCCCCGTGTTTGGCCCGCTATACTGCCAAGGCGATGAGGCTCGCGGGGCCAGTCGGCCCCTAAGGTAGCCGTAAGCGGCTGATAGCTTCTACGGAAATCCGTGGAGGCCTCTGGCTTCCACCGAAGCCGGAGGGTTGCTATGGGCAAGTCGCCAGTGTTGTTTTCAGCCGGACTAATTCTGGCCGCGACACCGTTTCCCGAGCTCATGGTTCCGCGTTTCGCTGTGTCGCTGGCCAGTGAACGTGGACCTGACCGACCACGCTCCCACTCTCTTGGTCTGGTAGACGGACAATGAACGAAGAAGTCGTCTATCGCGGATTCCGACGAGCCGGCAAGCAACACCTAGCCGTCCTCGAAGGCAACCGGCAGTCTGACCTCGAGGCTGGCGGCCAGCGTCCCAACAGCTTTGCCTGGGGTGTGAGGGGGCGCGCCACGGATGCGCTGGCCTTGGGCATCTTGCTCCATGCTTTGGGCGATTCAAGGGTCTACGCGGGGTGGCGGTCGCCCGATCCCTATGGCTGGCCGCCCATCGTGCAAGCCTTTGCGCACGAAGTGCTGGAGCGTCTCCCGCGAGACGGCTTTGCGCTTAAGCAAACGTTTGTCTTGGAGTGGGCGGACAACCGTATGGAGCGCCCTGATCTCAGCGGCCGGCATGGCGGGCCTATGCGGCCACCATGAGCAGGGACGCTGGCCTATGGCCTACAAATGCACGGGCGCTATTCCGTACGCGTAGCGCTCGATCGCTTCGGTTTTCGTCATGACCGGTTAGATCGAGACCGGTTCTTTTTCGCCGCGCGCGAAGCCCGCGGCGGTCTCGGTGGAGTCTTCCTCTTCGTCGGTGCGGCGCACATCGGTGGCTTTGTCGGTGTAGAGGATGCCGTCGAGGTGGTCGATCTCGTGCTGGATGCAGCGGGCGAACCAAGCTTCGGCACGGAAGCGCTTCTCATGGCTGTGCTCGTCGCGGCCCTTGACGGCAATCCACTCGTGGCGCTCGACGTCGCCCCGCAGGCCCGGGACGCTGAGGCAGCCCTCGGCGGCTACGACCATCTCTTTGGATGCCTTGACGATTTCCGGATTGATGAGCGCGATCGGCTCGTGCTCCTCATCCTGCATGTCGACGACGATCACTCGCAGGCTGACGCCGACCTGCGGCGCGGCAAGGCCAACGCCGCGGGTCTCGTTGCTGTATATCGTGTAGAACATGTCGTCGATCAGACGGCGCAGGGAATCGTCAACGCGGCTGACTTTTTTGGCCTTCTGACGAAGGACTGGATCGCCATCCTGGCGCACTAGAAGGATCCTGGGCATCGCGGCTTGGAGTATATAGCGCTGGCGCCTAGGGCGCCGGAGGGGGTGGCGGACCTCGCGGAGGCCGCGAAGGAGGTCGCGGGCCGAGGTCGGCGCCAGCGGGCGGGTGGACTGCGCAAGCGATGACAGCGTGCGCGCGATGGTTGCCCAACATTGGACTCCTATGGCCGGATCGACATCCTGGTCAACAAACGCCGACGAGTGGGACATGGTGATGGCGGTGAACGTGCGCGGCGTTTGATTGTGCTGCAAGGCAGTCGTCCTGATGTCCAAACAGCAGCGCACTTGCGTGAGCGTGAACATCTCATCGGGCACGATCTTCCACGGCACCACGGGTTTGCGCACTATATGACGAGCACATGGCGCGCAAGCGGGGTTCCGCGACGCCGCATCGCCTGAACCCAGGCAGGATCACCGTTCTGCGGGTGACCGATGAGGCAAATCGCGGCGTACTCACGGGCGCAAGATGTTGCTCCGGGAATGGACAGATGCCGAAGGATTTCGTGCGGAAGCAGCAGGTCGGCAAAAGCGGAGATAGCGTCATTGCCGGTGCCTGATGAGCTAATCGGAGCGGAGGACCGGGACCAAATACGGCCTAGCTGGTCCGCTCACGTAGCGCCAAACGTGATCCCATCCGCAGCCTTCTAACGGCGGCGAATTGCTTAACCGGACACCTTGACGCCCACTGTGTCAGCCGGGCGACCCAGCGGCTTCGTGTAAGATTGCCGGAGCGCGATGAAGCTCGCGTCTTGAACCGCCAACAGGCTGATAGCTTCTACTGAATCTCCTCGAGGAGCTTTCCGTGCCTGAACTAGCGCCAACTACCCGCTTCGGCTACTAGGCCATTGGCCACCGACGAGATCGTGCGACCCCGGTCGCGGCCGGCCGCGAAGGCGGCGATGCGGTTTGTCCTGTTCATCGGCGTGGTGAGTATCTTCGCGGACATGACGTATGAAGGATCGCGGAGCATTACCGGCCCGTACCTGGCAGTTCTCGGTGCCACTGGTACCATCGTCGGCTTCGTCGGCGGCTTTGGTGAACTGCTCGGCTATGGGCTTCGTGTCTTCTCAGGACGTCTCAGCGACCGCACCGGCCAGTACTGGCCAGTCACCTTCTTCGGCTACATCATTCAAATGGCGGCCGTACCGCTGTTGGCCATCGCGGGTCGCTGGGAGATCGCGGCCGCCCTCATCATCCTCGAGCGCATCGGCAAAGCCGTCCGCAACCCGCCGCGCGACGTGATGCTGTCGCACGCCGGCTCACAAATCGGCCAGGGTTGGGCGTTTGGCGTGCATGAAGCGCTGGATCAGTTCGGCGCCCTGATCGGACCGCTTATCGCCGCCGGCGTCCTCTTCGAACGGGGCCAGTACCAGACGGCGTTCGCCCTCCTGGCGATTCCGGCTGTCTTGACGCTGAGTTTCCTGGTCATCACGCGCCTTCAATATCCCAAGCCCAGCGATCTCCAGGCTGAGGTACAAAACGTCGAGACTCATGGCCTGCCCCGCATCTACTGGCTGTATCTAGCGGGCGCCGTTCTCGTTGCCTGCGGCTTCACCGATTACACCCTTATGGCCTATCACTTCCAGAAGACCGGCGCCGTACCGAGCGACTGGATTCCCCTGTTTTACTCGCTGGCCATGGCGGTGAGCGGTGGAGGCTCGTTGCTCTTTGGACGGCTGTTTGACCGGCTGGGAATAGGCGTGCTCATCCCCTTGACGTTGATCTCGTCGCTGTTCGCGCCGCTGAGCTTTCTGGGCAGCACGTTCGTGGCATTGGCGGGTGTGGCTCTGTGGGGCCTGGGCATGGGCGTGCACGAGTCGATCATCAGCGCTGCTGTGGCGGTGATGGTGCCCGCCAACCGGCGTGGATCGGCATACGGCATCTTCACCACCGGGTATGGGGTCTTGTGGTTTGTCGGGAGTGCCGCGATGGGCGCGCTGTACGACGTATCGATACCGGGCCTTGTTGTGTTCTCGATGGTTGTCGAGCTCGCCGCTATCCCGATTTTCATTGCTGTGGCTCGCCGCATGCCTCGGGTGAGGGCCGTGCCTTAAGGTACCGCGGGTAGCGCTGCCGAGCTTAAGGCATGCCCTGCTCGCCTCGTACGCGCATAGTTCGCAGAGCGGTGCGCATCCAGCCAAACGTGACGGCAAAGAAATCGGGCGGTAGGCACGGAGTGGCGGGCCTGTATCGGCAGAGCTTGACTGCCTCGGAGCGCTGGGACACGGACTGCTGCCGTGCTGCCGGCACTGGCCTCAGCCCTGAATCAGCCGAGTCGGCGGCTAGCCTGCCGACAGCTGCAAACTGGCGGCAAGGATTTGACGGTCCTCCTTGAAGGTGAGCAGGCGTTCGACCTCTGCCGGGTGGGCGAAGCGAGCGGCCTGAAAGATGCCTGGTTCGGGACGAGGTGATCCTTGAATCCAGTCAGCTCTGTACCAATCTACTCGCTTGCGATGGAGCTCCTGTCTATCCGGGCGCCAGAAGCTGAAGGCCGTGGTCCCTAAATACGTGCCCACGCGAACAGCCACACCGGACTCCTCCAGGACTTCGCGTTCGGCGGTTTGCTCCGGCTTCTCGTCCGGCTCGACGTGTCCCTTGGGGAAGACTCATTGGCGATTCGCCTTCTGCAGCACGAGCACCAGGCCGGCACGAAAGACTACTGCGCCAGCCGAGTAATGGCGAACGGTTGTCGGGACTCTGCTGGCGGCAGACCTTTGGCTGTTTCGCTTAACATACGCTGACATACTCGCCCCACCTCCGTCTCGTAGAAGCCATCAACCAGGCGACCTCCCGGTGGTTGGGGCGAGCCTCATCGCCGCGATTGCGCCCAGTATAGCGATCCCCCCCGGGCGATGAGGCTCGCCCTGAGCGCCGGCCATGCGGCCTGGTAAACTAAAGGCACGCGATGAAGCTCGCACGAGACTAGCTCGGTCGCCGCCGTTGCGCGGCTGATAGCTTCTATAGCCTGGGTCTATAGGAGCCTTTTATGCAGGTTGTGGATGCCGCTCCACCGCCCGTAAGTACCATCCGAGCAGTTACCTACAGGTTCCGGCATTGCGAAGGCTGCCGCCGCGAATGGCCTGCCGAACACGCAAACTGCCCTGAGTGCACGCGCTGGCTGGGTGAGCGCCCGCTTGAGCGCACTGAGTGGCAGATTGCCCCGCGCCCTGAACCGACATCTGAGACGGGCGGCTATGAGCTGATCCATGGGGCATGTCTCATTTTGCGCATCTTGCGGGCGCACCTATCGGAGGACGAGCTAGGCCCGGCCAACGAGTGGCTCCGCGCCCAACTGGATGGACTCCGAGCTGCCGGCGCCGCAGGACAGGGCTGGTTCATCTGGACATCCGAGGGTGAGCGTGCAGCACTGCGGCTGGGCCTTGATCTGCGCGACCGGCTCTTAGCGACGCTCTCCCACCTTGAGCGCTGGTATCTGGCTCGCGTGCGCTGGGGGCTCTGGCTGGACACATTTCTGCTGCCGGTCACCACTAAAGGCAACCCGATACTGCGGCGCGCAGCAGCCGCGATGTTCGACTTCGAGCCGGACGGCAAGCTGCTCGCTGCGGAAGCCCTCTTTCAGGCGAACCGGAGGTGGGAGAACTTCGTCGGCACGCCGGCGCGCAAGCTGGATGCTTCCACCGCGACCGGCTACTTGCACCTCGGCCACAAGCAGCCTTCCGCGCTGCAACACGCGGCCATGCCGGACCGGTCGGCATTCGTGGGACGTGAGTCCGAGCTGGAAGCCCTGGATGCACGCTATCAGGCGGCGCTCAGCTCGGACAGCCGCCTGGCTCTTGTGGCGGGGCCCGGCGCTGGGAAGACGCGACTCATCAGTGAATGGCTCGCGCGACATCCCGAGATCCGCTGCCTGCGCGCCAACTTCAGCCTGTTCGGTGGTGATCTGGCGAGTCTGGTCGGGCAATTAGCGCACATCCCTGACCGTCTAACCTGGGATGCGTTTGCCAACGCCATCGCGCAGCGTCTGCAGCACGATCAAGTGAGTGTGCTGGTGATCGACGACCTCCATTGGGCCGATGACGAAGCCGTCAGCTTCGTCAAGTGGTTGCTGGAGACCCGCCGCTGGCGCGGGGTGCTGGTGATTTTCGGCAGCCGGCCCTCGGGGCAGGCGGCAGTCGAGCGCCTGGCCCGCGAGGTCTTGATGCTGCCGACCTTGCCAGCGCCCGCCGCAGAAAAGCTGGCCTGCCAGCTGACCCCCCTATCTGATCTCGCTCATCTCGCGGTCGCACTCTCCGGCGGCAATCCGCTCTTCGTCGAACACTTCATCGCCTGGGCAGACGAGGCCCGTTATCAGCCAGGAGCACCCTGCCCGCAAAATCTCCACCAAATCATCGCCGCCCGCATCGCGTGGCTGGAAGACGTGCGCTTGAAGGATCTCGAACACTGCGTGCATTGGAGCGACCGCTGGGCTCGCCGCGACCTGGCCGCCGAGTTGGACCGCCTCGAAGCGGAAATTGGCTTATGGCTCGATCGCCTGGAAACCGGTGACTACGCCGACCGGGCTGAAGTTGCCCGTTACCTGGTCCGTCTGGAGCGAGTGGACTTCAGGCTGTTCATGACCGGACTGCTGATTGGCCGGGCGCGGCCGCGTTCCAGCCGGCTGCGCGAAGGCATCGAGCGGCTCTTTCGCGGCAGCGCGCAGGCGATCTTCGCGGATTTGGATGCGCGGATCGCCGCGGGCGACGACGAGCTGAATACCTGCCTGGAAGCCCGCCGCGCCGGCGATCGCGCCTTCGCGGACCGCGAGTGGGATCTGGGCAAGCGGTTTTACCAGCTAGCGACGAGCTCTGGCGAGGAGCGCCGATGTCGGCTATCGAACTTCGAGATGGTGGAGGTCGTGCAGCGGCTCACCGAGTGCGACCGGCGGCTGGGCATCCTGGACCGAGAGACGCCCAATCCACATGACGTGTTGACGCGGCTCGACCATAAGCCCGCAATCGATAGTCTCCGGCTGCCGGAACTCTGGCTGGCTCTGGGCCGGCATTTCCACAGGGCGGAGTACTGCAGGCGGGCAATTGAGACCGCCGCGGCGGTTCACGATCAGGGCCTCGCTGCCTTGGCGCAAAACCAGCTCAAGCAGATTGGAGAATCGTGTTGATGCCCCCTCAAACGGGCGAGCCCAGCATCGCGCTAGCCGAGCCCGAACGGGTAACCCCTTCCGCACCATTCGAAAGCATCCTCTTCGACCGGCCGCGAAGCGAGGCCGAGATCGATGAGCGCGGGGCTCTCCCGTTCTTTGTTGACCTGAACCTCGACCAGCTCTTCACGGCCATAGCCGAAGAGCGCGGCGGGTACAAGCCCAAGCCTAAGGAGGTTCGCCCGACTTTCGTGCGTCCTGGCGATGAGGTCGAACCGCCGGACCCATACAACCTGCGGCCCTTCTTCTGTGTTCCGCTGGAGGATATCGACGCGATCGCCTACCGCCATGAGGTCATGCTGGATCTCGAAGGCACGGCGCTGCGTGACCAGATTAGGTCGTTTGCGCAGAGCATGCGGACCATGCGTGAGCATCTCGCTCGAGCGCGGAAGCTGTACTACCACTACCAGAAGGCCAGCTGGTTCGTCGACGCGGTCGAGATCTATTGCGACGCCGTCAGCCGTCTGGCTGACGAGCTGCCGCATCTCGGCCTGAAGTCGCGCGGCTTTCTAGCCCTCAGTGACTATCTGGCAGACTACGTTAGATCCGACGCATTTCAGTCGCTGATCGCCGAGGCGAAACAGGTCAAGGACGAGCTAGCGACCGTGACGTACAGCCTCCTTATCAAAGCCAACCGTTTTACGGTCACGAAGTACGACGGGGAACCCGACTACAGCGTCGAGGTGGAGGAAACGTTCCAGAAGTTCCGACAAGGCGCCGTCCAGGACTACCGGCTCAAGTTCTCCGAATCGGTCGAGATGGACCACATTGAAGCGATCGCCCTCGATTTTGTGGCCAAGCTGTACCCTAACATCTTCGGCCGGCTGCGCGAATTTTGCGACCGCCACCGCGACTACCTCGACCCGACGATTCGCCGCTTCGACCGTGAAGTCCAGTTCTATCTGGCCTACCTGGAGTTCATGCAGCCCCTCAAAGCAGCCGGCCTGAAGTTCTCTTACCCGCGCGTGTCAGGCTCGAAGGAGGTCCGCGCTGACGAGACCTTCGACCTTGCTTTGGCGAACAAGCTCATACACGAAGGCGCCACAGTGGTGTGCAACGACTTCTCTTTGAAGGGCCGCGAGCGCATCTTTGTGGTCTCCGGGCCGAACAACGGCGGCAAAACGACCTTCGCCCGGACGTTTGGGCAGCTGCACTACCTGGCCAGTCTGGGCTACCCGGTGCCCGGCCGTGACACACAGCTCTTCTTGTACGACCGGCTGTTTACGCATTTCGAGAAGGAAGAGCACATCGAGAACCTACGCGGCAAGCTGCAGGACGAGCTCATCAGAATCCACGAGGTTCTCCAACAGGCGACAAGTAACAGCGTCATCGTCATGAACGAGAGCTTCGCCTCCACGACCTTGGAGGATGCGCTGTTTCTCGGTCGAGAGGTCATCCAGCAGCTGATTGAGCGCGATGTGCTCGCCCTGTATGTGACCTTCATCGATGAGCTGTCGTCGCTGGGCGAGGCGACCGTCAGCATGGTCAGCACAGTGGTACCCGAAAATCCGGCGCAGCGGACCTTCCACGTCGTTAGAAAACCGGCCGATGGGCTGGCCTATGCTGCAGCCATCGCCGATAAATACGGGCTGGGCTATGGGTCGGTGAAGAGGCGGATCGCGCGGTGAAAGCCTCTCTGATGTATCGGGATCGGGACTTCGATCGCTCCCTTGTCTATCGAGAATTCACCTATCGGCGCGACCCAGACGTGATTACGGTGGACCTACCGCCGAACACCGACGACCTCATCCAGGACCTGGAGCTCGACACCCTGTTCAACGCCATGTCTGGCGGGGATAAGTTCTTGTTTGCCATCGCCAAGCGGGCGGTTTTGCGAAGTCTCCACGAGCCGGACGCGATCACCTATCGACAGGACGTCCTGCGCGATTGCCTGGAGCACCCAGACGTCGTTTGGGCCATGTACGACCTCGGTGTGGAGGCCATCGAGCGCGAGAAGAAAATCTGGCGCAGCACCTACTCGGCCGACGGCATCCTCAGCGGTGGGGTGGAGGTGATGAGCCTGCTGGTTGAAATGCTGAAGCGCCTCCGAGCGATGGCGGATGAGCACGCTGAGCAGTTTCGATCGGAAGGCTTCGTTCGGTTCTTCGACATGCTCAAGGCCGAGCTGAGCGATGACTATTTCGAGGTCGTTCAGGAGCACCTTCGCCGCTTGAAATTCCGCGATGGCGCGCTGATCAGCGCCGAGCTTGGTAAGGGCAACAAGGGCCGGAATTGCGTGCTGCGTAAGCCGTGGCCGGACAAACGCAGCTGGATGGAGCGCGTCTTGGGCAAGGGCCCCCCGGCATACAGCTATGAGCTCGCCCCGCGCGATGAGGCCGGGGCCCAGGCTCTAGGACGGCTGCGCGGCCGGGGTATCAACCTGGTGGCGAACGCCTTGTCACAGTCGGCGGACCACGTTGAGAGCTTCTTCTCCATGCTGCTGGCCGAGCTGGGGTTCTACGTTGGCTGCCTCACCCTGCATGATCGGCTGGAGAAGAAAGGCGAGCCGTCGTGCTTCCCTACACCGATACCGGATGACGGAAAGGCGTTTACCGCGCAGGCGCTGTATGACGTGTGCTTGTCGCTCAGAATGCACGGCAGGGTCGTCGGCAGCGATGTCGCCGCGGACCGGAAGGATTTAGTGATCATCACCGGTGCTAACCAGGGCGGAAAGTCGACCTTCCTGCGCAGCGTCGGCTTGGCGCAGCTGATGATGCAGTGCGGCATGTTCGTTCCGGCCGCCAGCTTCTCGGCCAACGTTTGCCATGGCGTCTTCACCCACTACAAGCGCGAAGAAGACGTGACCATGAAAAGCGGCAAGTTCGACGAAGAGCTGAGCCGGATGAGCGTGATCGTGGATCAGATCACGCCCTGCGGCCTCATGCTCTTCAACGAGTCGTTCGCGTCAACCAATGAACGGGAAGGCGCGGAGATCGCACGGCAAATTGTCCGCGCCTTGCTGGAGGAAGGGATCAAGGTCGTCTACGTCACCCATATGTACGACTTGGCCGACGGGTTTCGTCGAGAGAACATGGGGAACATTCTCTTCTTACGAGCGGAGAGGGAGCTGGACGGACGAAGGACGTTCCGGCTTAGCGAGGCGGAGCCATTGTCCACCAGTTACGGCCCAGACCTGTATCGGGAAATCTTCGGCGCTGACGGGTCGGAACCGTCGGCTGCCGTTGCTAGCGCGATCGCGACGGAGTAACGGATCGTGGCTCCGGCTGAGTTGATCGAGCACCTGCCGATGGCCACTGAAGTGATCCTCTGCGTTGCGAATGGGCAGCTCGGCGAGGCTCTACAGTTGATCGAGGACCGCGTGCCCGACCGTAATCGAGTGCGGATCATTTGGACCTGCTCTGATCTCAATCTACTTGAGCTGCTCCGCCGCGGCTACCACGTCGACAAGGGCCCCAGCCGACAATGGGCCGTGCTGTCTTCGGCCCTCGATGCCCCCCATGGTGCAGGCGCATGCACGCGGATGCTGGTCGCGGCAGTACAATGTCGCCCGCCAGGTTGCTAATGCGCGACACCTTCACACTTTCGGACGGGAGAAGGCCGAAGCGGGTGATGGCCCCGGACTTGATCTCCTTGACCACAGCCTCCATCTCGAAGGCAACTAGCGTGCCGATGATGACTCGGCCCGTGCATGCAAGGTTGCGTGGCGTGGCCGAGTGACTGGCTGCTACCTTCCAGCAGGTCGAGCGGCGGCAGCGTCCCGTTGCACGGCTGCATTGACCGCGACCATGAGTCCGCGCCACGGTACAATCTACGCATAGCGATGAAGCTCGCTTAGCGCCGGGCTCCGGATGATAGCTTCTACCTCTTGTTGAGGGGAAGCATTTTGCAGGCCAAAAATACCGGGCCCCAGGCAGGCGCACAGTGGGATCGGGGGCTGACACCACTCTCGCCTATAAGAATCGGGGCCATCACAGCGGCCGTTGTTGTGCTGCTAACTGGGGTCGCCCTGACCAGCCGGCCACGCGGCGCAGCTTCGCTCCAGGCGCCGCCCATACTGCCGGCCATCTTCATCAACGCTGCGACCTTTGTGGTTGTCAGCCTCGGGTTCTTGACGGCGGTTCTCCTTATCACGGTGTTCTCGCCACGAAAGCGGCGGAAGCGCCGGCCCGACGACCCTCCGGAGTGGGAGTACGAGGAGCCTCTGCCCACGTCCTGGATCGAGAAGCTGGTGATGGCGGCCATGCTGCTGTTACTGCTGGCCGGCTGCGTTGCCGCTCTGGTTATCTGGTGGAAGATGCCGGGCGCAGCCGTTCCGGCAGCACAGCAGTTGCCACCAGGGTTGCCACGCCCGCTCCCGGCCTCACCGCTGTCCACGCCCCCCGCACCGATCTATGGCGCGGAGTGGCTGCCGCTGGCCGTGGGCCTGGCCATCATCGCTGTCGTGACTGGCGCCACTGTGCTGCTGCGGCCCCGTAAGCGGGGAACGCTGGAGGCCCGAGAGGTGGTAACCACGGTGAACGAGGCCATCGGCGACGCCATGGATGAACTGGATCGGGACTCGGACCCTCGACGGGCCGTCATCGCTGCCTACGCTCGCATGGAGCGCGTCTTGAGGGACGCCGGCTTGCCCAGGAGACCATTCGAGGCCCCGTTCGAATATCTGGGTCGCGTGCTGCGACAAGCTCGGGTCAGTGGCACCGCCGTTCACCGGCTTACGGAGCTGTTCGAGCGTGCCAAGTTCAGCCATCACGTCATCAATGTGACGATGAAGGCGGAAGCTGCTGAGGCGCTCCACATAGTTCAGGCTCAGCTCGGGGAGGGAAAGGCCGATGCTCGGGAGTGATCCCTGGGACTCGCCGTCCAGACTGATAAGACGCGCGATTATACGCGTAGCCATCCTTGTCGGGATCAGCACGCTCGGCGCACTCGCCTCGCTCACCTTCCTGCCGGGTCAAGAACGGCTGACCATCTATGCGTATCTGCTGGCGATTGCCGCGATCCTTCTGGTGGCGTTGGCCGAGGCACTCGCACGCGCTCGCCCTCTGCTCGACGACGGGATCGAAAAACTGCTCCAACCCCGCCAGTTGGAAGCCAAACGTCCTGCCGAGCTGCAAAGACTCTCGAGCTTAGTCCTGTTCTCGTGCTCGTCCGCGGCTGACCTGCATTTTCGACTCCGGCCGATGCTCCGAGAGATTGCCGCCCATAGGCTGGCCATCCATCGAAGTGTCGATCTCGACCTGCAGCCGGAAGAAGCCAGGAAAGTCCTCGGTCCGGCCGCCTGGGATCTGGTTCGCCCAGATCGGCCCGACCCCCCGGACCGTCATGCGCGCGGCATAGAGATGGCGGCGATCGGCAACATTGTCGCCGCCCTGGAGGAGGTTTGATCCATGCTGCTCTCAGATGTCGCGAGAGTGTGCGATGAGATCCTGGCCGAGGTGGAAAAGGCGGTCATAGGGAAGCGGGAAGCGCTGGAGCTCGTACTCCTGGCAATACTCGCGGACGGGCATGCGCTGATAGAGGATTACCCCGGCCTGGCCAAAACGCTGATGGCGCGCTCCTTTGCTCGGGTTACCAGCCTGGGCTTCCGGCGCATCCAGTTCACACCCGATCTCATGCCCTCTGACATCACCGGATCATCCATCTACAACCAACGCACGGCTGAGTTCAGCTTTCGTCCGGGGCCGGTGTTCACCAACATGCTCCTCGCCGATGAAATCAATCGCGCGCCCGCCAAGACTCAGGCGGCATTGCTCGAAGCCATGCAAGAGCGGCAAGTGACGGTAGAAGGCGAGACGCGCCCTCTGGCGGCGCCATTTATCGTCCTGGCCACGCAGAACCCGATCGAATGCGAGGGAACGTATCCACTGCCGGAGGCGCAACTCGACCGCTTCTTGCTCCGCATCAGCGTCGGCTACCCATCGGCCGAGCAGGAGCGCGAGGTACTCCTGCGGCGCGTCGCCCGAAAGGCCGAGGAGCCGACTCTCGGACAGGCGGTGGACAGTGCCACAGTCGTCGAGATGCAGGCGGCTATCGAAGAAGTCCACGTATCCGAAAGCATCGCTTCCTATATGGTGGCTTTGGTCACCGCGACACGAGAGAACCCGCGGCTGCAGGTTGGCGCCAGCCCGCGCGGAACGCTCGCCCTGCTGAAGCTCGCCAGAGGTCAGGCGGCGCTCCGTGGGCGGGACTTTGTCACGCCCGAAGACGTAAAGGCCGTCGCCGTCCCTGCGCTCGGGCACCGGTTGATCCTGCGCCCCGAGCTATGGGTCCAGCGGGTACGCGCGGACGATGTCGTGCGAGAGTGCCTCGAACGCGTCCCGACGCCGGTAGCCGAAGAAGGCCTGGCGCTGCTGAGATGAGGGACGCAGAGACAGCCCTGCCGGGCCTGCGCCTCTCCGCCTTCGCTACGTCCAAGCTGGGAGCCTATGCTGGCCTGTCCGCGGCAGGCCTGCTGTGTGCACTGGTGCTGGGGCGCGTTGAGCCACTGGTGCTGGCGAGTCCGTTCTTGCTGGTCTTGACGATCGGCTTGGCTCTGGTCCGGGAGCCCCGCCTCGGCGTCGCCCTACGGCTCGACCGAGAGCGTGCCGTAGAGGGCGAGGAGGTGCAGCTCGAGATCGAGCTTCGCGCCGGCTCGCCTATTGACACCGTTGAGCTGTGGCTGCCGCTCCCATCGGGCGTTCAAGCTGTGGACCGACACGCCGGGATGGTGCTGCGCCTGAACGACGAAGAACGGCGATACGTCTCACATCCTCTGCGTTGCGATAGGTGGGGTGGTTATCTGGTCGGCGACCTCATCGTGCGTGCCAGTGACAGGTTCGGGTTGCTGGCCTTCGAGACAAGGAACTCCGGAGCACTGCCGCTACGCGTCTATCCGCGTCCAGAGGTTCTGCACTCCATCCTTCGCCCGGCCGAGACGCAAGCCTACAGCGGCAATGAGGTGTCTCGCCAGGCAGGTGAAGGTATCGAGTTCGCCGAAATTCGCGAATTTGCGCCGGGCGACCAGGTGCGGCAGATTAACTGGCGCGTTAGCGCGCGGCGCGAGCGACTCCACGTCAACCAACGGCATCTCGAGCGAAATACCGACGTCATCCTGTTCCTCGACACGTTCGATGAGATAACGAACAGCCGAGCGAGCACGCTCGATCTCACCTTCCGAGCCGCCGCTTCGCTGGCGTCGCGGTATCTGGAGCGGCGCAACCGCGTGGGCCTCATCGGCTTTGGCGGCACCTTGCGCTGGCTGACGCCCGCCATGGGCTTAGTCCAGCTCTACCGCATTGTCGAGGCCCTCCTGGATACCCACATCAGCCTGAGCTATGCGTGGAAGGGAATTGACGTCATCCCTGCCCGGACCTTGCCACCCAAGGCTCTGGTGGTGGCCATTTCGCCGCTGCTGGACGAGAGATCGCTCAATGCGCTCTTTGACCTGCGGCGCCGAGGCTTCGATCTGGCCATTATCGAGGTGTCGCCGGTGCCTTTCGTTGCGCCAGGGTCCACTGAGGAAGAACAGCTGGGCTACCGTCTGTGGCTGCTCAAGCGCGACACGCTGCGCTACCGTTACCAGCGCCTTGGAATACCGGTTGCGGTCTGGCAGCAAGGCGAGCCGTTGGACAAAGCAATTGAGGAGGTGCGAGCATTTCGGCGATACGCGCGCCACGCAGCCGCGTAGCGACCGGAGCGGCAGCGCTGGCGGTCGCAATCCTGCTGGGCCTCTATGCCTACCTCCAGGCCATACAATTCCGCGAGCTTTTTGCTTTCTTGGTTGTGCTGGCCATCCTGTCGTTGGCCATCAGCCTGGCGTTCGTCTGGCCAGTAGGCATTCCCTGGGCGCTGGCTTTGTTGGGAGTGAGTTACGTCTCCGAACTCTACGCGAACGGTCAGACGGCCGGCAATTGGACGGCAGTGTATGCGGCCGGTCTCCTCCTGGCAGGTGAGCTCGCCTACTGGTCATTGAGTCTGAGAATTCCCGCCAGACGACAGCCAACTTTGATGACCCGACAGGCGGCCTTTCTGGTCCTGCTGATCGCCGGCTCACTCGCGCTGGCGACGCTGCTCCAATTGATCGCCCTTGTGCCCATCAACGGAAGTCCGGTGCTGGTTCTTATCTCAGTACTTACCGCGGCCACGGCCCTCGGCCTTATCACCAGCCTCGCCTGGCGAGGGCACAGGGCCAGCGGGTGATGCATACAACTGGCTGCCATGGCGGCAAAACCACTACCACAGGTGCACCCGGCAGAGCAGCCTGGCGGCCATGAGCGATTGGTTCTGTCCCTTGTGCAGTGCGGAGGTGCAGCGCTCCATCATCGCCTGCCCGGTTTGCGGAGCCGACCTCAAGGCGACTGACGCGGCCAGCTACGAACAGAAGTTGATCTGGGCGCTCGATCACCGACTTCCAGACCGCCGGCTGATGGCGGCGAGGATTCTGGGGGAGCGCCGTTCGCGGGCGGCGGCGACGCGGTTGACGGAGCTGGTCGGAGAAGACGTTGACCCCTATCTCAAAGCCGAAGCCATTCGCGCTTTAGGGTGCCTGGGGGATCCGGAGGCGTTGCAAGTGGTCCGAGATGCAGCCGTGCACGGCGTGGCGATAGTTCGCGCCGCGGCACGAGAAATCCTTGACACCGAGCACGCCCCGTCATGAGCGACGCTGTTGAACAGCTCGGACCGTAGAGCACATCGATAGTATTGGGTTCACCTTGCGGGACGGAGGCACTAGCCATGACTGCGCAGTGGCACGTGTACGGACTGACCCACATCACGGGACCAGACGGTAGAGACGTGGAGATACAGCTCAGGCATCGTGCGGTCGTGGATGGCCACGAGGTCCAAGCGGTCGTATGGTGTGCCGTCAAAGGGCGCTTGTTCCAGGTCCTTGCGCGTATTCCTCTTACACGAGCCGGCGATGAGTTGGCGGCGGAGCAGAGTGCGGATCTCGCCAAAGTCACGGTCGAGGCCCACACCAAACAAATGATTGCCCTCGGCAATTGGAAGCGCGGTGCCACCTACGCAGTCGGCGTATGAGCAACTCGGCTTGGTACCGACGGACGGTCGGCGAGTTGCGGTCGCCCGACAGGTCTGGCCGGAGCCTCCCAGCTTGGTCTGTGCGCGCGAAACTGCGCGCCTCGCGAGCTTTAGGATGATGGACGGCGCTTGCCTCTGTTTGCTGCGCCACGGACAATCGCAGTGGAACCTGGAGAACCGCTTCACTGGCTGGGCCGATGTGCCGTTGACCGACGCTGGGCGAAGAGAGGCACGAGAAGCGGCCAAGCGAATCGCAGACCAAGGAATCCGCTTCGACGTCGCCTTCGCCAGCGTACTGGGCCGGTGTGTGGAAAGCGTGCAGATCGTCCTACATGCTCTGGATTCAGGGAGCATTCCAGTCCATCTGGACATGGCTTTGAACGAGCGCAAATACGGCGACCTGGAGGGGCTCGACAAGGCTGAGACGGCCGCCAAGTTCGGGGACGAACAAGTCCAGATCTGGAGGCGCAGCTATGATGGGCGGCCCCCACATGGAGAAAGCCTTAAAGATACACAGGAAAGGGTGCTGCCGTATTTCAGTTCCGAGATCGAGCCAGTTCTCCGAGAAGGCAAGAACGTGTTGGTCATCGCTCACGGCAACAGCCTTCGGGCTCTTGTCATGGTCGTTGAGGGTCTCACTGCCGCCCAGATCCAAAATGTCGAGGTTCCGACGGGCGTTCCGCTGATCTATCGATTCGATGGCCCGCTCCACATCGTCGAAAAGCGCGAGCTCACGGGAGCTATTGAGTGACCGGCCCGGTCGCATGCCGCCACACAGCGTGTCTTCCGGGGATGCAGACGAGACAGGCCCCCTTCACCCAGCGCCGTTGGCGCACCGAGGGAGTTATATGAGCGATAGGGTACGCCCGGTACTGTAGGTGGCTGAGAACTGCATCTTCTGCCGAATCGTCCAGCGCCTCATCCCCGCGGTCGTGCTGTCGGAAACCGACGATCTGCTGGCCATCATGGATCTGTACCCCGCCACGCGTGGCCATGCACTCGTCTTGCCGAAGGAACACATACCGGACATTTACAGCATGTCCGAAGAGTTAGCAGGGCGCCTTTTCGGTCAGACGACCGCACTGGCCAAGGCGCTGCAGCGGCGGCTCGCTCCTGCCGGCATGAACTTGGTCCAGGCAAACGGCGCGGCCGCCGGCCAGACCATTTCGCACTTTCATCTGCACCTCGTGCCCAGATACCCTGGCGACGGAGTGTTCATCCAATTTGGACATGGTGCTGTGGCTGCCAGCTTCGCGGACTTGGAGAAGATCGCTTCGTTGATCCGAGAGGATCCGTGACATTCTCCGCCTGCACAGCTGAGGCCGCTGTTCGCACTTTTGCATGCATCAGCCTGCGACTTCCAGCATGCGCCAGATGCCGCGGTAGCGAGTTGGCTTCGCGCGGGGTGCCTCGCCCGACTCACAGAGGTAGAAACCCCGCACATAAAAAGGCGCTCTACAACGAACGTGCCGGCACCCAAGTACCGACAACCAAAGTACCGGCGGCCGGGGCTCGCCGTAACGGGATACCGCCAAAGGCGAACCCGCACCCCAGTGTGGTTCATCATGCCACGCTTTGAGAAAGCGAGCCGCGTTGGACGGCAATCATCGGTGTTGTCTGGGTGCTGGTCGGCCCGCTGGCTCGGGTTCCGCTACTGCGGCGAGTCTAAAGGGAATGCGCGCGGAACCGAATTAGATAGCGCAGATCATGCGCTCGACAGGAAGTCGCGGCGAAACCCCACCCGATGGAACCGAAACTTGGTTTCGCCCGTCAGCATTACGGCCATGCATGTCGCGGTGGTGAAGTCTAGACAAGAGGTGAGCGCCGGGCCAATCCTGAACGCCACGCGATCCATCATCGATGGCATCGACCCTCACGATCTGCACGGCCATGTCGTTCTGGCATCCACGACTTAAGCACAGATCAAGGATCTGCTCACAGGCAACTTGCGGCTCCCGGAAGCGGACTATTTTGGCCATCTCTCTATCTTCCATTTCAGACCAGACACCGTCCGTACACTGCACCATGATGTCTCCCGGCTGGATGCTGATTTGAAAGAAATCCGGCTCCATAGCCGGTTGCTGACCAACGCTCCGAGTAAGGACATGGCGGAAGGGATGCCCGATGGCCATCTCAGGCTTGACGATGCCCAACTCAACGAGCTGTGCCACCTCCGTGTGATCCTGCGTGATCTGTTTCCAGGAGTCGCCACGGAGGTGATACACGCGGCTGTCGCCGACATGCCCCACATGAGCCGATGCCCCCACCAGCACGACGACCGTTAGCGTCGTTGCCATGTGACGATATTCGGCATGGTCGTCAGAAAGTCCATTGACCCGAAGGTTTGCTGTTGCCATTGCCCGACGTAACGCTTGCTTGACGTTAGTGGAGCTGGACGGGGCATAGTAGTCATCGAGAAGCGCCTTGACCGCGGCAGCACTGGCAATGTGCCCGGCGCCATGGCCACCGACCCCATCAGCGATGGCACAGATCACGCCCTTCCGGGCACGCGCAATTTCCGCAGCGGGAATTACTGAGCCAACATGGTCCTCGTTCTGCTCCCGTCCAATGCCTTTGAGGGTCCGATAAGCGACTTCTGCCTGGATCATTTTCTAGGGACGCTGCCCCCTCGCTCCTAAGTGCGTTCTTGGATGCCGGCCAGTAGCACCGCATCTTCAGGTGCCATCACCTATTGCAGCACTCACAGTCGCAGCACTCACAGTCTATGAGCGAACAAAGGTGGTGTCACGGGCATACTGAACAGAGATCGCTGGCTAAGGTTAGGCAGACTGCACAAGTGCGCCTTACCAGTTTCATCGAAACCCAGCAGGCAGTCTCCACCAGCGAGAGCGTGACCGAAGGGCATCCCGACAAAATGTGCGACCAGATCGCAGATGGCGTGCTGGACGCGCTGGTCGCGCGAGACCCGATGTCGCGCGTGGCCTGCGAGACCGCTTGCACGACCGGCCTGGTGGTGGTGATTGGCGACATCGCGAGCAGCGGCTACGCCGACATCGCCGGCATAGCTCTCCGCGCCTACCTGTGCCCGCTCAACGGCATGCTCACCCTCGCCTGGGACTGCATGGCTACGGCAGCCGAATATCCGCTATGCCGCGGACTATGGTGGCCCGCTGCAGGCATCGCATCCGCCAGACCAAAGAGCTTATGGCCAGCCAGGCTCTGCGGTGCGCTTAGACTACGCGGCGTGAAGCTATCCGGCGAAGTCCATTTCAACACCGACGGCCTGGTGCCGGCTGTCGTGCAGCACGTCCGCACGCGGCAGGTGCTGCTACTCGGTTACATGAGCCGCGAATCGCTGGACCGAACCCTGAAGGGCGAGCACGTCTGGTTCTGGAACCGCAGCCGCCGCGAGCTCTGGGAGAAAGGGGCAACTTCCGGCAATCATCTCGTTCCCAAACAGCTCGTCGCCGACTGCGACGGCGACACCCTACTGGTGCTGGCTGAGCCGACCGGGCGGGTGTGCCACACCGGCCAAGAACACTGCTTTTACCAGGGCGTGTTCCCTCCCAATGTGGCTGTCCTCGAGGAGTTGGCCGCGGTCGTCGCGCAGCGCCACCGTGACCGTCCCGAGGGCTCTTACACCGCCAAGCTGCTGAACGAGGGCATCGATCGGATCGCGAAGAAAATCGGCGAGGAGGCCGCCGAGGTCATCATCGCCGGCAAAAATGCCGCACCGTCGGAGATCACCTGGGAGGTCGCCGACCTGTGGTATCACACGCTGGTGCTGTTGGAATCGACGGGCGTACCGCTGACGGCCATATACGAAGAGCTGGCCAAGCGGCGAAAGTAGGCTAACGACGCAGCAGGTTCGGCTTCTAGGTCATGACAGTGTCCTACGGGCCGGTCATCCCTATTGCTAGGACGGCGGCACCCTTGCGCCGATCCGTTGCCGCGCGGCTGTACAGGAGGGGGCCGTCATACACCAGTACCCCCCTGGGAAGTGCGCTACGGACTGCCGGCGCTACGCGTAGGAGCGCCCTAAACAAGCTTCTGCCCGGCTCGGCCTGTGCGACCCCGAGCAGCCTTCCCTTTCTGGCAAATCGCCATAATCGACAAACAGTAAGGGAGCAGGGCACTCGACCAGCGGCTGGCCGGCTGTGCCGACTTGCCGCCGGCAGTTGACAGATTTGCCCGTGCGCTTGGGGCCCCGCTCGACGGCGTATCCCGTAGCCGAGGGGCTTTCCGGCTTCGCAGATGAGCGCTCGGCTCACTGGTGCGGGCCGGAACTAAACCAGGCCATGAGCAGGATCAGGCCGAACAGCACCGCGAACATGCCGAGCACCTGAACCTTTTGCCAGAACGTAAGTGGCGGAGTGCCACCCGCGGTGGTGTGCTCGAGATGGTAGGCCAGCTTTCTGGCGACGAGCTCGGCCTTGCGGCGTTCGACATCCTCTATCGACCGGCGCGGTTTCCTCGGCAAACGCACATTCCACGCTTTCACGAGCTTGCCTTCTATCCAGCGTCTTACTCCGCCGCGGAGATGCCCCGGCCCAGCTGCGGCAGAGCCTTTCTCAGGGTCTGCCGGTCATCCTCGAAGGCCAGCATGCCGGCTGCCTCCGCCGGCCTGACAAAGCGCGCCCGGCGAAAGATCACCAGCTCGGGCCGCAGCGATCCCTCCACCCATTCCCCAAAGAACCATTGCACGCACTTGTGGTGCACCTCGGTTCGGTCACGACGCCAGTACGTGTAGGCCGCCGTGCCCAGCAACGACCGCGGGCGAATCCTGATTCCTGTCTCCTCGAACACCTCGCGTTCAGCGGCCTGCCCAGGACTTTCGCCGGGCTTTACATGGCCTTTGGGAAATACCCACCGGCCGTCCGCGTTCTTCAGCAGCAGCACCTGATCTTCCTTGAAGACCACCGCGCCCGCAGAGTGATGCCGGACGGCTCTTGGAAATCGGGTGGACTGACGGGCTTGCCTCGAGGCCTCGGGGTCGATGGCCATTACTCGCTCCTGCTGTCGGAACTTCGTAGAAGCCATCAACCTGGCCAGCGGGCCGGTGCTTTGGCGAGCTTCATCGCCCGTTTCTTCAATTATGGCGAGCATATCGGCCGTAGCGAAGCGCCTCCGCTTGAGTGCGCCCATCATGGCTGAGTGTCGCGCGCCGGCCACTTCTAGGCCAGGCAGCGAGAAGGCGAGCCGCGTCGGAGCGGCAATCATCATTGTTGCCTGGATCCGACGTCAACGCGCCCCAGAGATCCCGATCAGGGATGTTTAGGCTCACCAGCATGCTCCTACGGTTGTTCCGCAGAAGCTATCAGCCACCTCGCGCGGGTGGCCCTTTGGGCTTGGGCCTCAGGCGAGCTTCATCGCTCCTTTGAAGGATGCCACTTTTCGTGGTGGGGACGCGAATCTGGTTATTCGGGCAACTCACTCCGCGTTCCTCTTCCCTTCGCGCCCATAACTCTGGTAGCATGGTGATTGGCGAAGGAGCCCGCCAGGCAGCAATCCGCCGAGACGCAGCAATGCTGATGGCTCCTACGAATCTCAGTTCGTAGGAGGCTCCTGCTTGGACAACGATAGCGACGGGGCTAGCTGCCACAACGCACCCGCTTTACGCCATCCGATACGAGGTTGGCTCATGAGCCAGGTTCGACCACCAGGCTTGCTGTTGCACCAGGCAGCATGCTTTGAGCGGTTCGCCCAGCCCATGGCGGACGCCTTGCAGCAAGCTCTTCCCAGCCGCATGTCCCCGTTCTACGACATGCTCAGGTACCACCTTGGGCTGGATGACCACGGCGGCAGCTCCGGCAAGCAGCTCCGGCCGGCGCTCTGCTTGCTGGTGTGTGAAGCTCTTGGCGGAGACTGGCGGACGGCCCTTCCAGCCGCTGCCAGCATCGAGCTCATTCACAACTTCTCGCTCATTCACGACGATATCCAGGATGGTGATCGCGAGCGCCGGCATCGGCCGACCGTGTGGGCCAAGTGGGGCGTGGGCCAGGCGATCAACGCCGGCGACGCCATGTACTGCCTGGCCATGCTCGCCCTCAACCGCTTTCGGCAAACCGCTCACGAGCCTTTGATGGGCGACATGCTGGGGCTGCTCAGCGAGGCAACACGCGAGATCATCGAAGGCCAGTACCTCGACCTCAGCTACGAGGCGCTGCCTCAGATCACTCTCGACCAGTACCTGGACATGATCCAACGGAAGACTGGCGCCCTCATTCGCGCTTCCGCCGAGGTGGGCGCGATGCTGGCGGCAACCACCCCACACGCCCGCCTCCTCGCTCGCGACTTTGGCGAGTCGTTAGGCAAGCTCTTCCAGGTCCAGGACGATCTCTTGGGCGTGTGGGGCGCTCCCGAGGCGACCGGCAAACCCGTTTCCGCCGACATCCGCCGGAAAAAGAAATCACTGCCCATCGTTTTGGCGCTCACCGTTGCCCCACACGCTGAGCGACTCGAGCTCAGCTCTATTTACGGGCAGGAATCGTTGAGTGATGACGATGTCCTAAGCCGAACTTCCAAGCAAGCTAAGCAGTGTTATAGACGGTTTTCGTGCTCAAACGGGAGCATCGCGGTGTCAAAGGGGCGTTAAAATGTAGCCAGAATAGTGCTTGACAAACTGCCCTGCGATGC
>Ga0102924_1000914_pt1 | contig 35310 bp, 30 predicted proteins | sample PaiPotPPM11metaG_FD_80116 | JGI IMG/M metagenome (GOLD analysis project Ga0102924, IMG submission 80116) | Iron sulfur acid spring bacterial and archeal communities from Banff, Canada, to study Microbial Dark Matter (Phase II) - Paint Pots PPM... ...
CCGCAGCCCACCACCGAAACCGAGCGCCCGAAAGCGCTTGGCAGACCTCGGAGGCCACTCTCAAGCCGCGCGAAACGCCTCAGACTCGTACCTTGTCGTCCCTTCGTGAATAAAGCAGGCTAACGGTATGCCTACTTGGCCGGTGAAGGCACGAGACGCTGCAGGGTCTTTTCAACGGCCTTGGGAATGAAACCGTAAGGTCCGGGGGCGCTCTTATAGGCAATACGTCCTTCCCGGTCGATCACGTACAACCGGTCCGGCCAGCCCGTGTAAGCAACTTCCGTCGTGTCATGCATGTCGTCCACCAGAGCCGGTATGCTGATGCACAGCTTGACCACGCAGGTTCCGGCTGCCGTGTCACGTTCGTTGAAGTTATGGGCGCTGGCCAGCAATATATGGTCTTTAACGTTGACTGGCATCTGCCAGCCGTCAATGGGGTGGGCCTCCTCGATGTAAATCACATAGAAGGCTACTCGATCTTTGTACGCCTCGTAGAGCTTGTTAAGCGCGGGAACCTCCCGGCGGAAAGGCGGTCATGTGTAGCTGCCAAACACCAGCACGACGGGTTTCCGATCCCGAAACGAAGACAATTCGACGCGCGTTTGTTTGTCCGAAGCCAACAGCGAGAAGTCCGGGGCCGGATCACCCACATTCAGACGGCCCTTTCGCGCAATGAACCAAAGCCGCTTGAACGGGAGCACCGCGAAAGCAATGCCGGGCACCTTCGACATGATTCGGCCAAAGACCTGCGGCGGCTGGTTCATGGCGACGAGCAAAGCGCACACCAGGGACCCATAGATGATTCCCAGCACAAGTATCCAGTTCATGAACTTTCTCAAGAAAGTGTCCTTTCTCCTCACGGTGGCAGTCTGATGCTCTTGCCAACTCTAATGTTCCTGACCTTCGTTCGAGATAGAGCTAATTTCCGCAAGGCGCGGCGACCTCCCGGTCATCACAATCCAAGTTTCTGCGCGGCGAGCTCGGTCCCGATGATACGGGCGCGAATTTTTTCGAACGCCGTCTCACGCGCCGTCGAGGTGTCGTCGCTGAACGGGGCAAATCCGCAGTCGTCCGTCGTCCCGAGCCGCTCTAAAGGGATGAATTCGGCGGCTTCGAGAACCCGGTCTCGCACTTCCTGCGCAGTTTCGACGCGTGAATTGATGGGATCGATGACCCCGATAAAGATCGTTTGATCTGCTTGCGCGTGCTCCCGGATTAAGCGGAGCACACGCAGCCGGTCCTTCTCGCTGGCTAACTGGATGTAAAAATTGCCTGCATTGAGCGTAAACAAGTTTGGCAGCAGGCCCGCGTAGTCCACGTCTGCGCTGTGGGTCGCATCCTGATCGCCGCCGGGACAAGTGTGCACTCCGATCCTGGCCCTCTCCGAGGAAGCAAAGTGACTGAGAACCTGGTTATTCAGACCGATGAACCGTTGCAGTAGCTCGCCCGAAGGATCGAGCTTCAGGGAAAGGCGGCCTTCGGTGAAGTCGATCTGCACCTTATGCGCTCCTCTATCGAGGCACCCACGGATATCTGTCACGGCTTCACGAATGAGATCTCCCAAGAACTGCTCCTGGGAATATCCGGGAACGCTCTCTTGCGGATAGAGAAGGCTTAACAGCGAAGCGGAAATGACAGCCTGCTTCAGAGGAACTTTGGTGTATTGCCTGGCTCTTTCCAGGAAGGATGCGGCGTGGGTCTTGTAAAGGAAGGGTCCCGAAGCCAGGCGGGGGAGTTGCCGAACATGGCCGTCAGCAAAGGGAACGGATACGCCGTCAGGCTCAAGGTTGGGAAGACCGTCGACCGGATAGGTGGCAAAGCTGGGCTTGGTTTGCTCCCCGTCCGTGATGACTGGCGAGCCGGTCGCTTCAAAGCGGTAGATTGTATCGCGAAGCGCGGCCTCGTACAGTGCGTTGAGCTTTTCTTGTGTCTGACGGCCTTCCTGAAATTCCCTGATCGCTTCGATCAGTTGAGGCGGCCTTGGAATGCTTCCAATGGGTTCAGTCGGAATCTGCATGCCTCATCCTTCTCTTCCCACGCCAAGCGCGTCTGCAACCCGGTTGATGTAATTAAACCAAGCAGCGATTAGGGTAATCTGCAGGATGGCTTTGTCGTCAAAGCCCGCCTGCCGCAGCGCTTCGTGATCAGCCCGGCTGACTTGGGTGGCATCCCGCGTCAGCTTAACCACATAATCCAGCATCACCCGCTCCTGCGGGGTGATCAGCGCCTGGGCATAGTCGGTCTCCAACGCCCGAACCATTTCCTCATCCAGCGTGACTCGACGCAGAAACTCTGCGTGCGAGTCGATTCAATAAACGCACCGGTTGGTCACCGAAACCGTGGTGGTAATCATTTCATGTTGCCTCCGGGTCAGGGGAAGCTCCGGAGACATCAGCACGCCGAACGTGGAAAAAGCGTGGTACAACGCTTCGGGAATGAGGCTGTGCGAAGCCACGATCTGCGCGCCGCCCCCATCGGTGGGATGGACGGGCGTTGCATACTCCACAGGATAAAGCGCGCGCTGTGCCTCCATGGCCTTGCGCAGGCGCTCGTCAGCTTCATCCATGGAAATAGTCCGAATCCAAGCCATAATCAGTTCTCCTCAGTAAAATGTTGAAAACGATACGCAAACCTGAATTGTCGTCAGAGCACCGATGGCCCTGCCACTTGGGGCAGGCGGATGATCGGGCAAAGAATTGCGTCGCGTCCCAGCGCAAGCAAGCCACGGCAGAGCACAGCGTCCTCGCGGCCTACATGCCTTGGCCGGTAGCGACAATCTTTTCGATCACCAAGCCGTGAGCGCCGTTCCGGTCGTAAACCCGGCCGGTCACCGTCACTCTCTTCCCGGCAAATTTCATCAAGCGGCTGTTCTGGCCCTGGGCGGGTGTGGCATCGGAGATTGGCAAGTAGATCGTGCCATCGCCGGACATCAGGACCAAGGGTGAACCCGCCTTGGCGCAGGCCACAGCGCATTCCGGGCTGATGGGTTTTTTCAGGTTTTTGGTGAAAGCGCAGGCGGAATCCAACACGTAGCCATTAATGGTCACCGCCCTGGCCGCAGACCATGCCCCGTGAGGAATGGCAAGGCCCCACAGCAACGTCGCAGCCACTACTACCAATAGCTTCTTCATCATCGTTCCTCCTTTTCAATTTCCAACACCCGACACTGGTCAGAACAGAAATTTCAAGGCCAACTGAATCTCCCTCGGCGGCAGGGCGCTCTGAACCTGCCCGAACGTGGGCGAGCTGATGTCATTGTTTGGCAAGCCGAAATTCACGTGATTCAGAATGTTGAAGGCTTCGGCGCGAAATTGCAATGTCTTTGACTCCTGCAAGCGGAAGTTCTTAAAAACCGAGAAGTCCCACTCCGCAATTCCCGCGGCTTGCACGATGTTGCGTCCGGCGTTGCCGAAGGAGCCGGGCTGCGTGACGCGCTGGAAAGCCCCGGCGTTGAACCACTCGCTCGCGGTCTGGGGGCCATTGTTCGGATTGCCCACCAGGTTGGGCCGGTCGCTGTAAAAGCCGGAGATTTCCGGGGACTGGCCTTGCAGCGAGGGGTCGCTCGAATCATAGATTGTAAAGGGCGTCCCGGTGGAAGCCGAAAAGATGCCGTTTAACTGCCAGTTTCCAAAAGCATCCCGGTACCATTTGCCGCCTTGGGTCCAAAACGGGGGCTGCCATTCGTAGCTGAGCACCAGACGGTGGCGGGCATCAAACAGTGAGCGGCCATATTCAGCTTCCAAATTAAACGGATTTTGCGCCAAGTCATTTTCGCCTGCAACGCTTTGGGGTGAGGACCCCGTGATGTTGAAACTGGAGGCGTCATCCAAGGTTTTGGAGTAAGTGTACGACGCAAGGAATGCAAGGCCGTAGCTGAAGGTCTTGCGCAAGCTGGACTGAAGGGCATTGTAATCAGAATTGGCAATGCCGGAGATGAGTCCGATCGAGCCGTAGGTGCAGTTGTTGGGACTTGCAAGCGTGCAGCCGGAGTAGAGCCGGCGCTGGTTGACGTTGGCTTCGGTGGACTGGCCCGGCACATAGACCGCCGGATTGTCTTCGATGAAGCGCGGCAAGTGAGTGCCTTTGGTTCCCACGTAGCCCACGTCCAGCAGCCAGTTTTGACCAAAGGCGCGCTCGATGGTGAAATTCCAGTCCTGGGCATAGGGCAAGCGCAAATTGGGATCGACCGTCAGCAGGGTAAGGGCCTGTCCAATGCCACTGTTGAAGTTGGGCGCAAATGGGTTCGTGCCGGGCGGGAGCGGGCTCGCAAAGCTTGCGGGCGGCTGTTCCTGAATGGTCTTGAACCAGGGTGGCGCGCTCTCCGGCGCCTGCAAAGGGCCGCCCTCGCCGTTGTAATAGGGATCATAGAAAATGCCATAGGCCGAACGGATGGCCCAGCGACCGCTCCCTGTTGAATCCCAGGCAAACCCCACGCGCGGCGCAAAGGCGGTGTATTCCCTGGGAATCAGCCCGCCCGGAACACCGGGATCTCCCGGGTAGAGCAGTCCTGCAGGCGCATTGGCGATCATCTTGGACTGGGCGTGGGGTTCGAACAATGCCGTCTGATTGTTGATCTCGCTGTAGGGAGACGGCAACTCGTAACGCAGCCCCACGTTGAGCGTCAGGCGGGGCGTTGCCTTGAAGCTATCCTCTGCATAAAGATTCTCATTGGTTGCACGCAATCCCCTTTCCAGCTCGCCTCCTCCCTGCAAGAAGACAACCGGCTGTCCCACCAGAAAGTCGGCGAAGGAGAAGTTCGCTGTGCAGGTGCCGGGATTGGCACAGCCAACCGGAAAGGGAGCAAATACAAAGAATCCGTTGGAGGCGATGCCAAGAATGGTATTGAGCTGGTCGCGTTGAAGTTCACCGCCAAACTTCGCGTCATGCCGCCCGTGCGTCCACTCCACCGAATCTGTGAAGGAGAAGGTGTTCTGCGCCGTGTCGCTGGGTCCGGTGATGGGGTCGCCCACCGAGGCGTATCCACCCACCTCGACAAACGGCGGTCCCGTCTGCAGGGCAAGCGTTGGCGAGTACTGAAATCCAAGTGAAGACGGCGTGGTGTGATTCAGAGCCTCACCCGACAGGAACTTGTTGCGAAGGAACGAAAACTGGGCAATGTTTACCGCCGTGGGAGAGAATGAGTGGGTTTCTTCCAGAGATACGCTCTGGGCCCGGAAATCTTCACCCACAGGGAAGCCCGGAACATTGGCCCCGGCGATGGAGAGCGGGTCCACCTGCGAGCCGTTCGAGAAAAGATAATGGATAGAGACCGTGTCGCCCGAAGAAAAATAGTGATCGACGCGAGTGCCGAACTGGTCAGAGCCATTATTGAGTGTTTGGGTGGTGTTGAAGAGGTTTGCGCCGGCGTTGGGTAGCGGATAAAACGAGAGCACCTTGCTCGAAACTGGATTGATCTGGTTGCTGGGGATGACGTTGAAAGGGTAAGGCTGTCCCGTGATGTAGTTGATGGCTTGGTCGCCGTTGGCATCCGTGCAAAATCCCTGCGGGCTGTAAGTGGGGCACAAGGCGGAAAAATCGCCGGCCCGCTCCGCCACCGACGGCACAGGGGCCAATTGCGTTTCCCCTTGCCGGTTGCGAAAGCCTTCGTAGTAAACGAAGAAGAAGGTGCGGTCCTTCTGGATGGGGCCTCCAAGCGTTCCGCCGAACTGATTTTGCTTGAGCGGCTCGACGTTGGTCGAGAAAAAGTTGCGGGCGTCGAACATATCATTGCGCAGGAAGTCCCAGAGAGACCCGTGAAATTGGTTCGAGCCGGAGCGAGTAACAATATTCGTTGTAGACCCGGCATTGTGGCCAAATTCGGCGGGCGCGGTGTTGGTGAGAATGCGGAACTCAGCAATGGCGTCCGGTGGCGGACGGAGCACAAAGCCCCCGTTAATGGTGTTATAGTTTTCCGCGCCATCCACCAAAAATTGGTTGGACTCCGGACGCATGCCGTTTACGGCGTAGGACTGTCCGGCCCGCAACGTTCCGCCTGCCGCCAGAAGGCCCTGCGTGAGCGGCGCAGCGCCCGGCAACAGCAGTCCAAGCTGCGTAAAGTTCCGGCCGTTTAGCGGCAGATCCAGAATATCCCGCTCGTGGACGGTTTCGCCCAGGTCATTGGTGGTTTGGACCATCGTGGCGTTGCTCTTCACCTCCACCGTTGCGAGCGGCGACCCCAGCGCCAAGTGCACTGTCACGCTGGCAACTTCATTGACGCTCAGCCGGATTCCTTCCTGCGCGAACTTCTGGAACCCAGGCGCGGTGGCTTCCAACCGATAGTGGCCAATGGGGAGAAGGACCAGCAGATAGCTCCCGTGGTTGTCAGATTCGGTCTGGCGTTTGAGCCCGGTTTCAGCCTGAACGGCTGTCACCTGCGCGTGGGGTACTCGCGCGCCGCTGGGGTCCAACACGAGCCCGCGAATGCTCCCCGTGATTTGCTGTGCTATAAGATTGCAGCCCGCTAAAAGTACCAGGCCAAAGAGCCACAGCGGTCCCCTTCTCAAACTCAGCATGACAGAACTCTCCAAGGGCGGTTCCACGCAGGTTCACCGCTTGATGACTGACTTTCACTTGCGACTAAGTCTCTACGATGGTGCAGGATTATCTAGGAGCGATGGGGCAGGGTCAATCCTCAAAAATCTGAAAAAATCAGGTTTTTTTCAATTAGCTGAAGCATCGTGGATTTTGCGGGCGGCAAGAAATCAGTTAGCCTGAATTATTCACGAACTTCCCTTGAAAGACCGGAAGGGCACAGTTAAAACCGTGCCCTTCCGGTCTTCGATAAATCTTTGTGAATAGTCCAGGTTAGGCGGATCACCGGTCTGCGCAGTTGTGATCCGCTCTGATTCAGGGCACAAGGCCCGCCCCTACGAAGGGCGGTCGAGGAACCTCAGAAGTTCACTCCAATGCCGGTGCTGAAGGTGGCGTTATTCTGGTGGCTGCCGGGCTGGGGATTGCTCAGGTAGAAATCCTCGTAACTCACCGTGAAGGAGAGCAATTTGCTGATAGGCACGGCCAGAGTGGTGCTGGTGTCAAAACGATATTGTCCCGTCTGGCTGAGGTTCGGGTAGAAGTTCAAATCGTGCTGTAAATTCAGGAATTTGGTGAGCTTGGCGGTAATCGCTTCGCCGATCAGTGGCTCCGCGCTGTTTTCGAAGGGAACGCTGCTACTTTCGAAGTCGGTCCGCACGAAAGTCATACCACCCAGCAGGCTAACGGTGAAATTGGACTTGTGAATCACATCGCGGCCGAAACCGCCGCCATAGGTCTGGCGAAGCTTGATGCCTTGGGGTTGAATGTAATCGTATTGCGCTAGCGCAAAGACAAAATCGTTGGTATCGAACAAACGGTCCTGGCGGATTCCGCTGCTGAAAGTGTTGGAGGTGACCACCGCCGGGGAGCCGCTGGACTTGGCATGGGAAAAGAGGGTGGTGAGGAAGAAGGTGGTCCGCCACTTGTCCGCCAATCCTGCAACATCGGGTTGGTTTCGCGTGGCGTTAACCGTGGAGGTCAGACTCCGGGCTTGGGTGTCACCAGTGATCAGGCTATAACCCAGGTTGGCCGCGCCTTTCCAATTCTGGTAGAGCTTGGGATGAATGCTTTGTTCGAGCGTGGTGAAAGATTTTGTTGGATAAACCGAAATAAAAGCTTCAATGGGTTGGGCATTCGCCGGCGAGCTTGGAACAAGCCGCCATTTTCCACTGGCGGTGAATTCGAGGGTTCCATCGATGCTCGATTCATCGGGAAGCAGAGCGGTGGCGGGTGTGGTGGTGACGAAAGACCTGATTTTGCCTGTGGCAACCGTAATTTCTCCAAGGCTGTCAGACTTAAAGACCAGATTCCCGCCTTGAACGCGCTCCCATGTTCCGGTGAGCACATCACCATTCTTGAAAGTAAGAACGTCCGCCTGTAAAGTAACAGTCAATCCCAAGAAGATAGTTAACAATAGGGCAGTTTTGCGCACAATCGTCATTCGCTCCAGTAAGGTGAATTTTTGAGTAATGGAATTTGGCCCCCGTCAAAGCCCGTCACTTCATTTAGGTTACCACATTGGCTGAAACTGCGGGAGGAGGCGTGGAACAAGGCGGTGGACCGCGTAGTGCCGCCGTCCCGGCGGCATCTGTCAGTGCTACGGTGAGTGCATTCTTATACCCCGGCAAGATGCCGAGGCTACGGGTCGCGCAGTGAAACCGGTGGGAAGTAAATACCCTTATATTCTCTCTGCCACCAGTCTCCCGTCAGGCGGTGCGTGGCAAAACGGGTGAAGCGATAATCATAAGCGATGGCCCGCACATAGCGCGGCGGCGAGCTCGGGAACGGATTGTGGCGCAAAAGACTTAACACATCCGGGGACCCTTGAAGAAGCTGTCCCACGAGTCCGTAAAACCAGGGATTTTCGCGGTAGCTGCCGAGCGCCGCGAACCACATCTGCCAATCGAGGCGAGGTTGGTAAGGCGCCACCCAACCCGGCCGCCGCTTCACGTTGCCGGGCTTATATTCGAAGCTGTAATCCTGCCAAGTCTGGCCGTCCATGCTTCCTTCGAGAACAATTTCCACACGTTCCGTGGTCATGACTGCAAACAGACCATAAGGGTTCACGATGTGGAAAGGTTCCACCCAATCCATAAATTCAACGGCCGTCTGCGGCACGGAGGCTGGTGCAAAATCGCCTAACATTTCCATTCCGCTGACAAAAAGAACAAAAACAGCAAGCGCCGCGTAAACCAACCGGTAAATGGGTGATCGAGAAGCCTTACCTGCGTGAGTTGCCAGCCAGCGGCCGAAGCCGGTGGGAATCACGCGGCGCCAGGCGGCGTCATCCAACAGTAGCAGGCAGAGAGCGACCGCCAGCAGATTGAAGAATGCGTAGTTGCCGGTTAAAGCAATCAGGATTTGAAAACTGATCATTGTCGCGCAGGCTATGTGCCTCAGCCGCCTCGGTGCAAAGATCAAGAAAGGCACTAACAATTCGATAGCGAAGACGCCCACAACGGAACATTTTTGGAACCAATCCGGAAGCTGGCTTGCATACCAGGCAAGGGGCGTGGGCAAGGGCTGAGTGTAGTAATGGTATTCAAGGGCAGTAAGGTTACGCCAGGTGGGGTCATGGCTCAGCAGCTTCACGCTGCCGGAAAGGAAAAAAAGACGAAAAAGCAGCCAGCGCAGAAGCCAGATCAAGGTTTTTGAAGGAGGCGTTTCCGCATTATCACGGTCCTTCGCAGGCTGTCTCCAGTGAGGCTCGAGGAGATTCCAGGAAGCCAGGAAAATGGCGAGGAATCCCGCTTCCAGCAGCAAAGCATCCCACTGAAATCCCAGAAAATCCCGCCCCACAGTTACGAGGGACAGATAAAAAATCCAGGAGAGGATGAGCGCCGGTTCCGTTGCGATCCCGAGGATCACAAGCAAGGATAGAGCCACGCCGCCCGCTACCAGAAACTGGAGAAAGCCATTCGAGGGGTTCAACCAGGCGAGTGTCGGAAGCAACCCATAGCGCTCTGTCCCGAACCGGCTGGCAATATCCTGGGCAAAATCGCTCCAGGGAATAATGCCGTGAGCGCCAACCAGACCTGTGATCTGAGGCCAAAGGGAAGTGAAAGCGAATAAGTAAGTGAGGCCAAGCAGCCTCAGAAAAATCCAACGGGTGAAAACGTAGGTTGAAGGTTCAAGCTTCTTGCCCCAAAGCACCCGGCGCAGAACGTCAGCAAAAGAGCGATGGGCTGCCACCAACCTGTAACCAGCCTCACTGAAGGGCGCGAACAGCGGAAAGTGGTCATAGAGCCAGGTGAGGTATCCGAAGCTTCTGGCATAGCTAAGAGCATGAAACACCGCTTCCGCGCCGCTGTAGGTTTTGCCCTCCGGAGTGACCATCTGGACCGAACGCGCAAAGGTTTCCTTCGGAATGTGGGGGAAATTCGCAGCGACTTCTTGAAAGGGAGCGTAATCGACACGGTCGTGGGTGAGCTGCTTCCAGTATTCCACCCAGAAGCGGCAGAAGCCGCAATCGCCATCGAAAATCACCAGCGGCTTTTCAACCGGACTAGTTTCCATATGGGACCTGACCGGGAAACGTAGCCCGGATTATTCATAAATCTAGCACAGAGACCGGAAGGGCACGGTTAAAACCGTGCCCTTCCGGTCTTTGAGTAAAGCTTCGTGAATAATCCAGGGTAGGGGCGGGCCTTGTGCCCGCCCGCGCATGGCGGGTTAAGAGGAAACCAGAGGGCAGACAGCCTACGCGGCTGTAGCGGCGGTCTATGACCGCCGGCCTTGATCTCTCGAGGACATCGGCGCTCATAGAGCGCCGCTACAGAATTCAGGACGCAACCTTTTCTGACTGTGCGTCCCACACCGTTTTCATGCCGCGTTTCAACGCAATGTTGCCGATCCAGGAGGTCCGCGCCGCTTCAAACCCAACCTCAATGGGGGCGTTGGGCGTTTTGCGGGTCTGAACGCAATCCAGAAAATTGCGGATATGGTCGATGGTTCCGTCATGCTCCGAGCGCGCCAGGATTTCCGGCGCGGGGTGCGACGTCCCAGGAAGCCACGCCTGGCCTTCAGGAAAAAGAGCCAAGTGCGCCCGGTCAATCTTCAGCGTGGCCTTGGTGCCACGGAACACGATGCCGCCATCATCAACGCTATCATTCAGTGCGCCAGTGAAGGTGACGTTGAAATTCGAGGGGAACTCAAAGACGGAGGTGATGGTATCGGGGCACTGCCACTTCATCAGGTAAAGCTCGCCCGTGGTGGTGGCGGTCTGGGGCGCGGGTTGTCCCATGTACCATTGGATCACATCAATCCAGTGGGTCATGAGATCGGTCAGGATGCCACCGCCAAAATCCCAGAAAAATCGCCAGTGCGTGAACTTTTCAACCGTGAAGGGTTGATCGGGAGCGTCGCCCAGAAAGCGCTTCCAGTCAAGCTGCGCGGTGTCAACCCGGTGCGAAGCGTTCCAGCCGCTGTTTTTAACATAGTTCTGATACCAGTAAGTGTGAATGAAAGTAACTTTTCCGAGCTGGCCCGAGTCGGCAATCTGCTTGCCCAGGATATAGTGCGGCCAGCTTCGCTGCTGCATCCCGGTCTGGACGACGCGTGTCGATTGTTTCACCGCTTCGACCATTTCGACGCCCTCGGGGATAGAGTGCATGATGGGCTTTTCGCAATAAGCGTCTTTGCCGGCGCGCACGGCATCCACCAGCATAGTTTTGTGCCAGTGATCCGGAGCGCCAATGACCACAGCGTCCACATCCTTGCGGTCGAGCACCTCGTGGTAATCAAGGTGGGCGCTGGCGGCGGGTCCGGCGAGCGTCAGAGCCTTTTCACGATGGGGCCCGTAAACATCGCAGACCGCGACGATCTCCACCTCCGGCTGGCGCTTGAAGATGCTCATCAGGTATTGCGCTCTCTCACCCGTGCCCAGCACTCCGATACGAATTTTCTGGTTCGCGCCGAGAACGCTGGCGGGGGTAAGACCGCCGAGACCAGCCAACCCAGCACCCGCTACGGCGCTACCTTTCAAAAACTGCCTTCGCGTCCAGTTGGAATAATCATCATTCATTGGGGCTCCTCCTTGGTTTGTTCTTGCCGGCGCCATTCCAAGCCGGCTGGGTCACTGGAAAGTGGCCAGACTGCGAATCTTATCCCAAGTTGCTTTGATCTGGGAAAAAGTTAAGCGGAAGGGTTATGCTTCTTTCGTGGTAGCAAGATATTCTTGCAATGAGATGGCAGCATGACCCTGCCTCCACGGCATAGAAATTCCCGGCCGAGGGCGGCCTCTAAGTCAAGCAACACCATGCATGTGGGCGGTCGAAAAGAGTGACTATAGTGTTCCCATGAGCAAGTCTCCTGCCGGAAATATCAAGGGCGAATCTCCGGCCCCGGGGTGGGCGAACCCGCCAACAGCCCGTGCGCCTCGCAAGAGTTATTTCACGCGCTGGCAACAGTTCCAGATTTTCGTAGCGGGCTGGATCGGCACGTTCGCCGTTTCCGTTGTGGGCCGTACGTTGCGCTGGGAAACTTACGGCTGGGAGAATTGGGAAACGGCACGGAAAGCAGGCAAGGGAATAATTTACACCTTCTGGCACCGGGAAATCTGCCCGGCCACCTGGTTTTGGCGCAAGCGCGGCATTGTCGTCATGACCAGCCAGAACTTCGACGGCGAGTACATTGCCCGGATTATTCAGCGACATGGATATGGCGCAGCACGAGGGTCGAGCTCACGGGGCGCTTCGGCCGCGTTGGTGGAAATGGTCCGGCGCCTGCGCGAGGGGCACGACGCCGCTTTCACCATCGATGGGCCGCGCGGCCCGCGCTTTGTGGCTAAGAGTGGTTCGGTGCTGCTATCCAAGGCTACCGGAGCAGCCATCCTTTGCTTCCACATTGCCGTGAAGAAGGCGTATGTTTTTGAGCGAAGCTGGGACCAGTTCCAAATTCCCCATTTGTTCAGCCGCGCCGCAGTGTTTATTGCGCCGCCTCTAGTGGTTGATCCCGACGCGGATGAATCGAGTATTACCACCAAGCAGAAGGAGGTGCAGGCGACGCTTGAGAGCCTGCAACAACGCGGGGAAGCATGGTTGCGCAACCAACGTGACTGAGGAGACATCTGCGTGCTGATAAGGGCAATTGAAGGCTTGCCAGATGCAGGTCCTGGCCACTTCTTATGATTCCGCTCTTGAACCTGCGGCCACCTGCCGGAGCTCCGGATACAGTGACTTTACTTGGGTTTGCGTGGCGTCGATCGATGCGGAGCAATCGATCACGTAATCAGCGCGGGAACACTTCTGTTCGAGGGGAATCTGCGCCGCGATTCGGGCATCCGCATCTTCGCGGGAGATTTCTCCTTTTGCCAGTAGACGCTCAAGCTGCTGTTCCGGCCGGCACCAAGTGGCAATGATCTTTAGGAAATTTTTCTCGATTCCTGTCTCGTAAATCAGCGTCGCTTCCACCACAATCACAATTCCCGGTTCCCCTTCCCAAGTTTGCCTCGTGATTTCCAGGATTCGTTGAAGGATCATCGGATGGAGAATGGCGTTCAAGACTCGAAGCTTTTGAGGATTGGCAAAGACGATAGCCGCGAGGCGCTTACGGTCTATTTCACGGACGACCTCTCGACCAGGCTCTGCGGCACTTTCACCGGTGGGAATTAAGATTTCCCGACCGAAGGAGGAGATAATCTGGGGATACGCGGGACTGCCGGGAATCAGCAGTTCGTGTCCCATCTGGTCTGCATTCATGACCTTGGCGCCTAACGACTCGAGATATCGCGCCACCGTGCTCTTGCCGGAAGCGATTCCGCCGGTAAGTCCAAAGGCAGGAAGTTTGGTGGTTGTCCCAGACATAGGCATTTATTGGACCCGTTTATGGTTGGATTTGGGTAACCCGGTCAAAACAGCTTTTCTGAGTCAAGCAGCAGGGTCACGGGGCCATCGTTAATGAGCTCAACTTCCATCCTCGCCTGAAATTGCCCGCCTTCGACAACCAAACCCGCAGGTAGCGCCAGAGACCGTAGCGTTTCCATGAAGCCATCATAAAGGACACGAGCCTCGGCGGGTGGGGCAGCGGCGGCAAAGTTTGGCCTCCGACCCTTCCGGCAGTCGGCTAGCAAGGTGAACTGCGAGATGCAAAGCACGCCTCCTCCGGATTCGAGAAGTGAGCGGTTCATCTTCCCATGTTCATCGTCAAAGATTCGCAGGTTGAGTATCTTCTGAGCAAGAGGCTCGTGGGTTGCGGCCGAGTCGTTGGCTGCGACTCCGAGTAGCAATAAAATACCAGGCCCGATCTTACCGACACTTCCGCCCGCCACTCGCACTTCAGCTCTTATCACCCTTTGGACGACAGCCCGCACTGTAACTCCCTGAAAAACCCTTTGGATACCACCCGTTGTCTTCGATCTGAATCAGTTTCTAACCAGCGGGGTTAAGACACTTCGCACTTGACCATAGGGATTTTGCCATCCCGAATCGTCATTGTATCAGCTAGAGACATCCAAAGTCGGTGACCATGTGGTCGCGCTTCGGGTTTCAATCTCAGATCATCTATCTCTTTTATAATTAGAAACTTGAGGCTCGCCCTATGGTATTTAGGCTCTGGGATGGAGCTTGGGTCCACCGTTGAAAGCGTGAAACCATTCAACCTTCCGGAGAGTGTGTCAAAAGGGCACACTTCTTATGTTTACTTTGTAACAAATAGATACAATTTGGCCTAACACTATGATTTCAGGTTGCTAAAAAAAAGTGTCTCATCTGTCTCACGAATCTCCACCGTCTCAGGAGGAAAGTTTACTATTTGGTTATGGATGAGGGAGCGGCGAACAAACAAGGCGGACCGCGCGCGGAATCGAACCCTTCGAATCCTTTGGGATCCGCGGCACGTATTCCCGCGCGGACGCACCCGAGGCTTAGTCCATCGGCCATGCTCGACAAGGCTGACCGGGACCTGATGCTTCACATCTATGAACAATGTCATGCCCATATTGTTGGAGCCGCGACGGGTTCTCATGTCCTTCCCGAATTTCTCGCGGGTTTGACAGCGAACGAGTCCGGCGGCAATGCACAAGCGCGCAGGTTTGAGCCCGGAGTCTTCGAACACCTAAAGGCTGTGGCAGAAGGCAGGGCAACCCAATTCGGAGCGATCCGGGCGAAAAATCTGGAGGAGGCCGAGCGCGAGGTCGAAGCGATTAAGTCTCCGGAATATCACGCCCGGTTCCTGAATACGGTGTTTGCGGCCACTCACGTTCTTTCCATTTCTGAGTTGCAGGAAGATGCATTACGGGTGTTCGCCTCTTCATGGGGATACACCCAGGTAATGGGATATCACATGATTGGGCGGAAGGGAAGCGTACAAGACCTTTGCAACCCGAACATGCATTACGTTTACGTCATCGACCTGCTCAACGAGTTCATTGATCAGTTCCGTCTCGATGCGGGGAAGGATCTTGAGAGCCTCTTTCACTGTTGGAACTCGGGACGGCCGCGGGGAAAGACTTTCGACCCGGCTTATGTGCCAAATGGGCTCCGGCGAGCGGCCATTTATAAGGAATTGATGCTCGACCACAAAGTTTCTGGGAGTTCACAAGCGGGTGGGCAGCACCCATCGAGCATGGATAGCGCAAATCCGGCAGCGCTCGACGTGAAAAACACTTGAACGATTACCGCAGGCTTGCCCTGCTCTGCGAGGGGGAGCGGGCACGGGTCGGCCGGCGGCCATGTGTCGTTCAATCTCCGGTATGAACGACGTGGCTGCCCGGCCCGATTCGACCCGGAGGGAAATTTTCAGCGGGGGCCTTCCGGTAACGAAGGAAATTCAAAAATTTGTTTGAACTCCGGGACGAACGGCCAGGACGATTCTTTCGCAGTTCCCCTCCCGGGCCGGACACCGCGGCGGACGCCGCCTCTTCCGGCCCGGGAGCGGATTGAATCCTGACCGAACTCAAAGCCAGAGGAAGCGATTTGCCATGGTTCCCCAGGACGTCTTGAAAATCGCGCTGCAATGGGGACCGGGAATCCTCATTCTTCTGGTTTTTGCCTACGGTTCCATTCGCCTGGCTCATCACTGGATCGACAAATCGATGGAACTGAAACGGGAGCAACTGGACGGCACATTTCGCATTGCCCGCGACTATGTTGACAACATTGTTGGAGCTCAGCGGTCGCAAGCGGAAGCCATCGCGCGCTTGGCCAGTTCCATGGAACACCGGGAATCTTTTGAAAGTTACGAGCATCAGGAAATGTTGATCGCACTCAAGGCGATTCATCAGAACGTTCAGTCTCTTGTCTCTCATGGCAAGCTCCCAGAGGAATCAGACGCATGAGGATGGTAGAGGCTGGAGACCGTCCTCAACCTCAATTTTAAGGAAACAAGCGTATGTCAATCAGTTTGCGCCATAAAGAACTCATCCGTGGAAAGATTCTCTACTATCTAGGGCTGATCTATCCCCAGTCCGCCACACTGCCGTTGCTGCAAGGCGAACTGGATTTCTTTGGCTATCCCGTGCCCGTTGAGGAACTCAGCTTCCACGTGGCCTATCTTGCCGAGAAGGGGTACGTAACGGTGGAAGGCGTGAGAGGCCCGCACTCCCACCGCAATATATCGCTGGTGAAAATCACCGCCAAAGGGATTGATTACCGGGACGGCCGGTTGCCGGCCGAAGAAGGAATCTACCTGGAGCCGGGCAAATGACTGAAGGTAGCAATAAGAACTCTCTGGTTCCGGATGTAAACCAAGAAGGCAAGGAACCTTTGAATGAGAAAAAAGCGAAAAGGGGAAAAAAGAGCGAACCCGTTCACGAGGTTGAACAACTCGTCCCGGAACTGCAGGCCAAAGTCCGCAAGTTGCTCGTGGATGGCGCAACCTTCGAAGATACGATCGCTTTCCTTGAGGAGTCCGCTCACGTCAAGCTGACAATCAGGGCTGTTGAGAACCACTTCCGCGCCCAAGTGGATATTCAAGAGGAGCGCATTCTACGGCAGGTGGAAACGGCTGAGAACCTGAAGAAAGCGCTGAAAGACCCGAAGTCCGCCCATGCGCAGTTGGCGGAGGCGGTGCTCTTCACGGGTTTGATGCGACTGAGCAACAAGACGGCCGCTACTGACATACAGAATGCCATCAAGGTTAAAAGCCAGGCGGAAAGCAACCGGCTTAAAGAAGATACCCTAAAGCTGCGCGTCAGAAAGTTGCAGTCTGACAATCGCATGATGAAGGTCCGGCTGGAGCATGAACTGGAAAAGATCGCCGATTTGCGGCAAAAGGTCGAAAAGGTACGGAATGAATTCGACCGAGCCGGCAAGAGCCAGCGAGTGGGCCCGGAGACCATGAAGAGGATACAAGAGATTTACGGTTTGCTTTCGGAACCCACAACCGAGGGGGAGAAAAATGGCCAGACAGCCGAAGCGTAAGACGAACACTCCCCGGACTCAGGAATCGAAGGTTGAAGAAGGGGTGACCCCGGTCAAGGTTGCTGGTGTCCTGAAGCCCATTCTGCAGTTGCTGCCTTACCAGCGCCGCTGGATGGAAGACCAATCTCAACTCAAGATCGTGGTCAAGGGAAGACAAACCGGCTATTCGTTCACCGCCACGGTTCGCGCCGTCTTGCACTGTCTGGAGAGAAGAACCACATGGATCTTTCTCTCCAAGGGCGAACGCCAATCGCGGCTGCTGATGGAGAAGGTTCAAGATCATGTGCAATCGTGCGGGATCCTTTCGCAATCGTCAGAATCGCAGTTTTTTGAAGGCACGATGATGCGCCAACTGGAAGTGCGTTTCCCAAACGGTTCCGTAATTTACGGACTTCCGGCGAACCCCGATACGGCGCGCGGCTACTCTGGCAACGTGACGTTGGATGAATTTGCCTTTCACCAGGATGCGGAGAAGATTTACACCTCGCTCTACCCCACGATCACGCGCGGGTACAGTTTGGAAGTGATCTCGACGCCGAACGGCCAAGGGGGAAAATTCTTTGAGCTCGCCAAGGAAGCAGGATTGGCGGATAGCACGGTTGGGGATCCAACGGTTCGCGCTTCAGGGACGGGAACAGGGACACCGAGCCGGTGGTCGGGGCACTGGTGCGACATCTATAAGGCTGTCCAGGAAGGCATGAAGGTGGACATTGATGCCTTGCGTGCGGGCGTGGATGACGAAACCTGGAGGCAGGAATTCTGCTGTGAGTTTATCTCGGGAGGATCGCAGTGGATTTCTCCAGGGCTGTTCCAACAGTGCGTAAGCTCGGAGGCGTCGCCGAATTTCGATTTTAAGCGTTCAAGCCTCGACGGGCAGAATTCGAACCTTGAAAATCTGTATGCGGGCTGGGACATCGCCCGGCACAAAGACGTGAGCGTCATCTGGATCAGTGAGCTTGTGGGGGATGTCAGTTGGACTCGAGGGGTGATCGAAATGCGGAACATGCCGACCCCCGACCAGATCCGGGAAGCTCGGGCCCTGATGCCTTATATCCGCCGCATGAATATTGACAAGAGCGGAATGGGGCTGGCGATCTTCGAAGCGCTCGAGCGGGACTTTCCGGGGAAAGTGGAAGGCGTGCTGTTCACGCAAGGCCGCAAGGAGGCCATGGCGGTTCTGGCCAAGCGGAGAATGGAAGAAGCGAAAGTCCGGTTACCGGACGATGACCGGATACGCCAATCCTTCCGGTCCGTCCAAAAGACGGTGAACTCTTTGGGTCAACCACGGTTCGACGCGGAGCACGACGAGAAATACGGTCATGCCGATCACTGGTGGGCTTTTTGCATGGCCGAAGCGGCGTTGGAGCGCCCCACGTATCACCTGGCGGGAGTTGGGGGGCTGGTAGGGCGTCCAATTCTCGCCAAGATGAGAACGGGAGTCTTTTGAGCGCATCCCGGGTAGCATTGGGCTGCCCGGAGAGCGCTTCGGAAAGGAAGGGATCATGACCAACTCCACATTGAAAGGAAGTATCCGGCGTGCCGCCGGAGCCGTTTGGATCACCGTCAGGATACTTTTGCTGCCCGTTACTCTTCTGGGGTGGGCTGTTGATGACACGATGAAAACCCTGGTGGCAGCCATTGTTTTCGCGACCGCGCCGGAGGCGAGCCGTAAGCATCGAAGAGCCACAACAACCCATCGGCAATGAGGGTGAATGTTGGGTGGGGTAACCTGGCATCCTGCCGGAATTGCCCCTCAGACCGACGCGGCCTTTCAGGTGCCGGCGATTCGAGCCGTTCTTTTTCTAAAAGCATTTTCTTCGCCGCTGGAAGTGTGTCCGGACGCAACTGTTTTCACCGGACGGGACTTGGGCGGTTTACAAGGAGTGATAAGAAATGGGTGGGTTTGCAGGGATTTTCAAAGGGCTGATCGGGGGCGACCCGGTCAAATCGATCGGCGATCTAATCGGACAGTTTCACGTTTCGCCCGAACAGAAAGCGCAGATGCAGCAGGCGGCTCAGGAGCTCGAGCTGCGGCGCGACGAGGTTACGGCGGCGCGGGACGAGGCCCTGGCCGAGATCAAGGAGAAGAACCTCGAAAGCGCTCGGGCCATGCAGGTCGCGGTAAAGAGTTGGATACCGGCGATCCTCGCCGTCTGCATCACGGGGGGCCTTTTCGGGCTGCTGATGATTTTGGCCTTCCATCCGGTCCCGGGCGAAAACTCAAGTGTGCTCTACGTCATGGTGGGAGCGCTCGGCAGCGGATTCGCCGCCGTCATTGGCTACTACTTCGGGTCGAGCCGCACGGGGGACACGATTACCGAACATCTGGCGCAAATCGCCAAGGGGACGAAGGGTAAGGATTGACGATGGATGGCCATTGCATCGTGGGCTCACCATGCTTGAGATCCCATCGTCTTACCTTGACCTTTTTGGCGCAGCATTTCTGGGGTACGCGGGGATGCGGACCTGGGAAAAAACCAAAAGCAAGGATTGACTCTGATTGCAGCAGGGGGACTTAGCAGGTTGCGCTGATGACTGACCGCCGGAGAAACCCTGGTCCGGGGAATCCGCCAAATCGCTGAGAGAAAGCGCAAGCCGTGAAAGAGAAGATTAGAGGGCAAGACAAAAAAGTGCTTCGTAGGAGCATCCGCTCTCTTCGGGAGCGGATCGGCCAGGCGTTGGCGATGGCCGACAGTGAGAGCGGCTTGATCTCGCCAGGGTACGTTCAAACGCCGATGGCACAGGCAAGTCTGGAGGGCCCGGCCTCAACATCCGTCAAGGAACCTGCTGGCCCGGCCCGGCTGAAAGCCCCTACAACTTCCACACTCGGAGTTCCAGGCACGCCCATCACAGGCGGATTCTTGCTGGACTTGGGCGAGTACAACCCCGAGCTGATGGGCCGCAATGCAATTCCGACTTACGAAAAGATGCGGCGAGGCGACGCCCAGGTGCGAGCCACGTTAGCGGCTTGCAAGCTTCCCGTGCAATCCGCTCGCTGGAATGTGACCTTGCCATCCTTCCTAAGTGGTGAGGCTGAGAAATCCGGGGCCATCAGCAGTAACGGCGCAGGGAGGAACACCATTGGGAAGGCGCGTGAAATCGCCAAGTTTGTCCGCGAGAACTTGTTTGGCGGACTGGAATCCCGAACTGAATCGGGCTCCTGGGTGGCACAGTCATGGGACGAGGTGGTGCGCAATGCGCTGCTGATGCTGGACTTCGGGTGCGCTATGCACGAAGACATCTGGACGGTGGATGGCGCTAAAATCCGCCTGCGACGCCTCGCGCCGCGCCTTCCTCTCACATTCTACCGCTGGTTGACCGAGCCTGATGGCGAAACCCTGGCTGCGGTTGAACAGTACGGTTATCGCAATGACCGGTTTTTGACTGCGCTCCTGCCGGCGGATAAGATCGCGCGGTTTACGTACCAGCAGGAGGGAGCGAATTTCTGGGGCATCTCGCTCCTGAGAGCTATTTATCCCCACTGGTATATCAAAACTGCGCTTTACAAGATTGACTCCATTGCGGCGGAGCGTAACGCCCTGGGGATTCCAGTCTTCCGGTTGGCGCCAGGATTTTCCGCACAGGATAAAGAGGCTGCATACAACTTTGTGACCCAGCTCGCCGCCCACGAGGCTACTGGAATCGTCGAGCCACCCGGCGATGGAACCACCGGTCTGCGCATTGTGGGTTATCAGGGCAGGCTGCGCGATGTGATGCCTTCGATTCAACACCACAACGTCATGATTTCCCATGCGGCCCTCGTGCTGTTCATGGATCTCGGGCAGGCGGAGCACGGCTCCCGGGCCCTCGGCGATTCAAGCCAGGCCTTCTTTATGCTTTCCTTGCAAAATCTTGCAGATCAGATTGCCCTCACCATCACAAACTCCACGGTACGCCGGCTGGTTGAGTTCAATTTTGGGGAGAATGCGCCGGTGCCGCGCTTGGTGGCGGCGAACGTCCAGTCGCGCTCCCTGGGGGATATTGCCTCGGCTCTCACCCAGTTTGCCCAAGCGGGGCTCGTCATCTCCGAATCGAACCTGCGCAAGTTTATCCGGGACGAGCTGGCGCTGCCGGAAGAGTCGGCAGAAGGCATCGCTGCAATTCGCGGTGAAACCGTTGAAGTGGGAGAAGAAGGTGTCGAGGTGGGCGGCCGGCATCGAGGGCAAGAATTACCGGCGGAATAAACCTGTTCCGGTGAAAAGAAATCCTTCTTCGTAGAGGTTCGATTGAAAGGTTACAAGGAAATGGCTGATCTTAAGAGAACTCGAAAAGGGCTCTATCATCACCTCGTGGCTCGCTTAGCCGGACTGTGGCTCGCAGCGTGCGGCGCCAGCTTTCTGTGTGCCGTGCTCACTAGCCTTCTTTTTGCGGGCCCATTTAACGTGTACTACAACTGGCAGACGGGCAAGTTTACAGTCATATCAAACAGTGCCGGCTACAAGGAAACCAAAAACCAGCCACGCCCCCAACTCCTTGCGCTTCTTTCCCCCAATCCCTTCCAGCCAGCTTGGTTGGGAAGCGGAGGCGGCGCTCCGCAAATGACACCCACCGGATTGACCCAAGTAAGCGTCGCGGCGTTCGACCCGGTGAACAACGCCCTCCGAATTCGAGGCGGAGTGACGCCTCCGAGCGGCCAGGCCACGCCTTCAGACGCTGACCAAGTGTTTACATCGATATTCGATACAACTTACGATGCGCTTCGAGTCAACTGCGTCGTAGGCTGCGGCGGCGGTAGCGGTGGTTCGCCGGGCGGCGGGAACACGGCGGTGCAATTCAACAGCAGCGGAGCGTTCGGCGGTGACACAACGAATTTCTATTACAACGCCACGACGCATTCTTTGGGGGTCACTGGAGGTTTGGCCCTGGGGGCACCTCTGGGAGTTTCGAGCGGCGGGACAGGAACCACCTCGCCTAGCCTGACGTCCGGATCGAACATTTCCGTCAGTGGCGCATGGCCGAATCAGGCGATTTCGCTCGCCGGGGTTATCCCATCATCCGACTTGCCGGCCCCTACACAAACCACACTAGGTGGCGTTAAAGCCGCCCCTACGATCTCGCATGAATGGATCAACTCGATCTCAACGGCTGGAGTTCCGGCGCTTTCGCAGCCTGCCTTTTCCGACTTGAGCGGCACGGCGGGCCTTTCACAGCTTCCATCGACACTCGCCCAATACGGCGGAACAGTCACCGTAGGGGACTGCGCCAAGTGGTCATCGAGTGGGGTGTTGGCGGACGCGGGCGCAGCGTGCGGGTCCGGCAGCACGGCGCCGGGCGGCGGGAATACGGCAGTGCAATTCAACAGCAGCGGGTCCTTCGGCGGCGACACCACAAGCTTCTACTACAACACCACAACGCATTCTTTGGGAGTCACCGGAGGTTTGACTCTAGGGACTCCTCTGGGAGTTTCGAGCGGCGGGACAGGAACCACCTCGCCTGCCCTGGCGGCCGGTCCGAACATCTCTATTAGCGGTACTTGGCCAAATCAGACGATATCGTTCACCGGGGTTATTCCTTCGTCCGACTTACCCGCACCCACACAAACCGCGCTCGGTGGCGTCGAAGCTGCTCCTGCGATTTTGCATGAATGGATCAACTCGATCTCAACGGCTGGAGTTCCGGCTCTTTCGCAGCCGGGGTTTTTCGACCTGACCGGTGTCGCCAGTCTTTCACAGCTTCCCTCTACGCTCGCCCAATACAGCGGGACAATCACCGCGGGAGATTGCGCGAAGTGGTCATCGAGCGGAACGCTGGCGGATGCAGGTGCGGCCTGCGGATCGGGTGGCTCGACGTTGCCAGGGGGCACAGCCACGCAGTATCAGTTTAACAACACGACCTTTGGGGGAGCGGTCTCGACTTACAATGCCACCACCGCAGAGTCCACTTTCCCGAATCTCAACAACGTCTACTACGTGGATGGCGCGAAATACGCGACCGTGGAAGCGGTGACCGCCGACCCAAACTTCAAGGGCGGCACGATTGTCTCAACCGTCCCGGAAACTTTTGCTTCGAATCCGTTTTATGTTTCTGGCGTTCCGGTCGCCTACCCCACGCAAATTGTTTTGCCTTCAGCGGGCGGCACGAACGTTTGGCTGACGAATGTCCATATCAATATTCCCGCGCAAGACAAGTTGGTAGGAAGCGGCTCGGCAGCCACGATTCTCCGGGCTGGAGCGAGCTTTCCGGCTGAAATCACGGCACCCCTTCCCGTGCCCGGAGCGTTGACGGCAGGAACTACCGGAACGCTCGGCATTGGATATCTGGACGTGGTTTACACAGCGGCGAACGGCAACGGCGAAACCACGGCATCTTCGCAAGCCAGCATTCAATTCACCACGGGCAGCACCAACTCGGCGACACTGCCCGCTCCCGGCGCAATCGTTGGAGCTTCTGGCATGAATGTCTATGGCTGCTTTTCGGCGACCGCCGGATGCAGCGCCTATCTTCTGATTGCCGCCAATCAACCACTCACTTCGGCCTACACCATCACCAGCATTCCGGCAGGCCAGACGCTGCGGCCCCCTTCGATCAATACCAGCGCCAGCCTGGTTTCGCTGGCTGAGGGCGGCGCACCAGGGGCAGCCGGCCAATTCACGCGCGTCGAGGATTTACAGATTGATTGTAACGGCATCGCGGGCGGCATCGGACTTTTCAATCGTGCGGCGCAAGAACAATCAGGAGCTTCCCGCGTTCAAGTTAAAAACTGCCTTGCCGCTTCGATTGATGTTGAAGGCCCCGGCGCGCAAAATTCATCGTATAACCATCTGGTGTTAGGCGGAACGCAAGCGGCCGCGACCATCGGCTTCCGGGATGACTCGGCAACCATTCGCGGCCTGAACGATGTCACGATTGCTCCGCCCCCTGCTCAGCCGCAAGGCGCGGTAGCTATTGATCTGATTAATACGACTACGGCGCCGCTGGGATGCTATCGTGATATCCACATTGAGAATTTCGCGGACGGCCTTTTCACCAACAAGAGTCCAGCCTGCATCGAGAACATTAGCGGCTTTACCAACGTTGGGAATCTGGTTCACTTTGATGTGAACAGCTACGACGATGAAGCCAAGGGCGTCATCAACGGCGGTGCGACCAACTCTATCAAGGATGATGTTTTCTCGTATTTATCGGGCAGCGAATATGTCGGCATGTACTGGATTGGCAAAGGCACGGGCACGGCGCGGTCGCGGTATTCCAGCGAAGCGGATGTCATTGCGAATTTCCAGGGTGGCCTGACTTCGGCGGTCCCAATTCCGGTTTCAAGCGGAGGCAACGGAACGGCAACTCCGGCGCTACTGGCAGGGTCCAACATTGCAGTGACGGGAAGCTGGCCGAATCAGACGATTTCGTTTAGCGGCGCCTTGCCTGCGACGCAAGGCTCAATCACGAATGAGTGGCTGAATTCTTATAATGCCTCCACCGGCGCATTCACGGCGGCTCAGCCTGCGTTCTCGAATCTGAGCGGCCTGATCGTTCCAGCCCAGGTTGCAGCAGGTCCGGTTGTCGGCGACTGTCCTTCGGTGGCCACGGGCGCCGTAACATTTACGTGGGCAGCTTGCGCGGGTGGAACCGGCAGTCCGGGCGGCTTAACCACTCAATATCAAATCAACGACGCGGGTGCGTTTGGCGCTGCCGCCGCTCTCGCTAACAGCTTGGCAACCGGCGTAGGCACGGTGATCGCGTCGCAAGCAGGAAGCGGAGGAACTGACATTCCGGCGTTTCGTGTTATAGGCTTTCCCACTTCGCCGGCTTCCGACAAGTTTCAGGTTGCGGCAACCGGAGCGACCCCGGGCAACACATGCTCTGGAACAGTTAATTGCGCGGTTTGGGTGGACGCTTCAGGGAATTTGAATTTTTTGGGCAACACCGCCAAGTACGGTCCCGCGGCCACTGCATCTTCCGTCACGATTTACGGTAGTAATGCCAGCTTGGCTCCGGCCTTTTTCGGCATCGTGTCATCGGCGCTGTCAGTTCCGGCTGCTCCAACGCTGGCGTCAGCAGGGGGGGGAACGATTGCCGCCACCACGTACTACGCGAAAATAACTTACTTGAACGGGGCGGGCGAAACCGTCGGCTCCGGCGAATCGTCCCTCGCCGTTGCGGCCGATAACTTACTTGTCGTGGATTCTCCGCTTGCCTATATCAACGCTACGGGCTGGAACGTTTACGTTTCAACGGCAACCGGCGCAGAGACCAAACAAAACACGGGTGCCATCGCCATCGGGACCAATTGGACCGAGCCAGCGGCCGGATTGATTTCTGGCGCGGCGTTGCCCGCTTCGAATACTACCGGCGGACTGAACACTACCAATCTGTACGCAAGTACGTCCATCGCAGGTTTGGACTGCACGACATCCTCGGTTCCAAACAGCGATTGCGGGCCGGGAGTAAGCGGCTCAAGCTACATTCCCACAGCGGCAGGAGCCACAACGCCTGTGACCGGAGATTGCGTTAAGTGGATTTCATCGACGCAGATCGGCGATCAGGGAGCGGCCTGCGGTTCAGGCGGTGGTGGCGCTTGGTCTGCGATGACGACTTCCTTGGCCAATCTAACTCTTTCGATGGCGGGGTTCACCACCACTTTCAACTGGACCAATGCCGCCCTGGGCGAATGGGGATGGGACGCCAGCGGCAATACGACTTTGGCGAACACCGAAGCCGCCGTTTCCGGCACAAATGTCAACTCGCCGGGATTCTCAATTTGCGGGCAAGTCTGGGGCGGAGGAACGCCGGCGAACATTCAAGATTGCTGGAAGCTGGCGGTGACTTATGGGACATCGATCAATCCAACTTCTACTTTTAATTTTACGCATATTCCCGGGTCCACAGGGACTCCAGCTATAAATCTCCCGAACAACACGATCATAACTGACACGGGCGGCTCCTTCACCTTGCAACAACTCGGTATAAATGTGATTACCAGCGAGAACACGGGTGTTGTGACTGTAGATAACCCAATCCAGATTCAATCCGCTGCGACAGCGCAATACTACTCGATAAACCTGAAAGCAACGGCGGCGCTGACGGCGGGCGAGTTGGTCTGTCTCGACTCGGCCAATGCCAGTTCGATGATCGTTTGTCCTACGACGACCACGGATCAATTCATCGGCTTTGCGCCAGCGGCTATCGCGGCGGGAGTCAATGGACCGGTCGCGATCCAAGGTAGTGTCATCAACGCCCTGATGGGAACGGCAACCTGTGCCATCGGCAACTGGGTCATAGCCGATACGACGACGGCTGGCGATGTGAAATGCTCAACCACCGCGCCCGCTTCGGGCGATCAGGTGGGTTGGGCGATGACCGCGCAAGCGACGGTGGGCGCCGCAATGACGGTGCTGATCGACAAGAGGTAAAAAGACAGTGGCACGGGGCAAGTGGCAAGTGGCGTCAAAGACAGTGGTAAGTGGTAAGTGGCAAGCGGTAAGTGGCAAGTGGTTAGCGGTTAGTTTGCTCCTCACTTATCACTTATCGCTTACCACTGCCCTATTGGCTTCGAGCACCAGCGGCTCCGGCACATCGGTCATGGCCTGTGCAGGCTTTACTCCAAAATCCTGCGCCCGGACCGATCAAGTTATTGTTCCACTGGCGGCGCTGCCCGGAAACGTTCCGGCTTTGGGAGTGCCATTCGTTGAGCCGGAATTTGGCGAGCGCATGGTGCGCGCAACGTCGCTGGCCAGTGTTCCAGTCTCAAGGGGAGCGTATTCACCCCAGGAATTCAACACCAGCGCGTGGGATATTCCCGACGCGAGTTTGGACTCAGCGGCTTGTCCGGGCGATAGGTTCACGACGGGCACCACCGGAGGCGCGGTTTACGGATTTTGGATTGATCGCTGCACGATGGCGGTCACGCAAGTATTAAGTAACAACTTTTCGCCCGGCTACATTCCGCTTGACGCAAACAACAAGTTCAGTCCTACCGATCCGGGCATCATGTTTGGCACGTCTTACAACAACCCAAGCCGTCCAGTTTCTCAGGCGTTTGCTTACTCCTGGCCGGGAGTGACAACTTCGGCGTGGACGGGAAACGCGGCGGACGCCCGGTCGTTGGTTTACGACTTTACGACTTGCCCAAGCATTCCCACCGAGACCCCAGTTAGCTCCTATGCCGGGGACTTAAACGTTGGTGTCAATCTTTCCGGCCAATTCTTCATTGGCCATTCGAGCATTTATGGAATGGGGCAAGATACTGGAAATCACGTTGTTGCTTTCGCCTATAACACGGGCACGGAAAGCGCCCCGGTTTGGAAATGCGATTGGTGGGACACACTCTTAGGGCAGGTGGGCGGCTCGGATTATACTGGCGTTCAGAACACCAACTGGCAATTTCCTGTGCCCGCCGCGCCCGTGCCCACAGCAGGAGGGACTGGCGGCACGATCCCGGCTGGAACTTATAACGTTCCAGTCAGCATCGTGCTCTGGCATGACAGCAGTTTTGGAGCAGGGATTCCAGCCCCTGAGACTTTGCCAAGCGCAGTGGGAACCGTAACGGTTTCCAGCGGGCAAAATGTAACTGTAAACAGACCGTGCGTCCTTTCTGATGGTTCATCTACAAACATTTGCAGTGGAACGCAGACCGGCGGCACGGATGTAGTAGTGGATGTTGATCTGGGATGGGGCGGCACGAGTTACGGTCAGAGTCCTTATCAGTGGTGCGTCTACATGGGGACCACCAGCACAGTCTTCCAGCAGACTTGCGTACCGTGGGCGACGACTTCCGTAACTCTCAGTTCTTATTCAACCACCGGAGCGAATCCTCGAACGGTCAGTGCGGCGGGTTTTGCGATTCATGGCGGCAATCCCAATCCCAATGGACAGTATTTCCGCGCCTCATCGACTGACGGCACGATTTTTCAAGCGTTAGTCTTCTGGCAGATTGGGACGACAAATGTAACGGGCTGCACCGCAGCGGGCGGGAATCCACCCAGCCCGGTACAATGCGGCGGTCATCCTCAAGACGGTAACAGTCATCTGGTGAATGCTACTGGATATGGCGCCAGTCCCACCGACTTGGGGACGCTGATTCGGCCTTCTTCTAATCTTGGCTCATTTACTCAACTTTTCACCAGCGGCCCGCAGCCCAGCGAGACTCAAGACTCGCACTACAATTGGGGCGACAACAATGCTTCGGACACCTATCCTTTAACCGAAGTTATCTATCCCGCCGTGGGCTATATCCCGTCTTCGGATGGCACCCAGAATGTGACTAACCCGGTCCTCTCCACGCCGCGTGGCGTCTTCAATGAACTGATTGGCGTCGATCCGACCGGCAAGCAGATCATTTGGAGATATGCCCATGTTCATTCCGTGCCGCTCTATAACAACCTGATTGGGGCTTACATCAGCGAATCGACGCCCAATTTCAACCAACTGAGTTACGGCCCGCAAAGTCCGGATGGACACTTCTACCAACTTACGATGGGCGACCTATGGCAGCTTGGGCCGACCGGAGGCGGTCCGCACGCAGGCGGCAATTGGGTAGCCTCCAAGATTTATACGAATCCGTGGCCTGCAAACTCTTCGAATTTCGACTTGATTACGCCGAACGGCGTCCTTAACGAAGCGATGATTCTGCTGGCCTCTGCTACCACGGCAGGATCAGTCGCTCCCCTTTGGCCAACCACGATGGGCGCAGTGGTCAATGACAATGGAACGGTGGGAAACGAATGGGAAGTTGTTCCGGGCTGCCCGGCCGACAATACGTTTGCCGCATATCCTTCCAGCGGCTTCGCTGTTCCTTTGGGCTATCTGATCCAAGACCCGAATCACGGGATCGAAGTTGCGCAGAATTCCGGGACGATTAGCGGAATGGCTCCGCAATGGCCTCTATGGTCAATTAGCTCGATCAGCGTCAGCGGTGTGACGGTGACAGCGACATTAAGTGTCGCACCTGCCAATCTTGCGGTAGGCAGCAAGATTTATGTCTACGGCGTTTCTAACTCTACGTTCAACAGCACGGGGAACGCGCCGACGTTCACCGTCGCCAGCGTTTCTGGATCGACGGTCACTTGGAACAACTCAGCGGCCAGCGGCGCGGCATCAGGCGGATTTGTTGCCTGGGATAATGGCACGGCGACCGATTCTTCCGGCATCACCTGGAAGATGTACCTGCTGGGAACGCCGGCCACTGGATGGCTGCGCGATCAGCCCACCGAGCAGTGCCGGACCGACGTTTGGATTACAGAGGGTAAATAGCCGATGCTGAGTAAGATCATTTACGCGATTAAGTGGATGGCAGGCAAGCAGCCTTATACCTTGACGCTTGATGAGTGCGCGCAAGCGGCGCACATAGGTTTTGGCGGATGGCTGATCCTGATCCCGTGCTGCTGGGGCGTGATTCATCATTTCGGGCTGGACGTGATTGCGAAGTTCCTCTGGCCGTGGCTTCTGACGGGCGTGGCCATGCTGATCGGCATCACGAGCTACAAAGAATATTTCAATGACGTTCACAATGAGGGCGCAAGCTACGCGGATGGCTGGCGCGACCAGCGTAACTATCTGATTGGCGCGGCGGTGATTTTGGCGCTGATCGTAATTCCGTTTGTGATCTGAGGCCGGGGCGGCACTGATGGCGGCCTGGAGCGTGAGCAAACGGCCGTCGCGGTGATTTTGCCATGAGGTCAACGGTGGGGCCAGGCATGAGGCCGACCCCCAGGGAGGTCGGAGATGGTAGGGATAGCCAAGAGCGTGAGCGGGCAACGGGTCCTGAAGCCGGATGTCGCCATCGTGACGGGTCCTGGGCAAGCCGCAACGTGTGAAGTCCCCGTCCACAGCTCAAAGCATGTGTCCAGCGCGCTTGCCCGGTTCACTCAGGCGCAGACCGCCGCTGACAAGAAGCAAGAGACCGTCCGGAAGCGGGTGCGCGCACCAAGCGGCTTGGGAGTGGACACGGCGGGGTTCGAAGAAGAGCTCTCCGGCAAGAAGAAAGCGGCCGGGCACGGCATTCCCTTACTGCTTGCCGGACTCGGGACAGCCGCTGCAACCCCGGATGGAGTCGCGCTGCACAGGGCGGATGCGAGCCTTTTCGAGATTCCCATTGCGGTCACTGGTTCCTGGGTGAAGAGCGATTCCTCGTTTTCGATCACGGATCACGACCTATCGAACATGATCCAGAACTTCGAGAAGCGCAAAAACGAAATGGTCGTGATCGACTACGAGCACGCAAGCGAAAATCCCGAAGTGGCGCGCGGCGGACCTATTCCGGCGGCAGGCTGGATCCACGACCTTCGCGAATCAATAAAGGGAGTACATCAGCTCTGCGCCTTGGTCGAATGGACCCCGGAAGCGGAGCAGATGATTCGCGATGGGCAGTACCGGTTCTTTTCCCCGGCTATTGACTGGGGAGCGACAGATAAGGAAACGGGTTTACCGCAAGGCGCCACCCTGACGAGTGGCGCATTGACCAACCATCCGTTCTTGGAGGAACTGCCGCCCATCATGATGAGTGATGGCACGGTACTAGTATCGGAATCCAACCGCCCGGCGCATGGCGTTGGAAGGGTGCCGCCGGGATCCAAAGAAGGAGAACAATTCATGGCAAAACTTAAGAAGATGAAGCTCCAACCGATCCCGAAGGGCGAGGAACTGGCTGGACATCATGCGGTCATCGAGGAGGGAAGCGAGGAGCCAGCCGGATACGTCCCGGACGAAGACCTCATGGAGTACTCCGCCCGGCATCTGGGCATTAACCCGGACGAGAAGGCGGATCTGGATCAAAAGCAACTGACCAGCGAGGCGCGGCGCCATACTTTTTTCCTGCGCGAAGCTGTTTGCAACGGTCACATCGACAATCTCCGGGCATCCGAACTGGCGATGCAGGGAAAGATTTCCTTGGCTGAATACATCAAAGCGCAAGAGGCAGAGCGGTTGCTCGATTCAGCCGTCCAGGCCGGAAAGATCCTTCCGCGGGACCGAACCTTCTTTTTCAGGGATGCTCTCGATCGTCCGCGCGAATTCTCTGATTATGTGAAGAACGCGGTTCCGGTGGTCACTCTCGGTTCGACCGGGTTTGGATCGAGCCAGCCGGTTTCCGTGGATGAAGAAATTTCGCTCGGAGTGAAAAGGGTCATGAGTGAGGACCGAAGTCTAAGGTATCCCCAGGCGCTCAAACGGCTCCTGAAGGAAAACCCGGATCTGGAAAGACGTTATCACGGACAGCACCTAAAGCCGGCGCCGGCCGAGGCGCCGGTCCGATAAATTCAATGGCAAGGGAAGAGTGGCGAGTGACGAGCAAGAGCTTCTCACTTGCCACAGGACACTTGCCACTCGTCACTGGAGGAAAAAATGTCAGGCATTAATGGATTGACGATCAGTTTCCGGGCTCAAGCTAATGTGAGGATTGCCAAGTTCACGGTGCTAATCAAGGACACGGCGGACACCACGCAGAACCAGCAATACGCTGGATTACCGGGCGTCGCGAACGCACCCGGCGTGCTAGGTGTGACGATCGACCATTTCGTTGAGCCGAATTACTTCGTGCCCCAAGGCACGAATCCGGCCACCGTCACCGGCACCACACCCTTGCTCTATAACCTGACGGGCCGCTCCATCGCAGTGCAAGTGAACGGCATCGCACGGTGCTATGCGAGTGGCGCAGTAAATCAGGGGGACGAGCTTGTGGTTGCCGACGCTTTCGGCCGGGTGAATAACCTTGCGAACCTGAGCATCGCAGCGGGAACCAAAATCTACCCCGTCGGCACCGCCCAAAACTCCACTCAAAATGCCAACGACGTGGTGGAAGTGCTGTTGAACTTTGCCCCCGCGCACGCGTGAAGAGCGGTGACAAGTGACAAATGGCGGACAAAGGTCCGCGCTTTCAGCAGATGACTACTGTAAAGGGTGCGGCCCGGGTGATCCCCCGCCTTGACGGGTGGATCCGGGCGTAGGCCGAGTGGTTGCGATGGCGAGCAGCTTCCGGCTGAGGGCTTCTGTCCCGATACGTGCTATCGGGATCGCCGGTAAAGACAGTGAAAAGTGGCAAGGGACAGGTGAGGAGTGAAAGGCTCCCGCGTGTCACGGGTCACTCGTCACTTGTCACTCGGAGGAAACATGGCAGATATTAGCCTGCAGTACTTGGACCAACCGCTGAATAACGTCAGCGTTGGTTACGTCAACGACGACTACTTTGCCGAAAAATTGCTGCCGGTCGCTCCGGTACAAAAACAGTCGGGGCGTTACTGGGTCTTCGGCAAAGAAAAATTCCACCGTTACGAAACAATCCGTCATGCCAAGTCGGAGGCGCGCGAGATCGCTCCCTGGTCCCTCTCAAATAATGCTTACTTCTGCGATGACCACTCGCTGAAGGATGCGATTAGCGACGAGGAAAAATCCAACGCGGATAATACCGATCTCGAAATCAACACGGTTGAAAACTTGACAGATGCCATCCTACTGGACCTCGAGATTCGCGCCATGAACCTGATCATGGGTTCCACCTCACCTGTCCCCAGCGTCACCCTTTCCGGCACCTCACAGTGGTCGGATTACATCAACTCCGACCCCATTGCGGCCGTTGAGGCTCAGAAAGTGTCCATCAAGCAGGCCATTGCCAAGACGCCGAATACCATGGCTGTTAGCTTCCCAGTGTATTCCGTGTTGCGGCAACATCCGAAGATCATTGACCGCTTCAAGTATACCCAGGTTGGCATTTTGCAAGCTGACCACCTGAAGAGCGCGTTCGATGTGGATAACTTCTGGGTGTTGGGCGCCGAGTACGACACCGCCAATGAAGGGCAGCAGCCTTCCCTGACTTGGGTGTGGGGGAAAAACGCGTTGCTTGCCTATGTTCCCACAGCCCCGCAGCGGTTGCAGCCATCCTTGGGTTACTCCTTCCGTTGGTTGTTTGGAGCGCCCGACCTTCAAGGAACACTGACCAAGCGCTACCGCGTGGAATCGAAGGCAGCCGACGTGATCGAAATCCATCGCTACGATGACATTCAAATTGTTGCTCCTCAGGCTGGATTCGCTTTCTTGAATGCGTCGGCATAAGGAACGCAGGTGTCAGGTTTCAGGCGCCAGCCCTGAAACCCCGAACCTAGCATCTGGGATCTGGCTTCTCACCGGCGGGCGCAGAGTGGTAGGTTCCTGCCGGGTCTGACACCACGATCCTGACACCTTTTTATGGAGGACTCATGGCGAAATATCAAGTGTTGCGGCCCATCGAACAGAGCGGAACTCTTTATAAACCTAAACCAGGACCGGGTGAGCCTGTCCCGAAGACGGCGAAGAGCGCGGGAAATGGCAGGGAGATATTTGTCAATACGGAGGGGGTGATTGAGCTTACCACTGTGAACATTCCGAGGTTCACACTTGGGCAGATTGGACCCGTGGAAATAGTCCAGCTTGGGAGTGAACCAAATACGTCCCAACCGGCCTCAACTCCCGAACCCGCGCCTCCGCAGACTCGCATGACTGGCTTGACCAACGATAACGCAGCTTCTTCTCGACCTCAGGGAACGGATTCAACTCCTGTGAAGCCAGAGGAGCACGCATCTCCTCAGCAGCAGGCATCCGCAAAACCTGTGATAGCTGAAAAACCCGAGAGCAGATTCGCGGCTAGCCGCCCGGTCGAGGCTGCACCGTCGAAGCCGGTTGAACCCGTGAAGCCTGCGGCCAAGGCGGAACCCGCGCCGGGAAAGCAGTCCGAACCGGCGAAACCAGTGTCCAGACCAGAGCCCCGCGCGGGCGGCGAGGCGACAAAGCCTGTTGAACCCGCGAAGCCTGCGACTAAGGCAGAACCCGCACCGGTAAAGCGGTCCGAACCGGCAAAACCAGTGTTCAAACCAGAGCCCGTGGCAGGAAGCGAGGCCACGAGGCCGGTTGAAAGCCCAAAGTCTGAAGCAAAGCTTGAGCCGACGAAGCCCGAGCCGAAGACTGAGCCTTCGACTAAGGCAGAACCCGCGACAGTGAAGCAAGCCGAACCCGCGAAGCCGGGAAAGCCGAAGAACAGATAGGGAAAACGTCCCTTTCTGGAACTCTTTGGGCTGGATCGTTTCCCTAGAACCTTTTGTCAGCACGAGCCGAGGTGAATATACGCAATCATGGCCAAGTTCAAGATTGTTCGACCTGTCGAATATAACCATAAGCTTTATCTGCCCCGCATACTGGGGGGAGAGGAAATTTCTGAGGTCAGAACCAGCGCTGGCAGCGGGCGAGAGATTCCGGTGGATATAAGCGGCATCATCGAAATCACAAACCAGGAGGCGGCATCCTTCACTCTGGGGCAGATCGAGCTCTTAAGAGCTCAGAGGAAGCCAGCAAGCCGCAAATGATGATTGAACTGCAAGGAGGATTCAATGGGAAGTCCTTTAATTAATGTCACCTCTACATATGTTGATATCAGGCAAGACCTCGAGGGCGCGTTTATTCGGCGCGCCAAATTAGTCATCGCTAATCTGACCCCGGTGGTCACCATGCTCTGGCAGGCGAGCCACGCATATGCACTTGGGGCTCAGATTCTCGATGCCAACGGCAACGTGCAGCAATGCACCGAGGCCGGAACCTCTGGCGCAAGTGCGCCCTATTGGAACAAGGCCATTGGGGGAACGACTCCAGATGGCACTGTGACTTGGACCAATGCGGGGACAAATGCCAACAGCATTCCACATGGCTTGCCCAGCCAGCCGGTCTTTACTTATTTTAAGGCGACTTCAGGGGGTGGATTTCATCAGACGGCCCCGCCCGACGGCAAGAACCTTTACATCACGGCGGACGGCAGTGGGACCAGCCTTGAAGTCTACGCTGAATACTGAACTTGGCTAAGGCCCCGTTTGCGAGTCAAGGTAACACAAAGACATACGCCCAAAGGTTGAGTGTTTCTATGTCCTACACAACGGTGAGTAATGTGGCCGGGATGTTTCCATCGTTCACACGCGGAACTCCGCAGCAGAAACCTCCGGACACGCTGATCCAGCAATATATTGATGACGTGGCCGGAGATATTGATGCCAGTCTTTTGCGGAGGTTTGCAGAAGCCATCCAGCAGAACGGCAACGGAAGCTTCACCAGTTTTCTTTCGGGGTTGCTGGTGGCCACCAACCTCTGGCAGCCGAACACTAGCTACGCGGCTGCGGTATTGGCCCTCGATTCAAACGGCAATCCACAACTGGTTTTTGTAGCGGGTACGTCTGGATCGTCAACGCCCGCTTGGAGCACGGTTTCCGGTGGGTATACCACAGACGGCACTGTCATCTGGCAAAATGTCTCAAACGACGCAAGCCACATTCTCGAAAAGATCAACCGGTATGGAGCCGCAGCACAGCTCGGCGGAACGCTCGCGACCTTCGGTGTGGCGGACGCGCGGGACTTAGCGCAATCCCTGGAAGTTGAGTACGACGCATTGCTCGAGGCGCTGAATGCCCGGGACAAGAATGGCCGCCCTCTCGATAGCGGTTTGTACGATTATCTCTTCGATCCTCTATCACGCGTTCAG
>Ga0102924_1000917_pt1 | contig 35261 bp, 33 predicted proteins | sample PaiPotPPM11metaG_FD_80116 | JGI IMG/M metagenome (GOLD analysis project Ga0102924, IMG submission 80116) | Iron sulfur acid spring bacterial and archeal communities from Banff, Canada, to study Microbial Dark Matter (Phase II) - Paint Pots PPM... ...
ACGCCGAAATCGGCGAGCACGCCGCGCGGATCGTTGACCGCGCGCGAACGATAGGGCGCCGATTTGTACCAGACCGGCGGCAGGCCGAGCACTTCCCACGGATAGCACGAGCACAGTGTGCAGACGATCATGTTGTGGAGCTTTGCCGTATTCTCGACGGCGATCAGATGATCGCCGACGCGGTTCATCAGGCCGAGCGCAACCACCGCTTTGCTGGCATCGGCAATCAGCGCACGCTTGAACGCCGGATCGCTCCACGCCTTGGCGACGACGCGGGCGCCGTTGTGCGGCCCGACTTTGGTCTCGTAGGCCTCGATGATCGCGTCGAGCGCGGCCGGGTCGATATAACCTTTCTCGGCCAGCACGGTCTCCAGCGCGCGCACGCGCAATTGCATCTCGGAAAGCTCCGAGCCGTGATGATCGTCGTGATCGTGATCGTGTGCCATGGCAACTTCCCGGCTATTGCTGCTTTGTGCCGCCGGCTGCTTCGCGGCGGCCCTCAAGGACCAGTATAGTACGCTTGGGCAGCCATGAAAAAGACGGTCCACCACATTGCCGACGGCATCGATCGCGCCACTGCGGCCATCGGCCGCGCGGCGGCGTGGTGCTGCCTTTTCATGGTGCTGGCCGAGTTTGCCGTCGTGGTGATGCGCTATGCGCTCGGCATCGGCTCGATTCGCTTGCAGGAAGCGGTGCTGTACGCCCATGCCGCGCTGTTCATGCTGGCCGCCGCCTGGACGCTGCAGATCGATGGCCACGTGCGCGTCGATATTTTCTATGCCCAGGCGACGCCGCGCACGCGGGCGCTCATCGATCTCGCCGGTGCCGTCGTGTTCTTGCTGCCCGTCGCAATCGTGCTCGGCGTGCTGTCGACGCCCTATGTGGCGCGGTCCTGGGCCATCTTTGAAGGCTCGCGCGAGGCGAGCGGACTGCCGCTCGTCTATCTGCTCAAGACGCTGATCCCGGTATTCGCCGTCCTTCTTGGCCTGCAAGGCATCGCGCAGGCGATCCGTGCCGCGCTGGTGCTGAGAGAGTGCTGAGTCATGTTACCTATGGGCGAAATCCTCGCCGTCGCGATGGTGGTTGCGGTCTGCGCGCTGTTGCTCGCCGGCTACCCGGTCGCGCTGACGCTTGCCGGCGTGTCGCTGCTTTTTGCGGTGGCCGGATCGGCCGCTGGCGTGATGAATCTCGCGCTGCTCGGCGCGCTGCCCGAGCGTATTTTCGGCATCATGACCAACGATGTGCTGCTCGCCATCCCGCTTTTCATCTTCATGGGCGTGATGCTGGAGCGCTCGCGCATCGCCGAAGACCTTCTCGAAACGATGGCCCGTCTGTTCGGCGCGCTGCCGGGGGGCTTGGGCTTTTCGGTGATTCTTGTCGGCGTGCTGCTCGCCGCGGCCAAGGGCGTTGTCGGCGCGACCACGGTGACCATGGGCCTGATCGTGCTGCCGACCATGCTGCGGCACGGTTACGACAAGGCGCTCGCCGCCGGCACGGTGGCGGCGACCGCGACGCTGGCACAGATTTTTCCGCCGGCGACGGTGCTGGTGTTGCTCGGCGATCAACTCAGCAATTCCTATCAGGCCGCGCAATTGGCGAAGGGAAATTTCGCGCCACAGACGGTCTCGGTCGCCGATCTGTTCGCCGGCGCGATCGTCCCGGGTCTGGTCCTGGTTCTGCTTTACCTTCTTTATCTGATCGGTGTTGCGATCTTTTTCCCTAAAAAATCGCCGGCGGTTGCAGCCGATCCCGCCGCACCGCGCGGATTCGCACTGGCGCGTCGGCTTGTTGCAGTCCTGATCGCGCCGATTGCGCTGATCCTTGCGGTGCTCGGCTCAATCCTCGCCGGTATCGCAACGCCGACCGAGGCCGCGTCGGTCGGCGCCGTCGGCGCGATTCTGCTGGCGATGCGGCCTCCACCCTACCCTCCCCCGCAAGCGGGGGAGGGTAGGGTGGGGGTTGCCGGCCTGCTCATGCCGGTCATGCTGCGTACCACGCAGATCACCAGCATGATCTTTCTGATCCTGATCGGCGCGACGGTATTCAGCCTGGTATTCCGCGGTCTCGGCGGCGCCGCCATGGTGGAGCGGGCGCTGACCAATCTGCCGGGCGGTGTCGCCGGCGCGACGCTTGCGGTGATGGCGGCGCTATTCCTGCTCGGCTTCGTGATGGATGCCTTCGAGATCATCTTCGTGGTGGTGCCGATCGTGGCGCCGGTGCTGCTGCAGATGCCGGGCGTCAATCCGGTCTGGCTCGGCGTCATGATGGCGGTGAACTTGCAAACCTCCTACATGCACCCGCCGCTCGGCCCCACATTGTTTTACTTGCGCGGCGTCGCGCCGCCGGAAGTGACCACCCGGCACATTTATCTCGGCATCATTCCCTATGTGCTGATCCAGCTCGCGATGCTGGTTGCGCTGTGGTTCCTGCCGGCGCTCGCGACCTGGCTGCCGCATAAACTTTACGGCTCGTAAATCTTACAAATCGCCGAGTCCGTACTCCGACCAGCGGGACTCGACACGCGCGGCGTCGTCGGCGTGCGGCTTGACCGTGGGAGGGAAGCGCTCGTTGCCCCATTGCGCCTGCCGCGGATTTTTCCACGAGCGCGTGGCGTCGATCAGCATGCGGTTCCACAGCCCGGTGCCGAGCTGCGCCACGTCGCGATCCTCCATCGGCGTCGAGGGATCGATCGGCGAGCCGAAAATTCCCGGAAAGATCACCACGCCGCCTTCGCCGGCATTGACGCGATGCGCATACGCCCATTCCACCTGCTCGTCGTCCGCCGGATCGATGTCCTCTTCGACCACGATGACGTGCTTGTAGCGGTAGGTCGCCGCGCTGTTGCCCCATAGCGCCGCCGCGACCTGCTTCGGCTGGCCCTGGTAGTGTTTCTTGATCTGCACGCGGATGTTGACGCCGTTGGTGATGGGCGGCGCGTAGACGTCGAGCACGCCGGGAATGCCGGCGCCGTTCAGAATGTTCCAGGCGATGGCGGCGCGCTGCACCGACGACATCACGCTGTTCTCGCTGTAGGAGCCCGGCAGCGTGCCCTCGAGCGAGCCGCAGAAGACCGGGTCGCGCCGGTGCGTGATGCAACTGATCTTCATGGTCGGACGCGGCGTCGGCAGGTCGGACACATAGCCGGTAAATTCGCCGAACGGTCCTTCGCTCTCATACGTTGACGGATCATCACTAATCGTGCCCTCGATGACGATCTCCGCGCTCGCCGGCACGGCGAGATCGACAGTCTCGCAGCGCACGAGCTGCGCCGGCTCGCCGCGATAGCCGCCCATGACGTCATATTCGCAGACGCCGGCCGGCAGCGGCGAGCCCGACAGGAACGACATGATGGGGTCCCAGCCGATCACGCAGGCGACCGGCATCGGCTGCCCGCGCGCCGCCCATTTGACGAAATGCGCGCCCCAATGCTGGCCGCCTTTGATGAGCAGGAATGGCGTGGTGTCTTTCTGGCCGATCATGCCGCGGTACAGGCCGACATTCATCACGCCGGTTTCCGGGTCCTTGGTCACGATGGAGGAGAAGGTGTGGATGTAGCGGCCGCCTTCGAGGTAGTGCCATTTCGGCACCGGAAATTCGGTCTGATCGATATCCTTGCCGCGCAGGATGACCTCTTTCACCGGCCCGGTGCCGACCATGACGGGCGCTACGGTCTCGCGATTTTTCTTCATCACGTACTGGACGAGGTCGCGATTGGCGGCGTCGTGCGGAAAGCCGAGCGCCAGCGCCAGCCGCGATTTGGCGCCAAGCCCGCTCGCGAACAGTTTTGTGCAGCGGCCGCCGGCGTAGCCCTTGATATTTTCGAACAGCAGCGCGGGGCCCTTCTTCTCGAGCATGCGGCGCGTCACCGCCCCGATCTCGCGATTCCAGTCCACCTCGGCCTTGATCCGCCGCAGTTCGCCATGCTGTTCGAGCTGCGCCATCCACTGCCGCATGTCCAAAAAGCCCATCCTGCGCTCACTTTCAACGTTGCCGAGATATCGCCAAGCTTGATCGCGGCATTAAATCCCGCAATTCTCCCGGTCGGCAATGGGTCAATCCACGTTCCAGCCGCCGGGAGAATTCATGGCTGCCGCAGACATATTCAATCTCAAGGGCAAGGTCGCAATGGTGACCGGCGCATCGAGCGGGCTTGGTGTCCGGTTCGCAGAGTGCCTGGCCGAGAACGGCGCGTCGGTCGTGCTGGTGGCGCGGCGGGCCGATCGCCTTGCCGACGTGAAGGCGGGCATCGAGAAGTCGGGCGGCCGCGCCATGGCGGTCGAGGCCGACGTGCGTGATCGCGCGGCAATGGCGGCGGCGTTCGATGCCGCCGAGAGAACTTTCGGCACTGTGACCATACTCGTCAACAATGCCGGGGTTGTGACCGCCGGCCGCGCCGTCGATCTGTCCGAGGAGGAATGGCGCCGCGTGCTGTCGACCAATCTCGACGCGGTGTTCTATTGGGCGCAGGAAGCCGCGCGCCGCATGCTCGCGGCCGAAACGGGCGGCGCCATCGTCAACATCGCCTCCGTGATCGCTTTCGGAGTCTCCAAGGGCGTCATCGCCTACGCCACGGCCAAAGCCGCCGTGGTCCAGGTCACCAAGGCGCTGGCGCTCGAACTTGCGTTCAAGGGCATCCGCGTTAACGCCATCGCGCCGGGCTGGATCGTCACCGAGCTCAATCGCGATTACCTCATGAGTGAGAAGGGTGCGGCGCTCAAGCGCGACATCCCGATCGGCCGCTTCGGCGAGGAACGCGATCTCGACGGCCCGCTCTTGCTGCTCGTCTCCGATGCCGGTCGTTTCATAACCGGCGCGACCGTCGTCGCCGACGGCGGCCAGATGGTGGCGTTGCGCGGCTGAGCGGAAGAGCGCGCCAACATGGAAGTGGAGCAGGTCGTTCTCGTCGTTGCCGGCGCGCTGGCGGGCGGGACCGTGAATGGGCTTACCGGCTTCGGAACCGGCATCACGGCCATGGGTATCTGGCTCTACGCGATACCGCCGACCGCCGCAGCGTCGCTGGCGATCATTTGCTCCATCGTTTCGCAATTGCAGACCTTCCACATGATCTGGCGCAAAATCGAATGGCAGCGCGTTCTGTTCTTTGTGGTTCCAGGTATCCTCGGCGTTCCGATCGGAACTATTCTATTGCTCCACATTGACCCGAAATTTTTCAAGCTCGGCATCGGATTTTTCCTGGTCATCTATCCGGCATATGTGCTTGCTCGAAGGCGCCAGATCGCGAGTGATTGGGGCGGCAGATCCGCCGACGGCATCGTGGGTTTTGGCGGTGGCATTCTCGGCGGGCTTACCGGAATGTCCGGCGTGTTCCCCGTAGTTTGGACGGACATCCGCGGCTGGAGCAAGGAGCAGCGCCGCGGCGTCCTTCAGACTTTCAACATGGCGATACTTTCGCTGGCCTTGGTAGCTCATGCTGCGTCAGGCCTATTGACGCGACAGGTCGCGGTGGAGACCGTGGTCGCCCTGCCGGCTACAATCGGAGGTGCATGGACCGGTGCATATATTTACCGCCGCCTTGCCGATCGCGGCTATCAGCGCGCGGTGATGGCGCTGCTTCTCGTTTCAGGAGTTGCGCTGATCTGGACAACCTGGCGATAGCGGCAACTGCACGTTGGGTTTTCCTGATGTCGAGACCACGGTATGATGCTTGGAGGCTGCTGCGCCAGCCGTGATAAAGGGGATAAACAAATGATCCATTCACTTCGCCTGTCGGCGTGCGTTGCGTTCGCGTTGTCGATATGCGGCAACGCGAACGCCGCTGATTCGCAACTTGCGCGCGGCAAATATCTCGCCACCATCATCCCATGCACGGATTGCCACACGCCGGGAACTTTTCTCGGCAAGCCGGATATGACGAAATATCTCGCCGGCTCGGACGTCGGATTCGAGGTGCCAGGGCTTGGAGTTTTCTACGGGTCCAACCTGACGCCGGACAAGGACACCGGACTTGGCAGCTGGACCAAAGAGCAGATCGCGACTGCGATCACGACCGGAAAACGGCCCGACGGCCGCATCCTTGCACCGCCGATGCCTGTGAATTCGTTCAAGGCGCTGGGCCGGTCGGACGCGATGGCGATTGCCGCCTATCTGAAGTCGCTACCGCCGATCAAAAACAAGGTGCCGGGGCCGTTCGGTCCGTCACAGAAGCCGACGTCGTTCGTCTATCAGGTGCTGCCGCCGGACAAGTATACGCCCACTCCGCCGCCGCCGGGAAAATAACCTGGACATCCGCGCGAACTCACGAGCGTTGTGTTTCCGCCGATGAAATTGCGCGGCCCGAACTTACTCACGCCGCGAGCTGACGCACTCAATTACGCAGCCGAGGCGGTTTGATTTGGCTCGTTCCGAAATGCGTCGCATTGCCAAGGAGCTGGTTGGCGTCGAGCACGCCATCGTCGGTCGGGGTCCATGTAGTTTGCGGGCAATTCGTGCTTTGCACCGTTCCAAGCCTACAATGGCCGGTGTTGACGGTCTTAAATCCGCCGCCGCCGCCGTTTTGACCGTTCTGGCTTGTCATTAACGCCGCATAATATGCGATTACGCTTTGAGGGATTCGTCCAAGGTCGTGGGCGCTCGATGTGGACGAAACCTATTTCGCCGAAAAATTCGATCGTCAAGCCAGCGTCACGCGCATCATCCGCTATCCGGCGGTGATGCAACAGCCGCTGCCGGGCCAGCTTCGCGCGGGCGCACACACCGACTACGGCGCGATGACATTCGTGCGCGGCGACGACACGCCGGGCGGCTTGCAGGTCAAGCATCGCAAGGGTGACTGGATCGACGTGCACATCCCGCGCGACGCGTTCTGCTGCAATATCGGCGATCTGTTGATGCGCTGGTCGAATGACCGCTGGGTATCGACGTTGCATCGCGTCGGCGTGCCGCCGATGGATTCGGCGCCGACCGATCGCATTTCGCTGGTGTTCTTCCAGTATCCCAATCCCGACGCCGTCATTCGCTGCTTCGAAAGCTGCGCCGGCACAGCGGACAAATATCCGCCCATTACGGTTGCCGAGCACTATCTCGGCAAACTCATGAAGGCCGGCCATTCGCGGCTCGATGCCGATGCCAAGGTTGCGCTGGCGGACGGGGCGGCGAGGCAGGCGCAAAGCGCGCATTGATCGGCGCGCCCCCGGTCAGGCGGGTGGGCAGCCTCCGTCCGTCGGCGCCGCCGGCGGTTCGGAGTCGCTGTTGGAGGCGAGGACAGCGAGGCCGATCGCGCCTATTAGGCCATCCAGGATGCTTCCGGCCGGCATGAAAGTGAAAAACACCAGCATGCCGGAATAGCCTTCAAACGAACTTGTTTGAAAGACGGCGGTCCAGATAAAGCCGAGAGCGATTCCAATCACGCCGCCGGCTATCGCTCCCAGGATGAAGCCCAGACAGCCAAATCCCGCGGCCTTCATGACATCCTCCGCCGGTTAGGCGGGCTTCGAGTGCTCGCGGACGAGATTGATGATGGCGGAAAAATCAGCCGCGCTGTGACCTTGCTGGGCGAACTGCTCGTAGATTTGCGCGGCATGCGCGCCGATCGCCGTGTCCGCCTTGACCGATTGCGCGGCTTCGTTCGCGAGCTTGAGATCTTTCAGCATCAAGGCCGCGGTGAAGCCGGCCTTGTAGCCGTTATTGGCGGGACTCGCCGGCACCGGCCCCGGCACCGGGCAGTAGCTGGTCAGCGACCAGCATTGCCCGGACGAGGCCGAGACGACGTCGAACATCGCCTGGTGCGACAGTCCGAGCTTCTCGCCGAGCACGAAGGCCTCGCTGACCGCGATCATCGAGGCGCCGAGGATCATATTGTTGCAGATCTTCGCAACCTGGCCGTTGCCGGCCTCGCCGCAATGCACGATGCGCTTGCCCATGCGCTCGAGCACCGGCTTGCCGCGCTCGAAGGCGTGCGTCGAGCCGCCGACCATGAAGGTGAGCGTCGCGGCTTTCGCGCCACCGACACCGCCCGAGACCGGGGCATCGAGCGTGGCGATGCCGCGCGCGGCCGCCAGCGTGTGCGCCTTTCGTGCGCTCGCCACATCGATGGTCGAGCAGTCGATAAACAGCGTGCCCTGCCGCGCGTGCGGGACGATATCGTTCCACACCGACAGCACGTGCTCGCCGCCCGGCAGCATGGTGACGACGATGTCGGCGCTTTCGACGGTTGCCCTGGCGTTGGCGACGATCTGCACGCCGTCTCGCGCAGAAGCTTCGCGGGACGCCGGCACGACGTCGAATCCCAAGACATGCTCGCCCGATTTGGCCAGATTGGCGGCCATCGGCGCGCCCATGTTGCCGAGACCGATAAATCCGATGGTCGACATGTTCGCCTCTCTCAATCGGAAAATTTCAGTTCAAGCGCGCCGACGGACCAGAAGTGACGATCGACGATCTCCGGCGTGACATCCGCGAGCCGCTGCGGCTGCCAGACTGGATTGCGGTCCTTGTCGACAATTGTAGCGCGAATGCCCTCGATGAAATCATGCCCGGCAATGCACGCCAGCGCGATACGGTAATCCTGCTGGAAGCTCTGCTCAACTCGCTTAAAGGCAGCCGCCGAGCGCAGGTTGCGCAATGTGATCTTGAGCGAGGTCGGCGATACCTTGCCGAGCACGCCGAGCGCCGCGTGCGCCGCTTCGGCATCGCAGTCCCGCAAGCGATCGAAAATGACCTCGACATCATTGGCGCTGTAGCACCGATCGATCCATGACCGCGCCGCGGGCAACCGTCCGGGTGAGGGCGATATCGACATTGCATCGAGACGAGCGCGCACCTCTTGGGCGTTACGGCAATCGGCGAGCGCCGCCGGCAGTTCGCCAAGTCTTGCTGCGGGAATATGAATGTCGGCAAGCCCGCTATAGATCGCGTCCGCCGCGCCGATCCGGTCGCCGGTCAGTGCCAGATGGCCGCCGATCGAGCCCGGCGCGCGCGCCAGCAGGAACGACACGCCGACATCGGGAAAAAATCCGATGCCGACCTCCGGCATGGCCACCGACGAACGATCGGTGACAACGCGATGCGACGCATGCGCCGAGAGCCCGACGCCCCCGCCCATCACGACGCCATCCATCACCGCGATCACCGGCTTGCGGTAGCGCGCGATCAGGATGTTCAGGTGGTATTCGGTCGCCCAGAACCGCTCAGGCAGCGGATCGCCAGACTTCGCCGCGTCGTAGAGCGCGCGGATGTCGCCGCCTGCCGCGAACGCGCGGCCTCCGGCACCGTCCAGCAGGATCGCCCCGACCGCGGGATCGTCCGCCCAGCCCCGCAGCAACGCCGTCATGGTCACGGCCATATCGAGCGTGATCGCGTTCAAGGCTTTCGGCCGGTTCAGCGTGATCCGTCGCAGCGAGCGCAGGCTGCGAACCATGACGTCGCCGTCCTGAAGAACCGTTTCGCTCATCGCCCGACAAGGTGTCTCGCCACGATGAGGCGCATGATCTCGTTGGTGCCTTCGAGAATCTGATGGACGCGCAAATCGCGCACGATCTTCTCGATGCCAAATTCCGCGAGGTAGCCGTAACCGCCGTGCAGCTGCAGCGCTTGGTTGGCGACATCGAAGCAGGCGTCGGTGACGAAGCGCTTGGCCATGGCGCAAAGCGGCGTGGCGTTCGCATCCTTTGCGTCCAGCGCCGCGGCCGCGCGCCACAAGAACGTGCGCGAGGCTTCGAGTGCGGTGGCCATGTCGGCAAGGCGGAATTGCAAGGCCTGGAATTCGTCCAGCCGTTTGCCGAATGCCTTGCGCTCCTTCATGTAAGCGAGCGTCTTTTCCAGCGCCGATTGCGCGCCGCCGAGTGAGCAGGCGGCGATGTTGAGCCTGCCGCCGTCAAGCCCGGCCATCGCGATCTTGAAACCTTCGCCCTCAGCGCCAAGCCGGTTGCCGGCGGGCACGCGCACGTTCTCAAAGACGACGGCGCGCGTCGGTTGCGCGTTCCAGCCCATCTTGCGCTCGTTCGCGCCGAGCGAGAGGCCCGCGGTGTCGCCCGGCACGACGAGCGTCGAAATTCCGGACGGGCCCGCGCCGCCGGTCCGCGCCATCACCACATAGAGGTCGCCTGAGCCGGCGCCTGAGATGAACTGCTTTTGCCCATTGAGCACGTAATGGCCGCCGTCGCGCACGGCGCGGGTGGCGAGCGCCGCCGCATCCGAACCCGCGCTCGGCTCGGTCAGGCAATAGCTGGCAAGCAGCTCCATGGTGCAGAGCTTCGGCAGCCATTTATGGCGCTGCTCGTCGCTGCCATAGGCGTCGATCATCCAGGCCGTCATGTTGTGAATCGACATATAGGCCGCGACCGTCGGACAGCCGGTCGCCAGCGCCTCGAAGATCAAGGTTGCGGCGAGCCGCGACAATCCCGAGCCGCCGACATCCTCGGCGATGTAAATGCCGCCCATGCCGAGCGCCGCGCCCTTGCGCATCTCGGCCACGGGAAAATGCTTGGCTTCGTCCCACGCAATCGCGTTCGGCGCGAACACTTCGTCGGCGAAAGCGCGCGCCATGTCGCGAAGCGCGACTTGATCCGCATCGAGCGAAAATTGCGCCGTTGCGCCTGGGGAGGGATCGAGCATCGGCGCGGCACTAGCCGTCGGCCGCAGTCGCGCCGGCGAGTTTGCGTGCGACATCGGCCGCGGTGCGGGATTGCCACAGATCGTACCCCACCATGCCGATCGCCATGGCGATGACGAAAACGATCACGCCGGGCGACAGCGTCGTAAGATTCGCAATCGCCGGTCCGGGACAAAGTCCCACCAGTCCCCAGCCGATGCCGAACAGCAGTGCACCGCTGATGAGCGGCCGGTCGATCGTGGTCGCGGTTGGCCAGCGCATTTGCGCATCAAAGATCGGCATGCGTGGCCGCGCCAATGCGTAGCCGATGCCGGTCACGGCGAGGCCCGCCGCCATCACCACGGCGAGGCTCGGATCCCAGGTTCTGCTCGGAATGCCAAAGATGTCGAGAAAGGCCAGAACTTTTGCCGGCGAGACCATCTGCGAGATCACGAGGCCCAAGCCGAAGATGAAACCGCAGACCAGGCTTGCGAGGACGGGCATGGCTCAGCCTCCGATGACGTGGCGCATCAGCGCGACAACGACAATGGCGGCGCTCATGAAGACCATGGTCGCCGCGATCGAGCGCGGCGACAGCCGCGCGATGCCGCAGATGCCGTGGCCGGAGGTGCAGCCGCTGCCAAGCCTGGTGCCGAAGCCGACCAGGAGACCGGCGACGGCGATGACGGCGTAGCTTGCGGGCATCCGCGGCATGGGTACCGAATAGCCCACGAGTGCGGCGGCAAGCGGCGCGGCGATCAGGCCAACGACGAAGGCGAGGCGCCACAAGCGATCGTTAGTTCGTGGATTGACGAGCCCATCGGTGATGCCGCTGACGCCGGCAATGCGGCCATTGAACAGCATCAAAAGCATCGCGGCGAGCCCGATCAGCGCGCCGCCGATTGCCGCCGAGATGGGGGAAAAATTGGCCATGGCCTGCCTACGAGTTTTGCGCGACCGCACGATTGGCTATGAATTAGCCTGTCACGTCCCCAACAGCAATGCGAGGACGAGGGGTTTCGGTCGAGGGTATAATGGGTCCGCTCCTCAAAGTGTCTGCCTCTGCCTTAGCTGTGTTGCTCACAGCGAGCATGCAAGCCGCCTTTGCGCAGCAATGCCCACCGAATGCGCATCCTGTCATCATCGCCATTCCCGGAAACCTGCGCACCGCGCACTGCTGGTGCAACGGCGGCTATCGAAACATCGCCGGCGCCTGCTGGTGGACCGGCCAGCCGCCGGCCGCTCCGGGAGCGCAGACATGGCCGCCGCCGTCCGGCGGCAGTATGAATCCGGTCAGATAACAGGCTATTGTTCCGCATTCTCACCGACCAAAGGCGTACCGGCATGGACTTTACGCTTTCGCCCGAGATCGAAGATTTGCGCGTGCGCACGCGCGCCTTCGTCGAGGAGCACGTGCTGCCGCTCGAAGCCGATCGGCAAAATTTTTCCGAGCATGAGAACATCCCGCACAAGCGCCTTGAGCCGGTGCGAGAGAAAGCGAAAAAAGCCGGACTGTGGGCGCCGCAATCGCCGAAGGAATACGGCGGCATGGACCTGCCGATCGTCGCCTGGGCGGTGATGTACGAAGAAGCCGCGCGCTCGCTATTCGGGCCGCTGGCGCTGAACTGCATGGCGCCCGACGATGGCAACATGAACGTGCTGAAAAAGCTCGGGACGCCGGCGCAGAAGGAGAAGTGGCTTAAGCCCATCGTCGAAGGTCGTGTGCGCTCCTCGTTCGCGATGACCGAGCCCGCACCTGGCGGCGGCACCGATCCGAGCATGATCAAGACCTACGCCGAAAAAAAGGGCGGCACCTGGAAAATCTACGGCCGCAAGTGGTTCATCACCGGCGCTGACGGCGCCGCGCACTTTATCCTCGCGGCGCGCACCTCCGACGACAAGAGGAAGGGCATCACTACGTTTCTCTTCCACAAGGACCAGCCCGGCTGGCGCATCCTGCGCCGCATCGAGATCATGGGCCCGGAGGAGCACGGCGGCCATTGCGAACTCGAATTCGACGGCCTTGAGGTGCACGACGACGACGTGTTCGGCGGCCTCGGCAATGGGCTCAAGGTCGTGCAGGTGCGGCTCGGCCCGGCGCGGCTCACCCATTGCATGCGCTGGCTCGGCTGGTCGAAGCGCTGCGTCGAGATCGCCCAGGAATACGTCAATCGCCGCGAGGGCTTTGGCGTCAAGCTGGCCGACCGCGAAAGCGTGCAGATGAAGCTCGGCGAGGTCGGCCACAACATCCAAATCGGCCGCCTGCTTACCATGCATGCGGCCTGGAAGCTCGATCAGGGCGATTTCGCGCGCAAGGAAGTGTCGATGGCGAAGCTCCATTGCGCTAACACGCTGCATCACGCTGCCGACGTCGCGATCCAGCTCAACGGTGCCCGCGGCTACTCAAAGGACACCATCGCCGAATGGGTCTATCGCGCCGCCCGCGCCGCGCGCCTCGTCGATGGCGCCGACGAGGTGCACAAGATGGTGCTGGCGAAATTCATGCGCGAGGAAGGCCGTGATTTCTGGAACTGGAGCGCGGGCAACAGGGTGTGAGAGAATATTCGCTTCGCATCGTCTCCTTCCGCGTAAATTCTGATCGAGCTAAACTTACCCAGAGCTGACAGCAATATCGCTTTCAATCACTCATCAAAAACTCCAAGGAGCAAACATGAAACTCGCGTTCTTCGACAATTTCAAACTCGGCGTGGTGGTCGGCGACAACATCGTCGACGTCTCGGCCGTGACCAAGGGCATCAAGGCGCTCGGACCGCAGGACGTGATCCGCGGCGTGATCGAGAAATGGAGCAGCTACAAGGGCAAGCTCGCCGCCGCCGCCAAGAAGGGCAAGGGCAAGCCGCTCGCCAAGGTCAAGCTTCGCCCGCCGCTGCCGAGACCCGAAAACATTATCTGCATGGCGGTGAACTACATGGAAGACGGCACGCTGCCGGAACCGGCTCCGATCAACGCCTTCATGAAGTCGCCGAGCGCGGTCATCGGCGACGGCGACACCATGGTGCTGCCCGACATGGCGGCGAGCATTTTCGAGGGCGAAGCGGAGATCGCCGTCGTGATCGGCAAGCGCGCCTCCCACGTCAAGGCGGCCGACGCCATGAAATACGTGTTCGGCTACACCAATTTCATCGACGGCTCGGCCCGCGGCGTGGTGCCGCCGACCAACGTCTTTTATCAGATGAAGTCGCGCGACACCTTCGCCCCGATCGGCCCCTATATCGTGACGGCCGACGAGATCAAGGATCCGCACAAGCTGCAAATCAAGCTCACCAACAATGGCGTCGTGATGCAGAACTTCAATACCGACGACATGGCGCACAAAATTCCGCGCTGCATCGAATGGGTTACTTCGATTCACACGCTGCAGCCCGGCGACATTCTGGCAACCGGCACCAACCACCGCGGGCTGAATTCGTTCATGCACGGCGACAAGATCGAGCTTAACTGCGAGGGCTGCGGCACGCTGCACATCACGGTGCGCGACGATCTCAAGCGTACCTGGGCGCGCATCACCCGCCTGGCGCACAAGCAGAGCGGCGCGGAGGGCGTGCACACCAAGCAGACCGGCGGCAAATACGCGCCGGCGAAGTAGGCAGTTCTAGGCGTCCCGGACGCGCGGCAATATCCGATCGGCGAAGATGCGAAGCGAACGCATGATTTCCTGCTGCGACAATGAACCGAAGTCAACCAACAGCCCGATCTGGGTGATGCCGATATCGCGCAGGATATGGATGCGCTCGATCACCTGTTGAGGCCCGCCCATAACGACCCGCCCGGGAAAATACGAGTTAAAGCCGAAGTCGCGCTGGCCAGTCTCGCGGCGCTCATAGCCTCTATAGGCGGTCGGATCGGGCGGGCGGCGCGCCGCCTCGATCCCGGCGGCGGCGTATTCACTCATCGGCTTGTGTACGATTTTCTCAAGCCTGCTATCGTCATCGTTGTCGAGGAAATGGGCATGATAGACACAGCAGATTTCGTGATCCTCGACGCTGCGGCCATGCTTGCGCAACGCGCTGCGGTACCAGTCGATGCGCTCGGCCGCGGTCGGATGATCGACGTGATAGGCGACGTAGAGCAGGTTGTAACCTTCCTGAGCCGTCCATTCGAAGCTCTCCGGTGACATCAGGCACGCGACCCAGATCGGCGGATGGGGCTTCTGGTAGATTGGCGGCAATAGCGGCAAGCCGGACAGCGGCGGGCGGAATTTGCTTTTGAACTCCATCGTCGGGCCCCCCCAAAGCTGCTTGACCAATTCGACGCCTTCCTCCACGCGCTCGCGGCTTTCCTTCATGTCGATTCCGAAGATGTCGAACTCGTCGCGGATGAAGCCGCGGCCTACGCCAAAATCAAAGCGCCCTTGCGAGAGCTGATCGAGGGTGGCGGCCTGCTCGGCGACCCGCACCGGATCGTTCAGCGGCAGCACAGTCGCGCCGGTGCCAAGCCGTATCCGTTTGGTGCGGCCCGCGAGATACGACAAAAACGCGTAGTTGGAGGGAAACAGCCCGCCGTGGCGGACGAAGTGGTGCTCGACGAGCCATGCGTACTCAATGCCGATCTGATCGGCGAATTCGACCTGTTCGATGATGCCGCGATAATGCGTCTGCGCATCGCGCAAATCCGGCATGTACGTGGGAAGGTAAAACAGCCCAAATTTCATCGATGCGGCCTTCCTGTTTCGCCCTTTGGCAGCCCTTGGCAATCCAAAGGCAAAAGATCATTCTATTCGAACGGCAAACGCACTTGGACGCAACCTCCGGGAGCAGCAATGACGGACTATTGGGTAAGCAAGCTATTCTTTGACTTGCAGCAGGATCCGAAACTGGCCAGCGCGTATCGCGACAACATGGCAGCCATCATCGACCGCTACAACATCAAGACGGCGCTTCGTGCAGCTCTACTTGACGACGATGTCGCCAAGCTGGCACCGGTCGTCAATGCCTATCTTCTGCGCTTCTACTTTCAGGTCCGTGGCATGCCGGAGACCGAATTCATCTCAAGACTGCACGCGATGAGTCCTCGCAGCGGACATTCAGTGGAGAAGATGTCCCATGGCTAAGCTCGTCGGTGTTTTTGCGGCCAGCCATGGACCGATCATCGCCCGCGACTGGGATACGATGCCGCGCGACCACCGCGACAAGCTGGCGGCTGCGTTCGACGAAATCGGCCGCCGGCTCCGCGCCTGCCGGCCGGACGTTCTCGTGGTCATTTCACCGGATCATTGGGTTAATTTCTTTATCAATAATCTGCCGGCGGTATGCATCGGGATTGGTGACGAGCACGATGGTCCGCCTGAACCCTTCATGAAGAAGGTCTATCCGCACCAGCTGCTTAAAGGCCACGCTGATTTTGGCCGGCATTTGCTGCAAACGGCATTCGACAACGACTTCGAGCCCGCGCTGTCGCATCGGCTGCGGCTCGATCACGGCACCTGTATCCCGCTCTGGCGCATCGGCGTCAGCCCCGAACTGCCGCTGGTTCCCATTCTCGTCAATGACCTGGAGGCGCCGATGCCGAGCATCAAGCGCTGTTTGGCTTGGGGCCGGCTGCTGCGTCGAGCGATTGAGAGCTATCCCGAACCGTTGCGGGTTGCGGTGCTCGGTACTGGCGGCTTGAGCCACTCGATCGGCGAGTCGACAATGGGATGGATCGACGAAAAATTCGATCACGACTGCATCAAGCACTTCGCAAGCGGCGAAGAGCAACAACTGGATGCCTTTCTCACCGAGGCACTGCCTCGTACCGGCAACGGGGCGCACGAAATGCGCGATTGGGTCATCGCGCACGCCGTGGCCGGCAGCACAGGCTTCGAGTTGATTGACTATTTCCCGAGCCCCGCAACTCTCGTCGGTGCCGGCTTCGCGTCATGGAAACTGCCGGCAGCGTAAGTCAGAACCGCCGCCTTACAGGAGAAAAACAATGACACTGCTCGATGTCACGGCGAATCCGGCCGCTTCGATCGACAACGAGATCAGCTATTACGGTGTCCATCACCTGGCGTTGAACACCGATGATATGAAGATGACCGTTGATTTCTATATCGGTGTACTCGGCATGCAGCTCGTCCATGCGATGCGGGTTCCGCCTGGCATCGGCACGGGTCCCGGCAATCGCGGCAATCCGCCGTTCGAGGAAATCAGACATTATTTCTTCGACATGGGCCGCGATGCGCTGCTGGCCTTTTTCGAGATGCCTAAGGGCGCAAAGCAAAAGGGTGACCGTAACGCGCTCGGCAATATGCAACATGTGTCCTTTGCGGTGTCACCGGCAAGTCAGGCGCGCATTCGCAAGCGGCTTGAGGCCAACAAGGTTCCCTACGACGGCCCACTCGAAATCCTGCCCGGAGTTTTCTCGATCTACGTTATGGACCCGAACGACATCAGGCTTGAGTTCAGCTGCCAGCCATCGAATGGGGAAGGACAGCCCGCGATTGTTCCGCTTGTCACGCAGACCAAGGACGAGGCGCTGAAGGAACTTCGATCCCTGTCGTCCGATCGGAAATGGCTGGACCGGACGGTCGCGAACTTGGCCGACTAGCCTGGGCGCCTGCGAAGTGCTTGCACATCACGGTGCGCGACGATCTCAAACGCACCTGGGCGCGCATCACCCGCCTGCAGCACAAGCAAAGCGGAGCGGAAGGCGTGCACACCAAGCAGACCGGCGGCAAATACGCGCCGGCAAAGTGAGCGAGTGGTGTCGTCGCGCTCTGACCGGCACGGCAAGCGTGCCGGTCAGGCTCCGAACCACTCGGGGTGCTGCGTAAGCGCCACGACGCTACAGGCGAACATCAGCACGCAAATCGCCCATAGCAGCAGCGCCAAATACCTGTCGTCCGTCATGGCCGACGGCGATGCAATCCGCGTGCCAAGCCGGTAAACGATTCTTTAGTTCCGCCAGGTCGAATCGATCCCGTCGAGCATGCGCAGGTAAGCCGGCCAGTCGGCCGAGCCGCGGCCGGAATCGTGATGCTCGTATTGATGCGCGGTCTTCTCGCAAATCTCCGCCGGGATTTCCACGAGCTTGCCGCCGGTCGCTTCCATGGCGAGCTGGATGCGCGCGGCCTCGATTAGCGACTTCATCAGCACGAAGGCTTCCCGCGCGCTCTTGCCGACCGTGAGCAGGCCGTGATTGCGCATGATGAGCGCGCGGTTCTTGCCGAGCGCCTTGTTGATGCGTGCGCGCTCGCCAAAATCTTCCGTGATGCCTTCGTAATCGTGGTAGCCGACGCGATTGTGGAAGCGGACCGCTGGCTGCGAAACCATGCGCAGCCCATGCTTCAACCCGGAGAGCGCCATGCCGGTCTCGGTGTGCACGTGGACGGCGCAATTGACGTCCGCCCGCGCCAAGAGCACGCCGCCGTGCAGCGTGAAGCCAGGCCGGTTGACGCCCGCGGATTCGTCGAGATCGTCGTCCATGCTGACCTTGACGAGGTTCGACGCCGTCACCTCGGTGTAAAGCAGCTCATGCCGCTTGATGAGGAATTTGCGCTCCTCGCCCGGCACGCGCATGGAGGAATGGTTGTAAATGACATCGCCCCAGCCGTAGTGCGCGATCAGGCGATAGGTTGCGGCGAGGTCGATGCGTGCTTGCCATTCGGCGGGTGAAATGTCCGCCTGTTTGACGGTTGTGAGTTTGACGTGCGGGTTCATGGGCCGGTCTCCGCTTGGGTTAGTCCAGACTAGCATCCCGCGCCGCGGCCGCGCAGCCCCCGGTAACCCGGTGTGGGGAAGAATTCTCCTGTTCATAACATCGGCGATTGCGCCATAAGCGCACACGCGCGGCGTTGGCGTGGTTGTTAACCGTTCGTAAACTCGCGGCGATGAATTGTCGGCCATGGAACGGCCGCATCCATCGGGAGTGATGGGAAAATCCGCGGGGCCGATAGGCATTTTGGTGCTGCTGTTGAGCGCCGGAGGACCTATCTTTGGCGCTGCCGCGGTAAGTCTGCATGCCTTGAAGGCGCAGTATCTGCGACCGGCGCAGATTCCCTATCCAAAAGACAATCCGTATTCGCGCGCCAAGTCCGAGCTTGGCCGCACGCTGTTTTTCGACCCGATTCTCTCCGGATCAAAGGTTCGATCGTGCTCAACCTGTCATAATCCAGGCCTGTCATGGGCGGATGGCCAGCCCCGCGCAATCGGCGAAAAGCAACTGCCATTGCGCGCGCCGACGCTGCTCAACGTCGCCTGGACACCGAAGCTCGGCTGGGACGGCCACTTTCGCGATCTCGAAAGCGTTGCGATCGGTCCGCTCACCTCTCCCGGTAATATGAGCCTGCCGGAAAAAACCATGATCGACCGGCTGTCGGCAATCCCGGGCTATGTCAGCGCGTTCGACGCAGCATTCGGCAAAGGCGAAATTACCCGGCGCAAAGTCGAACTGGCGCTGGCGACCTTCGAACGTTCGATCGTGTCGGACAAAGCGCCGTTCGACCGCTGGATCGGGGGCGACCAGACGGCAATTAATGCCGCCGCCAAGCGCGGTTTTGATCTGTTCAACGGCAAGGCGAATTGCGCGGCATGCCACAGCGGTTGGGCCTTCACCGACGCCTCGTTCCATGACATCGGCGTGGCAAAGAACGATGACGTCGGGCGTGGCCGGCTGTTTCCATCGTCGGTGAAGCTCAAATATGCGTTCAAGACGCCGACGTTGCGTGATGTGGCGCGGCGCGGGCCGTATATGCACGACGGCTCACTGGCGACGCTGGAGGACGTGATCGACCTGTACAATCGGGGTGGTGTCGACCGGCCAAGCCGCGACGATCTCATCGGCCAGCTCAATTTACTGCAGAGCGACAAGGCGGACCTCATCGCGTTCTTGGATACGCTCAACGGCACGCCAAAACCGTTCGCAGTTCCGGTTCTGCCGCGCTGACGCGGGTCAGCCGCGCAATATTTTCAGATCATCGCCGGCAGTGCGCAGCCCACGAGCACATAGCCGCAGATCAGCAACAGGCCGCCGGCGGTCTGAAGCCCCTCGATATGCGCGGGAAAGCGCTCGGCGACATAGGCGATCACGCCGCCAACCATCACGCTGACCAAGCCCGCTAGACCAAGCATGAATCTCTCCCGCGCGACCGGTTTGGCCGGGCGCGCGTCGCTTTTAGGGGTTAGTGCTTACCAACGCCCAAGGCCGGAACTTGCAATTGTCCATATCCGGGCACCGCGCGCATCAAAGGTTAACCAATACTTAATTTTTCCGGCGCAAAGGTTACCGGTTTCCTAAAATCCGTGGTAAAGAAAAGCTTAAGCAAACCAGTGAGCTGCGTGCGGCGGCGCACCTGGTCTTTGAAGTAGCGTAAATGGAGGCCCTCGTCATGAGGAGGCTGGCCAAGCGGCTGCCATTGGCGGCCGCAGTTCCGCTTGCGTGCCTGATTGACACGATGTTCGTCGGGTCGGCGAGCGCACACGTGAAATGGTTTTGCGCCTACGACGTGGCCGGCCAACCCGAAGGCCTGGGAAACGTCCTCTGCCCCGACTTCGAAATGCTGACCGGGCTTTCGCTGTTGGCGCTGATGACCGGTTCCATCCTGGAAGGCACTCCGGTCGGCTTTGCCATGTTGCGCGCGCTGGACCAGGCCACGCGCTATGTGCGCGACAACATGGAAACGATCTTCCGCGCCGGCACCGCCTTCTTCTTCCTGGCAATCTGGGGCGCCGGCGGCATTTTGCTCACGCCGGAGCTGAAGACCGATTCCACAATCGTCGGCGCCATTCAGCTCGGCATCGCCGCCGGTATGCTGTCGCGCCGCACGATGCCGGTTTCCGCGTTGGGCATCTTCGCTCTGTTCGGCATTGGCGTGTGGAATTACGGCCCGTTCCACCTCGCCGACTACCCGATCTTTCTCGGCGTGGCGGCCTATCTCGCGTTGGTGGGGGGGCAAACCAATTTCTTCGGCGCTCGCCCGGTCGATGTGCTGCGTTGGGCTGCCGGCATCACCTTGATGTGGGCCTCGATCGAAAAGTGGGCGTACCCGGAGTGGTCGTTCCCGCTTTTCACCACCCATCCCGAGATGACGCTCGGCTTCACGCCTGATTTCTTCATGCGGGCGGCCGGGGCGGTCGAGTTCGCGTTGGCGTTTTCGCTGATGTGGACGCCGCTGGTGCGGCGCGTCGGCGCAATAATGCTCGCTGCGATGTTCGTCAGCGCGGTGTCTGAATTCGGCAAGATCGATCTGATCGGGCACGCGCTGATCGTAGTGGCGCTGCTCGGCATCATCGCCGATGACGGCGGCAAGCCGGCACAGTTGCGCCACTCCGCGCTGATGCCGTTCGCATATGCCTCGTCGCTGGTGTTAGTCCTGGCATCGTATTACTTCGCGCACGCCGAGCTGTTCGGCACCGCGATTCTCTGATCGTGCGTTACTGAACGTGGACGATGAGCCGCATCTTCGGATGGATGGCGCACAGCACGTCGAAATCGCCGGCCACGGTGAGGGTGACCGGCGATACGCTGCCGGGCGTCTGGTCGCCGGAGTCGAACGAGAACTTGGGCGAGTCGATATAGGCGTGGTGCAGCAAGTCGGCGTCGTCATTGACAATCTGTATGGTGTCGCCGCGTTTGACGGTAATTTCGCCGGGATGGAATTCGCGGCCCTTCTGTGAAATCGTGTTTTGCGGGACCGCCGATCCGACCACGCTCCCAAGCGCGGTCAGTGCGCCTGCGACAAATGCGACAGCGATCGAACGGCGCGCGCGCAGGAATTCAGTCTTTAAACTCATAGTCGCCTCTCTCGGCCTGTCGACGGGCAACGGCGCACGGTGTCCATTGTGCGTCGCGCTCTCACGCAACGTGCAGGCAAGCAGTTAAGACCCCGTTAAGGAACTCTCGAAGATCGGACCCGCCGCTCCACCGGCCTTAACGGGCGTCGGTATAAGGTTTACAGCGCAAAAAGCTGGAAAAGCGTGCAAAGCAGTCCCATGACAGGTGGCCGGAGCGTTCCTCTGATCGTCCGTCTCGCGTCCCGTTGGCAGCGCAGCGTGTCGCGTGCAGCGACGCTGTGCATGACCATTCGCGGCCGCATTCTGATCGCGTTCCTGATCATGAGCGTGATTACTGCGGCGCTTGGCGCCTACGCCACCATGGGCGTGCGCAATGCCGGCCTGCTGGTCGACAAGACCTTCGACGAATCGCTGATGTCGATCAACTACGCGCGCGCGGCGGCGACCGATTTTGCGTCGATGCGTGCAGCGTTCGCGCGACGCTGGATTGCCACCGATCCCGGGATGCGGGCCGCGCTCGACAGCGAAATCGACAAGCTCGGCAAGTCGCTCTCGGAAGATCTGGATATTGCCGCGCAACGCTCGCAGTCTGTGCGCGCCACTCGCGCCGCCGAAAGCGTCAAGCGGGCGGTGGACGCCTGGCAGGAGATGCGGGCGCGGTTGCTCGACGGCACCACGCTCGAGGTGAACTGGGCGACGCTCGATCACTATGTCGAGAACGTCGACGATCAAATCGATCTACTGGTGAACTACACCGCGGGCGACGGCTTCCTGTACCGGCAGAGCGCTCGCGCCGCGGTCGGGCACGATGTGCAGCTCAACATTGCCGGTATCGCGCTGGCGCTGCTGTTGTCTGCCCTCGTTGCGTGGGCTTTGGCGCGGCGGATCGTCGGACCGGTCGCCGTCGCGTCAAACGTCGCCGAGCGGATCGCCGCCGGCAAGCTCGACGTTGCAGTGCCGAAGGGCAGCGCCGATGAGCTCGGCGCGCTGCTCGCGGCCATGGGCGTGATGCGTGACAACATCAAGGCGATGATGGATCGCGAGGTGGAACAGCGCCGCTCCGCGCAGGCGCGCCTTGCCGATGCCCTGGAGTGCTCGCAGGAAGGCGTCGTTGTGGTGGACGCCAACGATAACATCGTGCTGGCCAACGCCCAGGCCGCGGATTTTCTCGGCTTTTCGTCCAGCCTTCTCAAGCCGGGCACGCCGCTGGCGCAGCTTGAGCCGGCATTGCGGGGCTCGACTGACGCCGAGCACGTCCTGATGCGTTGCGACAATGCCCTGCACGCGACCCGTGAGGCCTTGATGGCGGACGGCCGCTGGCTGCGCATCAGCCGCAGTCCGACCCGCGACGAAGGCTTCATCGTGCTGTGCAGCGATATCAGTCGCTTGAAGACGCAGGAATGGTCGCTGCGGGAAACCAACCTGCTGCTCGACGCCGCGCTGGAAAATATGACGCAGGGCCTTTGCCTGTACGATGCGCAGAACCGGCTCGAAGTCTTCAACAAGCGCTATCTAGAAATCTTCAGGCTGCCGCCGGACCAGATAAGACCCGGCATCACCTTCAGGCAGGTGCTCGAGGTCAGTGTCGCCATCGGCAATCACCCCAACAAAACCGTCGATCAGTTGCTGGCGGAGCGCGAGCAGGCCCTGAGCGAGGATGCCATGGCGCCGCACTTCTACGAGTTCAGCGACGGGCGCGTGATCTCGTGTCTCTATAGTCCCACCTCCGACGGCCGCCTGGTCGCGACCTATGAGGACGTCACCGAGCGCCGGCAGGCCGAAGCCAAGATCATCCACATGGCGCGGCACGACGCGCTCACCAATCTGCCGAACCGCGTGCTGTTCCGCGACAAGATGGAACAGGCGCTCCGCCGCGGCGAAAAGCTCGCCGTCATGTTCCTCGATCTGGACCGCTTCAAGAGCGTCAACGATTCACTCGGGCATCCGGTCGGCGACGCGCTGTTGTGCGCGGTGACCGAGCGCTTGCAGCGCGTGGTGCGCGGCGTCGATACGGTGGCGCGTCTCGGCGGTGACGAATTCGCCATCGTGCAAAGCCAGGCGCGGCCGACCGACGCCAGCGAGCTTGCCGCCAAAGTAATCGAGACGCTGCTGGAGCCGTTCGAAATCCACGGCCACCAGGTCATCATCGGCACCAGCATCGGCATTGCCATGGCGCCGGCCGACGGCAACGAGCCCGATCAGCTCCTGCGCAATGCCGACATGGCGCTTTATCGCGCCAAGGCGAACGGGCGCGGCAATTTTCATTTCTTCCAGCCGGAGATGGACGCGCAGATGCAGGATCGCCGCCGGCTCGAGCTCGATCTGCGCAAGGCGCTGCTCGCCGACCAGTTCGAGCTCTACTACCAGCCGCTGATCCAGCTTGCGAGCGGCGAAGTCGCTGGCTTCGAGGCGCTGATCCGCTGGAACCATCCGGAGCGCGGCCTGGTCGGGCCCAACGAATTCATTCCGGTTGCCGAAGAGATCGGGTTGATCGTGCCGCTCGGCGAGTGGGTGCTCAGGCAGGCCTGCAGGGATGCTGCGGCCTGGCCGGGTAAGATCACCGTCGCGGTCAATCTTTCGGCCGCGCAATTCCGCAATCCGATGCTGGCGCTGTCGGTGGTGTCCGCGCTCGGTCAATCAGGCCTTGCGGCGTCGCGGCTCGAATTGGAGATTACCGAGACCGTGCTGCTGCAAGACGACCGCGCAGTGCTCGACACGCTGCATCAGATCCGCGATCTCGGCGTGCGTATCAGCATGGACGATTTCGGCACCGGCTATTCGTCGCTGAGCTATCTGCGCAGCTTCCCGTTCGACAAGATCAAGATCGACCGCTCCTTCGTCAGCGAGCTTGGCAAGGAAAACGATTGCGTCGCGATCATCCGCGCCGTCACCCGGCTGGGCTCGAGCCTTGGCATGATCACCACCGCCGAGGGCGTCGAGACCGAGCAGCAGCTCGACATCTTGCGGGCCGAAGGCTGCACGCAGGTGCAAGGCTATCTATTCAGCAAGCCGAAGCCGGTCAGCGAAATCCCGTCCATGCTTCGCGAGCTTCGCCCCCGCATCCGCGCCGCATAAGCGTTGCGGCGCGGCGCCAGCGCGGACGCTTGCGCTGGTTCCCTCACTGCCCAACATCGCGAAAGGTATGGCGCTTCAACTCACTAGCGTTGCCGTGTGACCGGCGCGCACTATATCCCACTCAATTCCCGGGCCCTCTGGCAATATCGGGCCTGTAAGGGCAAACTGCCCCGCCGAAGGGGTCAAGAGGCCTGCGTAATGGCGCTGCGCGACGTCAAGCTGGACGACAAATATGACCTCGACCAGCGCCGGGTCTTTGTGACCGGGTTCCAGGCGCTGGTGCGGCTGTGCCTGACGCAAAAGGAGCTCGATCGGCGCAACGGCCTCAACACGGCGGGTTTCGTCACCGGTTATCGTGGTTCCCCGCTCGGCGGCCTCGACAGCCAATTCCAGCGCGCGGCGCCGTTTCTGGGAAAAAGCGATATCCGCTTCCAGGGCGGCATCAACGAGGACCTCGCCGCCACCGCGGTGTGGGGCTCGCAGCAAGCCGAACTGCGCGGCGAGGGCAGGTACGACGGCGTATTCGGCATGTGGTACGGCAAGGGCCCCGGCGTCGACCGCACCGGCGACGTGTTCCGCCACGCCAATCTGGCCGGCACCTCGAAGCACGGCGGCGTGCTGGCGCTGATGGGCGACGACCATACCGCCGAATCCTCGACCACCGCGCACCAGTCCGAATATCACTTCATCGACGTCATGATCCCGATCCTGAACCCCGCGGGGGTGCAGGAGGTGCTCGATTACGGCCTCTACGGCTGGGCGATGTCGCGCTTCACCGGCACCTGGGTCGCGCTCAAAACCATGCACGAAACCATCGAGTCGACGGCGGCGATCGACGGCGGCCTGGAGCGGATCAATATCGTCACCCCGACCGATTTCCGCATGCCCGATGGCGGCCTCAACATCCGCCTTAGCGATCCCATCCTCGCGCAAGAAGCCCGGCTGCACGATTACAAGCGCGACGCCATGCTGGCCTTCGTGCGCGCCAACAAGCTCAACCGCATCATCACCTCGGGCGGGCGCGATCCGAAAATCGGCATCATCACCACCGGCAAGAGCTATCTCGATGTTCGCCAGGCGTTCGACGAGCTCGGCATTGATGAGCTCAAGTGCAACGAATTGGGCATCCGGCTGTTCAAGGCCGGCTGCGCGTGGCCGCTCAGCCAGCGCGAGCTGAAGGAATTCGCCCAAGGGCTCGATCTCATCATCGTCGTCGAGGAAAAACGCTCGCTGCTCGAAGTGCAGGTGCGCGAGGAGCTTTACGGCACCCCGAACCAGCCGCTCTGCATCGGCAAGAAGGACGAGCACGGCAACTGGCTGTTCCCGGTCAAGGGCGCGCTCGATCCCAACGAAGTCGCGATCTGCATCGGCGAGCGGCTGCTCAAATATCACCGCAACGACGAGATCATCGCCCGGGTGGCGCGGCTCAAGGAATTCCAGCGCATCGCGGCCGAGACCAAGGACGTCGCCCAGCGCATTCCCTATTTCTGCTCGGGCTGTCCGCACAACACCTCGACCGTGGTGCCCGAGGGCATGCGCGCCTATGCCGGCATCGGCTGTCATTACATGGCGCAATGGATGGACCGCTCGACGCTCGGCTATACGCATATGGGCGGCGAGGGCGCCAACTGGATCGGCGAGGCGCCGTTCTCAAACCGCAACCACGTTTTCCAGAACCTCGGCGACGGCACTTACAATCATTCCGGCTATATGGCGATTCGCGCCGCGATCGCGTCGAACACCAACATCACCTACAAGATCCTGTTCAATGACGCCGTCGCGATGACCGGCGGCCAAGCCAATGACGGCGGCCTCACCGTGCCGCAGGTCGCGCGCCAGGTCGCTGCCGAAGGTGCCAAGCGCGTTGTCGTCGTGACCGACGAGCCCGACAAATATCCGTCCGGCACGGCTTGGCCGGCGGGGCTGACCATCCACCATCGCGACGATCTCAACGAGGTCCAGAAAAGCCTTGCGGAAATTCCCGGCGTCACGGTGCTGATCTACGACCAGACCTGCGCCGCCGAAAAGCGCCGCCGCCGCAAGCGCGGCACGTTTCCCGATCCCGAGAAGCGCGTCATCATCAACGAGCTGGTTTGCGAGGGCTGCGGCGATTGCGGCGTGAAATCGAACTGCGTCTCGGTGCAGCCGCTCGAAACCGAATGGGGCCGCAAACGCACCATCGACCAGTCGAGTTGCAACAAGGATTTTTCCTGCGTCAAAGGCTTCTGCCCGTCATTCGTCACGGTGCACGGCGCCAAGCTGAAAAAGGGCACCGGCGTCGCCGCCGATCATGATTTGGCGCCGCTGCCCGATCCGAAGCTGCCGGGGATCAACCAGACCTACAACATCATCGTCACCGGCGTCGGCGGCACCGGCGTCGTCACCATCGGCGGCATTTTAGGCATGGCGGCGCATTTGGAGGGTAGGGGCGTCGGCGTGCTCGACATGGCGGGCCTGGCGCAAAAGGGCGGCGCGGTGTTCAGCTACATGCGCATTGCCGAAAGCCCCGAAGCCATTCACGCCATCCGCGTCGCGGCCGGGCGGGCCGATCTGATCCTCGGCGGCGACATCGTGGTCGCCGGCGCGCGCAAGATCCTGGCGGCGGTGAAGCATGGCTCCACCGAGATGGTCGTCAACACCGCCGAATTCCTGCCCGGCGAGTTCACCCGCAACGCCGATTTTTCGCTGCCGACCGAGCGGCTGAAGCGGACGATTGTCGCCGATGCCGGCCGCGACAAGACGCATTTCATCGACGCCTCGCGAATTGCGACCGCGCTGTTCGGCCAGTCAATCGGCGCCAACATGTTCATGGTCGGCTATGCCTATCAGCTCGGCGCCATCCCGCTGTCGGCTGCCGCGATCGAAAAGGCGATCGAGCTGAACGGCGAGGCGGTGAAGATGAATCAAGCCGCGTTCCATTGGGGCCGCCGCGCCGCTGTCGATCCCGCCGCGGTGGAAAACTTGGCGCAGCCCGCGACCGCGGTTGCGAGCGACGCGCGGCACCTGTCCGAATCCTTCGAGGATACGGTCGAACGGCGGGTGAGGTTCCTCACCGCCTATCAGAACGCCGCCTATGCAGCGCGCTATCGCGCTTTGGTCGGCAAGGTCACGGCGGCGGAGGCCGCGCGTGCTCCCGGCAAATGCGGGCTTGCCGACGCCGTCGCGCGCTATCTGTTCAAGCTGATGGCCTACAAGGACGAGTACGAAGTGGCGCGGCTGTACACCGACGGCGCGTTCCTCAAGCAGGTCGCAACCGAATTCGACGGCGATAATCTGCGCTTTGAGTTTCATCTGGCGCCGCCGCTGTTGGCGCGCCGCGACAAGTCCACCGGCTTGCCGCGCAAAATGAGCTTCGGCTCCTGGCTGTTCCCGGCGTTCCGGTTGCTGGCAAAATTGAAAGGCTTGCGCGGAACGCCGCTCGATCCGTTCGGCCGCACGCTGGAACGACGCACCGAGCGCAAGCTGATCGGCGACTATGAGGCGATGCTCGACGAAGTGCTGGCGGCATTGACGCCGGACAATCATCATCTCGCGGTCGGCCTTGCCGTCATTCCGGAAAAAATCCGCGGCTTCGGCCACGTCAAGCAGCGCCATCTCGCCGTCGCAAAGGCCGATGAGGCGGCGCTCTTGGAGCAATTCCGCGCCGGCTCACCGGGGCTGCTCAAAGCCGCCGAGTGATCATACGCCGCCACGGCTGGTGACGGCTCGATTGCGCATCGGAGAAGCACATGAGCTCTCTCACCCTGGACCTTGGCCGCTTCGTCGCCGATCTCAGCTTGCGCCAGATTCCCCCGGAAGGCTGCAATACTGCGCTCAGGGGCATTGCCGACTGTTTCGGCGTGTTGATTGCGGGTGCGCGCGATCCCGAGATCGCGCTGGTGGATCGCGAGTTGGGTCACGACAGCGGCTCAGCGCTCGCTTCGCTCATTCCTTCGGGCGCCCGGCGTTCCCTCGACACCGCGGCGCTGGTCAACGGCGTTGCCGCGCATGTGCTGGACTACGACGACGTGTCGCTCGATGGCCACCCGAGCGCCGTCCTCGTCCCCGCGATCCTCGCCCAAGGCGAGGCGAGCGGATCGAGCGGCGCCGAGATGCTGACGGCCTATATCGCGGGCTACGAGGTGTGGGCCGAACTTTTGCAGCGTGAGCCGACACCGCTGCATCGCAAGGGCTGGCATCCGTCGGCCGTGCTGGGAACGATCGCCGCCGCGGCGGCCTGCGCCAAATTGCGCGGCCTCGATGCCGCGGGCGCGTCGACCGCGATGGCCATAGCCGCCTCGATGTCGTCGGGCCTGGTTGCCAATTTCGGCACCATGACCAAGTCCTTTCAAGTCGGCCGCGCCGCGCAATCGGGCGTGATTGCAGCGCGCCTGGCGCAAGCCGGACTGACGGCTTCGCTCGATGCGCTCGAACACCCGGCGGGCCTGCTGATGGCGTTGTCGCCGGACGGCAAGGCTGAGCTCAATCGCCCCTTCGTCGCCGCGCAAAAGGAGTGGCACATCGTCGGTCACGGGCTGAACATCAAGCGCTATCCGATCTGCTATGCGACCCACCGCTCGATCGATGCCGCGCTCGATCTGGTCGAGCGTTACGACCTCGCGCCCGCACAGGTCGAGCGGATTCATGTTTCGACGGGAAAGACGCAGATGCTCATGCTGCGCAACAGCCGCCCGCAAACCGGGCTCGAGGCGAAATTCAGCATGCAGTTTGCGATGGCCGCCGCGCTCTGCGCGCGCCATGTCGGACTTGCCGAATTGACCGACGAATTCGTGAAACGGCCCGAAGTCCAGGCGATCTTCCCGCGCGTATCCCTTGAAGGCACGGCGGTCACCAAGGAAGGCTCCAACTTCGCGCCCGCAGACGCGGTCGAAATCACGACAATCACCGGCGAGACGTTCAAGAGCGGGCCGGTCGAATATGCCAGGGGAAGCCACCAGCGCCCGCTGTCGCGCAACGAGCTCTGGGTCAAGTTTGCCGATTGCCTCGGCGCGGAATTCCCGGAAGCGAAGAAAACGCGCGCCTTCGAGAACCTGATGATGCTGGACCGGCTCAACGGCGCCGGCGATCTCGCGTTATCGAATCAATAAGCGTTCTGAACCGAAGCGCGCCGCGTTGCGTGCGGCGCGAAAATTACATGCCGTGGCTCGCCAGCATTGCCTTGCACGCGCGGCTGAGCTTGTCCTTGTTCATCTGCAAGCAGGATCCGACCTTGAATTGATCGGGAATGTCGCCCTTGCAAAAGCGGTGCGCATCGCTGCGGCAGGCTCGGTCCTCGGCTGTGTTTTGCTGCGGGTCTTGGGCCTGCGCCAATGCTGCGCTCGACATGAGAATAACGGCAACGATGACCGATACGCTACGGACCATGATCTATTCCTTATTGACGACGAGGATGTTTGGCGGATCGTGTTATCTACCGTCAGCGGAATGGGGCCAAAGTGAGACTCGGGTTCACCAGCCGGCCCACGATGGAGTATCCTGGTACGATGAGCGATACGCCGCCCAATCCGGGAACTGCTGGTGCGACCGCCGAAGCATCGCCGGCTGAGGCTGCTCAGACAGATGCAGCGCCGGCGGAACCTGGAACTTCGGGTTTGCCGGCCGAGCAAGCGGCGACGCCGGTCGTGGCCACGGCCGCTGCGATCGAAGCGCCGCCTATCGCCGCCGAGCAACCGCTCGCCCCTGCACCGGCGCCCGAGGTTGCAACCGTGGTCGATCGCGGCATCGGCGTGCTCATCGTCAATCTCGGCACGCCCGACGCGCCGGATGTGGCGGCGGTGCGCCGCTATCTGAAAGAGTTCCTCACCGACCGGCGCGTGATCGAGAAGGAAGGCCTGCTCTGGAAGCTCGCGCTCAACGGCATCATCCTGCCAATCCGGTCGCGGCGCAAAGCGCGCGACTATCAGAAGGTCTGGAACCGTGAAAAGAACGAGTCGCCGATCAAGACCACGACGCGGTCGCAGGCCGAAAAGCTCGCCGGTATCCTCGAACCGCTCGGCAAGCATGTCATCGTCGATTGGGCCATGCGCTATGCCAATCCATCGATCCCATCGCGGCTGGAGAAACTCATCGCGCGCGGCTGCGACCGTATCCTGGTGATGCCGCTCTATCCGCAATATGCGGCGGCGACGACCGCGACGGTATGCGACGAGGTGTTCCGGTTCTTGATGAAGCTGCGGCGGCAGCCGGCGCTGCGCATCCTGCCCGCCTATTACGACGATCCCTATTACATCGAGGTGCTGGCATCCTCGCTGAAGGCCGAGCTCAAGGCGCTGTCGTTCGCGCCCGACATGATCCTGTTGTCCTATCACGGCATGCCGAAAGAGTACGTGCTTAAAGGCGATCCATACGAAGCCCAATGTGCGCGGACGACGCAGTTGCTGTGCGAGCAACTCGGCCTCGACGAATCGAAGCTGATGATGACGTTTCAGTCGCGCTTTGGCCGCGCGCGCTGGCTCGAGCCGTACACGATCCGGACCGTGAAAGCGCTCGCCAAGAAGGGCGTGAAGAATCTCGTCGTGGTGACGCCGGGATTCGCCGCCGATTGCCTTGAGACCCTGGAAGAAATCGCGGTCGACAATGCGCGCGTGTTCAAGCGCCACGGCGGCAAGAACTTCGTCGCCATCCCCTGCCTCAACGACAGCGAGGCCGGCATGCTGATGATCTGGCAGCTCGCCATGCGCGAGCTCAAAGGCTGGGTTTGATGTTCATCTCCCCCTGCAGGGGGAGATTGGTCCGCGCAGCGGACCAGTGGGGGCAAGTACATTAATCGGCCCACCCCGGCGCTTCGCGCCGAACCCTCCCCCTGCAGGGGAGGGTAAAGCGGTCAACCTCTCGTTAACCATATCCGTTTTAACTCCGTTAACCCTCGGCCCGCCGCTCGGCGGCCGCGGTTGCTGCCGTTTGGCGCACGCTGCGCGCCCACCGGGTCCGGCCCTTGGCCGGCCCGATGGCAGGCTCGGTAGCGAGGAGGTCGCAGGTGTCTCGCCGTTGCCGGCCACTGATTGCCGCCGCCGCCATGGCCGTCGCGCTGGCGCCGGTCCTGGGCGCCGCGCAGACGCCCGGCAGTGGCACGGTATTGACGCCGGACATCGGGGCAGGGCCGCCGCCAGGCACGAGGACCACGTCTTCGTCTATTCCCGATCCCAATGCCGCGCTGTTGCAACCTTTGCTGCAAGGCAATCCGGCAACGCCGCCGCGATTCCGCCGTCCCAACGACGCATCGCAGAATCAGGCGCCGCCCACGGGGACATTCACGGCGCCATCGCGCATCGGCGCGACGCCGACTTATGGCGCGCCACAGGCCTTTGGCGTCGGCGACACCGGCTTCGACTCGATGAACTTGTCCAAGAGCAAAAAGAAGAAGTTGTTAGCGCAAAAGCCGCGGGCGCCGGGCCCGGGCGTGACGGTGCCCGAGACCACCTTCGATCCGGTCCCGACAACGCAATTCGCCGTGCCGTCGAATCCGCCGGTTCCGACGCCGCCCCTGCCGGCGCAGATCTATCCGAACAAGGCCGCCAATCGTCCGGGTGCGGTCTTGCCGCCACTCGCCGAACCGCTGCCGGTCAGCAATCCGCCGCCCGAAGTGCATCCGCTCGCGGCCGCAAATCGGCCGGGCGCCGCCTTGCCGGTACCCCACCCGATCGATCTCGATACGTCGGCGAGCACGCCGCCGCCCGGAACGCCGCCGCTCAATACGTTACCGCTCGGCACGCCGGTGCAGCGCCCGCTCCCGATCGCGGAGGGTGATCCGTACGCGCCGCTCGGCATTCGCGGCGGCTCATTGATATTGTTTCCCTCGGTCGAATTGTCGACGGGCTATTCCAGCAATCCTCAATCGATACCGGGGGGGCCGGGATCGCTGTACTTCGTCGTTGCGCCGGAATTGCAGGTGCAATCGGATTGGTCGCGCCATTCGCTCACCGCCGACATCCGCGGCTCCTACACGGATTACACAAACGGCAGCTTTCAGCCGTCGCTCAACCGGCCGTATTTCAATTCCAAGATCGACGGCCGTATTGATGTTTCGCGCGATACCCAGCTCCTGCTCGAGAACCGCGTATTGGTCACCACCGATAATCCCGGCAGTCCCAATCTGTCGGCCGGCCTCGCCAAGCTGCCGATCGACACTACGGTCGGCGGCACGTTTGGCATCATTCAATATTTCAACCGGCTGATGCTTTCGCTCAAAGGTACCATCGACCGTTCCGCGTACCAGGCGTCCCAGCTCACCGATGGCACGACGTCGAGCAATGCCGATCGCAACTTCAACCAATATGCCGCTATCGCCCGCGTCGGCTACGAGCTCAATCCCGGGCTCAAGCCGTTTGTCGAGCTGGAAGCAGATACCCGCGTCCACGACGATGAGTTCGACAGCAGCGGAATTGCGCGCAACTCGAAGGGCACCAGCGCAAAAGTCGGTGCAACCCTTAACTTGTTCGGTTCGCTCACCGGCGAAATTGCGCTGGGCTATCTCAATCGCACCTATCAAGACCCGACATTGCCTTCGATCAAAGGCCCGACGCTTGACGGCGCACTGATCTGGCAGCCCAGCGCATTGACCACGGCGAAACTGACCGCTTCCTCGGTGGTGAACGACTCGACCCTGGTCGGTGTTTCCGGCTCGTTCAGCCGGGATGTCAATGTTGAGGTCGACCACGCGCTGCGGCGCTGGCTGGTCGCCAACGTCATGGCCGGTTACGGACAGGACGACTATGCCGGCGTCGGCGGCCGCGTCGACAATCGGTATTTCGTCGCCGGCGGTCTCACCTACAAATTCAACCGCGAGCTTTGGCTCAAAGGCGAATTGCGGCACGATTGGCTGACGTCCAATACCGCAGGCGTGTCGTACGATGCGACTTCAGTGCTGCTCGGCTTGCGCCTGCAGCGCTGAAGGCGTCAGTCGCCGTTAAGCTCGCCAAGAATCTTCTTGATCTCGGCCCGGAAGCCCGGCGCGATGTCCTTGCGGGCGAGCGCGTAGGATACGTTGGCGGCGAGAAAGCCGATCTTCGAGCCGCAGTCGAAACTGCGGCCGTCGAATTTCAGGCCGTAGAATGCCTGTGTCCGCGCCAGTTGGATCATGGCGTCGGTCAGTTGAATTTCGCCGCCGGTGCCGCGTTCCTGGCTGCCCAGAATATCGAGGATCTCCGGTTGCAGGATGTAGCGGCCGGTGAGGATGAGATTCGAGGGCGCCCGATCGCGCGGCGGTTTTTCCACCATGCTGGTGATCGAGAACATCTTGCCGCTGCGCTCGCCGACACCGACGACGCCGTATTGATCGACGCGCTCCTGCGGCACCTCTTCGACGGCGACGATATTCGCCGGCGTGGTGAGGCCGCGCGCGGCATCCATCATCTGCGCCAGGCAGCCGGGTTCATGCTGAACCAGCACGTCGGGCAACAGCAGCGCGAACGGCTCGCGGCCGATTAGCTCGCGAGCACACCATACCGCGTGGCCTAGGCCGAGCGGCTCCTGCTGCCGCGTGAAGCTTGTCGAGCCCGGCGCCGGCAGTTCCTTGGTCAAGAACTCGAGCGCAACGTGTTTCTGGCGCTCGAGCAGCGTCATCTCCAGCTCGAATTGCCGGTCGAAATGATCCTCGATGACGCCCTTATTGCGGCCGGTCACGAAGATGAAATGCTCGATGCCGGCCTCGCGGGCCTCATCCACGACGTGCTGAATGAGCGGCCGGTCAACGACTGGCAACATCTCCTTCGGCATGGCTTTGGTCGCCGGCAAAAACCGGGTGCCGAGGCCGGCCACGGGGAAAACGGCCTTGCGAATGGGCTTCATGCGGTGCCGCGCAAGCAGAAGGAGAAGGAAGGCGTCATGCGATCCACTTTCTCGCCAAATTGATTGTTCAAATAAAGACGAGGCATCGGTCAGGTGCGTAATTCGGGTCGGTCCGCATGATTAGCCGCATCTCATTGCTGCTGTATGAACGATCGGGCGATCAGTTCCGAATTCTTACGGTCCGTCGGCCGGGGCGATTTCGCCGTTAAAGCTTCGGTAATATAGCAGGTGCCCATTCGTGCGGCCATAAATCGAGATTGCCCGCTATGGTAGCTTTCGTGCCGATGCTGCGCCTCGCTGCGGTTTCCGTGATCGTTGCCGGTCTCGCCGGTGGCGCACGCGCGCAGGACACGCCCGACAATTGGCTGACACGATTGTTTCAACCGCCGGCGAACGCCTCGGTTCCAACTCGGTCCGGCGGTTCGGACGACTGGAGCGGTCAATCCGGCGCATCGGGCGATCCGTCGATGACGGCGGATGCGATTCGCGCGGCAGCCGCCGATTTCGGCAACTGCGTCGAGGCGCTGTGGCCCGACGCGGCGCGGCGCGGAGTAAGCCGCGCCAATTTCGAGCGCTATACCGCGGGCCTCACTCCCGACCTGCACATCATGGACTTGCTCGACGCGCAGCCGGAGTTCACCAAATCGACCTGGGACTATCTCGATCTGCTGGTGAACGACGACCGCATTGCGCGCGGCCGCGCGCTTTTGGCCCAACACGCGCCGACATTCGACGCCGTCGAGCGCGCCTATGGCGTTGATCGATATATCATCGCTGCGATCTGGGGCGTCGAATCGAATTACGGCACGCTCGGCGGCGACCGCTCCGTGGTGCGCTCGACGGCGACGTTGGCCTGTGTCGGCCGCCGCCGCGATTATTTTCGCGAGGAATTCCTGTCCGCGCTCGACATCCTGCAACGCGGCGATGTTCCGCCCGAGCATCTGGTCGGCTCGTGGGCGGGCGCGTTCGGTCCGACGCAATTCATGCCGACGACGTTCAAGCGCTACGCGGTCGATTTCGACGGCGACGGGCGGCGCGACGTCGTCGATTCAGTTCCGGACCTGATCGCCTCGACGGCAAATAATCTGAAAATTGACGGCTGGGTGAGCGGCCAGTCC
>Ga0102924_1000923_pt1 | contig 35143 bp, 31 predicted proteins | sample PaiPotPPM11metaG_FD_80116 | JGI IMG/M metagenome (GOLD analysis project Ga0102924, IMG submission 80116) | Iron sulfur acid spring bacterial and archeal communities from Banff, Canada, to study Microbial Dark Matter (Phase II) - Paint Pots PPM... ...
CGCAAAATGGCGAGATAGTCGGCGATCTCCCCGGCGAGCTTGTCGAGCTCGGCCTTGATCTCGTCGCGGCCGAGCGCAGTGAGCCGTTGCAGCCGCAGATCGAGGATGGCCTTGGCCTGCTCCGCCGACAGCTTTGTCGTGCCGGCCGGCGATACGCTGTGGCGCGGATCATCGATCAGCGTGACCATGGCGGCGACGTCTTTGGCCGGCCAGTCGCGACCCATCAATTGCTCGCGCGCCTCGTTGGCATCCTTGGCGGCACGAATGAGCTTGATCATCTCGTCGATATTGGCGACCGCGATGGCGAGGCCGACCAGCACGTGGGCGCGGTCGCGCGCCTTGTTCAAAAGATGCTTGGTGCGCCGGTAGATCACCTCTTCGCGGAACGCGATGAAGGAGGTGAGCAGATCCTTCAGGTTCATCACCAGCGGCCGGCCGCCTTCGAGCGCCACCATGTTGGCGCCGAACGAGGATTGCAGCGCGGTGAAGCGGTAGAGCTGGTTGAGGACGACGTCCGGCACGGCGTCGCGCCGCATTTCGATCACCACGCGGTAGCCGTCGCGGTCGGATTCGTCGCGCAGCGCGCCGACGCCTTCGATCTTCTTGTCGCGCACCAATTCGCCGATGCGCTCGACGAGATGCGCCTTGTTCACCTGATAGGGAATCTCGGAAACGACGATCGCCTCGCGCTCGCCGCGCAGCGTCTCGAACTCGACCTTGCCGCGCATGACGATGGAGCCGCGGCCGAGATGGTACGCGGCGCGGATGCCTTGCCGTCCCAAAATGATGCCGCCGGTCGGGAAATCGGGGCCCGGTATGATGGCGATCAGATCTTCGATCGAGAGCGCCGGATTGTCGATCAGCGCCACGCAGGCGTCGATCACCTCGCCGAGATTGTGCGGTGGGATATTGGTCGCCATGCCGACGGCGATGCCGCCGGCGCCATTGACCAGGAGATTGGGAAAGCGCGCCGGCATGTCGACCGGCTCGCGTTCGGAATTGTCGTAGTTGGCCTGGAAGTCGACGGTGTCCTTGTCGAGGTCTTCAACGAGCGAATTCGCCACCCGCTCAAGCCGCACTTCGGTGTAGCGCATGGCCGCCGGCGCGTCGCCGTCAACCGAGCCGAAATTGCCCTGGCCGTCGATCAGCGGCAGGCGCATGGAAAAATCCTGCGCCATGCGAACCAACGCGTCATAAACCGCCTGATCGCCGTGCGGATGATATTTGCCGATGACGTCGCCGACGACGCGCGCCGATTTGCGGTACGGCTTGTTCCACTCGTAGCCGTTCTCGTGCATCGAGTAGAGGATGCGCCGGTGCACGGGCTTGAGCCCGTCGCGCGCGTCGGGCAGCGCGCGCGCCACGATCACGCTCATGGCGTAATCGAGGTAGCTGCGCTTCATCTCCTCCGTGATCGAAACCGGACGAATGTCGGAGGGGCCGCCGGCCGCCGGCGGAAGATTATCGTCGTCTGACAAGCTTACGAATCCTGGACAGAATTTCTAGCGAATCACGTGTGAATTTCATAGCCGATCGAGCGTGGCTTCGCCACATTAATCGGCGCCCTGTAGATAGGTTTTTCTGTATTGATTTCAAGGCGTTATTGCGACAATTTGTGCCGGATCGTGGACCCCGGGACAGGACCGTACAAGACCGCGACACGCGATGCTGGCACAATCGCTGTGCCAACCGTTGCGGAACCCTCGGCGATGCTGCTCGACTATGCAATTTCGGCGCTGCTGACGCTGTTCGTCGTGGTTGACCCGGTGGCGCTGGCGCCGACATTTCTGACCGTGACCGAGGGCATGCCGCGCGCCTCACGCCGCAGCGTTGCCGTGCGCGCCAGCATCATCGCCGGCGCCATTCTCGCCGGCGCCGCGCTGATCGGCGACTGGCTCTTGGCGACGCTGGAAATCACGCTGTCGGCATTCCGCATCGCCGGCGGCTTATTGCTGTTCTCAATCGCGACCGAAATGGTGTTCGGCGTGCGCAGCCGTCACGAAGGCGAGGCCGCCGAGCAGGCGCTGGAAGAGCGCGTGCGCAACGTCGCCGCCTTCCCGCTCGCCATTCCGCTGCTCGCCGGCCCCGGCGCGATCACCGCGGCCGTGCTGCTGGCGGGACGCGCCAATCGCGATCTCGTCCTGCTCGCTGTCCTGATCGCCGTGGTCATCGTGGTCGCGGCGGCATCGCTCGTCAGCTTTCTCCTCGCGGAGCGGCTTGGCCGGCTGCTTGGCATGACCGGCAATATCGTGCTGTCGCGGCTGCTCGGCGTGCTGCTGGCGGCGCTTGCCGTGCAATATGTCGTGGATGGCATCCGCGCCGTATTGGCCGGATGAACGTGCTAATCCTTCATCAGGACCAACTGGCGCTCGCAGGCTGAGCTCAGTCCAACCGCGGCTGCCAGACCATCAGCATGAACAGCGCGATCATCCCCCCGAGCACAATGATCGCGAGTGCAAGCCAGCTGTGGAACAGGCGCGGATAGCCGTCGCCCAATCGCGTGCCGCCGAGCGCCGCCTGCCGCGCCAGGTGGCGGATGCGGAACTCCAGGCGCAGCGCGCCGAGCCAGCCGGCGACGACGACTGCATAGAACGCGAGCGAGACGACGATCCAGAATTCATCGGCCGGGTTGAGCCCGATCGCCCAGGCCAGTGGAAACCCGCTCACCGGCTGCAAGGCGATGGCCGGCGCCATGACAAACAACTCCAGCCGCACCACGAATTGCGCGATCAGCGCCACGACCGACGGATTGCCGGAGCGGTGGGCGAACACCATGAAGGCGGCGATGCCGAACCAAGTGCCGAGCATCACCGCGGCGAGCAGCACATGCACGAACTTGATGGCGAGGATGATGTCGATCATCGCGTCCCTTCACCTCCCCCTGATAGGGGGGAGGTTGGCGTCCATAGGACGCCGGTAGGGGCCAGACGCGGCAAAGTGCGGACCCACCCGGATCGTCTTCGACGATCCACCCTCCCCCTTCAGGGGAGGGTGAAAGTCCGTCGTCAGAACGGAATCTCGTCGTCCATGTCACCGCCCCCGCCGCCGGTTCTGGCGCCGGCGCCAGCCGTGGCCGCGACCTTGCGCGTCGGCCCGGGAGAGCCGAAATCGCCGCCCGCGTCATCGCCGCCGACATCGCCGCCGCTGCCGCCGCTGGAACCCGCAGCGCCGGCGCGATCGAGCAGCGTTAGCTCGCCGCGAAAACCTTGCAGCACCACTTCGGTCGAATAGCGATCCTGGCCCGATTGGTCCTGCCACTTGCGGGTTTGCAGCGCGCCTTCGATGAATACCTTCGAACCCTTTTTCAGATACTGCTCGGCGATACGGCACAAATTCTCATTGAAGATGACGACGCGATGCCATTCCGTCTTCTCTTTCCGCTCGCCGGTGGTTTTGTCTTTCCAGGATTCCGACGTGGCAAGACGAAGGTTCGCTATCGGCCGCCCGTCCTGCGTTCGCCGGATTTCGGGATCGGCGCCCAGATTACCGATCAAGATCACCTTGTTAACGCTTCCCGCCATGACTCTCTCCGCTGTATCGCTGTGCCGAAACCGCTCGCTCCGAACCTAGTGCGGCATGAGCGAACCTAGTGCGGCATGATCCTTCCGCGCCAGTGCGCGACCGCAGGCTTCGCCGCTTTCCACATGGGCATTCGGACCCATTCCACAATGTTCTTAGTTTGTTCTTAGAGCCAAGGCAAGAAAAAACCGGATTCGTGGAGCAACTTGACGTGAGCGGCCTTTGCCGCCTCCCCTCGGGGGCGGTCTGGGCCGGCGGCCATCGCGCGCTGACGAGTCGACGAAAATGCCCGCATGTTGTTTTTGGGCAACACCTTTTTAGAGGCAAATTAGATACTTATACGCTAGGGAGCGCGGGGTAATATGGGACGATTCGATCGGCAGTCGATCGAGCAGGAGACGAGCATGAAGCGTATATTGATGGTGGGCGCGCTGGCGCTTGCCGCTGGGACCCAAGCATTCGCGGCTGATCTTCCGCCACCCATGGCGCCGCCGCCGCGGGCGCCGGCAGCCTATGTGCCGGTGGCGCCGGCGTTCACCTGGACCGGATTTTATCTCGGTCTCAACAGCGGTTTCGGCTTCGGCCAGAGCAACTGGACCACGCTGCCGAGCGGCAGCTTCTCCCCCGACGGCTTCATGGTCGGTGCCACGGTCGGCGGCAACTACCAGATCAATCAGCTCGTCCTCGGCATCGAGGGCGACTTCGACTGGCAAAATGTCAGAGGCTCTAAGACCGCAGCTCCCTGCTTCGCTCCTCCTGGACCCGGAAGCTGCGACACCGCCAGCAACTGGGTCGGCACGTTCCGCGGCCGCATCGGCTATGCCTTCGACCGCGTGCTGCTTTACGGTACAGGCGGCGGCGCTGTCACCGATGTGAAGGCGTCGGCCGGGGCCTTGCCCTGGGCGACCAGCACGGAATTGGGCTGGACTGCGGGCGCCGGCCTCGAATACGCCTTCACCGATAATTGGACGGCGAAGGTCGAATATCTGTACGCCAGTTTCCAGAACGCGACGTGCCCGACCGCGAGTTGTGGCACCGCACTCGCCCAGTCCGTCAGCTTCAAGGAGAACATGGTCCGGCTCGGCATTAACTACAAATTCTGATCTGAAGCGGTGAGCGTTTCCTCTCCCCTGTTGGGAGGGGCCGTAAAAGCAGGATTTTGGGGACATTGGCAGCGCGCCGGTTGATTCCGGCGCGCTGTTGTTTTTTTGCACTATTCAAGGGCTTACGGAGGGACTGTACTGGCGGCCAGAGCCCAAAGTCGGAGCTTTGCGTCCAGGGTACCGTATGAGGCGTCTTTACCTACGTCGCTTGCCGGGCTTCTTTGCATTCGTTGCCGCGACGGCCGTCGCTGCGGCCGCGTGCGCTGCCGACATGCCAGTGCCCGGCCCAGCCTACACTTCACACGCCTACATGCCCCCGGCCGCCTACAATTGGTCCGGCGTCTATTTCGGCGCCAGTGTCGGCGGGAACGTGATGAATGATTCTGTCACTATGACGCCGCTACTCCCAGGGTTTGTGACCTCGGGCACGGTGACTAATCTCCACCCCTTCGGCCTTGTCGGCGGTCCGCAGGCCGGCTTCAACGTCGAGTTCGCTCCGATCGTCGTCGGCTTCGAAGGGACGTGGACCGCCAGCAATATTTCCGGCACGCAATCAACGCCTCCAGGCTTCGGTGGTTTCTCCGAGCAATCGACCTCGGCCGCGCACTGGTACTGGACCGCTACCGGGCGCATCGGCTTCGCCGCCAACGACCTGTTATTCTATGCCAAGGGCGGCGGAGCGTGGATGCGCGTTGACTACACCCAGGCGGTCACCGCGGGCGGCATCGTCTCGCAGCAAACCATTGCCGATAACCGCCACGGCTACACGGTCGGCGGCGGCATCGAATACGGGCTGACGGAAAATATCTCGGCCAAGATCGAATACGACTATCTCGGTTTTGGCACCAAGAACTACACCTTCGCCACTCTGAGCGCTGGGCCCGGGGCGCCGACCCCCGTCGCCGCGGCGATCAAATCCTACACCCAGCTTTTTACCGCTGGCATGAATTACCGCTTCACCTGGGGTGGCGGCGGCTATGCCGCCAAGTATTGAGTAGCGCCTTTCAGTTGCAGCGGCACAGCAAGGGCCGGCCCGATGCCGGCCCTTGTCATTTTCCGGAACTGAGCCGGTTTCCCGGACGCGGTGCAGCGTGAAACGGTGCACTGCAGATCCGGGATCGTTCAGGGCTCGGTGGTTGCGACGATCCCGGTCTGCAGCGCACCACTTCGCTACGCCATAGCGCGTCGAAGACGCGCGTGAACGCGCTTTTGGTGCTGCGCTGCGCCCGGGAAACAAGGCTTGGTGTTTTGCGGGAACTCCGCTCACCCCACACTGGCCAAACCGCCCTGTTCTCACTACGTTCAGGCGTGATCTCCGAAAATCGGTTCGGCAATGAACGACCTGTTCGACAAATCCGCGAAGGGTGCCAAAGATCGTCGCGAGGATGTTCGACGCGCGAATGACCGCCGCGTGATCGCGATCCGCGGCGCGCGCGAGCACAATCTCAAGGATATCGATCTCGACATTCCGCGCGACCGGCTGGTGGTGTTCACCGGCCTGTCCGGCTCGGGCAAAAGCTCGCTCGCCTTCGACACCATCTATGCCGAAGGCCAGCGCCGCTACGTCGAGAGCCTGTCAGCCTATGCGCGGCAATTCCTGGAGATGATGCAGAAGCCGGACGTCGATCAGATCGACGGCCTGTCGCCCGCCATCTCCATCGAGCAGAAAACCACGTCGCGCAATCCGCGCTCGACCGTTGGCACTGTCACCGAGATCTACGATTACATGCGGCTTCTATGGGCGCGCGTCGGCGTGCCCTATTCGCCGGCGACCGGACTGCCGATCGAGAGCCAGACCGTGTCGCAGATGGTCGACCGCATCATGGCGCTGCCCGAGGGCACGCGGCTTTATCTGCTCGCGCCCGTGGTGCGCGGCAGGAAGGGCGAGTACCGCAAGGAGCTCGCCGAGTTCATGAAGAAGGGCTACCAGCGCGTCAAAGTGGACGGCAAGTTTTACGAGATTGCCGAAGTCCCCGCGCTCGACAAGAAATTCACCCACGACATCGACGTCGTGGTGGATCGTCTGGTGGTGCGGCCCGACATCAGCGCGCGCCTTGCAGATTCGCTCGAGCAGGCGCTGAAGCTCGCCGATGGGCTTGCCGTGGCGGAGTTCGCCGACCCTTCGCCTCCCCCTGCAGGGGGGAGGCCGGCGAGCGAAGCTCGCCAGGTGGGGGTCCGCGCTGAGCACAATGGCCCCACCCCGGATCGCCTGCGGCGATCCGACCCTCCCCCTGCAGGGGAGGGTGAGAAGAAAACGAGGCTCGCGACAGCGGCGGCGTCGGACGCGAACCGGCTGGTATTCTCGGAAAAATTCGCCTGCCCGGTGTCCGGTTTTACCATTCCCGAGATCGAGCCGCGGCTGTTTTCGTTCAACAATCCGTTCGGCGCCTGCCCGAAATGCGGCGGGCTCGGCGTCGAACAGCACATCGACGCCAGCCTCGTCATTCCCGATCACGAGCGCACGCTGCGCAAGGGCGCGATCTCGCCGTGGGCAAAATCCAGCTCGCCCTATTACACCCAGACCCTAACCGCGCTGGGCAAACACTACCGCTTTACCCTCGACACCAAGTGGAAGGACCTGCCGAAGAAAACCCAGGACGCCATCCTCCACGGCTCCGGCGACACCGACATTCGCTTCTCCTACGACGACGGCATGCGCGCCTACGACACCAAGCGGCCGTTCGAGGGCGTGATTACCAATCTCGAGCGGCGCTTCCGCGAGACCGACAGCGATTGGGCCCGCGAAGAGATCGCGCGCTATTTCACCGACGTGCCGTGCGAGGCGTGCAAGGGTTTCCGGCTGAAACCAGAAGCGCTGTGCGTGAAAATCGCGCAAAAACATATCGGCGAAATCTCCGACATGTCGGTCAAGGCCGCGGCGAACTGGTTCACCGACTTGCCGCAGCGGCTGAACTCAAAGCAGAACGAGATCGCGGTGCGCGTGCTCAAGGAGATCCGCGAGCGGCTGAAATTCCTGGTCGACGTCGGGCTCGAATATCTGACATTGGCCCGGGCGAGTGGCACGCTGTCTGGCGGCGAGAGCCAGCGCATCCGGCTTGCCTCGCAGATCGGCTCCGGCCTGACCGGCGTGCTCTATGTGCTCGACGAGCCCTCGATCGGCCTGCACCAGCGCGACAACGCGCGGCTACTGGAAACGCTCAAACGGCTGCGCGACCTCGGCAACACCGTGATCGTGGTCGAGCACGACGAAGACGCCATCCGCTCCGCCGACTGGGTTTTGGACATCGGCCCCGGCGCCGGCATCCACGGCGGCCATGTCGTCGCGCAAGGCGGCATCGAGGATTTAATGACCGCGCCGCAATCGTGGACCGGCAAATATCTGTCCGGCGAGCTTGCCGTGCGAATCCCCGATCGGCGGCCGAAGAATCCGAGCCGCGCGTTAAAACTCGTCGGCGCGCGCGGCAACAATCTCAAGAACGTCACGGCGGAGATCCCGCTCGGCCTGTTCACCTGCGTCACCGGCGTGTCCGGCGGCGGCAAATCGACCCTGCTGGTGGACACGCTGTACAAGGCGCTGGCGCGGCGGCTCAACGGCGCCAGCGAAGCCCCCGCCCCGTACGACCGCATCGACGGCATCGAGCACCTCGACAAGATTATCGACATCGACCAGTCGCCGATCGGCCGCACGCCGCGCTCGAACCCGGCGACCTATACCGGCGCGTTCACGCCCATTCGTGAGTGGTTTGCCGGCCTGCCCGAGAGCAAGGCGCGCGGTTACGAGCCCGGCCGCTTCTCGTTCAACGTCAAGGGCGGCCGCTGCGAGGCCTGCCAGGGCGACGGCGTGATCAAGATCGAGATGCACTTTTTGCCCGACGTCTACGTCACCTGCGACGTCTGCAAGGGCAAGCGCTACAACCGCGAGACGCTGGAAGTGCTGTTCAAGGGCAAATCGATCGCCGACGTGCTCGACATGACGGTCGAGGAGGCGCTCGACTTCTTCAAGGCGGTGCCGCGGGTGCGCGACGTGCTGACGCTGTTGCACCGCGTCGGCCTCGACTACATCCATGTCGGCCAGCAGGCGACGACGCTTAGCGGCGGCGAGGCGCAGCGCGTAAAACTCGCCAAGGAGCTGTCGAAGCGCGCCACCGGCCGCACGCTTTACATTCTCGATGAGCCGACCACCGGCCTGCATTTCCACGACGTGGCAAAGCTGCTCGAAGTGCTGCATGAGCTGGTCGAGACTGGCAACACCGTCGTCGTCATCGAGCACAATCTCGAAGTCATCAAGACCGCCGACTGGATCATCGACCTCGGCCCCGAAGGCGGCGACGGCGGCGGCGAAATCGTCGCGGCGGGAGCCCCGGAGGATATCGTGCGCGAGAAGCGCAGTTACACGGGTGCGTTTTTGAAGCCGGTGCTGGCGCGGCGCGGGGTTGACCGTGGAAAGAAGAAGCGCGTCGAGGCGGCGGAGTGATCTCCTCCCTCTCCCCGGCGGGGAGAGGGATGGGGTGAGGGGGCGAGCGGCGTAAGCCGCGAGCCGCGAGCCGGACGGGGCAACAAGCGTAGCCCGGATGAGTGAAGCGAAATCCGGGGCCAACCTCACCGCTGCATCCCGCATTTCGCTTCGCTCATTCGGATTACATCTGCTAAACTCCAAACATGGACGATCACCTTGAGCCGATCGACTACGACGATCTCAAACGGCGCATTGTCAAAGAAGTCCGCGCGGTGTTTCGAGAGCTCGCAGCTGAGAAGGGCATGAGCGTCGACGAATTTCGTGATTATTTTTTCGCAAAGCTACGGCGTCAATCTCGTTCAAGCGCCAAACGCAAGGGTCGAGCCCGCAAACAAGCGTAGCGCGGATGAGCGACCCTCCTACGCTCGCTCGGCGAGCTTCGGAGGGTATGAGTCCGCCGAAGCGCGGAGCGCGTAGGTGGAAGCTACATCCGGGACTACTTTCAGCCGTCCCCAGGAGACATCGCCATGACCTCTCGTGCCAATCGCGTCCTAACAGCGATCGTCTTCGCCGTGCTGTGGACGGCAGGCATGGTGTGGCGGTCACCTTCACTTGGCCTGGACAGCGTTGTCATCGCCGCCATCGCCGGCGCAATAGCCGGGCTGCTGGTGTACTGGGTGCTCGACAAATTCAGCGGACGGTTGCGTGACTAGACCGTACGCCAGCATCATCAATTCGGCTCCGACCCCCCTCACCCGCCGTGATTCGCACGGCGACCTCTCCCCCACGGGGAGAGGTGATATAAGCGAGCCGGGACTGCCACCTGGCGCGAGCGCCAAGCGGAAGCGCAGGATTGAGACCGCGGAATGACAGCAAAACGACCCGTCGTCGGCGTGATCGCAAGCGCGCATCTGGTGGAGGGTAAATTCACCGCGCAGCGGGTCGGCGAACGCAATCTGCGCGCGGTCGCCCAGGCCGCCGGCGCGCTGCCGCTGATGTTTGCCGGCACGCCGGACATCACCGACATCGGCGCGCTGCTCGATACGGTCGACGGCATCCTGCTCACCGGCGCGCGCGCCAATGTCCACCCCACCCATTTCGGCCAGGAAGAGCATCCGCGCCACGAGCCTTACGACCGCGATCGCGACGCACTCGCGCTCGCTCTGATCGAGGCCTGTGTGGCCCGCGGCGTGCCGCTGTTCGGCATCTGCCGCGGCTTTCAGGAGATGAACGTGGCGTTTGGCGGCTCGCTGCATCCGGAAATCCGCGAATTGCCCGGGCGCATGAACCATCGCATGCCGCGGCTGCCGAGCGGCGAAGTCCACCCCGATCTCGCGGTCATTTTCGCCGACCGCCACGATGTCCGCCTCACGCCGGGCGGCGTGTTCGCAAAACTCCTCGGCGCCGAAACGATCCGCGTCAATTCGCTGCACGGCCAAGGCATTCTCGAACCGGGCCAACGCATCGTGGTCGAGGGCATCGCCGAGGACGACACCATCGAGGCCATTTGCATCGCCGATGCGCCGGGCTTTGCGCTCGGCGTCCAATGGCACGCCGAACACGAGGCGGACCGCAATCCGGTGAACCGCAAATTATTCGAGGCGTTCGGCGCCGCGCTGGTAAAGTATCAGCAGGCGCGATGATGCGGCGCGGGCGCGCATGTTAGGGCAAATGAGAACCCGCTCCCGTCGTCGCCGGGCAAAAGGCGCGACTCACCTACGCTCGCTCGGCGAGCTTCGGTGGGTTTGAGTCCGCCGAAGTGCGGAGCGCGAAGGTGGAAGCGCCGTCTTCGCGCGAAATATTCCGGCGATCTCGTTGAGGCGGGCAAGACTGTGCCACATGAATCGGGATGGCCGGGACAAGCCCGACCATGACGGCACCGCCTCCCCCGCGCGAATAGCGAGTGGCGAATGGAGTGTCCCCATTCGCTACTCACCATTCGCCATTCGCCGCCTTACGCCTTCACGTGACTGCCGACGAACTTCACCATGCGTTCGAACAGGTCGCCCGACTGGGTCAGGTCCGGCGAATGGCCGGCGTGGCGCTCCATGGCGATATAGTCCAGCGCGATGTCGCCGCCGGCCTTTTTGTAATTGGCGACGAAACGCTGCGGCTCGTTGCCGGGGAAGTCCGAATCGGCGTCCTTGTAGTCGTGCACGTTGTCGCCGCGGCCCTGGAACCACACCGCGGGCGGCAATTGCACCCTCTCGCCGCGCTCGAGCGCCAGCATGGGATTGCCCTCTTCCATATTGGCTTCGCTCTTCCAGTACGAGTCGTGGCGCGGAATGATCGGTTTTGCCCAATCGCCGCCCGCGGCCAGCGCGCGTTTGGCGTGGCGGTAGCGCGACAGCGGATTGATCACCGGCCACGACATCACGACGCAGCGCACGGTCGCGTCCTGCGCCAGCGAGCCGGCCGGCAGCGCGATCGCTGAATAGCGCGGATCGTGCGGCCGCATGGCGACCAGCATGGCGAGATGGCCGCCGCTCGACTGGCCGGAAATGCCGATCAGGTCGGGTCTGGTTTTCAGCTCGCGGGCATGCGCTTTCGCCCAGCGCACGGCGTAATTGATGTCCTGCACCGAGGCCGGATACGGATCGGTGTTGCCGGAGCGGAAATCGAGCGCAATGGAGACGATGCCGTGGGACGCCATATATTCGTGGCGCAGGTGCTCGGTCAGGCGGTCGCTCTGGCACCAGGCGCCGCCGTGGCACTCGACGAGAGCCGGGAACGGCCCCTGCCCGCGCGGCTTGAACACCCGCGCCAACAGCGGCTTGTCGCCGTGGCGGAGATATTCGATGTCGTCGACGTCGTAAGCGGCGGTTTTGGCTTCGAGGACGGCGGTGTTGCTCATGGTGAGGTTTCCTTCCTTGCGGTTGCGCGCATAGTCGCGCACGGCGGCGGCGGCGGCAAGCATGGCCGTAGGGGTGCTATGCGCCTACATAGCGTCCATGCCGTCCGCGCGCTGAACACCGTGCGGGCGCGCGGTCTCAAGGTGACACCGCGCTGCGACTTCGTGCGCGCCTATGTCGGCAAGCACCCGGAAGTGCACGACCTGCTGGCTTAAACCCGCGCGCTCAGTTCTTGGCCGGCGGCGCTGCGGTGGGCCCCATGGTTCCCATGGCACCGGGGCGGCCGCGCGGATCGTTGCGGTTGGCCATGCAGTCCTTGATGAATTTCGTGCGCCTCGCGCCCTGAAGCTTCTGGTCGTCGGCGCCGAACTTGCAGGTCGCCATCTTGTCCTTGGCGGTGACGGCGAAGCATGGAACGCTCGGCAGCATCACGGCGAGCAAGCCGGCAGCGACAGCGTAGCGAATCATGGCGGTGTTCCCTAGCTTAAGATTTTGAGCTTAGCATTGATCGCAGCATCAGTGAAAAGTTATGACAGCAGCTCCGAACGAAGCGAGCACCACCATGTCCAGCCCCGTCCGCGTCTCAAGCGTGCTGGCCCGCGTCACGCCCGGCCTCACCGGCACGCACGATATCGTGGTCGGGCCGGAACACACCGCGCCGTTCGTCGGCTCGGGCCGCATCGCGGTGCTGGCGACGCCGGTGATGATCAATGTCATCGAGGCGGCTGCGCTGGCGGCGGTCGAGCACCTCTTGCCCGCCGGCCACCAGAGCCTCGGCATCAAGCTCGATGTCAGCCATGTGGCGGCGACCCCGGTCGGGCTCTGGGTTACGGCCACCGCGGAGGTTTTGCGCGTCGAAGGCCGCACCATCACGTTCCGCGTCGAAGCCCGCGACGATTTCGAAACCATCGGCAGCGGCACACACGAGCGCGTCGTGGTCAGCGTCGCGCGCTTCGACGAACGCGTGCAGCGCAAAGTGCGGGGCGAGACGTAACGGCGGTCAGCGCCGGCCGATGATCCAGCCGGCGACCAACAGCACGACGGCCGCAACACCGGCGGCAATGGCATGCGTTATGTGAATATGCGTCGAGCCGGCAAGATAACCCGGCATGAAGGTCGGCAGCGATCCGGCCGGCATGGTGTAATACATCACGGCGGCAATCACGCAAACGATGGCGAGCAGATAGGCGAGCATTTTCATTGGCGATGTCCTTGGTCAATAAAGCCGGCGCAGCCGAGCCGGCGCTTGGTTAGCACAGGAGCTTGCGCCTTGGCGAGACGTGCCCGCCGCCACTCGCTTTTTTCCGCGGCCAGCGGCGTGCGGTAGGCCGCGTCAATACGGCCGTACGTTGCCTTCGACCGTGGTGCGGAACATCAGGCGTCGCTCGGTCGAGGGAAAATCGGTGCGCGCGTGCGACGAGCAGCGATTGTCCCACAGCAGCAAGTCGCCGACGCGCCAGACGTGCTCATAGACGAATTCGCGTTTTTCGGCGTGATCATACACCGCGCTAAGCAGCCGCTCGCTCTCGTCGTCCGGCAGGTCGAGCACCTTCACCGTCATCAGCCGGTTGACATAAACCGCCTTGCGGCCGGTATCCTCATGGGTGCGAAACACCGGATGCGCCTGCTCGGCGAACGCTTCGGTGCCGCGGCTGTCGCCACGGATCGTCGAGCCGTAATTGTAGTGGTGCAGCGCCTTTTTGCCTTCGAGCGCATTGCGGATCGCCGGATCGAGCGTGTCATAGGCGGCGTAGCCGCTGGCGAACAACGTATTGCCGCCGGCCGATGGAATCTCCACCGAATACAGCAGCGTCGCCTTGCTCGGCACTTCGGCATGGATCATGTCGTGATGGAACATCATCTCGCCGTCGGGCAGCGCGCCGATCGGCTCGCCGTTCTCGCGGATGTTCGAGATCATCATGATGCCGGGAAGCAGTTTTGAATAGCCCTTCGGAAAGTATTTCGGCGGCCGCGACAGCGCGCCGATCTGGCCAAAGAATCCGGTGGCCCGGATCAGGTCTGCCTGCTCGAGTTTTTGCTCCGGAAAGATCAGCACCAGATGATCGAGCCAGGCCTTGTAGATCGCCCGCACCGTCTTATCGTCGGGCTTTTCACGCAGATCGAGGCCGCGGATTTCCGCGCCGATATGTTTGGTGAGCGGAACGACTTCGAACGGCGCGTTGCTGGCCGATTGCGTGCGGCTCGATACGGCATCGTGCGTTGAAAGCGACATCGGCAACCTCCAAAATTTTCTATTTCATTCCGCCGCGACGGACATTGCCGGCGCCGGCACCGCGTGGGCGATCTCGCCGCTCGCCAGCGCGGCAAGGATTCGATCGACCAGCGCGCGCGCTGAATCGGCGCTGAGCTCGACCGCGACGCGGTCGCGGCCGCCCTCGCCTTCATTGGTGAAGTCGATGGCGAGCACGTGGTCGAGGGTGGAGTGGTACGGATGGTCGAAATAGACGTTGGCGGTGTCAATCTTCATCCAGCCCTTGCGGCCCTTGGCGCTGCCGACGAGGGCGGCTTTTTCGACGATGTAGGAGCACATGGTTCTCTCCTCTATTCCGCGGCGATGCTGCTGGCGGACGCCGCCAGATGGCAATTGAAGAAGGCGAACACCTTGCGCCAGCCGTCGATCGCCTGCTCGGGCCGATAGGCGTCGCGCAGCGTGTTGAAGAAGGCGTGGCCGGCGCCGTCGTAGCGGTGGAACTCGTAGTTCTTGCCGAGTTTCTTGAGCACCGCCTCGGTGCGGTTGACCTGGTCCGCGGTCGGGTTGGCGTCGTCGTTGCCGAAAATGCCGAGCAGCGCGCAAGTTATCTTCTCGGTCAGATCGATCGGCGCCACCGGCCGCTTGGCGTTCAAGTTCTTTGGATCGTCGACGATGACATTGCCGCCCCAGCAATCGACCGCAGCGTCGATGTCCGACAGCGTGCAGGCGGCAAGATAGGTTTGGCGGCCGCCCGAGCAGAACCCGATGACGCCGATCTTGCCGGTGGCATTCGGCTGCGCGCGCAAATAAGCCATCGCGCCCGCCACGTCGCCCATGATTTGCGCGTCCGCAACGCCGCCGGCCGCGCGGATGCGCGCGCCGAGATCGTCGGGCGCCTCGCCCGGCGAGCCTTCACGGAAATACAGATGCGGGGAAATCGCTGCATAGCCATGATGCGCCAGCTTGCGCACGACTTCGGTGGTCCACTCGCACCATCCCGGGATGTGATGGATGACGACGACGCCGGGGAACTTTCCCGGCCGCGATGGCCGCGCGTAATAAGCCTCGCCCTGGTCGCCATTGTAGCCGCGGAACGGCACGACGTCCGCCTGCAGACCTTGGTAGTAACTCATAATGCTCTCCCCGTACTCAGGCGTTTGACCGACTTGCCATAGTCATAGCATGGCGCGCCGGTCCTGACAGCCGCGCTCCGACGCGCCGTTCAGTTCGGGCAGCGATGCAGCACCGCCTTGTAGTTGCCGTCGCGATCGACGAAATCAATCGTCTTATCGGGCCGCGGCGTGAAGCTGATGTTCCCCATGAGCGGGCCGGCGGCAAACTTGCACTCGACATGGGCGGTAAAAGTGTCGCCGTCGCGCTTGAGGTCCAGGATCGTGCAAACGCCGAGGTTCGACACGATCTCCTGGGGCGAGATCTTGACCCGGACGGCAACCGGATCAGTGCCATCGCCCTTGCACGGTACGTTTTGGGTGTAGCTGCCGCTGAGCGGAAAATCATCTCCGGCGAAAGCGTCGCCTGCGCCGGCAGCGGCAGCCAGCACTACGAGAACGATCGCAAAGCTATGGGAGACAATCCTGAGCACGACGGCACACGAGGGCAATAGAGGCTTTAGCCAAACGGCCGATCTCCCGACGCGACGCCCCCGGCGCGCGGTCAGCGCGCGGACTGTAGCGAATGTCGCGCATCCGGCCAATCGGTATGTAATGAAAAAGCGGCGCCCAAAAGGGCGCCGCTTTCGAAGGTCATAAATGCCGTTCAGTGCGCGGTAAGACCCGAGGAATCCTCCTCGACTGCTTGGTCTGGGACATCGACGGGCTTCGCAGCCGTCTCCTCCCACACGATCGGGTCCGGCATGCGCACCAGAGCGCGCGCCAGCGCCTCGTCCATGCGCGAGACCGGAATGATGTCGAGCCCGCTCTTGATGCTGTCGTTGATCTCGACAAGATCCTTGGCGTTCTCTTCCGGAATGAGCACGGTCTTGATGCCGCCGCGGTGCGCCGCAAGCAGCTTCTCCTTCAGCCCGCCGATCGGCAGCACGCGGCCGCGCAGCGTGATCTCGCCGGTCATGGCGACGTCGCGGTGCACCGGAATGCCGGTCATCACCGAAACGATCGCGGTGACCATGGCGACGCCCGCGGACGGTCCATCCTTCGGCGTCGCGCCTTCCGGCACGTGCACGTGGATGTCGCGCTTGTCGAACGCCGGCGGCTCGATGCCAAAGGCGACCGCGCGCATGCGGACGTAGGACGCCGCAGCCGAAATCGACTCCTTCATCACATCGCGCAAGTTGCCGGTGACGGTCATCTTGCCTTTGCCGGGCATCATGGCCGCCTCGATGGTGAGTAGCTCGCCGCCAACGTCGGTCCAAGCAAGACCGGTGACCACACCGACCTGGTCCTCGTCCTCAACCTCGCCGTAACGGAACTTTGGCACGCCGAGGTAATCGGGGAGGATCTTGTCGGTAACCTGCACCGACAGCGTCTTCTTGATCGTGATCTCCTTCACCGCCTTGCGGATCAGCGTCGAGAGTTCGCGCTCGAGATTGCGCACGCCCGCTTCGCGCGTGTAGCGGCGAATCATCGTCAGCAGTGCATCGTCGTCGATCGACCACTCCTTGGGATCGAGACCGTGCTTGACGATCGCGTGCGGGATCAAATGCTTGCGCGCGATCTCAACCTTCTCGTCCTCGGTGTAGCCGGCGATGCGGATGATCTCCATGCGGTCCATCAGCGGCGGCGGGATGTTGAGCGTGTTCGCCGTGGTGATGAACATCACGTGGGAGAGATCGTAATCGACTTCCAGATAGTGGTCGTTGAACGTGTGGTTCTGCTCGGGGTCGAGCACCTCCAGCAGCGCCGACGACGGATCGCCGCGGAAGTCGGCGCCCATCTTGTCGACTTCGTCGAGCAGGAACAGCGGATTCGAGGTCTTCGCCTTGCGCATCGACTGGATGACCTTGCCCGGCATCGAGCCGATATAGGTCCGCCGATGGCCGCGGATCTCAGCCTCGTCGCGCACGCCGCCGAGCGAGACGCGCACGAATTCGCGTCCCGTCGCCTTCGCGATCGACTTGCCGAGCGAGGTTTTGCCCACGCCGGGAGGACCGACCAGGCACAGGATCGGCCCGGTCAGCTTATTGGCGCGCTGTTGCACCGCAAGGTACTCGACGATGCGCTCCTTGACCTTCTCGAGACCGAAATGGTCGTTGTCGAGAATCTGCTCGGCCAGCGTCAGGTCCTTCTTGATCTTGGACTTCTTGTTCCACGGGATCGACAGCAGCCAGTCGAGATAGTTGCGCACGACGGTAGCTTCCGCCGACATCGGCGACATCTGCCGCAGCTTCTTGATCTCGTGCTGCGCCTTCTCGCGCGCTTCCTTGGAGAGCTTGGTGCGCTTGATCTTCTCTTCGAGCTCGGCGAGTTCGTCCTTGCCGTCCTCGTCGCCGAGTTCCTTCTGGATCGCCTTCATCTGCTCGTTGAGGTAGTACTCGCGCTGGGTCTTCTCCATCTGGCGCTTGACGCGGGTGCGGATGCGCTTCTCGACTTGCAGCACCGAGATTTCGCTCTCCATCAGGCCGAGCACCTTCTCCAGCCGCTCGGTGACGACGGGCGTCTCCAGGATCACCTGCTTGTCGGGAATCTTAACCGCAAGGTGCGAAGCCACGGTGTCGGCGAGCTTGGCGTAGTCCTCGATCTGCTGGACCACGCCGATCACTTCGGGCGAAACTTTCTTGTTGAGCTTCACATAGCCTTCGAACTCGTTGATGACCGAGCGCGACAGCGCTTCGGCCTCGACCTGATCGCCAGGCGAATCCGCGAGCACGACCGCCTCGGCCTCGTAGTAGTCCTCGCGATCGGTGTATTTGTTCACGCGCGCACGCGCGGCGCCCTCGACCAGCACCTTCACGGTGCCGTCGGGCAGCTTGAGAAGCTGCAGCACGCTCGCCAGCGTGCCGACGGTGTAGATAGAGTCCGTCGCCGGATCGTCATCCGAGGCGTTTTTCTGCGTCGCCAGCATGATGAACGTGTCCGAGCGCATCACCTCTTCGAGCGCCTTGATCGACTTCTCGCGACCGACGAACAGCGGCACGATCATATGCGGGAAGACAACGATGTCCCGCAGCGGCAACACCGGGTAGGCCCGGGTTTCGCCGGCCGTCAGGAGCGGCTTTGGCTTGGCGGCACTTGTCATGGCCCCATTTCCTTTTTTGTGCACCTCCGACACGACCCGCAGGATGCGCTGTCACGACGGACTGCCGATGAGCCGGCAGGGCATCACGGACGATGACGAAACCCTGCCCGGAGTAGTCCACACGATCTTTCGTACGCTCTTTTCGTCCGCTCACTATAGGTGGCGTCGCGACACAAGCGTGTCAAGAAAGCCCGGTTTTCCAAGCAATACGCTACATTGCGAAGACGCTGCGGCGCCAGCCCTGCGGCGAATCGGCGGTGCCGGGCGAGCCCGCTACCACTCAGGCGCTCGCCCCGCCGGCCTCGCCGGCGGCGCGATCCGAGCGGTCGGCGTAAATGTAGAGCGGCCGGGCGCTGCCCTCGACCACCTCGCGCGAGATCACGACTTCCTCGACGCCTTCGAGGCTGGGCAGGTCGAACATGGTGTCGAGCAGGATGTTCTCCATGATCGAGCGCAGGCCGCGCGCGCCGGTCTTGCGGTCAATGGCCTTGCGGGCGATCGCGGCGAGCGCCTCTTCGGCAAAGGTCAAATCCACCGTCTCCATCTCGAACATGCGCTGGTACTGCTTGACCAGCGCATTCTTCGGCTCGGTGAGGATGCGCTTGAGCGAGGCTTCGTCGAGGTCTTCGAGCGTCGCCACGACGGGAAGGCGGCCGACGAATTCTGGAATGAGGCCGTACTTCAGAAGATCCTCCGGTTCGACCTCGCGGAAGATTTCGCCCTGCTTGCGGTCCTCCGGCGCCAACACCTTTGCGGCAAAGCCGATAGAAGTTGAGCGGCCGCGGGCGGAGATAATCTTTTCGAGACCGGAGAAGGCGCCGCCGCAGACGAATAGGATGTTCGTGGTGTCGACCTGGAGAAATTCCTGCTGCGGATGCTTGCGGCCGCCTTGCGGCGGCACGCTCGCGATCGTGCCTTCCATGATCTTGAGCAGCGCCTGCTGCACGCCCTCGCCCGATACGTCGCGGGTAATCGAGGGATTGTCGGATTTGCGCGATATCTTGTCGATTTCGTCGATATAGACGATGCCGCGCTGCGCCCGCTCGACGTTGTAGTCGGCGGATTGCAGCAGCTTCAGGATGATGTTCTCGACGTCCTCGCCGACGTAGCCGGCTTCGGTTAGCGTCGTCGCATCGGCCATCGTGAACGGCACGTCAAGGATGCGCGCCAGCGTTTGCGCCAACAGCGTCTTGCCCGAGCCGGTCGGCCCGATCAGCAGAATGTTCGACTTCGCCAGCTCGACGTCGCTGTGCTTGCTCTGGTGATTGAGCCGCTTGTAGTGATTGTGGACCGCGACCGAGAGCACCTTCTTGGCGTGATCCTGGCCGATCACGTAATCGTCGAGAACTTTGCGGATTTCGCGCGGTGTCGGAATGCCGTCGCGCGACTTCACCAGCGAGGATTTGTTCTCCTCGCGGATGATGTCCATGCACAGTTCGACGCACTCGTCGCAAATGAAAACGGTCGGCCCGGCGATGAGCTTGCGCACCTCGTGCTGGCTCTTACCGCAGAACGAGCAGTAGAGCGTATTCTTGGAATCGCCGCCGCCAACCTTGCTCATTCCAGTCTCCGTATTCCCTGCGAGGGCAGCACTTCACCGTACAGCCCGCTGCGCTAACATTCCGTAGCGGTGACCGTCTGATCTGCCTGGATAGGACGCCACAAAGACATCACCGGCAAATCAGCATAAGCCGCCATGCTAACGGCGTGCCAGCCAAGAATCCATTAACGATAACGCGAGTTTGGGCCAGTGTGTTTTCCGGATCACACCGCGAAGAAAGCGCTTGACCCCGCGGCGGAACTCCTTTGGGCCTCCCGAATCAGCCCATTTGATGGCGCCAGGGCACCCCTGCCTAGCTCACGCTCTTTATGGCGGGTTCCGACTTAAGTGACGGCTCCTCCGGCCGCTTCTCGATCACCTTGTCGATCAGGCCGAAATCCTTGGCCATTTCCGCCGTCAGGAACATATCGCGTTCCAGCGCGTCCTCGATCCTCTTCAGCGGCTGGCCGGTATGCTTGACATAAATCTCATTGAGCCGCCGCTTCAGATTCAGGATCTCCTGGGCGTGCAGCATGATGTCGGTCGCCTGGCCTTGGAACCCGCCGGACGGCTGGTGAACCATGATACGGGCGTTCGGCAAGGCGAAGCGCAGATCCTTGGCGCCGGCGGCGAGCAGCAGCGAGCCCATGGAGGCCGCCTGCCCAATACATAGCGTCGAGACCGCCGGGCGAATGAATTGCATGGTGTCGTAGATCGCGAGCCCTGAGGTCACGATCCCGCCCGGCGAATTGATGTACATCGAGACTTCTTTTTTCGGATTGTCCGCCTCGAGGAACAGGAGCTGCGCCACGATGAGCGAGGCTACGCCGTCGTCGATTGGGCCGGTGATGAAGATGATCCGCTCTTTGAGCAGCCGCGAGTAGATGTCGTAGGCCCGTTCCCCGCGGTTGGTCTGCTCGACCACCATGGGGACGAGATGCTGCATGTAAGTGTCCTTCGGATCGCGCATGGGTCACCTGGTCGCTGGGCTTAACGTGCTCGCTCAGTGTGGCTGAGTCGGGCTAGGCTTGTCGAAGCCGGAGTACTTTTCAAAGTTACATTGCCGGTCAGGTACAGCTACGCATCCGGCGGCGCCGTAATCGCAAATATGTGCGGAATTCTGCGCGGCAAGACGTGAGCGCCCTCACTCCTCGTCCTCTTTGAACAATTCCTCCCGCGGCACCGGCTTGTCGGTGATTTCGGCAAGCTCGATCAGGAAGTCGACGACCTTCTCCTCAAAGAGCGGCGCCCGCAGCGAGGCAAGCGCGCCGGGGTTGTTGCGGTAATACTCCCAGACCTGCTGCTCCTGCCCGGGCAGCTGCCGCGCCCGTTCCACCACGGCTGCAGTGAGTTGCTCGTCGGTCACCTTGATATTGTTCTTCTCGCCGATCTCCGCAATGACGAGCCCGAGCCGCACCCGCCGCTCCGCGATGCCGCGGTACTCGTCGCGCGCTTTTTCCTCGGTCGTGCCTTCGTCGGCAAACGTGCGGCCCTGCGCCTTCAGATCGCCCTCGATCGAGCTCCAGACGCTGCTGAACTCCTGCTCGACCAGACTGGGCGGCGGCTCGAATTTATGGCGCTCGTCGAGCTGATCGAGCAACGCGCGCTTGAGCTTCTGCCGCGACGCCGCGGCGTGCTCGCGCTGTAGCCGCTCCTTGATGCCCTCGCGCAGCTTGGCGAGCGATTCCAGCCCGAGCGTCTTGGCGAAGTCGTCATCGAGCGTGACCGCACCGGGCGCTTCGACCGTGCTCGCCGTCACCGCGAAAGTCGCGTCCTTGCCGGCAAGCGCCGGCGCCGCATAGGCTTCCGGAAACTTGATGTCGAAGGTTCGGTTCTCGCCCGCCTTGATGCCGATCAGGTTGTCCTCAAAGCCCGGGATGAACTGGCCCGACCCGAGCAGGATCGGCACGCCCTCGGCGGAGCCACCCTCGAACGGCTTACCGTCCTGCGTGCCCTGAAACGATACCGTGACCCGGTCGCCCTTCTCTGCCGCCTCGGCCTTGGCGATAAACGGCCGGTTCTGCTCGCCGATTTTTTGCAGCGCTTCGTCGACTTCGGCGTCGGTCACTTCGGCGGTGAGCCGTTGCAGCTTGATGGTCTTGAAATCGGCAAGCTCGATCGGCGGAACGATCTCGATCTCGACCTTGTAGGCGAGGTCCGCTTTGCCTTCGATGACGCCCTCGACGCCCTCGTCGGGCACCACCTTGGGCTCGGTGGCGAGCTTATAGCCGTTGTCGGAGACGATCTTGCTGTTGGCCTCGCGGACCGCTGCTTCGATGACTTCGGCCATCGCGGCCTTGCCGTAGATGCGCTTGAGGTGCGCGACCGGCACCTTGCCCGGGCGGAAGCCGCGAAGCTGCACGCGGCCTTTGAGATCGTCGAGTTTCTCGTTCACTTTCGCCGCGAGATCGCTTGCCGGAACGACGACGCGATATTCGCGCTTGAGACCGGCGGCAGCAGTTTCAGTCACCTGCATTGGCACTACTCTTCGCGGCCCAAGATGTTCATGGCCCAAGAAAACGGCCCGGCTTCGAGCGTGATCCCGGCCAAGATGGGGGGAAATCCGCCCGCCTGGTGCGGGCGGAGGGGCTCGAACCCCCACGACTTTCGTCACGGGAACCTAAATCCCGCGCGTCTACCAATTCCGCCACGCCCGCGACACGCAGGGCGGCCCGGTGGCGCGGCTTATATCACGCGGTGCGCACCGGGCACTAACAAAATAGCCCCCGGTAAAGCCGGGGCAACTGCTCCGGCAAGTCCTCGGCGATGAGGCCGGGGCCGAACATTGAGGCCGCCTCGCCATGCAGCCAAACCGCGGCTGCCGCGGCCTCCAAGGCTGGCATGCCCTGCGCCAACAGCCCCGTAGCCATTCCGGTCAGCACGTCGCCCGCGCCCGCGGTCGCGAGGTAGGGCGGGGCATTGGCAGTGATGGCGGCTCTGCCATCTGGCGCCGCGACCACCGTATCGGCGCCTTTAAGCACGACGATCGAACCTGTGAGCCGCGCGCCAAGCAGCGCCCGCTCCAGTTTCGATCCTACTTTAGTTTGTCCATCCAAAGCACAGAAGTAACGTGAGAATTCACCCTCATGGGGGGTAAGGATCGTGCCTTGCTCCACTCGCACCCGTAATGCCTTGGCCAGGCGCTGCGGATCCGCGGCGAAACTCGTCATGGCGTCGGCATCAAGCACCACCGCGCGCTCGCCGGACAGCGCCGCGAGGACAAGCTGACAGGTGGCTTCGCCTACACCCACGCCAGGACCGATCGCCAGGGCGTTGAGCCGCTTGTCGGCGAGCAACGCGGCTAGCTCGGCGGCGCCGTCGACCGGCCGGACCATGACCGCGAGACTGGCCGTGGCATTGACGAGGATCGCTTCACGCGGACTGGCAATGGTCACGAGGCCGGCGCCGGCGCGCAGCGCGCCGCGGGCGGCGAGCCTTGCCGCACCCGTCGACCACGACGGGCCCGACACCACCACGGCATGACCGCGATCGTATTTGTGACCTTCGTATTTCGGCACCGGAAAATGCGCGCGCCAAAGCGCGGGCGTGTTCTCGAATGTCTTGGCGGCGATGCTCGCCAAAACGGAGGCGGGAATGCCGATATCGGCGACGAAAATCGCGCCGCAATGCAGCCGGCCCGGCAGCAAAAGATGACCGGGCTTTTTGCGAAAGAACGTGACGGTCTGCGCCGCATTCACGGCGACGCCCATCACCGCACCCGACGTGCCGTTGACGCCGCTCGGCAGATCGACGGCGACGATCGGCGCCGATTGCGCGTTCATGCGCTCGATCATAGCGCGCGCCGCGCCGTCGACCGGCCGGTCGATGCCCGCTCCGAACAGCGCGTCGATCACAATGTCGGCGCTGTCGAGAGCGTCCAGATTCGCGGTGACGGTGCCATTCCACTTTTTCGCCGCGAACGCCGCATCGCCCTTGAGCCGGCCGGGCTCGCCGAGCAGCAGGACCTTCACGGCATAGCCGCGCTCGGCGAGGAGCCGCGCCGCGACAAATCCGTCGCCGCCGTTATTGCCCGGTCCGGCAACCACTACGACGCGTTTGCCCGGGAGTTGATGCGTGGCCACCGCTTCGGCCACTGCTCGACCGGCCTGTTCCATGAGGTCCATGCCGGCAACGCCGCCGGCAATCGCCAGCCGGTCGGCTTCGGCCATTTCCAAGGTCGTCAGAAGCTCAATCATGCCGCTTGAGGATAATCAAAGCGGCACATCGCGAATACGGCGCGCCGTTGGCCACAGTCTCGCCCTGCACACCCTTGACGACATAATAGGCAATCTGCTCACTTTATCAGCGAAGGTGGTTCCGACGCCTTCACAGCCCAACCCCGATCGTGCCGCAGCTCCCTGATCTGATTGCATTTTTCGGGTCCGTAAGACCTTGGCACGGGACCTGCTAACCAAGGTATCGGTTCCAACGGTGATTCCGCATGCCTTGGAGCCGGGAGACGAAACGCGATGAAAAAAATCGAGGCGATCATCAAGCCGTTCAAACTTGATGAGGTGAAGGAGGCGCTGCAGGAAGTAGGACTGCAAGGGATAACTGTCACCGAAGCCAAAGGCTTCGGTCGTCAAAAGGGACACACGGAACTTTATCGCGGCGCCGAGTATGTCGTTGATTTTCTCCCCAAGGTGAAGATCGAGATCGTGCTCGGCGACGACATGGTCGAAAAGGCGATCGAGGCGATTCGTCGCGCCGCCCAGACCGGGCGCATCGGCGACGGAAAAATCTTCGTCTCGACCATCGAAGAAGCCATCCGGATCAGGACGGGGGAATCCGGCGTAGACGCCATCTGAATTGCTGGCCCGACGGCTTTCGGCCGAGCGCCGACGGCAGAGTTCGGCCAGCGTGACGGGCCATTCACTAGCACCACGAAAGGGTACGCATTCCATGACGACGCCAAAGAATGTCATGAAAATGATCAAGGACAGCGACGTTAAATACGCCGACTTCCGATTCACCGATCCGCGCGGCAAATGGCAGCATGTCACCTTCGATATCAGCCAGATCGAGGAAGACACGTTCGCCGAAGGCATGATGTTCGACGGCTCGTCGATCGCCGGTTGGAAGGCGATCAATGAATCCGACATGTGCCTGATGCCGGATCCCAGCTCGGCCTGCATCGATCCGTTCTTCGCCGAGACGACATTGGTGCTGGTGTGCGACGTGCTCGAGCCGACCACGGGAGAGCCGTACAATCGCGACCCGCGCGGCATCGCCAAGCGCGCCGAGGGCATGGTCAAGTCCATGGGCGTCGGCGACACGATCTATTTCGGCCCCGAAGCCGAGTTCTTCGTGTTCGACGACGTGCGATACAGCGCGACGCCCTACAATACCGGCTTCAAGCTCGACTCCGTGGAATTCCCGACCAACGCCGACACCAAGTACGAGGGCGGCAATCTCGGCCACCGCATCTGGACGAAAAAGGGCTACTTTCCGGTGCCGCCGCAGGATTCGGTGCAGGACATGCGCTCGGAAATGCTCGCCGCCATGGCGCGCATGGGTTGCGTGGTCGAAAAGCATCACCACGAGGTGGCCTCTGCGCAGCACGAACTCGGCCTGAAATTCTCGCCGCTGACGGTGATGGCCGATCGGCTGCAGATCTACAAATACTGCATCACGCAGGTCGCGCAGGTCTACGGCAAGAGCGCATGCTTCATGCCGAAGCCGGTCTACGGCGACAACGGTTCCGGCATGCACTGCCACCAGTCGATCTGGAAAGGCGGCAAGCCGGTCTTCGCCGGCAACAAATATTCCGACCTGTCGGACACCTGCCTGTCCTACATCGCCGGCATCATCAAGCACGCCAAGGCGATCAACGCCTTCACCAACCCGACGACGAACTCGTACAAGCGGCTGGTGCCGGGCTTTGAGGCGCCGGTGCTGCTCGCCTATTCGGCGCGCAACCGCTCGGCGTCATGCCGCATTCCATACACCACCAACCCGAAGGCCAAGCGCGTCGAGGTGCGGTTCCCCGATCCGCTCGCCAATCCGTATCTGGCCTTTGCGGCGATGCTGATGGCCGGCCTCGACGGCATCAAGAACAAGCTCAATCCGGGCGAAGCGGTCGACAAGGATCTGTACGATCTGCCGCCGAAGGAACTGAAAAAGATCCCGACGGTGTGCGGCTCGCTGCGGCAAGCCTTGGAAGAGCTCAACAAGGATCGCGGCTTCCTCAAGGTCGGCGGCGTGTTCGATGACGACTTCATCGACAGCTACGTCGACCTGAAGATGAGCGAGATCATCCGTTTCGAGCACACGCCGCATCCGGTCGAGTTCGAGATGTACTATTCGTCGTAAGCATCCTCCCTGCCTTGCTCGCGCAATGCGAACTCAAGGGCGCCGTAATGCGGCGCCCTCTTTCTTTTTCACAGGGCGACGAGCGGATTTTACGAACTGCACAGGGCGTTTTGACGCTCGCCCCGCAACGGTCCAACCAGCGGCACCGCGAGGTTCGGGATCGGCGCCGGCATCTGCTGTTTGGGCGCTCCCGCGACCGCCTCTTCGGCGGCCTCGACGCGGTTGCGTCCGCCGCTCTTGGCGCGATAGAGCGCGGCGTCGGCACGCGCGATCAGCGTATCGATCTCGGCTGAAGGCGAACCGCAGGCTATGCCGATGCTCACCGTCGCCCTGGCGTGGTCACCGGGCGCTATACTTGCCACCTCGAATGCCTTGCGCACACGCTCGGCGGCGATCGAGGCTTCGGCGAGCGTATTCGGCAATAGCGCGACGAATTCCTCGCCGCCCAATCGGCCGATGGCGTCGCCGGCGCGCAGGGTCTTTCTCACAACCACGGAAAACAGGTGCAGCGTGGCGTCGCCGGTATTGTGTCCGAAGGTGTCGTTGATCTTCTTGAAATGATCGAGATCGAAGGCCAGCACGCTGACCGGTTCCTTGGTCAGCCTGCGGTTGCCCATCATCTCGGCGGCGGCTTCGAAGAAACCGCGGCGGTTGAGCAATTCGGTCAGCGGATCGGTCGCGGCCGCCAATTTGTAGTGACGCACGGTGCGATCCTTCGCCAGCACCAGCACGACGAAGGCCGCGCCGACGACATAGAGCACGACCTCGATCGCATAGACCGCGACCCAGCCGGTACCGAGACTTTGCGTGCCGCCGCCGTTCTGCGACAGGCCCGCCAACGCCACCGGAAACAGGAAGATCACGCCGTGCAGCATCGGCACGAAAACCGCCGGCCATTGCCGGATCACCGCTTTGCGCCGCTCACGCCACAGCTCGGCTGCGGTCAAAAAAGTGTAGGTCGCGACGATCAGCGAACTCAGCACCAGCCGTGACGCGGCCGACTCGACGAAGGCCGGCGAGGCGCACGAGGCAAGCCAGATAACCGCGCCAAGGCACATCGAGCCCCACAGCACCGGCCGGCCGTGGAACAGCCGCGCGGCGCTCCAGATCATGCCGACCGCAATGAACAGCAGGATGTCGGGAATGCTCGACGGCAGCGGCGGCGAGATGGCGTCGCCGAGGCGCCAGATGACGCCCGATATGCCGCCGATCAGATACGCCATGCCCCACCACGCCAGCGCCTCGATGCGGTCCTGCATCCAGGCGAACAGCAGGAAAAATCCAAGCAGAGACGTTACGCAGATGGCGATGACGAACAGAGTCCCGATGTCGAGCGACATCGACGCTTCGGCCAGACGCGTGAACATGTGCGGATGCCTCCTACCCTCAATTGGGGAAAGCACGTAGCAGGTTTTACGGATGCGCGCGCAACGTTTGCGATTCAGCCTTTGCCGAGTGTGTGGCACATGCGGAAGGTTTACCCGAATTAATCTGCGAAAATTGCATCGGTATAATTTATAAGAATGAAAATCGCTAAAGGAAGAGATCTGGCATTAGCATTCTTGTCGGCCGGCAAGCGCTAAAGCCGAAGATTGCCGCCGGAAGATTAAAACCGCGCGTTCACGAAGCCGCGCGCCAGCGCCGAACGACGGATGCAGCCGCATTTGCGGGGCGGCTTTGTCCGATGATCGGCACGATCGACGGCGCAGCGGCGACCATGTTGCGATCGTCCGGCACTTCCGTCTCGACACGATTGCGGCCGAGCTCTTTGGCCCGGTACAGCGCGCGGTCGACGATCGAAAGCAGCGCAGTGACTTCGGCATGCGGATCGCAGCCGAGCGCGACGCCGACGCTCACGCTCGGCGTCAAGCCATCGCTGCCGAAGCGCCCCGCGGCGCTGGCGAAATTGCGCCGAACCCGGTCGGCGATGGCGTAAGCCTCGTCAAGGTCGCCGACCGGAATGCAGGAGGCGAACTCCTCGCCGCCGATGCGGGCGAACAGCACATCGCTGCCGAGCGTCGCGGTTGCGGTGCCGGCAAAAGCTTGCAGTACGGCATCGCCGACCGCGTGTCCGTAGCGATCGTTGATTTGCTTGAAATGATCGAGATCGAACAACAGCATGGCGAGCGGCTCGTGGTGGGCTTGCTGCCGCGCGAGCAGCCCCATGGCGCCGTCGAGGAACGCGCGGCGATTGGCGACGCCGCTTAGCGGATCGACCAGTGAATTGATCTTGTGCTTGAGCTCCATGCGCTCCTTGGTCATGTTGAGCTGGAGGAACGCCAGCACAACGGTGAACAACAGCGTGCCGAACGCCAGCAAGGCGAACGACAGGCCGTTTAAGATCGGATCGCCCTCAAAGCTCGAGCTCAAGAGCGTTGCCGGTATCCGCGCCAGCAACGCCGCGGCGTGAGCCAGCAGCACGATGACCGAAGGCCAACGCGACAGCAGCGGCTCGTCCCGCCCGCGCCAAAACTCTTCGGCCGTCAGCAGCGCCAACAGCGACAATGCCGTTGAAACAAGAATGATTCGTACCTCGATGTCGGCCGCAATCGCCGGCACCCGGGAAAGCAGCATCCAGATCGCCGGTGCAAGCAGCACGAAAAACGGGCGGATAGGCCGGCCGTCGAAAATGCGCGCGCCGCTCCAAGTCAGGCCGTAGCCCAGCAGCACGAGCGCATTGGCCATGTCGATCGAAACAAAGTCGGATAAGGTGCCGCGCGTGGTCAGGAGCGCAAACCCGCTGGCATTGACGATGTGCGCTGCGCCCCACCACATCGGCGCGCGGACGCTGCGGTTCTGCAACCCGGCGAACACCAGCAGCGCCCCAAGGAGCGCGGTGACGAAGACCGTCACGACTGAGAGAGTTTGCAGATCGAGATGCATGGCGCCCGTTGCCGCCGGCTGAGTGCGGCACACTAGGGTGCAGGCCTTCCATACGCGTTACCACACAACGCAAGCTCGCAAGACGCTTGCCGCGCGGTAAACGGCCGTGGTGCGATTTGAATGATCCGGAACCGGTTGTGGCCGATTTGCGGGCCAAAACCGGGGCTTCCCTGCCATCCCTTCACCTGACGCCGGTATGCGCTTAAATTCAAGGAAAGCTAAGGAGTGACCCATGCCCCAGACCGCCGAGCTCGACGTCGCGCCCGATACGATCCAAGCGACGCTCAACTACATCGTGGATGACGGCACCAAGGTCTTCACCATCGTCGGCAGTCCCGGGGGCCAGGACACGCGTTCCGGCGGCACACCCGACCCGCGCCGCGTGACGCTCCATAACGGGCGGCTGCACGCCAAGGATTTCGCGCTCGATCGCGCCGGCTTTCGCTTCGTGCGCCACGACACCAAGGTCGCGGACTTCTTCGACGAGGCCGAGATCAGGCGCGTCTATTATCCGGAGATGGAAGAGCTGATCAAAGCCGAGAGCGGCGCCAAGCGTGTCGTGGTGTTCGACCACACGCTGCGCACCGCCGACGACGAGTTGCGCGAGGCAAAAAAAATCCGCGAGGTCGTGCGCCGCGTGCACAACGACTACACCGAATGGTCGGCCCCCCAGCGCGTGCGCGATATCTTGCCAGACGAAGCGGAGGAGTTGTTGCAGCGCCGCTTCGCCATCATCCAGGTGTGGCGGCCGATCCGCCATCCAGTGGAGACCTATCCGCTGGCGATAGCGGACGCGCGAACGCTGTCGCCGAACGACATGATTGTCTCGGAGCGGCGCGCTCCTGGCCGCATCGGCCAGACCTACGCCATAAAGTACAATCCGGCGCACAAATGGTTCTGGTTCCCGCGCATGCGGCGCGAGGAAGCCTACGTTTTCAAAGTGTTCGATTCGATGAAAGACGGCCGCGCGCGCTGGACCGCGCACACCGCGTTCGAGGATCCGACCTCGCCGCCGCACGCGCGGCCGCGCGAGAGCATCGAAATCCGCACGCTGGCGTTTTTCTGACTGTCGTCATTCCGGGGCCGAGCGACCCCCCTACGCTCGCTCCGCGAACTTCGGCGGGTTTGAGTCCGCCGAAGCGCGGAGCGCGAAGGCGGAAGCGAGGAGCCCGGAATCCATAGCCACGACCGTGGCAGAAAAATGCTCTGCGCCGGTTCTGCGCGACCTGTGATTATGGATTCCGGGCCCGCGGGCTTCGCCCGCGTCCCAGAATGACGGGCCAATTACCGCTTCGAGAACTGGAAGCTGCGGCGGGCCTTGGCCTTGCCGTACTTCTTGCGCTCGACCACGCGCGGGTCGCGGGTGACGAAGCCGCCGCGCTTGAGCACGCTGCGCAGTTCGGGCTCATGCCTGATGAGCGCCTTGGACAGACCATGGCGCACCGCGCCGGCCTGGCCGGAAAGTCCGCCGCCCGACACCGTGCACACCACGTCGTATTGACCCTGGCGGTTCGAGGCCACGAGCGGCTGCTGGATCAACATGCGCAGCACCGGCCGGGCAAAATAGGTTTCCACTGACCGCGTGTTGACGACGATCTTGCCGCCGCCCAACTTGATCCAAACGCGTGCGACCGCGTTCTTGCGCTTGCCGGTGGCATAAGCGCGGCCCTGCTTGTCGAGCTTCTGCACATAGGTCGGAGTCTGCGGCGCCGGCGCCGGCTTGAGCGTCGACAATTCGTCGAGCGACTGCATCGTTTCGGCCATTACGCGCTCCTGGTGTTCTTGCGGTTCATGGCCGCAATGTCGAGCTTTTCCGGCTGCTGCGCTTCGTGCGGATGCTCGGCATGGGGATAGACCCGCAAATTGCCGAGCTGGATGCGCCCGAGCGGTCCGCGCGGCAACATGCGCTCTATTGCCTTCTCGACGATCCGCTCGGGAAAGCGGCCGGCGAGAATCGATTTAGCCGTGCGTTCCTTGATGCCGCCGATATAGCCGGTGTGCTTGTAATAGATCTTCTGCTCGACCTTGCGGCCGGTCAGCACCGCCTTGGCGGCATTGATGATGATGACGTTGTCGCCGCAGTCGACATGGGGCGTGAATGTCGGCTTGTGCTTGCCGCGCAGCCGCAGAGCGACGATCGAGGCGAGCCGGCCGACGACGAGGCCCTCGGCGTCGATCATCACCCACTTTTTCGCGACCTCGGCGGGCTTTGCCGAAAACGTTTTCATGTCCGCTTCCATCCGGGAGGGGCCGCCAACAGCGCGGCGCGTGCAGCTTCTAGCCGGATGCCAAGCGAACCGTCAATCCCCTCGCCTATTCCAAAGGTCTCTCAAGGGGTTGGACTAGAGGTAATTTATTACCACTATAGCGGCGGTATGGAATAGGTGGAAGTCACGTGCGCAACGAGATCGTCCTCGCCGTCCGAGCGGATGCCGATCTCGCCGACTGCAAGACGTTTGCCGAGCTTGATCAAGCGCGCCTCGGCGAGCAAATCCCGTTGCGCGGGCTTTTTCAGAAAGTTGATGGACAGATTGGTCGTTACGGCGAGCGGCGCCCAGCCGACCGAGGCAAGCACCGCGACGTACATGGCGAAATCGGCCAGCGCCATCATCGTCGCTCCCGACAAAGTGCCGCCGGGGCGAAGCGACCGCTCGCTATAAGGCTTGCGCAGCCGGCAACCGCCTTGCCAAACCGCTTCGATATCGTAGCCGGCCATGGCGTGGGACATTTCCGGGAATTCGGCGCGCAGCAGCTCGACAAGCTCCTTGCGCGCGAGCTTCGGCGCCGCCATTTCTGTCATGCCCCGCTCCCGTTTCACGATCCCTCGGCATCGCAGGTCGGTTACAATGGATGGATCGATCGCCCGGACCGCAAAAAGCGCTGGATAGAACCGATGAACACCCAAACCGCCACCGCAGCCGCCGCAGCCTCCTCATCTTCGCTGATCCTTCTACGCGAGGATATCGCCGGTGTCGCCATTCTCACGCTGAACCGGCCGCAGGCGCGCAACAGCCTGTCCGAGGCCCTGCTCGAGGCGCTCGGCGATGCGCTGACCGCGATCGCCCATGAGCGCGCTGTCCGCGCGGTCGTACTGACGGCGAACGGCCCGGCATTTTCCGCCGGCCACGATCTCAAAGAGCTCAATGCGCGCCGCTCCGACTCCGATCGCGGCCGCGCGTATTTCAAGCACATCATGGGACTGTGCAGCACCGTCATGCAGCAAATCGTCACGCTGCCGCAGCCGGTCATCGCCGCGGTGCAGGCAACCGCGACCGCGGCGGGCTGTCAATTGGTGGCGAGCTGCGACCTTGCGGTGGCTTCGCACGCCGCCAAATTCGCTACCCCCGGCGTCAATATCGGCTTGTTCTGTTCGACGCCCATGGTCGCGCTGTCGCGCAACGTCACGCGCAAGGCCGCCATGGAGATGCTGCTCACCGGCGACATGATCTCGGCGGAGGACGCAGCCCGCATCGGTCTCGTCAATCATGTGGTCGCGCCGGGCCACGAGCGCGACGAAGCGCTGAAGCTCGCAAACAAGATCACCGCCAAATCGCCGCTGACCATCAAGACCGGCAAGGAAGCATTTTATCGCCAACTCGAAATGTCGCTCGCCGATGCTTACACATACACATCCGAGGTGATGGTCGAGAACATGCTGGCCCGCGACGCCGAAGAAGGCATCTCGGCCTTCATCGAAAAACGCGATCCAAAATGGGAAGGCCGCTGAGCCCTCGCTAAGCCTGCAAGAGCGTTCTGAACCGCGAAGCTAAGTGAGATTGGACTGAGTCGGGCAAACGCCGGCGTACGCCGCCCTTTCGCTCAAGCGGCGGGGCGACTATGTTGTCGGCGCACGGCCACAGCGAATTGCGATGAATCACGACAGCTACGACGACAATTACATCCGCGGCATTCTCAACACCGTGAAGACGATTGCGATGGTCGGCGCCTCCGAGAAGGAGAACCGTCCGAGCTATTTTGCGTTCAAATACCTGCTCGAGCGCGGCTACAAGATGATCCCGGTCAATCCCGGCCACGCCGGGCAGGACATGCTGGGCCGGCGCATTTACGCGCGCCTCGCCGACATCCCTGATGCGGTGGATATGGTCGATATTTTCCGCGGTTCGCAATATGCATTCGGCATCGTGCAGGAAGCGCTGGCGCTCACGCCGCGGCCTTCAGTCATCTGGATGCAGCTTGGCGTGCGCAATGACGAGGCGGCGGCGCTCGCCGAAGCCAACGGGTTGAAAGTCGTGATGAACCGCTGCCCGAAGATCGAATATGGCCGGCTGTCGTCGGAGATCGCGTGGATGGGGGTCAATACGCGCACCATCTCGTCGCGGAAGGGCACCATCGGCGGCATCCAGCGCATGTCGCTTAATCGCACCAGCGCCCCGGGCGGCGCGACCACCGCCGCCGACCGCGCGCAGCGCGAAGAAAGCGGACACTGAGAACGGCTTCTACGGGCAATGTATCCCTGACCGCGAGCGTGTCGCGCACTGCCTGAAGGCCAACAGCCGCCGCATTTCGGACGCCTGCCGTGTCGCGTTGAGGCACTTCAAATAGCTTCGATGTCAACGGCCCTAGGCCGATCAAGAGAAAAAACTTCCGCCGCAGTCGCGTCCGACAGCGCGGCGGTTGTATTTCGACGCAACGGGTTTGCCGCGCCTTGACGGCTTCGGCCGGTCCTATAAACCGGAAGCCTCACTGCACCATTTTGAGGATCGGACGATGACCGAACGCATACCGGGTTTCGCCACGCTCGCCGTCCATGCCGGCGCGCAGCCCGATCCCACGACCGGCGCGCGCGCGACGCCGATCTATCAAACGACATCCTACGTCTTTGAAAGCGTCGATCACGCCGCCTCGCTGTTCGGCCTGCAAACCTTCGGCAATATCTATACGCGGATCGGCAATCCGACCAATGCGGTGCTCGAAGAGCGCGTCGCCGCGCTCGAAGGCGGCACGGCGGGACTGGCGGTGGCGTCCGGCCACGCGGCGCAGGTTCTGGTGTTCCATTGCCTGATGCAGCCGGGCGACGAATTCGTGGCGTCGAAGAAGCTCTACGGCGGCTCGATCAACCAATTCAATCACTCGTTTAAGAATTTCGGCTGGAACGTGGTCTGGGCGGATCCCGACGACATTTCTTCGTTCGAACGTGCCGTCAGCCCGAAGACCAAGGCGATCTTCACCGAGTCGATCGCCAATCCGGGCGGCGTCATCACCGACATGGCGGCGGTGGCGCAGATCGCTCGGCGTGCCGGCGTGCCCTACATTGTCGACAACACGCTTGCCACACCGTACCTGTGCAAGCCGTTCGAGCACGGCGCCGATATCGTCGTGCATTCGCTGACCAAATTCCTCGGCGGCCACGGCAATTCGATCGGCGGCATGATCGTCGACGGCGGCACCTTCAACTGGTCGCGCGAGCGGCGCTATCCGATGCTGTGCGAGCCGCGCCCCGAATATCACGGCATCGTGCTGCACGAGACGTTCGGCAACTTCGCGTTCGCCATCGCCTGCCGCGTGCTGGCGTTGCGCGACATCGGCCCGGCGCTGTCGCCGTTCAACGCGTTCCTGATCCTCACCGGCACCGAGACGCTTCCGCTGCGCATGCAGAAGCATTGCGACAACGCTCAGGCCGTCGCCACATGGGTCGCCGCGCATGCGAAAGTGGCGTGGGTGAGCTATCCGGGGCTGCCAGGCGACCGCTACCACAACCTCGCCAAGAAATATTGTCCGCTGGGCGCAGGCGCCGTATTCACGTTCGGGCTGAAGGGCGGCTATGACGCCGGCGTCAAGCTTGTCTCGAACGTAAAGCTGTTCTCGCACCTCGCCAATATCGGCGACACGCGCTCGCTGATCATCCACCCCGCCTCGACCACGCATCGCCAGCTCAGCGACGCCCAGAAAGTCCAGGCCGGCGCCGGACCCGACGTGGTGCGGCTCTCGATCGGCATCGAGGACAAGGAAGACATCATCGGCGATCTGGAACAGGCGCTCGCTGACTAGTATCTCGTCACAGAGGTTTTGACCGATTGATTTTCGGTCATTTTAGGATGGGCAAGCGTTCCGGGGCAACGAGCAGTTCGATGC
>Ga0102924_1000924_pt1 | contig 35129 bp, 35 predicted proteins | sample PaiPotPPM11metaG_FD_80116 | JGI IMG/M metagenome (GOLD analysis project Ga0102924, IMG submission 80116) | Iron sulfur acid spring bacterial and archeal communities from Banff, Canada, to study Microbial Dark Matter (Phase II) - Paint Pots PPM... ...
GCCATCCCGTTGCAGTTGCTTGGCATGTTCGTCGGATTGTTGCTTGCGCATCAAAGTTTCTCGACAGTTTCGATCCTCGGCATCGTCGTGGCCAATGGTATGGCGGTCAGCAATGCGATCCTGCTCTTGGATCTGATCATCCGAAAACGCAAGGAAGGGCTCTCGCGTCGCGATGCGATTCTCTACGCGGGCCCGGTGCGTTTACGTCCCATTCTCATGACGACGATCGTCTCAATCACGGTCCTCGCGCCGGTCGCATTTTTCCCGAAGACCGGTATCGATGCATACTCGCCCTTGGCCACCGTTATCATCGGCGGTTTCGGCCTCTCCACCGTGCTGACGCTATTCGTTGTACCGGTGCTGCATGACGTGCTGGACGATCTGCCGCATTGGTGGCGTACGACCGTATTGCGCCGGCCGCCGGCCGCGGTACCGCTGGAGGCAGCCGATGCATAAATGGGCGCTCGCAGCGGCGTCGCTTGCGGCTGCATTTACTACGGGATCCGTGTCGGCCCAGCCGTTGCTCTGGAACGGTACGTTGACACAGGTGCAGGTCATTGCGCGCGCGCAGCATGCATTTGACGCGCAGCTCGCGCAGCTGACAGCGCAGGGGGCCGCAGCGCAAGCACAATCCGTGCGAGCGCAAGCGCTGCCGCAGATTGGCGTCAGCGAAACGGCGATGAACTCGACGCTCGTGCAGCTGGGCATGCCCTCTGCGCGCCAAACCTACGCGTCGCTCAACGGGACCCTGCCGATCTTTGCTCCGCAGGCCTGGGCGGCAGCGCGTGCCGCCGGATCGAATGCGGCCGCCGCACGCGCGACTGCGGCGATGGCGATCAACCAAGCCGTTACCGATGCCGCGCAACGCTACGATGCCGCGGCGCTGATGGACGCGATTGCCGTTCAGCGTGGGATCGACGTGCAGGATCAGGCATCGCATCTTGCATTTACTCAATTGCAGGTCAGAGTTGGGAAGGCGCCGCGCTATCTGATCGCGCGCGATCGGGCAGCATTTGCTGCGGCGAAGCAGTCATTAGAAGACGCTAAAGCCGACGCCGCGCGTGCCCTGCATGCGCTGGAAGTCCCATTGGATATCGATCTTGCGTCAAGCCCCATCGTTACGTTAGCCGCGCCGTCGTTGACGTTCACGCCGAACGTTGCTTCGTTGCTGCAGCAGGGCTATATTCGGCGGCCCGACGTGGTCGCTGCGCAGCGCACGGTAACCGCAACACGTGAACGCATAGCGCGTTCGAGAAGCGAGTATCTTCCCACTATTTCAGCCACAGCTCAAACCTACACCGGGGTTTCGAGCCCGCCACTGGGCGCTGCGGGTTCGCAGATCGGCGTTTCGGCGTCGTTGCCGATCTTCGACTCGGGATCCCGTTCCGCCGATGTGCGCATGGCCACTGCGGATTACGAACGTGCACGCATCGAACTGGATCGCACGCGACTGCAAGCCCAGGCCGACGTACTGGATGCCGTTCGTGATCTGCAGGCGGCGCAACGCAACGTGACCACCGCCAATGCGGAACTCTCGAACGCGAGTGAGGAACTGCGCGTTGCGCAGCTACGCGAGCGCGCCGGCAAGGGGATTGAACTCGAAACTCTCGACGCACTCGCAACGCTCGCCAGTGCCCGTGAAGACGTTCTGCGGGCGACCGCCCGCTATGACGATGCATTGGCTGCTTTACATCGTGCCGTCGGCGATTACGCGCCCACGCCGTATTAGATGACCGCCGTTAATAATGGCCTCCGCCCGAAAAAAAGAGGTCTGCGTCTTGCCGGTCTCTGCATCGATTGGCGCGCGATCGCCGTTCTTGCGATCGCAGCAGTCGGGCTCTTCCTATGGCGCCCCGGCTTGGTTCCGAGAATCGCGCCGTTGATGTTGGTCGCCCTTTGTCCGCTCTCGATGCTGTTTATGATGCGCGCCATGGGTGGCATGAACGACGGGGGTAAGAACCTAGAAACGCAAGAGGAAATCGCGCGCCTCCGCGCACGAGTCGAAGAAATGGAAAAGCTGAATACTGAAAGGATCTCCAAATAACATGAAACTCATTCATATCTCTGCAATCATTTTGGCGCTTGCCGGTCTCTCCATGACACCGATTTTCGCAGCAGCGCCGCCGCCGCTGACGGTTGCGGTCCAGTTCGCGCCGAACCCGCCAAAACGAGGACCGGAAACAATCACCGTGCGACTGAAGGACTCTCGAAGTCAGCCCGTCAACGGGGCGACGGTCACTATCTCGACTGCAATGCCCGCAATGTCAATGACCGGCCCAACGGTGCGTGCCGTCCCCAGGGGCAACGGGATCTACGTCACTTCGATGAATCTCAAATTTACTACGCGTTGGTATTTTACCGTTACCGCACAGGCCGGTGGCAAGAGGGTAAAAAGCGTGGTTCAACGAGACATCCGGTGAATTGCGCGCACTGCGGATTTCTGGATGGTTAAGGGCGAGCTAAAACTGCAAGCCGGATTCAATAACGACGCGGGATTGATGGGTCACGAGGCCCGTTGTTCCAAAAACTAATCCGGGTGTCGCAGACCGGGCCGCGACCCTTGAGAAGTCGGCGCGCAAGACGAACTGCCCATGCCGGTAAGCCGGCGTCACAGTAAATGTCCGCGCGCCGCTGCCCGGACCAAAACCTACCAGGTCCGCGTTAGGGCTCTGATCGTTCGGACTGCTCTGATCGGCAAGGTCCTCGAGGCGCGCAGTGATCGACCACATTGGATTAAACGCGAACGTCGCGATAAACACAAGGCCGTATGCGCTTTCCGCGGCGGTATAACCAAGCGCAGAGCTTTGCGGCGATTGAACGATTAGTACGTATGGCGCGAATGTCCACCGCCCCCGGGTCGCGGTGTACATGAAATTAAAAAGTCTCTTGTTTGCGATTGTTGCGGTCGGGTTGCTTGGTGCTTGCGAGTTCGGAATGACGAAGACGAATTGATATGTTGTCTTTGGGTCGGGAGTTAATGCGAGCGACCCTTCGATTCCGAGAAAACGTCCGGAGTAAAAACCGTCATTGACTTCAAGCGCGCCGGCGTACTTACCGCCGGTTGCCGTCACACGAACTCCTCGACTAACTGCGGTTTCCATGTTCCACACCAGTCCACGCTGGATCTCCGGGTTGAGGTACGTGTACGTACTCTCCTGACCAATGAGCGTGGCAAGTTCTCCGGCAGCGATGCTCAAATGGTCGTTTGGATTTAGACTCACATAGACTGAAGGCAGCGGCCCATAGAGGTTGGTATTAGCGTTGGCCTCCAAGGTCTTATTTCCTGAAACGCCGAGACCCGGAATGCTGTATATGCCCGCGCTGGCTCCGAAGCGCACAAACCCTGAATTGCGCGTGACGGTTAGGAACGCATTGCTGATATTGAAGCGGGATTGCTGATCGGTTCCCCCCGCGTTGCCGAGGTTTCCGGTGGCGTTGACATTTGTCGTGAGCGCCTGGGTTGCGAGAAAGACTCCGCTTAGGACTACGGGTTGCGGCGGCGGCGGTGAAGGAGTGGGCGGCGGTATGGGGTCCGCGAACGCCGGCGCCGCGCACAGAGCGGCCGCAAGCATGGCAAAAAGCGAGCGCGTCAAAAAGCGGATCATCGATCTGCTGTTACCGCGCTGGAAGCCTCTGGCCCTCGTCTTGTGCCTGGCGTCGTGCACGCCGTTCGCGACGCACGGCGGAGCTGCGCACGTCCTACGCATCGCCGACCTTTCCGATCCGTCATCGCTCAATCCGTTGCTGGCACACGATCAGGATACGATTGGCTACGATCTGCTCGTCTGCCAGACGCTCGTGGGAATGGATGAGCGCAACCGGTTGACTCCGGTCTTGATTACGCGCATTCCGACACGGGCAAACGGCGGCGTCTCCGCTGACGGAAAGACGATCGTCTACCGATTGCGCAAGAACGTGCGCTTTACGGATGGCGTGGAGCTGACGTCGGCAGATGTAGCATTCACCTATCGCGCGATCGTGGATTCGCGCAACAACGTACTTTCGCAGGTTGCTTACAAACGCATCGCTTCATTGCGCACGCCGGATCGTTACACTGTGGTCATTCGTCTGAAACGTCCGTGGAACGCGGCGGTCAGCGATCTGTTCGCGCAATCCGATTTTGCTTTCGGCATTCTGCCGAGCCACGCGTTCGCCGGCACTGAGCTGCAGCATGCGCCTTGGGAACAGCACCCTTTCGGTACGGGTCCGTTCCGCGTGGCGGACTGGCGGCGCGGTGACCGCGTTATTCTCGAACCCAACCCATATTTTTCGCCCAAGCCGCGGCTCGCGCGGATCGAACTGCGCATGATTCCCGATCGGGGCTCGGCACTGGTGGCGTTACAGTCGCACGATGTGGACGTCGTTCCGCTGCTGCCGCAAACGATCGCGCAAACAGCGCGGACGCCGGGATTGCGCGTCCTGCGCACGCCTGAGAATGCCACGGAGTGGCTGACGCTGCAATCGTCGCGCCCGCCCGCGAACAGTTTGCGAGTCCGGCGGGCAATTGCGCTCGCGCTGGATGTGGCGGGGTTGCACAAGGCATACCAAGACGTGTATCCCCCGGCCGCCGCATTTGTGCCGCCGGTGCTGCCATGGCACGATGCGAGCGTTCATCCATACGCGCACGATATGGCCGCCGCACGAGCGTTGCTGGGCGGCAGAACGATCGACGTGCTTCTCGTGCTGGCGTCGGGCAACGCGGTCTGGCTGCGCATGGCGACCGTCGTGCAGCGCCAACTAGCGGTGGCCGGGATTCGCGTCACCATAAAGACGTTTCCCATCACGCTTTTTAACGCGTCCAACGGACCGATTCGCAACGCGCGTTTTACGATCGCGATCGACGGCTGGCTGGGCGGCGCCGATCCGGAGCAATCGATCGTGTTCACGTGCTCGCAAGCGACGGACGGCGATAATATATCGCGCTACTGCGAACCGCGGTTCGACGCGCTCTTCGCGGATCAGCATGCGACGCGCAGCGCATCACAGCGTGAACGAGATTTTCTGGCCATGCAGCGCATCGTCCACGCAGCGTTGCCGGTGATCCCGATCTACTATGAGATCTATTTCGACGGCGTGAGCGCGCGCGTTCATAACTTCCGGCGCAACATGCTGCGCTTTCCGGTCGCGCCCGAATCCTGGGATACGTCCGCCGGGTAGCGAAGGCAGCATCGTGGATTTCACGTTCTCGCCGCTGCTTGGGATCGTCGGCGCGGCGATTCTGGGCGGCGCGATCGGTCTGCAGCGGCAGGCGGCACAGAAAGCTGCGGGCTTTCGCACGCATCTCCTCGTCGCCGCAGCGGCGGCGGCGTTCACAGCGATGGGCGCGCACCTGCACGACACGCGCATTCCCTCCTATATCGTCGTCGGGATCGGCTTCTTGGGCGCGGGCGCGATTATCCGGCAAGGCGCAACCGCGCATGGATTGACGACGGCGGCCAGCATTTGGATGGCCGCGGCGGTTGGACTGCTCCTTGGGTATTCCAACGGGTTTGGTCTGTCGGCCGGTTTGCTCGCAACCGCGATCACGCTGGCTGCCCTCTGTATCTCCGACGATCTCCTGATGCGGATTTTTCACATGCATCGTAAGGTCGCATTGCTCGTGAAGTGCGTTCCGGGCCGTGCATCGCTGGATGCAATTGCCGGCGTGTTCACATCCGAAAAGGTCCCCTTCGAGAGGGATGTGATTTCGATCATCGCCGATGGGACCGGCGATTGCATCGAAATCCGCTACAGCTTGGAACTAGCGATCGGCGGGGAGTTGATCGCTATAGCGGAGCGCATCAGCGCGCTGTCGGGCGTACAGCGCGTCGAGGCGAGTGAACCGTTCTTCGGCGGCTGATCGCGTGGCTGGGAATCGATGCGCCCAAGTCGGTGGCGCTGCACCCGTCGCGCACCATTGAACTCGAACTTGCGAAGGACGCCGCGCTCGATCGTTGCCGTTACGGCATCGGGCACGTGCTGGGCGGCGTCGTCCGCGAAGAGCATCGCGCCGAAGGAACGCTCGAGGCGACGTTCGGCTTGATTTACTCGGACCGGCTGACGTGCACGCTCGTCGGGATCGACGCCTCGCATACGCGCGTTACCATCGAGACGCGGCGTGGCGCGCAAGCCGCAAATAACGCGCCTTCGCCTTACGTGAAAGCACTAGCGGATTACTTGATTAGCTGACGATCGTTTCGGCCTTCATGTAGGGCCGCAGAATCGGCGGAATGCGGACCGACCCGTCGGGCTGCTGAAAGTTTTCGAGAATTGCGAGCAGCGTGCGCCCGATCGGCAAACCCGACCCGTTGAGCGTATGCACGAGCTCCGGTTTGGCTTTTGGATCGCCTCGCAGACGAATCGACGCGCGGCGTGCCTGAAAGTCGGTGCAGTTCGAGCACGAGCTGATTTCGCGATAGGTCTTCGCACTTGGAACCCACACTTCGAGGTCATAGGTCTTTGCGACGTTGAAGCCGGCCTCGCCGGCGCACAGCGCCACGACCCGGTGCGGCAACTCCAATTCTTGCAAGAGCGCCTCGGCGTCACGCGTTAATAATTCGAGTGCTTCGTCTGATTTTTCCGGCGCCGTTAGCCACACGAGCTCCACTTTTTCAAATTGATGCTGGCGCACGATGCCGCGCGTGTCCTTGCCGGCGGCGCCCGCTTCTTTGCGAAAGCACGGCGTGAACGCCGCGTACTTGCGCGGAAGTGTTTCGGCCGCGAGTATTTCGTCGCCGTGCATGGCCGTCAGCGGAACCTCAGCCGTCGGAATCAAGAACAGGTCCGCATCGGCGTCGTGAAACATCGCGTCGGCGAACTTGCTCAATTGGCCGGTCGACCACATCGTCGCGCGCGAAACCAGCACCGGCGGATTCACTTCCACGTACCCTTTGTCACATGCGCGGTCGAGAAAAAACTGCGTCAGCGCGCGTGCCAGCCGCGCTCCCGGTCCCACTAAGATCGAGAAGCGCGTACCGGAAAGTTTGACGGCGCGCTGAAAATCCAGAATGCCCAAGCGCTCGCCGATCTCCCAGTGCGGCACCGGCTCGAACGAAAACTTCGGCGGCTCCCCGCTCGAACGCAGCACGACGTTTTTCGATTCGTCATTGCCGTCCGGAACAGAATCGTCGAGAATATTCGGCGTTTGTGTAAGCAGTTCGTGAAGCGTCGAATTTCGTTCGTCGGGCGCCAACTCGCGCGCGCGCGTTTCGGCCTCTTCGATCCGCCGGCCGAGTTCGTCAAGCTTCGGCCGCAGCTCGCGGGCGGCGGCCGCTTTGTCGGCGGCTTTCCCGATCTCGGCCGAGAGGCGATTCTTTTCCGCCTGCGCTTTCTCAGCAGCGGTTAACGCGGAGCGGTACTCCTCGTCCAAGCGCAGAACTTCGTCGACAAACGCAGGATCGAGGCCGCGGCGCTTCGCCGAACGCCGAACGCGCTCCGGATCGCGACGAATGAGACCAACATCCAACATATGAAGGAACGCCGCATTATGCGAGGTTTGCAAGGCGACCTGCAAACGGGAGGATTTCAGAACGAAGCGTTGCTCGCGCCCGAGCAGGCGCTGACGCTCTTTTTTGCGCGCGCGCAGCTGCGGATGCCGAAAACCGAGACCGTCCCGTTTGAAGCCGCACTTGGCCGCGTGCTCGCGCGGCCTGCGATCGCGGACCAAGCATATCCTGCGGCCGCGCGTTCGGCGATGGACGGTTTCGCGGTGCGATCGCAGGACACGCCGGGCGAACTGGAGGTCGCCGGCGAGATCCGGATGGGCCGCGCGTGGGAGCGCGCGCTCGCGCCGAAAACGGCCGTACGCATCCCGACGGGCGGCGCTTTGCCGCCGCACGCGGACTGCGTCGTACCTATCGAAGACGCAGAGATTTCCGGGGAGCGCGTTCGGATCGCGATTGCATGCGCTCCGGGCGAGCATATCGTGCCGGCCGGTTCGGACATGCGCGCCGGCGAGACCATATTAGAAGAAGGGCGGCGCATCGGCGGCGCCGAGTTCGGAGTGCTCGCCGCACTCGGCATAGTGAATGTGGCGGTGTATGCCGTCCCCGTTTTTGCGATCGTATCGAGCGGCGACGAACTCGTGGACGTTCGCAGCCGGCCGAGCGTGGCGCAAGTCCGCGATTCGAATCGCTGGGCGTTGGCCGGAAAAATCGCAGCGCTCGGCGCGGCCGTCAAACAGTATCCGATCGCGCCCGACGATGAAACGAAGTATGGCCGGCTCCTGGACGCCGCAATCGCAGAATGCGACGGCGTGATTCTGAGCGGCGGTTCCTCGGTCGGTCAGCGCGATCTCACGCCGCGTCTGGTCGATCGCCACGGACCACCCGGCGTGATCGTGCACGGTCTGCGAGTCAAACCCGGCAAACCGACGCTGCTGGCCTCGGCCGGCGGCAAGCCGGTGATCGGCTTGCCCGGAAATCCCACTTCGGCGCTGATGATCCTCGAAGCCGTAGCCGCGCCGATCGTCGCGCAGTGCGTCGGAGCGTACGTGCAAGCCGCGCGGGTGGAAGCGAAGCTCGCGCGTCCGTTGCGCAAGCGCCCCGGATGGACCCACTACGTTCCCGTGCGCTTAGAGGAAACAGCCGGAATCGCTACCGCGTTTCCTTTAGAGATGCAATCCGCTTCGGTCAGCCTGCTCGCGCGCGCAAGCGGATTTCTCACTTTGGGCGAAACCGTAGAATCCGTCGCAGCGGGCGAAACGGTCCTAGCGACCCGCTTTTTATAAGGGGCTTGTGAACTGCTGTGGATTCTGCGGAGATGAACGACGATCTGGTACAGGACATGATTGCGGTGCTCACGAGTTTCTGCGCTCGGCTCTACGGCCCGCGCTCGGCACACAACCGCGCCATCAGCATCGAACGCGCGCGAGCCCGACATGAGGCAGCCCCATGATTCTCGCGCATCGCATTCGCCTGGTTCCCACCCTCGAACAGGAGCGCTACTTTGCGCGCGCCAGCGGTGTCGCGCGGTTTGCCTACAATTGGGCGCTGGCCGAGTGGCAGCGGCAGTATTGGGCAGGCGCAAAACCCTCTGAAATCGCATTGCGCAAGGCTCTCAACGCGATCAAGCACCAAGAATTCCCCTGGATGCGCGAGGTCAGCAAAAACGCACCGCAACAGGCCATCAAGAACCTCGGAAGGGCCTATGCGAACTTCTTCGACGACCTCAAAAAGTACCGGCGCAACGAGATTTCGTGGAAAAGAGTGCGCGTCCCGAAGTTTAAGAAAAAAGGCCGCCACGACGGCTTTCGCGCCGACAATGGTCCGGATAAGACGCATCCCGATGCCGTCCGGGCCGAGGGCATGCGTGTTCGGTTGCCCGTCATCGGCTGGGTGCGTATGCGCGAAGAGGTGCGCTTTCCCGGACGCATCCTTTCGGTGGTTGTCTCACGCCACGGTGATGCGTGGCATGCGAGTTTCGCTCTCGAAGTTGAATACGAACCACCGGTGCGCACCGATGATACGATAGCCGGCGTCGATCTGGGCATCACCGCACTTGCAACACTGAGTGACGGTACGCCCAAGGTTCGGGCTCCAAAACCATTACGGAGGTATCTGCGCAAACTCAAACGCTTATCCCGTTCTCTCTCCCGCAAGCAGCGCGGCTCGCGCAATCGTGCCAAAGCGAAAACCAAGCTCGCGCGATTGCACCGGCGCATCGCCGACATTCGCGCCGACGCGCTGCACAAACTCACAACCTCTCTCACCCGCTATCGAACCATCGTGATCGAGGACCTCAACGTCGCCGGGATGCTGGCCAACCGGCAGCTCTCACGCGCCATTGCCGACCTCGGGTTCTTCGAGTTCCGGCGGCAGCTTGACTATAAGGCGGCGATGGCGGGATCGACGGTCATCGTTGCTGATCGGTGGTTTGCATCGTCAAAGCTCTGCTCGGCGTGCAGCGTGAAGAACGAAGCCCTCGCGCTTTCCGAGCGGATATGGACGTGCGCATCGTGCGGCACCTCCCACGACCGCGATCTCAACGCGGCGCGCAATCTCGCACGATACCCCGAGAGTTCACCGGGGTCAGCCTGTGGAGCGGATGGCTCTGGCGGTGAGGATCACCTCGCCGTGAAACCAGCCGCGTAGAAGCAGGAACGATGGAGTATGCAATATCTGCCTATCACATCGAGAACGGAAGATGACGCAGAACGTCGAGTTCTTGGCGGCGCCGCACATCGAAGCGATTCCGCCGATGACGCCGTTCATCGGTCCCGAGCAGTTGATGCGCGAAGGCGGCCACGCCTCGCTCCTGCGTTTGGGAGCGAACGAGAGCGCGTTCGGACCATCGCCGCGCGCGGTTGAAGCCATGAGCGCGGAGTTGCCGCACATTTCGTGGTACGGCGATCCTGAATCGTACGATCTTCGCGCCGCGCTGGCGCTGCGTCACGGCTGCGCGATCGAAAACATCAGCGCCGGTTCGGGCATCGACGATTTGATGGGGCTTGCGGTGCGCGCTTTTGCAGCGCCCGGCGCCGTCGCACTGACCACGCGCGGAACGTATCCGACTTTCAATTATCACGTGATGGGATTTGGCGCGCAGCTCGCGACGGTCGATTACCGCGCGGACGGTTTCCTGGACGTCGATGCGCTGATCGCAGCGGCGCGAAAGCTGCGCCCGTCAATGGTCTACGCCGCCAATCCGGACAACCCGAGCGGCACGCTGTTGCCCGCGAGTGAAATGGTGCGCCTTTTCGAGGCCTTACCCGATGAGTCGCTGCTTTTTCTCGACGAAGCGTATGCGGATTTCGTTGAAGAGCGCACTCTGTTTCCCGATCTCATTCACGGCAGGCTCCTGCGCGTGCGCACGTTTTCAAAGGCGCATGGCATGGCGGGCGCGCGCATCGGCTATGCGATCGCAACGCCGCGCAACGTCACGACGTTTCAAAAGATCCGCTTGCATTACGGAGTCAACCGCAACGCGCAGATCGGCGCGCTCGCCTCGCTGGGCGATCCGGAATTCGCGCGGCACGTCGCGGCCGAAACCGCCCGCGGCCGTGAAGACTATTACAGACTGGCGAGCTCCCTCGGCCGCCCGTATCTGGAATCGTGCGCGAATTTCGTGTGTATCGATTTCGGGAGCAACGAGATCGCCACGCAGCTCATGAACGCACTGCTCGCGCGCGGTGTTTTTATTCGCAAGCCCAGCGCGGCGCCGCTGGACCGTTTCGTGCGCGTCAGCGTCGGGACGCCGGCGGAGCGCGACGAGTTTGCGGCGCGGCTGCGCGTGCTGTGGCGGGAGATCGCATGAGATACGCGATCGTCTCCGACATTCACGGCAACTTAGAATCGCTGCAGGCGGCTTTCGCGCTGATGAAGCCTGACGATTCGGTCCTCTGCTTGGGCGACACGGTCGGTTATGGGCCCGACCCCAACGAGTGCGTGCGGATGATCCGCGAACGCGCGGCCGAATGCGTACTCGGAAACCATGAAGTTGCGGCCGTCGACAATTTCGGCGTCGAGTATTTTAATCCGGCGGCGCGCACCGCGATCGAATGGACTAGAGGCAAGATCGATCGCGAAAATATCGACTGGCTCAACGGGCTGGGTTACGAAGTGCGTTTGCCCGAGTTCTTGCTGGTGCACGGCGCGCCGGTCAATTACTTCGAGTACATCTTGGACAAACGGCTGGCGAAGGCGGCCTTCCAACGGACGGATGCGCCGCTGATCTTCGTCGGCCATACGCACGTCGCAGAATATTACTCCTTGGAGCCGGACGGCAGCATCGGCCACGAACACCGCCAGCTCGGCGGCGAGCTCGAGCTGGATCCGGCAAAGCGATATATCATCGACGTCGGCAGCGTCGGCCAGCCGCGCGATCTCAATCCGCGGCCTTCGTTCGTCTTCTACGAACCCGAGAAGCGCCAGATCGAATGGGTGCGCTATGACTATCCCATCGGGGCGGTTCAGAAAAAAATTCGCGACGCCGGTTTGCCGGAAGTGTTGGCGACGCGGCTGGAGCAGGGCAGGTGAGAACGTACGACGACGGCCACTGCTTCGCGTGCGGAGCCGAGAACGAGATTGGGATGCATCTAAAGTTCGAACGCACCGAAAACGGCGCGCTCGCGCACGCTACGCTCGGCGATCGGTTTCAGGGCTGGCGCGGCATCGCGCACGGCGGAATCGCGCTCGCGCTGCTCGACGAAGCGATGGCGCATGCGGCCGGATACGCAGGCTATCGCGGCGTGACGGGCAGCATGAACGCGCGCTTCCGCAAACCTGTGCCGCTGAATGCGCCGATCGAGATCGAGGGGCGCGTCAAGTGGATGCGCCGCAACGTGCTGGAAATGGAAGCGCGCGTCAGCGACCGCGCCGGCAACGTGCTCGTCGAAGCTGAAGGGCGTTTCGTCGCGAAAGGCCGCGTCGAAGACGAAGACGACAAGTTGTTCAAGGATGGCTAAATCAAAACAAGCCCGTGCCGCGCAGAAGGTCGTCAAGAAAGCCGCGCCCGCAGTCGACAACCGGCGCGCGCGTCATGAGTTTCACATCTTGGAGTCGCTCGAGGCCGGCATCGCGCTCACCGGAACCGAGATCAAATCGATCCGGCAGGGCGGCATCAGCCTCAATCAGGCATATGCGCGTCTGCGCGACGGCGAATTGTGGCTGCTCGGCATGCACGTTCCTATGTACAAACAAGGAAGTTTTTCAAACGTCGAGCCCGATCGCCCGCGCAAATTGCTGCTCCACAAAGAACAGATCGCGCGCCTGGGCGGCCGCGCGGCGGAGAAAGGCTTGACGCTGGTTCCGTTGCGGCTCTACTTCACGCGCGGCAGGGCGAAGGTCGAGATCGGCCTGGCGCGCGGGAAAAAACTCTGGGATAAACGCGCCGACACCGCTAAACGGGACGTCGAGCGCGAGATCGCCCGCCATACGCGTTGATGCGCGGCGCCAAACCGTTGCGTTCCATCGAACAGACCGTCAAGCGTGAAGGCGTGATACGCGCGGGCGAGCACGTTTTGATTGCTTGCAGCGGCGGCTCCGACAGCGTCGCGCTGGCTGCCATCCTGCGCGCGCTTTCCAAGACGCTGCGCTTACGGCTGACGCTCGCGCACGTCAATCACGGAGTGCGGCCGTCGGCATGGCAAGACGAAGCGGTCGCGATGCGCGTTGCCGCAGCGCTCGGCCTTCCATTTAAAGTGGCCGGATTACAGCTGGCGCGCGCAGGTGAGGCCGAGATGCGCGAAGCTCGTTATGGAGCGCTCGAACGGCTGGCGCGCACGACCGGATGCGGGGTGGTCGCAACGGGGCACAACGCAAGCGATCAAACCGAAACGGTGCTGCTCGCACTTTTTCGCGGGACCGGCGCCGACGGTCTGGCGGGCATGCCCGCCCGCAGGCAGCTGGCCAAAGACATCGACCTCGCGCGCCCGCTGCTGCGCTTGGAACGCGACGACCTGCGGGCCTATGCCCAGGCGATGGGCTTGCCGTACGCGATCGATCCGACCAACGCGGACCGGACGCTCCGGCGTAACGCGGTGAGGGTAGCGCTGCACGCGCTCCGGCCGCTGTTCCCCGGCCTGGATGCGGCGGTCGCGCGCGCGGCCGAGGTCGTGGGCGCGGAGTTCCGCGCGACGCCGGCAGCCGCCGTCCGCAGGCAGGTTCGTGAAGCTCTGCGGGAGCACGAAGCGCTGGGTGGCGTGGATTTCGAACACATCGAGGCGGCCGTCCGGGCGCTCCAGCAGGGTCTCTCGGGCCGGTTTTTCATGGCGCCGGGGGTTGAAATCGAAGTCTCGGACGGCGCTTTGGTAGTGCAGCGCAAGTGAAGGAAACCATCGAGAAAGCGCTCTTTTCGGGCGAGGAGATAGCCGCCGCCATCGAGCGTTTGGCAAAGGAAATCGCGCGCGACTATGCCGGGCAACCGCTGCTGGTGCTGGGCGTGTTAAAAGGAGCGCTCTACGTGACCGTCGATCTGGTGCGGGCCCTCTCGCGCATACCGGACGGCCCGAGCAGAATCGAACTCGATTTCATCGTTGTTTCCAGTTACGGAAACTCGAGCCGGTCGAGTGGAGAGGTGCGGTTGCTCAAGGACACCACCCAGAAGATTGCGGGCCGGAACGTGCTCGTGATCGAGGATATTATCGACAACGGCCTCACGCTGCAGTACCTTCGGTCGTTACTCTTGGGGCGCGAACCCGCGAGCCTTCGATCGTGTGTGCTCTTCGACAAGCCGTATCACCGGCGCGTTGAGGTTCCTGTGGATTATGTCGGCTTGGTCGCGCCCGACGTGTTCGTCGTAGGGTACGGTTTGGACTATCAAGAAAACTACCGCAACCTTCCTTATCTCGCGCAGCTGCAATCCTGGGTATTTTCGGAATAAGTGCGTCAAAAAACTAAATGAGCAAAAATCTTCGAGGCATTCTCCTCATACTGATCGCGGTTGCGGTGGTGTATGTCATCGTGCATTTTATCGTGCTGCCCACGCCCGAGGTCGTGCCGCTCGATTACAGCGCGTTCTATCAGAAACTTGAAGCGAACCAGGTGCAAACGTTTGACGCGGTCGGCACCGAGGTCAGCGGAACGCTCGTCAACGGAACGCATTACGCAACGTCGATTCCAAACCGCGACTCGGGATTCGTCGCTCAAGTTACGCGGCACGTCAGAGGCAGCGTGAAGTTTGAAGCGGCCAATACGAACGGCACCTTGAACCTCGCGCTGACGTTTGTGCCGTTCCTGGTCGTCGCGTTCTTGGTCTTCCTGATATTTAGGCAAGCGCAGAGCGGGGGAAATCAAGCGCTGTCCTTCGGACGCTCGCGCGCGAAGACGCTTTCGGAGAACCGCCCGAAGGTCACGTTCAACGACGTAGCGGGCGTGGACGAAGCCAAAGAAGAGCTCGGCGAGATCGTCGAGTTTCTGAAGTATCCCAAGAAATTCCAAGCCCTCGGCGCGCGCATCCCCAAAGGCGTGCTTTTGTTGGGGCCGCCGGGATCGGGCAAAACGCTGCTGGCGCGAGCCATCGCCGGTGAAGCCGGCGTTCCGTTCTTTTCGATCTCGGGTTCGGACTTCGTCGAGATGTTCGTCGGCGTCGGCGCGTCCCGCGTGCGCGATCTCTTCGATCAAGCCAAGAAGTCGGCGCCGTGCATCGTCTTCATCGACGAGATCGACGCGGTTGGCCGTCAGCGTGGCGCGGGTTTGGGCGGCGGACACGACGAGCGCGAACAAACTTTGAATCAGCTGCTCGTTGAAATGGACGGCTTCGATCAAAACACCGGCGTCATTTTGATCGCTGCGACGAATCGTCCCGACGTGCTGGATCCGGCGCTGCTGCGTCCGGGGCGCTTCGATCGCCAGATCGTCGTCGATCGCGCCGACGTGCGCGGCCGTCAAAAGATCCTGGAGATACACGCGCGCAACAAACCGCTCGGCAAGGAAGTCGCGCTCGAAACGCTTGCGAAGCGTACGCCCGGCTTCTCAGGCGCCGACCTCGAGAACTTATTGAACGAAGCCGCGCTCCTCGCGGCGCGGCGCAACAAGACGATAATCGAGATGAACGATTGCGACGAAGCGATCGACCGCGTGATGGTCGGCCCGGAACGCCGTTCGATCGTGATGTCGCAAAAAGAGAAAGAGATCACCGCATACCACGAGTCGGGGCACGCGATCGTCGGAAGCTTGACCGACAAGGGCGACCCGATCCATAAGGTCACGATCATTCCGCGCGGGGTCGCGCTCGGAATAACGTGGTCGTTGCCTGAAGACGATCGGCACAGCCGGACGAAGGAAGAGCTGCTCGGCGTCGTCATGTTCTCGCTGGGCGGACGTTTAGCTGAAGAGATCAAGTTCAAGGACGTGACGACCGGTGCCAGCAACGACTTCGAGAAAGCCACCGAACTCGCGCGGCGCATGGTGACGCAGTACGGCATGTCCGACACGCTCGGACCGATCCAGTATGGACGCGGGAACCACCAGGTCTTCCTCGGGCGCGATCTGGGCGAAGAGCGCAACTACTCCGAAGAGATCGCCTCGAAGATCGACGCCGAAGTGCGGCGCATTATCGAGAGCTGTTACGATCGCGGACGAACGTTGCTGCTCGAGAATTGGGACAAAGTCGAACGCATGGTCGCTTCGCTGCTGGAGTACGAAACGGTCGAAGCCGAAGAGGTCAAAGCGATCTTGGAAAACCGGCCGTACGATCGCGGCGTTGCCGAATCGGAAACCAAAGCCGCGCCGCCTTCGCCGGTGACCGAAGAGCCCAAACGCGCCGAAAAACCCAAACGTCTGCCGCCCAAAATTTCGCCGGAACCGGCATGATCGCCGGGGCCGTGCGCGGTGCGGCGGCCGTTGCGTGCCTCGCGTCGGCACTGAGCGCACCCGCTCAAGCGCAACTCGTTACATCGCGCGTCGACCCAACCGCCGGCACCGCTGCAATCGAATTGTGGTATCGCGTGCCCGCGGCGGGCTACGATCTGAAATCGCCGGGCATCGCGCGTTTGGCGCTCGCGGCGGCCGCAGCTTCACACGCGGCCGGCGGATCGTCGCTCAGCGAAATCGTTAACCGGCTGGGCGGATCGCTGTCGCTGGAAGTGTATCCGGATATTTCGATGGTCGGAGCCAGCGTGCCGGCATCGTCGGCGGTTTCGGTGCTGCGCGCGATGACGAGCGCGTTCTTCAATCCGGCCATCACTGCGGCGGGCATGAAAATTGCCGCACAGGACAGCGCGGTGGTTGCTGTAAAACAGCCGTTCGATTCCTTACGGACCCTGCAAGACGCGCTTTTCGCACAGCTGTTTTCGCAAGGCCCTGCGCACTACGCCCCCGTTCCGGACCCATCCGCGTTCGCGAAGCTCGCGCAGAGCGACGTGCAGACGTTCGCGTCGCGCGCTTTTCAGCGCGCCAACGCGATCCTTTCACTGGCCGGTAACGTCGACAAGTCGTTAGCCGCCGGCATCGCCGGAAACGATGCGGCGGTTGCAGTTGCGCCCTACGATTCCACTCCCGCGGGCCGCGCGGCGGACATTTCCGTTAGCGCGCGCGCCGCAGGGTTGGGATTGGGATGGACGGGACCGCGCATCGCAGATACGCGCGCGGCGACGGCGATGGATTTCGTAGCGGACTACCTTTTCGATCCGGATCGCGGAACCGTGACCCGCGCGGTGCGCGCTCAGCGCGATCTTTTCGTGAACGGACAATTCGTCACGCTGCACGATCCCGGCGTTCTGCTCGTTACGCTCTCGGGAGAAACCGCTGCAACATCTCAGCAAACCGTGCTCGACGCGGTAGCCGCGATGGCGCAGCCGTTGGATGCAGCGGCGTTCGCGCAAGCGCGCAAAGCGTTCCTCTACCACATATTGAGCCAGATACAGACACCGCTCGAACGCGCCGACAACGCCGGCTGGTATGCAGCTGAAGGCAACGCGCAGTATGCGCCCGGCGATTCCTCGGGCACGTACCTCAATGCCGCGAGCTCGCTCGACCCGCAGTTCGTCGCGCAGACGGTGCGCGCGTATCTGCAAAGACCGGTGATCGTGCGTCTGATTCAAAGCTCGCCAGGTACGAGCACGGCAACGTGACGCGTTTAACGCTCGTGCTGTGCGCGGCTGTGCTCTGTCTCGGCGCGTCGCCGTCCGTCGTGCGCCAAAACGATCCGGCCGCCGACCTGATCGGTACGCAAGTGCGGATTGCGGCGGGGCTCGACCGGCAGTCGCCCGCGCAAAACGGACTCGCCGCGCTCGTTGCCGAGTCGGTTCTGCAGACCGCCGTAGGCGGAACGCCGTTGCAGGATGCGGTCGCCGGCGAGGGCGGATCGATCTCATACGAGATCGGACCGCACGACGTGCGGTTTTATCTCGAAGGAATTCCCGAATCGTACGAGACGATGTTAGGGTCTTTTCGCAGCGCGTTAATACGCCCCGACTTTAGTTCCGCCTCGGTCGCCCGCGCGAGGGCTTCGCTAAACGCGCGCATCGCGCAGAGCCAGCAATTTCCGCTGGCGGTCGGCCTGCAGATGCTCAACCGCACGTTTTACACGAACTCCGATGCCGGGATGCCTCCGCTGGGGTTGCCGCAAACGCTCGCGGGTTTCGGATCGAGCGACGCGCGAGCGTTTTTCACCGCATACTACCTGCGTGGCGATGCGGTCGTCAGTACGATCGGCAAAATAGACGCGGTTGCGCCGGACGCCTTCGATTCTTTGCTGGCAGTGCTGCCGGCTGGCTCGTCGGCGCCTGCGAAAGTCTCTATCCCGCAGCTTTCGTCCAATTCGCGCCAGCTGATCGCGCGCCGCGACATCCCGGTGCCGTGGCTCATCGCTCAATACAAAGCCCCCGATCTTCGCGGTCGTGATTTCGGTCCGATGCTGGTGCTGACGTCGTTCCTGGAACGCACGCTGTCGGACGTGGCCGGCGTACCCTCGTTGTCGACTCCGCCACAGGCACAGCGCGGCGTCGGAGCCATTTACAATTTTGATACGCAGCCGGCCAGCGTCGTGGTGTTTGTCGACGGCGGCGGCGATCCGGAGCGCGTGTTTGCGACCGCGCTGACCATCGTGAACGTTCTCGGCCACTCCAAGCTGGAAGGCGATCTCAGCGATATGAAAGCTTTCGCGGTCGGACGTTTTCTCGACGAATCGACGACGCTGCGAACGCGCGCGTGGCTCGCGAGCACCTTCGTGAGACAGCATCTCGGCCCGGACTATACCGCTCAGACGATCGCGGCGATCAACAAGACCACCGCGGCGGACTTGCAGCGCGTGGCGGTTCGCTATCTCGGGTTCCCGAACATCGCGCTCGTTCTGCCGCGAGATTCGCAGCAAAGCCCGTCCCCTTAACGGCCGCTTGCGCGTCGCGCTCGTCCACGATTACCTGAATCAGCGCGGCGGCGCGGAGCGAGTCTTTGCGCACATCGCGCGGGTCTTTCCGGAAGCTCCGGTCTACACGGCGCTCCACGACCCGCGCGCGACGGGCGACTTGGTCGATCCCGCGCGCGTCCATGCTTCGTACCTAAATGCGCTGCCCGGTTCCAGGCGCTATTTTCGTTACTTGGCGCCGCTCTATCCGCGCGCGTTCGAAACCTTCGATTTCTCGGGGTTCGATACGATCGTGAGTTCGACGACGTCGTGGACGAAAGGAATCCGCGTGCCGCCGGGGGCCGTTCACGTCTGCTACGTGAATACCGTGAGCCGCTTTGCGTTCGCCTATGACGATTATGTCGGCGGGCTGTCGTCCTTCCAAAAGATCGCGTCGCCGTTTGTGAAAAAGCTCGTCGAATGGGATAAGCGGGCCGCGCAAAAACCTACGCGGTTGATCGCAAATTCTGTCAACGTTGCGGATCGCATCATGCGCTACTATGGGCGCGAGAGCACGGTGCTGCATTGCCCGGTCGATCTCGAGCGCTTCACCGTGGGCAGCGGTGGAGGCAACTACTTCATCGTCGCAGCCCGGCTGTTGCCTTATAAACGGATCGACCTCGCGATCCGCGCGGCGCAGATCGCCGAAATGCCGCTGGTGATCGCGGGAACCGGTCCGGATGAAAAGCGATTGCGCGGACTTGCGGCCGAGTCGCCGTGGACTCGCATGACGGGTTACGTGGATGACGCGGAATTAAACGGACTGATGGGCAACGCGCTGGCCGCGATCGTGCCCGGTGAGGAAGATTTTGGTTTGGTTCCGCTGGAAGCGGCTGCCGCGGGACGACCCGCCGTCGCATTCCGTGCCGGCGGCGCGTTGGAAACGATCGTCGAAGGCGTAACGGGTGAATTTTTCGATGAGCCAACGCCGCAAGCGCTGGCCGCGGCGATGCGGCGATTCGATCCGCGAACGTACGATCCGCACGAGCTGCGCACGCGCGCGCAGCAGTTCTCTCCCGTGTCCTTCACGGAGGCGTTGCGTGCGATCGTCGAAGAGACGCGCCGGCTAGCCGGCTAAGCTGCGCGCGAGTTCCAGCACCCGGCGCGCCGGCGCAATGGGATCCAGCTCGGCGGTGCGCGCTAAGCCCGCTCCGCGAAGACGCGTGCGCAGTTGCTCATCTACGTAAACCCGCCGCAGGGCGTCGCGCCATGCGATAGGATCTTCGGGGGCGACGAGCAGGGCAGCGCCGGCGCAGGCTTCGGGCAGCGCCGCGGCATCGGCCGCGATCACCGGCGCGCCGCACGCCATCGCCTCGATGGCCGGGATGCCGTACCCTTCCGCAAGCGACGGTACCGCAGCGGCAATCGCATTTGAATATAAACTTCGAAGTTCGTGATCTTCAGGCGCGGCGCGGCGTTTGCGTGCGTGCAGCCGTTCAAACACCCGCGCATCGTCTGGGCTCAAATGACCGGCGACCAGCAACTCGACGTTTTCGCCGGCGAATGCTTCTTCGAAGGCGTTGAAAAGAAGCGGCGCATTCTTGCGCTCCTCCGGACCGGCCACGAACAGGAAGTAGTCTGAATCGCGCTTGACCGCGACCGGATGCCAAAAGGGCTCGACGACCGGCGGCACGATCGCGATGCAACTGGGGGCTATGCCCAACGTGCGCTGCAACTCGCCGGCGCTCCAATGCGATATCGTAACGATCAGATTCGCGTCGCGCGCAGCCCGACGGATAGGGTTTTGTTCCCGTCTGCGCGCGATGAAGTTCTTGTGCGGATAGGTGAAGGCAAAGGCATCGTAGATCGTTGCGATGCTGGGCGCGCGCGGATCGAAGCGCATGCCGTTCCACGGATACCATACGACATCCGCCGGCGAGCCGCGCAGATCGCGCGGCTCGATCAGCGGGTAGTCGAATTCTCCGGCGAGACCCCCATCTTTACGGCGGCTGCGGACGATCAAACGCACATCGTCTTCTCCGAGTGCTTGCAGTCCGGCTAGAACGCCGCGGACGTATCGGCCCATTCCGCGCCGGTCCGCCGCGAGATTGAACGCGTCGACCGCGAAGATCACTTCGCCAGCTGTGGCGCGAAAAACAGAACGGCCATGGTCACGGCGTTGAAAGCGCCATGCGTAACCATGGAAGCATAGGCGTTCCCGGTCTTGGCGTAGACGGTGCAGAGAATCACGCCGCCGAGCGCCAGCGGCAATGCCAAAATCACCGTTTGAGCGGGCGAAATTCCCGGTTGGGCGTGCGCTGCGCCGAAAAGCAAACCGCTCGCGACGGCCCCGACCCAAAATCCGCCGTACTTACGAGCCGCGTTGAAGATGAAAACTCGAAAAACCGTCTCCTCGGCGATCGGCGCGAGCACGATCCCGAGCAGCGCGAATTCTACTTTGGCGCCGGGACTCTTTAAATTCAGAAAAAGGGTCACGGCTTGTTCGCTGACCTTTGCGTGGAGTGCCCATTGAAGCAAACTTGCGAGTCCGGTGATGACAACGACCATGACCAGCGCGCCGCCCAAGGCAAAACGTAACTGCGCAACCGAGAGTTTGTAAAATCCGAGCCGCTGCAGCGGCACCTTCGCGATCTCGGGCAATACCAGCAGCAGAAACGCGACGATCGCGGCCTCCACGACGCCTTGAATCTGCACGCCGGGCAACCCGTTCGCCCACCGCGGGGCGTTCAGAAAGGTCGTTTCACCGTGCCCGACGGCGTAGAGAGTAGCGGCTGCGCCGATCACAAACACGATGACCGGCAGCGCCAGCAGTGTTAAGATCGTCAGCAGCGGGTTGAAGGCGTTAGACGGAAAGGGCGTCGGCGAGTTTTGCGAAGTCGCCGATGGCGAGCTGTTCTCCACGTATCTCCGTATCGTAGTTGAGCCGGCGCAGCACGTCCGTGACGGCCGCACGTTCGATGTGCAGCGCAAGCGACAAACTGTTCGCGAGCGTTTTGCGGCGGTACGCGAACGCTCCGCGCACGACCTGCAAGAAATGTGCTTCGTCGGCAACCGAAACCGCCCGCTGCTCGCGACGCTGCAAACGCACGACTGCCGAATCGACTTTCGGCTGCGGGTAGAATGCGCGCGGCGGCAGCGTGAATGCGCGTTCTACGTGCATGGCGTACTGCACGGCGATTGAAAGGCTGCCGTACGCGCGCGTTCCGGGCTTGGCCCCTAAACGATCGGCGACGTCTTTTTGCATCATCACGACGAGCGTTTGCGGGCCGTCGGGCATCTCGATAAAGCGCATGATGAGCGGCGTCGCGATATTATAAGGAAGATTGCCCGTGACGTTCCAGGGTTTGCCGGCGGCAAACCCGGCATAATCGAACGCGAGCGCGTCGGCCTGGACGATCTTGGCGCCGGCCAAATCCTCGCGCGAGCGCAAAATGCGCATCATGTCGTCGTCGAGTTCGATCGCGGTCACGCCGGCGCGCGCTTCCAGCAGCGCGCGCGTCAGCGTGCCGGTTCCGGGTCCGATTTCAAGGATGCGGTTCTCGCCCGCAGATATGACGAGGTCCGCGATGCGAGCCGCCGCGGTCAAATCGACGAGGAAGTTTTGGCCTAGGCGTTTCTTCGGGCGGTAGCCGAAGCGCCGCAAGAGCTCCCTTGGGTGCATCACGGGCATTTCGCTCAGCTTGGTAGCCTGTCCTGAGCGAAGTCGAAAGGCTCTAGCGGAGCGTGTAAACTTTTATCGGTCGGCGGCCGAACTGGATGGCGTCGCTGTACGAGTTGAAACCGAGGTCGATGCGGTTGCCGATGATCGCGCCGCCGGTATCTCCGGCGATGGCGAACCCGTAGCCCGGAATAAAGAGCTTGGTGCCCAACGGAATCACGCGCGGATCGACGGCCACGATTCCGCGTCCGGCACGATAACCGGTCGCAGTGTACCCGCTGCAGCCGGCGCACGATGCGGTGTAAGCCGTTGCGATCATCTCCATCGCGTCAGCCGCAATGTACGCGGTCTTCTGTAACCCGCGCTGCGCGAAATCGGCGAACGCCGCATACGTGCCGACGCCTTCGGCAATGACGCGAGCGTGCGCTTTTCGCAAGAGATGTGAAGCGAGAATTCGCTTGCGGAGTTTCCCGTCCGTGCTCACGAAACTGATAATCGCGAGACGTTCCCCGGCGCGCCCCGGCGAAACGATTTTCGTTTTTCCCGGCGGCAGTGAGAAATCGATTCCATGAATGGTTTGCGGCGCGATGCGAAGCGTTTGCGCCGAGATCCATTTGGTGATGTGCGTGACGCGGATCGTTTGTTCCGCGGAGACCGGATCGGCCAAGGACGGCGATACCGTGTCGTAGGTCCGCAGCACAACGCCCTGCTCTTCCAGCAAAGCTCCCACGTCGGCGGCATTGCTGACGATCGTTTTACGAACGCTGCCGTCGATCAGCGTCACGGGCACGGATGCCGAATATTCGATCTGCATCTCGGGCAGGATCGGTGTGTCGATGGAAGGATGAACGTAATCGCCGGCGCCTACGGTGATGCCGCGCTCTTTCAAAAAATCGCCGACGGTGCGCGCAGATGTAAGCTGCACGGTCTGCGTCTGCTGCGATTGGAAGATGACGGACTGTTGAGGGCCGCTTTCGAGGGCGGCTGCGAGCGCCGAAGGGGGGTGGGTAAGGTAGCCTGCGGTCACGAGGCTTAAGGTGAGGGCGCCTGCGGCAATCAGCTCGCACGCGCGCCGGGGACTGCGTCCTATCAACCCAATTCCTTTCTGCAACAACCCATGGCTGGGCTAAAGGCGGCTTACAAGCTGCCTTTCAAGTCGGCAAGGGTTAGCGGTCGGTTTCGGCTGACGGATCCAGAGTGGACACGCCATGAACTTTTCCTACAGAGTGCCGGAGCCTCGGAAGGCGTCCGGCAGTTCCCGGGCACTATAGCATGTCTTTCCGAAGGCCGGCCTATGCCAAAAGTCACATTGGAAGCAGGAGCACCCTCTTTTTGCTGGAGGCGCCACCGAGCGTTCCCTGAATAGATGACGCTCCCCATGAGAGTCGGCTTTTTTACAGAGGTGTATCGCCCGATCATCAACGGGGTCGTGGCCTCGGTCGACAATTTGGCAGAGGGTCTGCGCGCCTTGGGACACGAGGTCCATTGCTTTGCGCCGCACATCCCGGGCTCCGATGAGGACGATGGGGCGCTGCGGATGCCGTCCCTGCCGCTGCCGACGCCCACCCCGTACCGCTTGACGGTTCCGGTCGTCAGCCGCCGCAACCGGCGCGGAATTATCAACCATTTGGACGTGGTTCACGCCCATTCGCCGTTCGTGACGGGATGGATGAGCGTGCGCTACGCCCGGCGTCTGCACGTGCCGCTCGTTTACACCTACCACACGCGGTTGGAAGAATACGTGCACTACTTGCCGTTCGATCCCAAAGCCACGCGGTATGCTGCTTCAACGCTGACGCGCAGTTTCGCGAATTTAGCGGACGCGGTGATCGTGCCGACGCCCGCGATGCGGCAACACCTGGCGGAAATCGGCGTCACCGCGCACATCGAAGTCGTCCCGAGCGGCATCGATTTGGAACATTTCGGTTCGGGAAAAATGCGCGCCGATTTGCGCCGGTCGTTAGGGACGAAATCCGGCGAGCGCTTATTGCTTTTCGTCGGGCGCCTGGGCCGGGAGAAGAACGCCGAGTTGTTGCTGGATGCGCTCACGCGGACAGGAGTGCCCGCGCGTTTGGCAATTGCCGGCGATGGCCCGGAACGGGAGGCGCTGGAAGCGCATGCGCGCGAGCTCGGAATTAGCGATCGCGTGCGATTCTTAGGCGAGCTCGAGCGCGCCGATCTGCCGGATCTTTATGCCAGCGCCGACGCGTTCGTTTTTCCGAGCGTCAGTGAAACGCAGGGGCTCGTACTGGTGGAAGCGATGGCAGCCGGAACGCTCGTCATCGCAGCCGATGCGGATGTCGTGCGCGAGGTGCTCGCGGGCGAAGGACGGCTCGTTTCGCTTTCGGCGCAATCTTTTGCGGAAGCGATCGATGCGCTTCCGGCTAAGCCGCCGGCCCATGAAAACGCTCGCAGCCGCGCGGCCGCGGCAGCATTCGGAATCGACCGGCAGGCGCGCCGCGTGGCCGCGCTTTACGAGGCGTTGCGCGCCCGCGAGGTGGAGGCGGCTACTCCTTGACTCGAACATACGTTCGATGTACGATAGTGTCATGAGAGCGGTAAATGCGTCCGCCGGGTATGCGGCGGATGACTCGGGCAACGGCGTTGCTTACGTTCGCATGAGCTTCAAGGAAGGCGGCCCGCGGGTGTTGCGGGTGGCGTTCAGAGTGCAGCGTCAGCCGGCCTTATCGGGCCGTGAGGTCGGGTATGCCGCGCTGACCGCAGTCTGCGCCGCCGTGCGGCGCCGCGGTTTGGATTTCGTGCGATTCGCCGTCGACGACGCCGCGCTGATCGCGGACTTGCAAAAACCCGACAACGTGCCGCCTCCGCTCGCGATGCCCTACGTTCGTCTGGGCTGCGGGCTCAATCAATTCCGGAGGTATGAAATCGCCGCACTGCCGGCGAGCGATGCCGATTTAACGGCCCGCGCTCGTTCGGAGGCGGCAATGCACGTCGCCGCCTAGGTGGCGCGTTGGCGCCGCTTGCGCGCGGATGAATTGCCCGCCGGCACGATCGATTTGGCAAAAGCGCTGATCGGGTGCGTGCTCGTCCGCAACACCCCCGAAGGCCGCAGCGCGGCGCGGATCGTCGAAACAGAAGCTTATGTCGTCGGCGATCCGGCCTCGCATGCCTATCGCGGAAAGAGCCGGCGGAATGCCTCGATGTTTTTAGCCGCGCACCGCGCGTATGTGTACAAAATCTATGGCACGTCTTTTTGCGTCAACGTTACCAGCGAACGCGCAAACGAGGGCGCTGCCGTACTGGTGCGCGCGCTCGAGCCGCTGGCGGGATTGGATCTGATGGAACGCAGGCGGCGCACGACGCGCGCGATCGGTCTCTGCCGGGGACCCGGCCGGTTATGCCAGGCCTTGGCGATCGATGGGGCGCTCGATGGAGTCGATCTTTTGCGCGGCCGCGAGCTCTGGCTCGCCGCGCCATCAGCCGATCTGCGGCCGCTCGGAAGCAGCCGGCGAATCGGAATAACCAAAGCCTCGCGGCGAAGGCTGCGTTTCTTCGAACGCGGCAATCCATTCGTCTCCGGACCCAAACACTTGTCGTCCTGACCCTTCGACTCGCTCCGCTCGCTCAGGACTGCGCTTCGCGCAGGCAATAATGTGTCATCCTGAGCTTGTCGAAGGACCCCGAGCAGCAACCGCAGGTTGCGTTGTCGAGGGGCGAGCTTGAAGGCGAAGGATGCCTGTGCTATAGTTTGGGCGTCGCGACGTACGGTTAGAACCTCCGCGACGCATACGTTTCCCCCGCTCACGCCCTACGAGTCCGGCAGCCTCGCCCGATCGTTTGGTTATGCGGCGTGCGCGACTCTACGAGAGAGAAAATCCACTGCAATTCGAACATCGCCCCAACAATGACGGCCGTCCCGGCGGAGGACGCCGACGCCGTTCGCGACGCCATCGTCAATTTGGCAATAATCCCGCCCCTCACTTCGAGCATTTTCCGGTAGCCGCGGAGCAAGCACTCCCGCAGCTGCTTACGGCCGAGGAGCTTTCCGAGAAATCGAAAGCCGATCTGAACACGCTTGCAAAAGAGTTCGAGATCGACTCGCCGCTCAAACTCAAAAAAGAAGAGCTGATCCCGAAGATCATGGAGATCCAGGCGCAACGCACGGGCCTCGAGAGCGCCAACGGCGTGCTCGACATTCTGCCCGAAGGCTACGGATTTTTGCGTCGCGACGGCTACGTGATCGGCCCCGAAGATGTCTACGTGAGCCAAACACAGATCCGCCGCTTCGAATTACGCCGCGGTGACCTGGTGGACGGGCAAGTGCGCCGTCCTAAAGACAACGAGAAGTATTTCGGTCTGATCCGCGTCGACCGCATCAACGGTTTGCTACCCGAGGAAAGCCGCGGCCGCAGCCTCTACGAAAAAGGCACGCCAATCTATCCGAACGAGCGGTTCCGCCTCGAGGTGCGCTCGACGCAACTCTCGACGCGCGTCATCGATCTGTTCTGTCCGATCGGCAAAGGCCAGCGCGCGCTCATCGTATCGCCGCCCAAGGCCGGCAAGACGACGCTGCTCAAGAACATCGCCAACTCCATTTCAATCAATCATCCCGAGGCGCATATCATCGCGCTGCTCGTTGACGAACGCCCCGAAGAAGTCACCGACATGCAGCGGACGATCGACGGCGAAGTCGTCGCGTCGACGTTTGACGAGCATCCCGAGAATCACACCGCCGTTGCCGAACTGACGATGGAGCGCGCCAAGCGTCTCGTCGAAATCGGCAAAGACGTCGTGATCTTGCTCGACTCGATCACGCGGCTCGCGCGCGCATACAACCAAGTCATTCCGACCTCCGGGCGTACGCTGTCGGGCGGTTTGGATACGGCCTCGCTGCACAAGCCAAAACGTTTCTTCGGCGCGGCGCGCAAAATCGAAGAGGGCGGCTCGCTCACGATCATCGCCACGGCATTGGTCGAGACCGGTTCCAAAATGGACGACGTCATCTTCGAAGAGTTCAAAGGCACCGGCAACATGGAACTCAACCTTACGCGCAAACTCGCGGAGTCGCGAATCTTCCCGGCGATCGACATCAAACGCTCGGGTACGCGTCACGAAGAGCTGCTGCTCAGCGAAGATGAGATGCGCAAAATCTGGATGCTGCGGCGCGCCACCAGCGTGCTTAACAGCGGTGACATCACGGAGATCATTCTCGACAAAATGGCGCAGACCCGAACCAACGGCGAGTTCTTGCAGTCCGTCACCAAGGAAGCGCTCTCGCTGTCGCGCGGTTACAACGAAGAGGGCAACGGAAAGTACTAGCCGTCACACGCGCGCGGCGGCGCATTAGGTGTTATGGTGAGTTCGACAAGTTGCCGCAGGCAAATACTGAGAGTGGGCGGCGCAGCGTCGCCGCGCGTTTTTTTGCAGTGCCGACTATGGTAGTGCTTTCGAGCTGCGCGAATTTTTCAGTATCGACAGCAATACAAAACCAAGCGTTCTTTGGCGGACGACGTTTCTGTAGCGCGGACTTGGCACTTCCCGACGTGCCCGACAACGATGGCCGTAGAAAATTCGAAGATAAAATGGTGCAAGTCGGCGTCCTAACACGCACGAGCGCGGTACGCGGCGCGACCTTCCACCGGGCCGTATACGACGTTTCTCCTTCGGCCAGCAGTTCCATCATATACATATTGCGGCCAACGGCTACGCACCCGGGCGTAGCGCGTGTATGCTTCGGACATTTGCATGTTGCCAGCATCCTGGAGACAATGGCAACCTCAAACTCCACGTCCGTCGTTAGATTTCGATACCAAGTGGACCTCAGTCCGTGGGCTCAAACCCTTTATCCGTACCTGCATTTATCCCGTACGGGCTTAGCCTACGTATACGTCAGGCACACGGACGATCCGCGGATGCCCTACGTGGTAGGCGGGTTGCGTGTGATAGAGGGATCCATGATGCTCCGATTCGTTATGTTTCCACCGGATGGCCGGAACTGGTATCCGCATGGATTTCCGGTGGATGTCTGCCGAATCCGAATTTGTACAGTGTAGGAATAGCCGGCTTAGCGACAATGCGGTTGCAGAAATACTTGGCGCATGCCGGCGTCGCATCGCGGCGCGCGGCCGAAGAGCTGATCGTTGCGGGCAAGGTTCGCGTCAACGGAAAACTCGTGCGCGAGCTCGGAACGACCGTTGCGGAAAACGATCGCGTAGCGGTCGACGGCAAAACCGTCGCGCTTCCGAAAACGCATACGTACATCGTTTTGAACAAGCCGAGCGGAGTCGTGACGACGATGCGCGATCCGGAAGGGCGGCGCACCGTGACCGACCTGTTGCCCAAAGGATTGCCGCGGATCGTTCCCGTCGGCCGGTTGGATTATGATACGGCCGGCGTTTTGCTCTTGACGAATGACGGCGAGCTGGCGCACGTGCTGACGCATCCGCGTTTCGGCGTGGAGAAGACGTATCGCGCCGTCGTGAAAGGGCAATTGTCGAAGGACGAGCTCGAACGCTTGCAGCGCGGGATGCGGCTGGAAGATTTTCGCGCATCCGGTGCGCGCGTGAAAGTGGTCGCGTCGCCGAGCGATCGAACGGTCTTGGATATTACGATTCACGAAGGCCGCAACCGCCAGGTGCGCCGCATGCTCGAAGCGGTCGGCCATCCGGTGCGCGAGCTGCGGCGCCTGCGCTTCGGCCCGATCGCGCTCGGGACGCTCGCGCCGGGACGCAGCCGCCCCGCGACAGCACGGGAACTCGCCCGTTTGCGCGAACTGCTGCGATAGTATGGACCGGCTGGCGGCTCTCCCGAACGCATACAAACTCGTGCGGCGCGACGCACGCTCGAGTCGCACGATCGTGCGGCTGCCCAACGGCGCGAGCTTCGGCGGTGAGGTTCTGGCGATCTGCGCGGGACCGTGCAGCGTCGAGTCGCGCGAGCAGATCGAAGCGACCGCGCAAGCCGTCGCCGCGCGCGGCGCCAACGTGCTGCGCGGCGGTGCTTTCAAGCCGCGCACTTCACCTTACGCGTTTCAAGGTTTGGGGGCCGAGGGCCTGAAGCTGCTGCGCGATGCGGCCGATCGTTTCGGCATGTCGGTCGTGACCGAGGTGCTCGATCCGCGCGACGTGCCGCTGGTTGCGAAGTATGCCGACATGCTGCAAATCGGCACGCGTAACATGCAAAATTTCACGCTCTTGCGCGAAGTCGGCGATGCGCACAAGCCGGTGCTGCTCAAGCGCGGACTCTCGGCGACGATCGAAGAGTGGCTGCTGGCCGCAGAGTATCTGTTGGTGGCGGGCAACCCCGATGTCGTGCTGTGCGAGCGCGGCGTGCGTTCGTTCGACTCGGCCACTCGCAATCTGCTCGATCTTGCTGCGGTTCCGCTGGTGCATAGTCTCTCGCATTTGCCGGTTATCGTTGACCCGTCGCACGGAACCGGGTTTGCGAAGCTGGTCGCGCCGATGGCGGCGGCGGGCGTGACCGCCGGAGCCGACGGTTTGCTCGTCGAGGTGCATCCCGATCCGCCCGCGGCGGCCTCGGACGGCCCGCAGTCGCTGACCTTCGAGCAGTTTGAATCGTTGATGGCCCACCTGCGGTCGGTTGCGGTTGCGGCCGGCCGCCAGCTGCCGGCCGCCACGTTAGCGGCTTGACCGCTTAGGAGGGGAGCGTCGGCATCCCGCCGCATGGCAAGCGACGAACGTCGTTTGAACTACGTTTATCCGCGGTATTAAGGCTACGCTCCGCGGCCTTCATTATAGAGCGCTCACGAGGTTAATCGAACGCATGATTCGGATCACCCGCATGGCAGCGGCCGCCGCGGCCGTTATCGTTTCCGCCGCAATCGTCTCATCGGCGAAGGCACAATATGCCAACGCCTTTTCGCCCGCTAAGCTGATCCACCAAGCCCAGACGTCTGTTCCCATCGCCGGGAACGGCACGGTGGTCATTCAGGTTGAAGTGAACGCGGACGGCAGTCACAAGGTCACGCACATTATTCGGTCGACTAACCTGGCTGACAACAAAGCGGCGATCGATATTGCAAATAATTCGACGTATCGTCCGCAGCATCGCGGAAAGACGCCCGTCACCGGCTTTTACGATTTCACGATCGTCTTCCACGGTAAGAGCGTGGCTTCCAACGGCAGCATGATCGTGACCGGCGCCTCGGCGCCGATCGACAAATTGATCCACGCCGGAAAGTACAGTCAAGCAAAAGCGGCGGTGGAGCAAGCCCTTGCGTCCAAACCGAACGATCCGACGTTGAACCAACAGCTCGCTACGGCGGACTACTTCCTGAGCGACTATCCCGGCGCAGCTGCGGCCTTCGATAAAGTCTCAAGCATCTCCAAGCCGTTCATGCAGGTTGCGGCGCAATCGTATGCGATGGCGGCCGTAAAACTTTCCCCCACGGACAGCACCTCCGCGGTTAACTACGCGCAGAAGGCCGTCACATTGGCGCCGTCGGGCGGGACGTATTACATTTTAGGATCCGCGCAAGTTCAAGCCGGCAATGCAGCTGCGGCCATTGCGAATCTGCAGAAGGCGCGCTCGATCGCGATGGCCGGCGCGAAGACCGATGTAAGGTCGAGAATCAACATAGACTCCGCGCTGGTTCAGGCGTATATCAAAGCAAACCAGAGCGCCGCGGCGCAGCCCATCGTGAGCGAAATCATGCAATTGGATCCCGGCAACACGACCGTGAAGCGCATGGTCGGGAACCAGTATCTGGCAGCCGGCAACGAGGCGTCCAAGGCCAAGAATCATGAAGAGGCCTTAAACGACTTCTTAACCGCCGCAAAACAAGGCGATAAGGACGTTGCGGTCACAGGCTACGCTTCCGCGGCGTTGGAAGAAAATGATATCCTCGGCGCCCAGAAAACGCCCCCGGTGCCCAACGATTATCTAACGAAAATGAAGCCCTATGCGGATCAGGCGCTGGCTCTCAATCCGAATGACGCACTTGCAAATTATGCGTTCGGCGTAGCCATGGCGGGCGCGTGGATAACGGGCGGAAAAAACAAGGAAGACTTTAAGCGCCAAGCGCTGGATGCGCTCAACAAGGCTAAGGCAGAGGCGCAGGCGCAAGGCAACATGAGCCTTGCGTTCAACATCGACAGCTTCATCAAGGCGAACATCCAAAAATGACGAGGACTTTCCGTAGGGGTAGGCCAATGAGGCGCCTTTCTAAAGCGCACATGCGTACCCGCGGAACGGGAGGACGAAAATAGTGTTTGGCGGTTTCATGGCATTCATGCTAAAGGGCGGCTGGGATATGTGGCTGCTCTTGGTCATATCGATAACCGGTTTGGCCGTCGTTATCGAACGTTTGTGGTTCTTCGCCCAACAGCACGGCGATACCAAAGGCCTGCTGCGAGCGATCGGACAAAAGATTTCTCAGGACGACATCGATGGGGCGATCAAAGTCTGCCGTAACCAGCGCGGCATGCTTCCCAAGATATTGGAGTTCGGTCTTCTGCGCGGCGAGAAGAACCGCGCGGACATCACCGACGCGCTCTCGATCGCGCTGATGGAACACCTCAATTCGCTAGAGCGCAATCTCGCCATCATCGGTACGATTGCGGTCATTTCGCCGTTCGTCGGTCTGTTCGGAACCGTCTTGGGCATCATCAAGGCCTTCGACGACATCGCGCTCAAAGGTAACTCGACTCCGTCGGTCGTCGCGGCCGGCGTTTCGGAAGCGCTGATCACGACTGCCAGCGGTTTGATTATCGCCGTCATCGCGGTCGTATTCTTCAACTACTTCAAGAGCCGAATCAAGACGTACAATCAAGAGATGATTGTGGCGGCTAATCAAATGGCAGAGATGCTGCACTTCCACAACACGGGCGCGCCGATACCGACCGACCTTTACCAACCGACCGGCGCAGCTGGCACGTAACTCAGTAGGAACTCTATGAGCTTGCTGTCCGCAAAACAGGACGAGGACGTGATGGCGGAGATCAATATCACGCCCTTTACTGACGTGCTGTTGGTGCTGCTGATCATCTTCATGATTCTGGCCGCGCTGCTCACGCCGCCCGGTTTTGAAAAAGAGTTGCCCAACAACAACAACACCAGCAATCCGACCCCGCCGAAGAAGAACGAAATCGAGGTCTTAGTCAACAACAAAGGCGTGATCTTCGTCGACGGCGTGAAGACCGACGAAGTCGGCATTTATGCCGTTATGGCGACCGACCGGCTAAAGCGCGGCAACAAGCACGTTTCGGTCACCGCCGATGCGAAGGCGCCCTACGGCATCATCATACGGATCCTGGACGCGGCGAGGGATGCGGGCCTCGAAGATGTTGGATTCGTAACTTCAGGCTAATTGCAGAGGTGAGATAACCCGTGGCTGTATCGACAGGTCAAGGCGACGAAGAAGTCATGTCGACGATCAACATCACGCCCTTCACGGACGTGCTGTTGGTGCTCCTGATTATCTTCATCATCTTAGCGGCCGTCACCAAAGAGCCGCCGTTGCCGCTGGCACACAATAAACAAAAAGTGTTTCCGTCGCAGATCCTCGTGTTTGTCGACGGCAAGAACAACATCACGATCGGCTCGAATGTCGTCACCATTCAAGATGCCAAGGCCGCGTTTGCCGATCTTCAAGCGAATACGGGCGGCCATTTCAAGACCGTCATCATCAAGGCCGATCCCAAGGCGAGCTATGGAACGATCTTGCAAGTAATGGATGCCGCCAAATCGCAGAACCTGACAGAGTTCGGCTTAGCCAATAAACCCGAGGGAAGCAAGACCTAGTGCCCCACCAGATGATCACGACGGGTGGACGCGTACGCAGCTTCATCGGCTGGGCGTTTGTGCTCGCACTTGGTGTACATCTTATTTTCGCGGGCTTCTTCCCCAAGCTGAAATCATATAATGAAGAGCAGCAAGTCGAAAAGGTTTCGGTCACCAAGAAGATCATCGTAAAGGTGCCGACTCCGCCGCCGCCCACGCCGACCCCGCCGCCGACTCCGACTCCGCCGCCGAACGCGACCGCACCGCCGGCGCAAAAACCCCAGCCAAAATTGCAGCTGAACGTGCCCAAGACGAGCAGTAAGAACGCAAGCTCGAGCAACACGAACGCGTACGTCCGTCCCGTTTCGGGATCGGAAAACGGCGTGCCGGCAGGGCAAGGCACCGCGGCGCCGCATGCGGCCGCGCCGGTCGGAACGCCCAAACCGGCTTGCAGAAATCCGTATCAAGATGCGACCGTTGTTCAGCAAGTTTCGCCCGATTATCCCGAAACCGCGCGCGAGCTCGGCCTCGGGCAAGTAACGGTGCAAGTGAAAGTGACGGTCAGCCCTAGCGGCAGCCTCATCGGCACGTCGATTTTCCAAGGCGGCGGCAACATGTCGCTCGATCAAGCCGCGCTCTCGGCGGCGCGCCAGTCCACATATTCGCCGAAGGTCGTGAACTGCGAACCGGTAACGGGCGACTACCTGTTTAAGGTCACGTTCGACCCGAACCAGTAATTAAAACCCGCAAAATTCTGCTCGCCGCGCTGGCGATCTCGATCCTCCTCCATCTGATCCTGGCGATTTATTGGTATTCGCCCTACACGCATTCGCAATCCGAAGAGCAGATCTCAAACGTGCGCGTCGTGCAAATTGTGCGCCGCACGCCGGCTCCTCCGCAAACCCCTGCGCCCAAACCGCTGCAAACGGCGCGCCCGATCCTATCGAAGTCACATTCGCACATCGCATTGCCGCACGTAACATCGCATGGAAGAAAAAATGCCGGCGGTCCCGCGGCCGTGGTCGCGCCAACGCCGCGGCCGATTGCCACGGCCACCATTTCCACCGCCGGCTGCGTTCGCCCAAATGCGACGCCGGGGGTAAGCGCAACGCCTGACGTTGCGGACATCACCGCGGCGGCGCGCGCGAGCCGCATAAGCGGCATCGCGGCGATCGACGTATCGATCGATCGTTCGGGCAACGTCACGGACGCAAAGGTCGCGCGTTCGACCGGCAACGACGGCTTGGACGCAAGCGCGATGGCGATGGCCCGCAACGCGAGCTACACGCCTCAGTACGTCAGATGCAAAGGCATCGCCGCAACGTATACGTTCACCGTGCGGTTTGTGGCTTGGTAATTCTCTTGGAAGGCGCAAAGCACTGGGATACCCGCCGCGGAATTTCTGACATTTTTTGACCTGCCTGGATGGCAGCTTCAAACTTTTCTAACAAGAATATTTGTGGGCCGAAGCAATGCCGAGTCCTGAGATTCATCGAAGGGAGCAAAATTACATGGACGGAATTTTGCTAGCGGTTCCGCGGCGGGGTATCCTAGCTTTGCGGCGGACTTGAAATGACAGGAGCAAACTCACACGGACGGTAACTTCGCGGCGTGACGTTTGTGCAGGCGATGGCCCTCGCGCTGCTGCAGGGCGTAAGCGAACTCTTTCCGATCAGCAGCCTGGGGCAGACGATCTTAATTCCGGCGCTGCTGCATTGGCATTTCAACCGGTCGGATCCGTCGTTTTTAGCATTCGTAACGGTGCTGCATTTGGGAACGGCGGCGGCGCTGGTCGCCTATTATCGAACGACGTGGCTGCGGATCGTGCGCGCGTTTTTTGCCAGCGTCTTGCGCGGAAAGATCGGCGGCGACGCCAACGAGAAGCTGGCGTGGCTGCTGATCGTTGGAACGGTTCCCGTGGGCATACTTGGGGTGCTGCTCAAGGATACGGTGCAGAAATTCTTCGGAAGCGCCGAGGTGGCGGCGTTATTCCTGATGTTGAATGCGGGCGTCATGTTTGTGGGCGAGTGGCTCCGCAAGCGGCAGA
>Ga0102924_1000928_pt1 | contig 34951 bp, 34 predicted proteins | sample PaiPotPPM11metaG_FD_80116 | JGI IMG/M metagenome (GOLD analysis project Ga0102924, IMG submission 80116) | Iron sulfur acid spring bacterial and archeal communities from Banff, Canada, to study Microbial Dark Matter (Phase II) - Paint Pots PPM... ...
ACCGTGATGATGCGCTCGTCCGAAGGGATGAAGGCCGACAGGATGTTGAGGGTTGTCGTCTTGCCCGAGCCACCACCGCCGGCGACGACTATGTTCATGCGTGCGTTTACGCAGGCCTTGAGGAAGGCGGCCATCTCTTCGGTAAGGCTCCCGTTGCGGATCAGGTCCGAGATCTGCAGCGGATCCCGGCGCATTTTGCGAATAGTGACCGAGGCGCCGCGAACTGCCAGTGGAGGAATTATGACGTTGACGCGAGCCCCATCAGGGAGGCGCGCGTCGACCATCGGCGAGCTTTCGTCGACTCGGCGACCGACTCCGGTCACGATGCGCTGGATAACCTGCAGGAGATGCTGATCGCTGTCGAACTTGACGGCGGCCCGCTGCATCTTGTTGTTGCGCTCGATGAAGACCTTATTGGGGCCGTTGACCATGATGTCGGAAATCGCGTCGTCGGCCAGAAGGATGTCCAGCGGGCCGAAGCCGAGGATATCCGAAAGCAACATCGCCAGCAGACGCTCCCTGGCTTGAGTGTCGAGGTTGACGCGCCTGGCGCTCACGTAGATATCGAGGACTTCCTCGGCACGCTGCACGATCGCCTCCCGGTCCAGGTCGTTGGCGCGCTCGCCCAGCTCGCCGATGATGCGGTCGTGGACCGCTGCCTTGATCCGGTGGAAACGCTCGGCTTCAGGGAGGTCGTTGAGGTTTGCGTTGGGGTTGGCCGGTGCCACGGGAGCGACTGGAGCGGCTGGTGCGGTCCGAGCTTCCGGCTCCGCCAGCGACGCCTTGCCGGGCGGCACGGCAGCCATCGGGCGCGCCGGGACGGTGGCCGGAGCCAGCGGGCGGGGTGCGGGCGCCGGACCTGATGCCGGGGGCGCCTGGCGCTGCACGGGAGGCTGAGCCGGGGTGATAGGCGCCTTTGGCTGTGCCGGTGCCGGGGGTTCACCCTGCGATTTCTGAATTCGATCGAGCAGCGACAAGCGTACTTACCCCCACTTCCGTCGTAATGTTTCGAACTAGCCGAATGCTACGTAGGCTCCATTACGAGGGCGGCTGCGCGCTGGTAACAGCCCGATGGCACGGCTGCCACAGGTATTTTCCCGCGGCGTTACCGGCGAACAGGTTTTCTACTGTGGGCCGATTCGGGGTACGATGGCGCCAAAATTTGTCGGAGGTGCACATGTCACTGTCAAAGCTCTTCCTCCTAATCGCTCTCATCTGTTTCATCCTGGAGGCCATCGGTAGCCGGATGAGCTTCAAAGCTCCCTTCGGTCTGCTTGGCGCGGGCCTCGCTTTCCTGACGGCGGCTTTTCTGTTTCCCTAACGAGGGTTACAGGAAGCCGAGCTCCATCTTGGCGTCGTCACTCATCATGTCGGCGCTCCAGGGCGGAGAGTAGACCAGTTCGACCGTGCAGGCATCAACTCCCGGGACCTCTTCGACCTTCTTTTTTACCTCGTCGAAGAGGTCCTGGGCCCACGGGCAGCCGATCGCCGTCAGCGTCATCTTGACGAGAACGCTTCCGCCGTCGATGTTCAGTTCGTAGACCAGCCCGAGGCTCATGATGTCGAGCCCAATCTCAGGGTCCTTGCAGGTCTCCAGCGCCGACACGATCTGGGCCCGCAGATCCGAAGCCGGCGCCTGGGTCGTCTCCAGGGTGTCCATGGACAAAGTCTAGTCCCCCACCTCAACGTAGATCTCGTCATTCTCGATCGTTACCGGGTAGGTCTTCGCCGGGATCACCGCCGGCAGCCCGGTCACCTTCCCGGTGCGGAGGTCGAAACGGGACCCGTGCCTCGGGCACTCTACGGACATTTCCCACAGATCCCCCTCGCTCAGGGAGTAGTCCTCGTGGCTGCAGGTGTCGCCAAGCGCGTAGAAGTTGCCGTCCTCGGCATGGACCAGGCAGATGGGGATGCCGTCCACCTCGACCTGGGTCAACGACTCGAGTGGCAGATCGGTGGTCCGGCCGACGCGCTGCCTAGTCAATCCGAGCGGCCAGTTCCTGCTCGACGATCTCCCTGGTGTGCAACACCGGGATTCGGTCGATAACTTCGCCGAGGAAGCCCTCGACCAGCATCCTCTGCGCTTGGCCGCGCGGGATGCCACGGCTGACAAGGTAGAACAGGTGCTCGGGATCGACCGGGCCGACGGTCGCGCCGTGGCTGCAGCGCTGGATGTCATTGTTGAGGATCTCGAGGATCGGCTCTGAGCTGGCTCGCGCCTTCTCCGAGAGCAGGAGATTGCGGTTGGCCTGGTTGGCGGATGTGCCCGGCGCGGTCGTCTCCACCCTCACCACGCCGACATAGACGCTCCGGGCGCGGTCCCTCAGGGCGCCCTTGAAGAGCAGGTCCGAACTGGTATGGGCGGCAATATGGTCCTGCATCGTCCGGAAGTCGAAGACCTGGTCGCCGGTGCCGAAGAAGAGCCCCTTCAATTCGGCGCTGGAGCCGGGCCCTTCCAGCATCGCCTCGACCCGAAGGCGCGCAAAGCGACCACCAAGGGCGACGTCGACCATCCTCAGCTGAGCATCGCGACCCAGGTGGAAGCGCTGGTTGGCGAACTGCCATGTATTGATACTCCAGCGCTGGAGACCCACGTAGCCGAGGTTTGCCCCCTCCTCGAGGAAGACCTCGGCCGAGCCGCTCGCAAGGGCTGTTTCCTGGCGATCGCCGCTCAAGAACTCATCGACGTATTGGAAGGAGGATCCCCTCCCGGCGACCACCAGGGAGTGGGGCAACACGGCGGAGCCTGAGCCTGCCGACCAGAACTGGCTGACGAGCGGCCGGTCGACCACGACGCCATCAGGGACGTAGAGGAAGGTGCCACCGCTGAACAGGGCCGTATGCAAGGCGGCGAACTTATCCCGCTCCGGCTTGAGTGCGCTGAACAAATACTGGTCGACCAGGCGTGGGTGCACCTGGGCTGCCTCACTCAGGGGCATAAAGATGACGCCCTTGGAAGCCAGATCGCCCGATAGGTCCACCCGAGCGGGCGAGGTGCCGCGCTGCCGCAGCACGGCGGCGGCATCACCGACGACGCTGGCGGGAGCTACTCCGTTCGGCTGCTGAAAGGGGGCATAAGCCTCCAGGTCAAGGCCCTTGAGATCGGCCTGACGCCAGTCCTCCTGCCGCTTCGTGTCCGGCAGGGCCATACCGTCGTAAACGTCGAAGGCGCTCAGGCGCCGGGTGCGCAGCCACTCCGGCTCGCCCTTGAGTGCGCTGAGCTGCTCGACCGCTGTCCGGCTGAAGCTCACTAACCGATGGAGCCGGTCATCTCGAGCTGGATCAGGCGATTCAGCTCGACGGCGTACTCGATCGGAAGTTCCTTGGTGAAGGGCTCGATGAAGCCGTTCACGATCATGGTTTCCGCCTCGGCCTTGGTGATCCCTCGGCTCTGGAGGTAAAAGAGCTGTTCATCGGAGACCTTACTGACGGTGGCTTCGTGTCCGATCTTGACCTGCTCCTCGTCCACCTCGGTGGTCGGATAGGTGTCAGAGCGGGACTGATCGTCTAACAGCAAGGCGTCGCAGCGAACGAAGGACTTCGAGTTCTTCGCTCCCGGGTAGACCTTTACCAGCCCGCGGTAGGAGGTGCGTCCACCGTTCTTGGAGATCGACTTGGAGACGATGTTCGAGCTGGTGTTGGGGGCGACATGGACGGCCTTGCCGCCCGCATCCTGGTGCTGGCCCTTACCGGCAAAGGCCACGCTCAGTACGTCGCCCTTGGCGCCGGGCTCCATCAGGTAGATCGACGGGTACTTCATCGTGATCTGCGAGCCCAGGTTGCCGTCCACCCACTCCATGGTGGCGTCGCCGTAGGCGACCGCCCGCTTGGTGACGAGGTTGTAGACGTTGGTCGACCAGTTCTGGACTGTCGTGTAGCGGCACCGGGCGCCCCGCTTGACGATGATCTCGACCACCGCCGAGTGCAAAGAGTCGGTGGTGTAGATCGGTGCGGTGCAGCCTTCGATGTAGTGGACGAAGCTGTCTTCGTCGCAGATGATCAGCGTGCGCTCGAACTGACCCATGTTCTCGGCGTTGATCCGGAAGTAGGCCTGGAGCGGAATCTCCACCTTGACGCCCTTCGGGATATAGATGAACGACCCACCCGACCAGACGGCGCTGTTCAGCGCTGCCAGCTTGTTGTCCCCGGGCGGAATGATGGTCCCGAAGTACTCCTTGAAGAGGTCGGGATGGTCCCGCAGGGCGCTGTCCGTGTCGGTGAAGATGACACCCTTGGAAGCAAGCTCCTTGTGCAGCGAGTGATAGACCACCTCTGACTCGTACTGAGCCGCCACTCCGGCGAGGAACTTGCGCTCCGCCTGCGGCACACCCAACTTGTCGAAAGTGTTCTTGATATCCGCGGGCACGTCGTCCCAGGTCTTGCCCTGCTTCTCGGTCGACTTGAGGTAGTAATAGATGTTCTGGAAGTCGATCGTCGAGAGATCGGCGCCCCACGTGGGCATCTCTTTCTTCTCCCAGATCTGGAGGGCGCGAAGCCGGAACTTTGTCATCCACTCCGGCTCGTTCTTCATCCACGAGATCTCCTTGACGACCTCGGGACTGAGCCCACGCTTCGCCTTGAACACGTACTTCTCAGCGTCGAAGAAGCCGTACTTCTCCTTGTAGTTGTCGCCGACGTCGATCCGCGGGATAACCGTTGCCATTTATTTTGCCTCCAGGGTCGCTGGTTCCTTAGCCGGTTCCTTGACCCATTCCGAATAGCCTTTTGCCTCCAGCCAGTCCGCCAGCTCGGGGCCGCCCGAGCGTACGAATTCGCCATGCACAAGGACGTGCACGTAATCGGGCTTCACGAATTTGAGGATGCGGGTGTAATGGGTGATGATCAAGACTCCGAGCTCCGGCCCACGCATCCTGTTCACGGCATCGCTGACGAACTTGATCGAGTCAATGTCGAGCCCTGAGTCCGTTTCGTCGAGGATGGCTATCTCCGGCTTTAGAACGGCCATCTGCAGGATCTCGGCCCGCTTCTTCTCGCCGCCCGAGAAGCCCTCGTTTACATAGCGACCGAGGAAAGAGTCGTCCATACGGAGAACGCCCATCTCACTCTTGAGCATCGCCCGAAATTCCTTGACGTTGATCGCCTTGGACTTGTCCTTGCCGTCATAGCCTCGCTTGGCGTTGATCGCGGTCCGCAGGAAGTTCGACATCGTGATGCCCGGCACGACGATGGGATACTGGAGCGCCAGGAACATGCCGAGCTTGGCGCGTTCCTCGGGCTGGAGCTTGAGCACGTCCTGTCCCTTGAAGAGGACCTCCCCCTCCAGGACCTTGTAGTTCGGATGGCCCATCAAGGTGTAGGAGAGCGTGCTCTTTCCTGAGCCGTTCGGGCCCATCACGGCATGCACCTCGCCCTTGTTCACGGACAGGGAAACCCCCTTCAGGATCTCACGTCCTTCGACGCTGACCCGAAGGTTCTTTATTTGAAAATCTGCCATCCCGTGACTCATTTTACCCGTGCCCTTCGAATTCAAATCGAATTCACTCTTCATCAGTTGACTCACCATCCAGGGCGACCCGAAGGGTATTGACCGAGAGGGTGGCGCATTTCATCCGCGCGGGACTGATCTGGATCCCCAGTTCTTCGAGCAGGTCCTTGGTTGGAAAAGTCTTGAGATCGTTCACGGGCTTGCCCACGATCATGTCGGTCAGCATTGAGGCTGAAGCCTGGCTGATGGCGCATCCGCGGCCGCGAAACCGGACGTCTCCCAGCCTGCCGTCGTCCAGCTTCAGGTACAGGGTGATCACGTCGCCACACAGCGGGTTATCCCCCTCCTGAGTGATATCCGCGTCCGTCAGCTCACCGAAGTGGTGCGGGTTCTTGTAATGCTCGAGAATTTGCTCGCGGTACAGATCGTCCATGGTCTTTAGCTGAACACCTTCTGCGCTTTCTGTATTGCATCGACCAGGTGGTCGACCTCGTCCTGCCGGTTATAGATGTAGAAGCTCGCCCGGGTCGTCGCGGCTACCCCGAGGCGATCCATCAGGGGCTGAGTGCAGTGATGCCCGGCGCGAACGGCGATCCCCTCCCGATCGACCAGGGTCGCGAGGTCGTGAGGATGGACATTGGGGAGCGTGAAGGAGACGGCCCCGCCATGGATCTCCGGATCGCCTGGCCCGTAGACCGTGATGTCGGGGATCTCCTGGAATTTCTCCAGGGCATAGTCAACCAGCGTTCGCTCGTGCGCACGGACTTTGTCCATCCCGAACTGGCCGAGGTAATCGACGGCAGCGCCGAGACCGATGCCTTCGGCCACGCTCGGGGTGCCGGCCTCGAACTTCCAGGGAAGTTCGTTCCAGGTAGCCTCGGTCAGCTTGACACGCCGGATCATGTCGCCGCCACCCAGAAAGGGGGGCATCGCCTCCAGCAGGGAGCGGCGCGCCCAGAGCACACCGATCCCGGTCGGCCCGCACATCTTGTGGCCGGAGAAGGCATAGAAATCGACCCCCAGGTCCCGGACGTCGACCGGCATGTGGGGAACGGCCTGCGCCCCGTCGACCAGCACCAGCGCACCGGCGCGGTGCGCCTTCTCCGTGATCGCCTTGATCGGGTTGATGGTGCCCAGCGTGTTCGACTGATGAGTGATGGCGAGCAGGCGAACGCCCTCGAGCTTGGCTTCGAGCTGGCCGAGCTGCAGCAAGCCCCGATCGTCGATACAGAGGAACTCCAGCCGAGCACCAACCTCCTGGGCGAGCAGCTGCCAGGGAACGAGGTTGCTGTGATGCTCCATCTCGGTCAGCAGGATGCGGTCGCCCTGGCGGACATTCACCCTGCCCCAGCTGTAGCGGACCAGGTTGATCGCCTCGGTCGTGTTCCGCGTGAAGATGATCTCTTTAGGGCTGCCGGCGTTGATGAAGGCGGCCACCCGCTGGCGCGCCGACTCGTAGGCGACGGTAGCCTCCTCGCTCAAGAGGTAGACGCCTCGATGCGGGTTGGCGTTGTAGCGCCGGTAGTAGTCATCCATGACGTCGATCACGACGGCAGGCTTCTGCGAGGTTGCCGCGCTGTCCAGGTAGATGAGCGGCTTGTCCTTGATCTTTCGGGCAAGGATGGGGAAATCGGCGCGCACCGCCTCGACGTCGAGGGGACGAGTCTGGATCATGCCGGCTGTCCCTCCTTCATCAGGTCGGCGACAGTTACGGATTGGAGAGTCGCCGTGATCGTGCCCTGGAGTTGCTCCCAGAAGGCGTGGGCCGAGCAGGGCGTGTCGGCATGGGTGCACTCCCCCGGGCCGCCGCCCTCGGCCAGGCAGCTGACCGGTGCCAGCGAGCCTTCCAGGCTTTTTACGATATCGGCCATCGAAACCGTCTCGGGACGGCGGGCAAGTGCATAGCCGCCTTTGACGCCCATGCGGCTTGAGACCAGGCCGCCCCGCCGTAGCTGGCCTGCGATCTGCTCCAGGTAGGGCAAGGGCAGATTCTCCTGGCGGGCGAGGTCGTTCAGGGCGACCGGTCCGCTCCCGTACGAGCGTCCCAGGCGCACCATGACGCGAATTCCGTATTCAGAACGGGTTGAGAATCTCATAGATCTCCGACCGGAGAGGTCGGACTTCATCAGTATAGCCGAGCCCCTGGGAAAAAGGGCCCTTTTGTAATCTTTCGGCGTGCCCAGCGCCGTGGATAAGGCTTCCTTCCGCTACGCCCTGGGCCATTTCGCCAGCGGCGTCACGATCATGACTATCAGCGCCGGGGGCCGCCTCCACGGGATGACCGTAAGCGCCTTTGCCTCGGTCTCGCTGGAGCCGCCTCTCATCCTGGTCTGCGTCGAGCATTCGACCCTGATGCACCAGCTTCTTCACGAGAAAAGCACCTTCGCGGTCAACATCCTGGGCGAGCGGGGCGAAGCGACTTCCCGCTTCTTTGCGGATAACGCGCGACTGGAGGGGCCCGAGTTCCGGGAAGGCAGCTACAGGCTCGGCGCCACCGGTTCACCGATCCTTCTGGACGCGACCGCCTACCTGGAGGCAAGGGTCTACGGCAGGCACGATGCCGGCGATCACACGGTGGTTGTCGGCGAGGTCCTTGGCCTGGAGGTTCTAGGCGAGACAGACCCCTTGATCTTCTACCGCGGTGGCTACCGGCAGCTCAAGGGCTAGAGATCAGCCGTTGAGCAGGTCGGTCAGCTTCCCTTTGAAGGCGGCCAGGCGCTGGTGGACGTCCAGCACTTCGTCATGGGTGACGGGATCGCCCTCGACCTCCTCGGTATCCCTGGGCGAGGGGGTAGCAACGCGCGTGACTTCCTCGACCGCATTGACGATATTCCCGGCGAACTCGACATGAAGGAAGAAGGAGTCCCGGCAGCGGGCGCAGGTAACCTGCACGATCAACTTGTTGTTGTGGTTCCCGATCTTGCGAAGCTGCGAGCCCTTGTGATTGCTGCCGCAGACCCGGCAGCGGTAGTTGCGAGCCTGCGATCGGAGAAAGTCGAGAATCGGGTCGTCCACTACCAGGGTCCTCCTGCGCGCGACCGGCCGCCGGACATCTGGACTTCAGTATAGGCTCGGTCCGGCGCATGATTTAGGGACCGACCATGGCCAAACCGCTGATCCTGCTGACCAACGACGACGGGATTTATGCCCAGGGAATACTCGCGGCCTGGCAGGAGCTACGCAAGATCGGCGAGGTTGAAGTCGTGGCCCCGGACGCCGAGCGCAGCGCCGTCGGGCACGCCATCACGCTGCTCCTGCCCCTGCGCACCAAGGAGGTCGTACGCCGCAACGTGCGCTTCGGCTACGCCGTAAACGGCATGCCCGCGGACTGCGTCAAGATCGCGGTTCGGGCGATCCTGCCGCGGCCGCCCGACCTGGTCGTTTCCGGGATCAATCTCGGCTCGAATACGGGGACCAACGTCATCTACTCTGGCACCGTCAGCGCTGCCACAGAAGCCCGCATCCTGGGAATCCCATCGATCGCCATGTCGCTCTCGACTTTTACCCATCCGGACTTCACCTATGCCGCCCGCTTCACGCGCAAGCTGGCGCTTGCCGTACTCGCCAGGGGCCTCCCGGACAAGACGCTTCTCAACGTCAACGTGCCCAACCTGCCCGAGGACAAGATCAAGGGGGTGGCCATCACCCGACAGGGCGACTCGCGGGTGGAGGAACGGTTCGAGAAGCGAACCGACCCCAGGAACCAGACCTACTACTGGCTGGACGGGACCTTCAGGCTGCAGGAGTTGGACGACCAGGCTGACGCGAAAGTGGTTAGCGACGGCTACGTCTCGATCACGCCGATCCGCTACGACCTGACCGACTACCCGGCCATCGAGACCCTCAAGGAGTGGAACCTCCAACCCTGACGGCCGGGGGCGCCAGGCGCCCGCCGCTGGGCCATTAGGCCTTGACAAGGCCTGTGTGCAAAGTTCACTATGAAGCGGTTCGGTTTTACAGGGGTTAACCGTTTCTTCGACTTTCCTTTAGGGAGGGAACTAGTCTGGGCGCCCCGGCAAGGCGTCTAACGCGGTCGTCCTCGGCACGCCATCCGCACCGGGCCGGTGGGAACCGGCACCACATCCTTTGGGAGGGACACCTTGCGAACACGGAGAACCTTGGCGTTCGTCGGCGTATTTGCGGCGGCGGCCGGAGCCCTGAGCGCAGCGACGTCGGTTTTGCCGGTAGCGGCGAAGGACAGTCTTATCGCACAGGCAGCCCGCGGCCAGCTGCGCCCAGCGCGGATCCCAATCACGATCGGCGGTGCCGGTCGCAGGAGCGCAAGCACCCAGACCTACCGAACCCTGCCGTTTTTCTCAGGCGGCGTGCTCGACGCTGCCACGAATGCCCTCGCGGCTCGAGATGCCCGCGACACTGCTGGCGATACGGGCGCTCCCGCCGGATCGGCGGGGACGGTGGTGCCAGGGCATGTCAACGGAAACGGCAACGAGTCGGGTGACCAGCCTGGGACGTTGGGCATGTCACTCGGCACGGTCGGATGCAGCCAGCGATTGGGCAACGGCTCCGAGGGAGATAACAGCAACAGCGGGGCCAAGCGAGGGAACGTGCGGGTCAACCAGGACTGCACCTACCGGCGACAGGCGGAGGAGATGATCGCCTACAACCCTGCCAACCCGAACAATCTGCTGGCTGGTCAAAACGACAGCCGGGTTGGCTTCAACCAGTGCGGCATCGACTGGTCGATCAACAACGGCAAGAACTGGGGCGACCTACTGCCGCCCTTCCGCCAGAAACTCAACAATCCGTCCACGCAAGAGCCAACCCCAGGGGACCCGAATCGCCACACGATCGCCGGCGGAGACGGGACAATCCATACTTACGATGCTGGTAGCGATCCGGCGTTGGCCTTCGACTCCAGAGGTAACAGCTACTTCAGCTGCGTTGGCTTCGATGTCGCCTCGAACGCAAGCCTTCTCTACGTAACCCAGTCGCCGGCGAGCGCGCAAGGCTCGTTCTTCTTCAACCTGAGCAGCTTCGGCAAGAAGTTCGTGGTTGCCGAAGACAACAGCCCGCTCGTCTTCCACGATAAGAACATGATCGTTGCGGACAAGAACGCCAGTAGCCCGAACCGTGACAACGTGTACGTGACCTGGACAGTCTTTAAGTTCGGTGCCAACTGTTTGGGCGGCACTCCTGACAATCCGCAATTCTGCGAATCGCCCATTTTCGGATCGATGTCGACCGACGGCGCACGGCACTGGTCGACCCCAGAAGAGATCAGCGGCGTCTCAACCACCTATTGCTCTCAGGGCAACTTCTTCGATCCGGCCGCTCCTCCTGCTGCGTGCAACTTTGACCAGGGTTCGAACCCTACCGCACTGCCGAACGGCGACCTCGAGGTGATCTTCAACAACGGCAACACCGCCACGACCAATCCGAACGCGCAACAACTCGGCGTGCATTGCCACCCGACGGGAAGCTCGCCCGCTGGTACAGCACACCTCAACTGCGTCGCCCCTTCCAAGGTTGGTGACGATATGTCATTCGGCGAGCCGCTGTGCGACTTCGGGCGCGCTCCTGAGGAGTGCATCCCCGGGCCGAATATCCGGACCAACGACTTCCCGATCGTCAGTAAGAACACGCAGAACAACCACCTGTACGCCACCTGGCAGGACTACCAGCGCCGCGACAACGGCGCCAAGGAGTACAGCATTCAGCTCTCTGAATCTTTGGACGGTGGCCTCACCTGGCACGAGGTTGGAACGGTCAACCCGGATACCGGCTTGGACCACTACTTCCCCGCGGTTGAACAGTCGCCCGCGAGTGCCAAGAGCGACGAAAACCGAGCCAACGGCGAAGGCAACGGCGGTGGCAATGCCGACCGGGTCGGTGTGAGCTATTACCGGTCGGACCGGGTGCCTGGGGAAAATACCCCGGCGAACGCCTTCGCCTTCACCCCGTGCCCCAGCCCTGAGGTTCCCCCCGCTCCCTGCAACGCCGCATTCCATCCTCAGGGGAACTCGGATTATGTCCTCGCCGGCGGCACGGGCAGCGAGACCCCGTACAACTTCAAGGTGGTCTCTCCGGCTTTCCCGCCACCGGACGGCGTCCAGGCAGGCTTCAATGGCGACTACAGCGGGCTGACCATCAACCGCGGCATCGAGGCCCATCCGATCTGGTCAGACACGCGCAATGCAAACCCCTATCCGGAAAACGGCGTCAAACACGATGAGGACGTTTTCACCGTCAACACAGCGCTGCCGAATGGCCGAGCGGAATTGCAGACCGGCCAGATTGGTAGCGAGAAGGGCCGCAGTGGCGGCGACCAAAGCGGCGGCTAGCAAAAACGATCGTGAAGAGGAGAGGGCGCCGCAGCGCCTTCTCCTCGCGTAATCAGTCCGGACAACGCGACTGAGAGGAGGTAGATCGCGGGCGGATCGGCCCTAGGACGGCGGGGATGTGATTTGTCAATTTCAATGAGGAGGATGGGATGAAACGACCATTTCTTCGACTGCTCACGGCTGCGCCGATCGCCGGCCTGGTGTTTTTCCAGGCCGCGGGATCCACCGCCATACCAGCGACCGCCTCCGGCTACTCGCAGCTGACCAAGCTCCAGAAGAAGCTGCTCTCCGGCTTTGCCAGCCTCGAGCTGAATCCTGCAACCACACCAAGCGCCCGGACTGCACAGAAACGGGGCAACTACTTCCCTTCGAGCGATGACGGCTGCCCGGTCAATCTCGGAAGCAACATCAAGGTCAACCAGAACTGTCTGAATATCAGTGACCCGGATCTACAGGGCCGAGCACAGGCCCAGAACGAGACCGCCATCGCGCAGGACCCGCTGCACCCTGGGAACGCTGTGGCCACCTACAACGATTACCGCCGCGGCGACGGCAACTGCTACGGTTCGTTCAGCAGGGACGGTGGCCGGAACTGGACTGACACGACGGTTCCCATGAGCTTCACCAGAGGAACGGCCTTCGGAGGTGTCGCGAGAGAATACTGGCAAGCTGGCGGTGACACATCGGTGGCCTGGGACACCAAGGGCAACGCTTACTTCGACTGCCAGGTCTTCATGCGTGGCACACCGACGTCGAACAATCCGGATCAATCAAGCGCCGTCTACGTTTTCCGCTCGACAAGGAACCGCGGCGCGTCCTGGAACTTCCCTGGGCGCCCGGTCATCGAGAGCTCGGACGTCGCCGGGACCGGCGTGCCGCCATTCGAAGACAAGCCGTACATGACCGTTGATAACCATGTCGGCAGCCCGTTCCAGGACCGCATCTACGTGACCTGGACCTCGTTTGCCTCGGATGGCACGGCTAACATCTACGAGTCGTACTCCAAGGATTACGGCGAGATCTTCAGCGGGCCGGTTCTCGTGAGTGGGTCGAGCTCACTGTGTCCCGGATCAGTCGTCGCAGGAACGAATCACTGCGACGCGAACCAGTTCTCGGATCCGTTCACAGGCGCTGACGGCGCTCTATACGTTGCGTTCAACAATTTCAACAACGCCGTAAGCGCGACGCCGACGTGCGGGACTCCGCCGGGCCCATGTGACAACCACAACCAGGTGCTGATCGCCAAGTCTACCGACGGCGGAGCCACCTTCTCGGCGCCGATCAAGGTTGCCAACTACTACGACCTGCCGGATTGCGCCACGTACCAGGGCGGTCAGGACGCTGGACGAGCCTGCGTTCCTGAAAAGGGATCGAGCATGAACTCCGTCTTCCGGGCGACCAATTACCCGGCTGGTGGCGTCAGTCCTGAAAGCCCATCGCGGGTTGTGGTTACGTTCGGGTCCTATATCAACCAGTTCTCGAACGAGAGCAACGGGTGTGTGCCTGCTGGCCTTTCGCCGTTCGGGAACAACGACTACACAGGCGTCAAGACACCCGGCGCCTGCAACAACAAGATCCTGCTCAGCGTTTCAAGCAACGGCGGCGCGAGCTTTACCGGGACTTCGACCGACCCACGCCTGCTGCCGACCGTCAACACCCCGAGCCAGGCTGGAAAGGACCAGTGGTGGCAATGGGCCGCCTTCAACAAGGAGGGAAAGCTGGCGGTCTCCTATTACGACCGGCAGTACGGCGCAGACGAAACGACCGGGAACATGGACATCAGTCTTTCGGGTTCTGCAAGCCTGCAAAACTTCGGCGTGAAGCGGGTCACCTCGTCATCGATGCCGCTTCCGACCGAATTCCCGAACAGCCGAGGCAACAGTGTCTTCTTCGGCGACTACACCGGCCTCACCGCGGTCAACGACGCGCTGCCGGTGTGGATGGACACACGAAGCCCGGACCTCTTCCTCTGCAATGCGCCAAGTGCACCTAACAATCCTCCACAACTGTGCGGGCTTACTGAGCCGAATGGTCTTCGGGCAAACGACCAGGACATCTTCACGGCGAAAGTTGCGATTCCGTCCGGCGGAGGCGAGGACAACGGCGACGGGGGAGGTGGCGATAGGAGCCCCTAACTCTAACCGCTCCGATAACAGAAAGGGCGCCCGCGCGGGCGCCCTTTTCATTTAGAGTCGGCGATTACTCGGGAGCGCACATAGGCAGTGGCGGCCGCCTGGGCGATCCGGGGATCGCCCGGTTTCCAGCTCCCGCCCCAGCAAAACCGGCAGGCCCGCAGCGATCGAACGAGCCGCTGTTCTGCGACGGCTGTCCAGGAGCGGCTGGGCCTGCGACAACGGGCACCGTGACCTGGGCTCCAGGTATCAGTCGCGTTCCGGCCTTCGCCGATGGCGGGTTGACCCTATTTACGTCGAGCTGGCCCTGCACGTCACTTCCGGCATTGGCTCCCGACGAGATCTGAACTGTGTTCGCGCCCGTTACCGTGCCGGAGCTTTGCCCCGAGACTGACGCGCTCGCCGAACAGGCGGCGGTCAGGACGGCGGCGGCGCCAATTGCAATCAATAACTTCATGACAACCTTTATAACGCAGTCGGGCCTGGGGAATGACGATTTGGACGGAGCGTTACCTAGCGCCGATCTCGGCGACCGGTTTCAACTGCGCGGAGAGTCGCCCGCCCAAAGGTTCAAGGCCGCAGACATCCCGAAGCGCCCGCTCGATGTAGACCTTCGTCATTCGCTTGCGCCAGTAATGGTTCAAGTCCGTATTGTCCAGCGGGCGGGAGCGCTTGTCGCTGGCCTCGGCAACGGCGGCGATCAGCTCTTCATCTGGATTTTTGCCAACCAGCGGGTCGAGCGAGGTACTGATCTCGACCGGACGGGACCCGACGGCTCCGAGCGCGCCGCGGGCAGCGCTGACGGCTCCGTCCTCCCAATCGAGGGCGACCGCCACTCCCAGGATTGGAAAATCGAAGGCCGGCCGGCGGCGCAATTTCCAGTAGGCGCTGGTCATCGTGAGCTTCGTCCTGGGGAGGTTGACCGCCCTGACCACCTCGTCCGGCCGCCTGGTCGTGTACTCGATGCCGTCGTCGCGGTAGAAGTCGGCGGCGCGCACGCGGCGGGAACCCGCCACCCCCTGGAGGGTCAACTCGGCATTCAGGGCGACCGCGACGGGCGCGCTGTCTGACGAGGAGACCGCCCAGCAGCGCGGGGAGCTGGGAGCGACGAGACAGATATCGCCGTCCTTCTTCATGCAGAAGCCGGCGGCCTTTCGCCAGGCCTGTGTCTGGTTGTAGTAATTGCAGCGCGGATCGACCAGCAGGTTTCCGCCGAGCGTGCCCATGTAGCGGATCTGCGGCGTCGACACCGCGCCGCATGCCTGGGAGAGGGCGCGGTACCCGGCGAGCACCATGCGATGCCGCGCAATCTCGTGCAGTGTCGCCCCCGCCGAGATCTTCATTCCGGTGCGCGCGTCGCCCTCGACGTCCGGCCCCCAATCGATAGCGTTGAGGCTGATCAGGCTCGTGACATCGAACTGGCGCCGCTTGAGGTTCGGCAGCAGGTCGGTTCCGCCCGCGATGAACATCGCGCGGCCGCCGCTCGCCGCCTGCCGTTCTGCTGCGTCCTCAATCGATTTCGGGCGCAGGTACTCGAGGCGTGGAAGCCGAAGCAACTAGCGGCCCTTCCACTCATCGGGAACGTCGGCTCTGACGAGCGGCGGAAACTCGAAGCTGGGAGCGGCTTTCGGCCCGACGCGCCTCGATTTCTCGCTCATGGCCTTGAGCACCTTGTCGGGCGTGATAGGCACCTCGTCGATGCGCACGCCCACCGCGTTGTAGACGGCATTTGCGACCGCCGGGATCACGGGGAGAAGCGGACCCTGGCCGGCCTCCTTGGCGCCGAAAGGCCCCTCCGGATCGATGGTCTCGATCAGATAGGTGTGCATGATGGGTGTCTCGAGCGCGGTCGGACTCTTGTAGTCGAGGAGCGACGGGAACTTGTGCAGGCCGAGGCGGAAACCCTGCTCCTCCATCAACGCCTCACCGAGCGCCATGTAGATGCTGCCCTCGACCTGCCCTACCACCAGCATCGGGTTGATCGCCCGGCCGATGTCGTGGGCAACCCATACCTCGGGCACCCGCACTTCCCCTGTCTTTACGTCGACATCGACCTCGACGACGGCGGCAGAGAAGGAATAGGCGGGGCTCGGTCCGACACCGGAACCCTTATACGGACCGGCAAGCTTTGGAGGTGTGTAGCTCCCGGTCGCCGTTACGACGCCATCGTCCGCCTCGGCAAGTCGAATCGCCTGAACGAATGGCATCGCTTCGGAAGGGCGATCCCGCCTGAAGATCTGCCGACCACGGGCGACCAGATCTTCCACGTCGCACTCCAGTGCCTTTGCCGCGGCAGCGAAGAGCTTCGCCCGCGCCTTTTCGGCCGCCGCCTTCGCCGCGTTACCGGCCATGAAAGTGACGCGCGAGGAATAGCTCCCGAGGTCGATCGGGGTCAGGTCGGTATCCGCGGTCGTGAGCTGGATATCCTCGAGTTGGATTCCCAGGACCTCGGCCACGATGGCGGCCAGGATGTGGTCGGATCCCTGGCCGATGTCGATTGCCCCGCAGAGCAAGGCGACGCCACCGTTTCGATCCAGCTTCAGCTGCACCTCCGAATGCGGCATGTCGTTCCAGTAAATCGCCGTGCCGGCGCCGGTCAGGTATGAACTGACCGCGAAGCCAAGGCCTCGCCCGGGCGGCATCGACTTGCGACGCTCGCGGAAGTCCGACTCGAGTACGACCTTCTCGATGCATTCACGCAACCCGCAGCTGGTGATCCGCAGCCAGTTGACCGTGCGACTCTCGGGGGTCGATAGATTTTTCAGGCGTAGATCGACCGGATCGATGCCGAGATCCTCGGCCACTTTATCGAGGTGGGTTTCAAGCGCAAAGCGCGGCTGAGGGGTGCCGTGCCCTCGCTTGGGTCCGCAGGGTGGTTTGTTGGTGAAGAGCCGGACGCCCTCGAAGCGATAGCGCGGGATGGCATAGGTCGCCGTCTGGAGCGCGCCGGTGTAGTAGGTGCTGGCGACGCCGTAGCTGCCGTAAGCGCCGCCATCGAGGAAGGTCTGAAACTGCATGGCGGTGATGGCGCCGTCCCGACGAAAGCCCGTCCTCACCTTCATCAGGACCGGATGCCGGCCGCGATGCGCATAGAAGACCTCCTCGCGCGTGAGCGTGATCTTGACGGGTCGCCCCGTGCGAATCGCGAGCTTGGCGGCAACCAGTTCATGCGAAAAGATGTCGCTCTTTCCCCCGAAGCCGCCGCCGTTGGGCGTGGCGATCACGCGAATGCGGCTCATCGGGAACTCCAGCACCTTGCCCAGGGCGCGGTGCACGTAGTGCGGCGTCTGGCTGGAGGTCCAAAGGGTCAGCTTGCCGTCATGCGAGTACTGGGCCAGGGCAGCGTGCTGTTCCATCGGCAGGTGGGTGTTGCCCTCGAAGAAGACGAGATCCTCCCGCGCGTACTCGGCCGCAGCCATCGCCTCGGCCGTGTCGTTGAATTCCAGCGCGACAGCCTTATGAACGTTGTTTTTGCCATGAATCGCCTCTTCGGTCGCCGAGAGCGACTCTTCGATGCTCATGTAGCGCGGTAACTCTTTGAACTGGACATCGATGAGGCTCAACGCCTCATCGGCGATCCACTCGTCGGTGGCGGCGACAGCGGCTATCGGGTCGCCGACATAGCGAACCTTCTCGCCGGCCAGCGCCTCCTCATCCTGGCTTACCGGGAGGATCCCGAACTTGATCGGTAGGTCCTCGCCGGTCAGGACCGCCAGCACGCCCGGGAGAGCCTTTGCCCGACTGGTATCGACATTCAGAATGCGCGCATGCGGCAACGGGCTGCGGAGCAACCGGCCGAAGAGCATCCTGGGGAGCGCGAGGTCGTCGGCAAACTTCGTCTGCCCGCTCACCTTGGCATAAGCGTCGGGCTTGACCAGCGACTGCCCTACAACCACCAGGTCGTCAGACAACCGGGTCCCCCCCGCGCGAGGCGGCCAGCTCAACCGCCTCGAAGATCTTGGCGTAGCCGGTGCAGCGGCAGAGTACGCCGGAAAGCGCCTCCTTGATGGCATCGCGAGAAGGCTCCGGGTCATGGTCGAGAAGGGCCTTCGCGGTCAGCAGCATGGCCGGAGTGCAGTAGCCGCACTGGGCGGCACCAAGCTCGGCGAACGCGACCTGGAGCGGATGCGTTTGCGTGCCCGTAGCCAAGCCCTCGATCGTGGTGATCTCCCGACCCTCGAGGTCGAGCGGCATAGCGAGGCAGGAGAGGAAGGGAAGCCCGTCGACGAGCACGCCACAGGTCGAGCACTCGCCCAGCTCACAGCCGTGCTTGGTGCCGGTCAGCCCGAGGTCCTCACGCAGAACCTCGAGCAGGGTCTTGTAGGGAGGCACCATGAGCGCAGCTTCTTCCCCATTGACACGAAGGCGCACCGACACCTCGTTGGACATGAGCTAACTGTAACGGCGGTGCTAGAGGGGAAGGCGAGGGGGTTGAAGGCCGGCCTGCACTGGGCGCGAAGAGACCGGTGAGTCGACCAGCGACATGCGGAAACATTCGCTCGGCGTGACATCTAGCCGGATGCCGGCAAAGATCGGAAAGCGGAGTTGGCCCGTGCCCGTCCACTCGCTGAACTTCACGGCGACTACGACCCGCGGATCAACCCAGCAGACACGATCGTCCGCCGGCGGGGCGTCCGGCGGCCGTGGCACGTTCGGGAGAAGCTCGAGCGCCGCACGCAGCCGGGCTTCTGCCATTGGATCGAAGCCGCCCACGACCATGCCGATCGGCAGGTATCCGCCGGTCTCATAGACTCCGATCACCAGCGCCTCGATGCGCCGGCTTCCGGCACCTGGGATGAAGCCGAGAACGGCGAAGTCCTGCTGCCGCGCCGATCGAACCTCGAGCCAATCCGGATGTCGCTGACCCGGGCGGTAGGGACTGTCGAGGCGCTTGGCGATGACACCGGCCAGTCCTTTCTCTTGAGCGGCATCGAAGAAAGCGAGCCCTTCGGCCACCACCGGGTCGGCGACATAGATCCGGTTGGCCGAGCGAATGCTCTCGCGAAGGCGGCCCTGGCGGCGATGGAGAGGCTCCCGCATCAATGACCGCCCGCGCGCATATAGAAGGTCGTAAACAACGTACGTTACGGGGTGGTCCTTGACGGCACGGGCGATCGCTGCCGGCGTCGTTGCATGCTCTCGTTCCTGCAGCGCTAACGGGTCTGGACGCCCGTCGACGTCGGTGACGATGATCTCACCGTCAACAATCGAATCGGCCGGCGTCATCTCCTTGAGCGCCTCAACCTCCGGATAGCGGCTCTTGAGGTCGGTCAGGTTGCGTCCCCACAGCGATACCCGCCCACCCTCCAGGGCCGCCATGGCGCGAACTCCATTCCAGGCGACCTCGAAGACATACTCGGGCGAATCAAAAGGGGTCGCGGCCGGCATCGGGAGCATCGGCCGGATCTGGTCCGGCAGAGTTCGGTCGAAGGGAAGGTCGAGCTCAACCGGTCTTACCCGAAGCGGCATCAGGCGAAATGTACTACGGCTGGGGAGGTCGTGACGCTAGGCGGTGCGGCGGCGGGCTGCCGCACGCACTGCGGAGGTCTTCGCCGCCACCCGCGTCCTGGCCGGCGCCTTGGCCTTGGTGACTGCGGGTCTCTTCCCCTGTCGCGTCGCCTCGACCGAAGCCTTGAGGGCGGCCATCAGGTCCATGACGGGAGCATCCTGGGTGGGAGCCGCCAGGGTCACCTTCTGGCCCTTCATCTTTTGCTCGACGATTTGCTCGAAGGCCGCCTTGTAGTCGTCGGTATAGCGCTCCGGCCTGAAGCTATCGCTCAGGTTTTCGATCAGCGAGGTCGCCATCTGGACCTCTTTGTCGCTGATCTTGACATTGCTCGGAAGGTTGAGCTCCTCGGTGGAGCGAATCTCGTCCGGCCAGTTGAGCGTGTTGCAGAGCAGTGCGTTGCCCTCCACCTGGATCAGGCAGAGGTGTTCGCGGTCGCGCAGAGCGATCTTGGCCACGGCCACCTTGTTGGTCTCCGAGAGCGCGCGGCTCAGTAGCGCGAAGGGCTTGGCGCCCACATCCTCTGGCTCGAGGTAGTAGGCCGACTTCACGTAAAGACCGAGCGGGACCTCGGAACGCTCGACGAACTCGACGATGTCGATCGTCCTGGTCGTCTTCAGGGGCAGCTTGTCCAGATCCGACTCATCGATGATGACGAACTGGTTCTTGGCAACCTCGAAGCCCTTCAGCGTCTCGTTGAAGGGGACCACGTGCTCGTCCTGGGGGCAGTGGCGCAGTTGCTTGATCGGTTGCTGGCAATGGGGACAGAGCTGGCGGAAGGAGACGGCGCCGTGCGCCTCGGTCGCCAGGTACATCCTGACCGGGATGGCCACCATCCCGAAACTGATCGCCCCTCGCCACATCGAACGGGCCATTGCTTCTTACCTTCTTTTACCTTAGTTGCCCGGATTATAGCGCTGCCGATTCGCTGAGCGAGCGGATGTTTGTAGGCGGGCGCGAAGCCGCTCCGCGTAGGCGGGGGCAAGTTCCTCGTGCTTGAAGTAAACGTAGACGTCCCTACCTTCGTCGAGGTAGGTCCGGATCCGCCGCTCCCAGGCAGCCAGCCGCTGCCGGGAGTAGGCGGTCCGGCGCAGCCGCATATAGATGAAGGATCCCCGGCCGAGCGGGCCTGGGCGCGGCTCGCCGTCCCCGTGGCAGAGAGCGGCCCCCATGGCTTCGATCCGTTCCGCAACCGCCGGCGTGTGCCAGGAGGGGTGTCGAAACTGAAAGGCGAGCCGCCAGTGGGAGGGAACCACGGACGCGATTCGTTCGATCCGTCCCTCGTCGAAGGGCGCTGTGGCGGGGAATTGGAAGAGGACCGGGCCCAGCCGCTCCCCGAATCCTTCAACCATCTCAGACATGGCCGCTGCCGCCTCCTCGAGCCGGGGCATCCGGCGGGTGTGAGTTATCCGCCGGTGGGCCTTGACCGCAAAGCGAAAGGCAGGAGGAACCGACGCGACCCAACCGGCGACCGTCTCCACGCCGGGATTGCGGTAGAAGGTGGTGTTTAGCTCGACGCTGTCGAGGCGCTCGCCGTAGTAGCGCAACATCTCCGCCGCCCTGAGTTTCTTGGGGTAGAAGCGACCCCGCCAGGTTCGGTAGGAGAAGCCGGAGGTGCCGACGAAGAGTGCAGCTATAGGCTCGCGTTGCCCCGGACCAGGCCCATGAATTCGGCGCGCGTGCGCGGGTCACTCTGGAAGATCCCGAGCACCGAACTCGTGATTGCCCGGCTGTTTTGCTTCTCCACCCCACGCATCTGCATGCAGAGGTGCGCCGCCTCGATGACGACCCCGACCCCAAGCGGCTCGAGGTGGCGCTGCAGGCACTCGGCGATCTGGCGAGTCATGCGCTCCTGAACCTGCAGGCGCCGGCTGTAAAGCTCAACCAGGCGCGGCATCTTGCTCAATCCGATCAGTTTTCCGCGCGGAATGTAACCGATATGGACGCGGCCGAAGAAGGGCAACAGGTGGTGCTCGCAGAGGGAATACATCTCGATGTCCTTGACCACGATCATGTCCTTGTAGGTCTCGGTAAAGGTGGCGTCCCCGAAGACGTCTTCGACCGTCATCCGGTAACCGCGGGTGAGGAATTCGAGGCTGGCCTTGACCCTTCCGGGGGTATCCCTCAGACCCTCGCGTGAGGGGTCCTCACCCAGCAGCAACAGCTGGTGGCGTACCAGCGACTCCATCGAAATCGCTTCATCCCGCTCGGCCGAGGGCTGTGCCATCAGGCAATTATGGTCGGGCCGCTAGCTGATCACGTTCATCGGGTCCTGGGGAAACTCGCGGTTGTAGGCCTGCATCGCGACCCACAGGGCGTTGACCGAAATCGTTTGGAAGTCGGGTCCGCGGTAGCCGGCCAGCGGCGAGGGCGTCTCGGCGTAGCTGACGGTGTCAAGGGCCGGGTCGTTGTGGCTGAAGTTGAAGGCGAAGATCGTGATCATGTGAGTCGCATTCCAGCGGTTCCACCCGGGCATGGTGCGAGTCATCGTCTGCACCATCACCGGTACGCCATGCCCGAATGCCTGCACGGCGGCCTGGTCGTTGATGTCGCGCTCGATCCGGGCGGTAACACCGTCCAGGGTGGTGACGTGCTCGGCTACGTAGCGGGGATGACCGAGAACAGGAGTGACCACCGGCTGCAAGTAGGCATTGATCGCCCGTAGCGCGTCGGCTCCGAACTCGCCGCGATTGGGGTTGAGGTGCGAGAGCCGGGCGACGCTCTCGATATCCGGGACGTTGGCCATCCAGCCAGATAGCAGCACCTGGGTGGCCCCGGCACCGCAATAGTTGCGGTGGGCGTAGTCACCCGGTTCGTGGAAGCCGCGAACCACCACTGCTCCGAGCCTGAGATCCGGCGTCGGAGTGGGCGCCGGCCGGCGCGGCAGGCGACCCTCGGCGGGCACGATGACGTGGTTGAAGTCGTATGCCAGGGCGACCGGCCCCCCGACCCGACCGGCGCCCACCTGGGCGCCAAAGCAGGATGGCAGGACGGCCGCAAAGGCCATCGCGAGCGCAATTTTTATCACTCCCTGTGACATTTCGGTCTCATCCTATCAATGACGGTATCAACTGACCAGACCCTGCGGACACCTGTTACAACGGCGGCTGCCCGCCGGCGGTTATGGCTCCTAAGTATGGCGGCAGAGCGCGCTTGCACTCGCCTAGTGACAATGCTAATGTAACACTATATACGCACTTAGGTGCACAACTAAAGGTGGAGGTGCCGGTTTGGCCCGACGGAATCCGCAGCAGCCGATCAAGGACCCTATTCTCGCCGTCGTCAAGCCCGAGCCTGAACCGTCAGTTGATGAATTAACCAAGAACGACAAGAAGCAAACGGACCTGGCGGCGAGTGGTGCCCCACCCGCCGGCCGGACCACCCTCGACGAGGCGAAGCGCCAGGGCCCGATGGGATTCCTCCAACTTCTCGGGCCGGGACTCATCACCGGCGCCAGCGACGACGATCCGAGCGGCATCGGCACCTACTCCCAGGTTGGGAGTCAGTTCGGCTACGGCCTGCTCTGGACCGCACTCTTCACTTTCCCCCTGATGTCGGCGGTCCAGGAGCTATGTGCCCGCATTGCGCTTCAGACCGGGGTCGGCCTCGGCGTGAGCCTGCGGCGGAAGTTCCCCACATGGCTGGTTGGAATTGCAATCCTCGGGCTGCTGGTCGCGAACACGTTCAACGTGGGTGCCGACCTTGGTGCCGTAGCCGCAGGCGGCCAGCTTCTTTCGCGCGGCGCCCTGCACGCCCTCTGGCTGGTAGTCCCCGTTGCGCTGCTGATCATAGGGATGCAGATCTTCGTTTCCTACGCGACCATCTTCAAGATCTTCAAGTGGCTGACGCTGGCGCTCTTCGCCTATGTCATCACCGCGTTCTTCGCGCACCCCCAGCTGCTTGAGGTCATAAAGGCAACCTTCATTCCCCATTTCGAGTTCACCAAGGACTTCCTGATGGCGCTGGTGGCCGTGCTGGGCACCACCATCTCCCCCTACCTCTTTTTCTGGCAAGCCTCGTCCGAGGTCGACGAACTGACGGCGGCGGGCGCCACCTCCGAGGCGGGTCGTCGGGGCCTGAAGAAGGCGGAACTTCACGCCGCCCGCGCCGACATTCTGATCGGGATGGCCTTTTCGAATGCAGTGATGTACTTCATCATCCTGACTTCCGCTGCCGTGCTTCACGCCCACGGCCAGACGGGCATCCAGACTGCCGACCAGGCCGCGGCGGCGCTTGCACCGCTGGCCGGACCCTTTGCCTTTATCGTCTTCGCCGTCGGGATGATCGGGGCCGGCCTGCTGGCAATCCCGATCCTGTCCGGTTCCGCCTGCTACGCCGCCAAGGAGTTTGTCGGTCTCCGCGGCAACCTGGCAAGCAAGCCCCGCTACCGGCCCACCTTCTACGTCATGCTCGCCCTGGCAACCGTGGTCGGCGTCGTCCTGAATTTCGTCCACCTCGACCCGATCCGCGCACTCTTCATCTCAGCCGTCATCAACGGCGTGGTCGCCCCTCCGCTCTTGTTGTTGATCGTCCTTTTAGGAGCCGATGCCGGCGTGATGAAGCGCTACGTCAGCGGCAAGCTGAGCCTCATCCTGACCGGGATCGCCACCGCCTTCATGGCGCTGGCGGCCGGTGGCATGTTCCTGATGATGTTCGCGGGCCATTAACGAGTCCCGGAGTCATTTCGATGCTCTTAAGCAATTCTCATGAAATCATGCTTTCATTGATCCCATGGCGGATCAACCGCACGTTCTCGTGGTCGACGACGATGCAAAAATCGCCGCCGCCCTTCGGCGCGCGCTGATTTACGAGGGCTACCAGGTGGAGGTCGCGCCCGATGGTGCCATTGCGCTGGCAAGAGCCCGCGAGCGCATGCCTGACCTGGCCATCCTCGACGTCATGATGCCCGGCATCGACGGGCTGGAGGTGACCCGCCGGCTGCGTGCCGAGGGCGACCTGCCGATCCTGATGCTGACCGCGAAAGACGGGACTGCGGATCGCGTCCGCGGCCTGGACAGCGGCGCCGACGATTACCTGGTCAAGCCCTTCGCCTACGAAGAGCTGCTTGCCCGGGTCCGCGCACTGCTTCGCCGCCGGGCGCCCCGTGCCCGCCGCTCCCTCCGCTACTCCGATGTGCTGATGGATGTGGGCACACGCGAGGTCCGCCGGGCAGAGCAACTGATTCCGACCACCGCCAAGGAGTTCGACCTGCTTCAGCACTTTCTGCGGAACCCGGGCCAGGTCCTGCGTCGCGAGCAGTTGCTCGATGCCGTCTGGGGCTTCGATTTCGGTGCCAGCAGCAATGTGGTGGACGTTTACGTCGGCTATCTCCGGCAGAAGCTGGAACAGGGCGGCAGGCCTCGCCTGCTACAGACGGTCCGGGGCGTAGGGTACATCCTTAAAGAGGAATGAAGAGGCTGCCGTTCTCTGGACGGCTCGACTTCGACCGATACCTCGCCGTTCGTCATCGAATTCCGATCCGGGGACGGATTGCACTCTTCGGCGCGGCCGTCGTTGCGTTGACCGTGGTGATTTTTGGCACCCTTGTCTACGTCATCGTTGATCGGAGTCTTGTGTCGCAGCAGGACGACAGCCTCCAACAGCAGAGCAACTACGTATGGAGACTGATCGAATCCGGCCGACCACTTCGATTGGGTGCAGTCTTTCCCGCATCTGACCTGAACACCAGCTCCTCGCCCTTCGTCGAGATCCTTCAGACGAATGGGCAGGCAGTCTCGACAGGAACGATCAATGACGCCGCTCCGATTCTCCCCGACAGCACCTGGCAGAACGTCCCGATCGACCGCGGCCTGCCGCGCACCGTGCAGGCGGAGAATGGCCCACTCCTTCGGGTTTATGTCCGGGCCTGGAGTATTCCCACTGCGCAGGCAACTGGATATGTCCTGGTGGGGCAACCTTTATTCGGGATCGAGAGAGTGCTGAGTGGGCTACGACTCTTTCTGATCTCAGCGGTTCTCCTGAGCCTGCTCGGCGCCGCGGCCGCGAGCTGGTTCGTGGCAGGGCGCGCGCTGCGGCCGCTGGATGCAATGGCTTCGACGGCGGAAGAGATCGGCGCGACCCAGGACCTCAGCCGTCGTCTGCCGGAGGGACCCGTGGATGACGAGGTCGGACGCCTGCAGCGGAGCTTCAACCAGATGCTGCGGCAACTCGAGGATGCTTATCATCGGCTCCAATCGGCACTGGTGGCGCAGCGTCGCTTCGTTGCCGATGCATCGCACGAGCTGCGCAGCCCGCTGACGACGATCCGTGGAAACGTCGGTCTGCTGCTCAAGCGCACTGACATCACATCGGACGATCGGCTGGCCGCACTGAACGATATCGCCGGTGAAAGCGAGCGGATGAGCCGTATGGTGCAGGATCTTCTCACGCTCGCCCGCGCCGACGCCGGCTACCACCTCGAGAAATCACCGGTGGACCTGGAGCCGATCATCCAGGATGTTTCGCGCCAGGCGCAGACGCTGCAACCTTCCCGGCGGGTCGAGCTCCAGGACGGCGTTCCCACCGTGGTACAGGGAAACGCGGACGCCCTCAAGCAGCTGCTCTGGATCCTGGTCGACAACGCCATGAGGCACACCCCCGAAGGCGGCCGCATCCGCATGCGCCTGGGGGCGTCGGGAATGACCGCCGAGCTGGCCGTGGCAGACGACGGCCCCGGCATTCCGCGCGAAGAACTCGAGCGCATTTTCGAGCGCTTCTACCAGGCGGACACTACTCGCTCCGGCGAGGGCACCGGGCTCGGCCTGGCGATCGCCCGCTGGATTGCGGAGGAGCACGGCGGACGCGTCTTCGCGGGCAACAATCCGGAGGGTGGTGCCGTTTTTACCGTGCAACTCCCTGCCACAAAAGTCTTAGCGAACTCTTAGTAGGCTTTCATACGTAACTCATTGCTGGAAGGCAAGATGACTGAGGACATGATCCCCGACCCGCAGACACCCGAGGTAACGCCGGAACCGGCTTTTCATGAGCCGGTCGCCGCTCTGCCTCGGCGCGAGTCGGCTTCAGCCGCTCCCTCCTTTCCCCACCGTCCGGCGCGCAGCATGGCCACGGCCATGCTCGCCGCCGGGCTGGTAATCGGCAGCATCGGCGGCGGCGCCATCGGGGCAACGCTCGCGGCGCGCCACTCGCCTTCCACTGCGTCAAACCCCACGACATTCGCCGCCGCCAGCACCGCGGCCGCACCGGCGCCCGCGGCGGGCTCCTTCGCGGCGATTTATCAGCAGGTGAGCCCAGGAGTCGTGACCATCTCGACCGAAACCGGAACCAGGGCAAGCTCGTTCGGACAGGCGGAGGGCTCGGGGATTGTCGTTGATACCAAGGGCGACATCCTCACGAACGCTCACGTGGTGGCGAACGCAACCCAGATCCAGGTGACATTCAGCGACGGTAAAACAGCGGTGGGACAGGTCAAGGGCGTCAGCCAGAGTGACGACCTTGCCGTGGTCAAGGTCTCGGTCTCGGCCGACCAGTTACACGCTTTGACGGTTGGAAACTCAGACACGGTCCAGGTGGGCGAGACCGCGCTTGCCATCGGGACGCCCTTCGGCCTCGCGAACTCCTTCACGGCCGGCATCGTGTCGGGAGTCAATCGAAGCACTACCGCTCCGAATGGTCGTGCGCTTACCGGAATGATCCAGACCGACGCGCCTATCAACCCGGGTAACTCGGGCGGAGCGCTGCTTGACGGCAAGGGTCGCCTGATCGGTATCAATGACTCGATCCAGAGCCCGGTCGAGGGCAACGTCGGTATCGGCTTCGCGATCCCAATCAACCGCGCCCAGAAACTGCTTCCATCGCTGGAGAGCGGCGCGGCGATCCAGCACGCCTGGCTCGGCATCAGCGGACAATCAATCACCACCGGAACTGCGGACCAGCTCGGCCTCAGTGAGAAATCCGGTGTGCTCGTAGTCAGCGTCGTCGCGGGTGCGCCGGCAAGCAAAGCCGGCCTGCAGGCCGACGGGACACCCTCGACCAACGACGACATCATCACCGCCATCGATGGCCATCCAACTCCTACCATCCAGTCGCTGACCCAGTACCTGGACAGCAAGAGTGTGGGCGACCAGGTCACCCTCTCGATAACCCGTGGCGGCCAGCACCTATCGGTGAAGGTCACCCTGGGCAACTTCACGGCCCAGCCCTCCGCCACTCCGTAGGGCCGAGCGGAGTCTACAGTTCTTAGCGAATCCTTAACGCACGCTCATGGTGCTTTCAGCCGAGTGCCGGAAGATGGCGCCTGATGGCACGCCCGGCCCCCACCCTCAAACCCCTACCGCCGCCCGGCGGCAGCTGGTGGAGTAGCACCCACCTATGGATCGTCGGCCTGGCTTTGGTCGGCCTCGTGCTGGTCGGGCTCATCGCCCGCGATACCTTTCTGGCCAAACCGGCTGCGGCGACGGTCCGGCTCGGGACCGCCACACGCGGCACCGTCGCCTCGGTCGTCAGCGGCACCGGCTCGCTGGAGCCGGCCGGTCGCATGAACGTCAACTTCCGCGTGGCCGGGCAGTTGAGCGAGGTCGACGTGAAGGTGGGCGACAGGGTCACCACCGGCCAGGTCCTCGCCCGTATCGATCCCGCGGTTCAACAGGCGAACCTGAGCCAGGCGCAGGCATCGCTCGCCTCCGCTCAGGCAAATCTCCAGTCGGTTCAAACGCCTCTGACCTGGGCGCAGCTAACACAACTGCAGCACCAGCTCTCCAACGCCCAGCAGAACTACAACGACACGGTGACCTCGGTGAACAGCCAGAACAACGCCGACGCGGCGGCCGTGGCGGCCGATTGTCCTGCATCGCCGAACTGCAACTCCGATAAGACCAAGCAGAACTCGGACCAGGTCAACGGTCAGATCCGGATCAACCAGGCGGCTCAGCAAATCACGTCGGCGCGCGACAACCTGAATGTCCAGAGCCAGGTCAAGCCAAACTCGATCGCCTCGGCACAGGCCCAGGTGGCCTCAGCCGCCGCCCAGGTGCAGGCGGCCCAACTGGCGGCCAACGAGGCGACGCTAAGCTCGCCCACATCCGGCGTCGTGACCAGCATCAACGGCGTTACCGGCGAGATGGTCGGCGCGGGCGGGGGCACGACGGCGCAGGCCCCCGGAACGATCGCTCCGGCACCGGGGAGCAGCAGTACCGGCTCCACTGGCTCCTCTGCCTTCATGGTGATCGACGACACAAGCAGCTACCTGGCGGTCCTGCCCTTCGCCGAGACCGACGCCGCCCGCCTGCAACCCAATCAGGCCGCCTCGCTCACCTTCGACGCCGTTACCGGCCTGACCATATCTGGCCACCTACTGAGCGTGAGCCCGAGCGCCACGGTCGTTTCCAACGTGGTCGACTACTACGCCACCTTCGTCCTCAATCGCAGCGATCCGCGGCTGCGGACCGGGATGACCGCCAACGCGTCGGTGACGGTTGCCCAGGCGGACAACGTCATTCGCGTCCCGAATGCCGCGGTGCACACTACCGGCGGGACCACCATGGTCACCGTCTATAGCAAGGGAGAACAGATCCCGACCGAGGTAGTGACAGGGCTGGTCGGCGACAGCACGACCGAAATCAAGGCGGGACTTAACGAGGGTGACCGCGTCGTGTTGCCGTCACTGCGAACGGGCACCGGCACGACCAACGGATCGAACAACCTGTTACGAGGCGGTGGCCTCGGCGGCGGAGGCATAAGGGGAGGCGGCGGGTGATCACCCTCGAGGGCATCACCAAGGTCTACCGGGCTGGAGAACTCGAAGTAATAGCGCTTCGTGGCATCTCGCTTCACATCCCGGAGGGTCAATTCGTCGCGATCATGGGCCCATCGGGCTCGGGGAAGAGCACCTTGATGAACGTCATCGGTTGCCTCGACCAGCCGTCACGAGGGCGCTACATCCTGGACGGCTACGACGTCTCCAACCTGAGCGAGGACCAACTGGCCTGGATCCGGAATCGCAAGATCGGTTTCGTCTTTCAATCCTTCAACCTGATCCCGCGCGTCAGGGCGCTGCACAACGTCGAGATGCCACTGATCTATGCCGGTGACAACCGGCAACGACGGGAGCGGGCGCTGGCGGCCCTGACCTCAGTCGGCTTACAGGCCCGCGCCAGCCACCTGCCCAACGAGCTGTCGGGCGGCCAGCAGCAGCGCGTCGCCGTAGCCCGTGCGCTGGTCACAGACCCGGCGATCCTGCTGGCCGACGAGCCGACCGGCAACCTCGACAGCGAGTCCAGCCTGGAGATCATGCGGCTGCTGCGGGACCTGAACCGACAGGGACGGACGATCGTGCTGATCACGCACGAACCCGACATCGCCGCCTTTGCCCAGCGCGTGGTCCGCCTCCGCGACGGGGTCGTTCTCAGCGATGAGCTGCACCCGGTTGCCCTCAATGAGATGGTGCAATGAGCATCCTCGAGGGGCTGCATCTCGCCATCAACGGTCTCACCGCCAACCGGCTGCGTTCGAGCTTGACCATGCTCGGAATCTTGATCGGCGTCGCCGCCGTCATCCTGCTGGTGGGCGTCGGAAACGGTGCGACGGTCGCCGTCCAGCAGCAGATCCAGTCGCTGGGATCGAACCTCCTCAGCGTTTTCCCCTCCAATACCCGTAGCACCGGCGGCGTGCAACAGGGCTTTGGCACCGGCTCGACCCTGACCATGGATGACGTCAAGGCGCTAAACAACACCCAGACGTCGCCTGACGTTGTCGCTGCGATACCCAACGCCAGCGGTCGGGCGCAGCTCACCTACGGCAACCAGAACTGGAACAGCGGCCTGACAGGGACAACCCAGGACTTCCCCTCCGTACGCAACTACCAGCTTGCAAGCGGTGCCTTTTTCACCGCGGCCGACGTCGACGCCGCCAACAAGGTCGCCGTCGTCGGCCAGACGGTGGTCGACAACCTGTTCGGTGGTGGCGATCCGATCGGACAGGTGATCAAGATCAACCGGGTCAGTTTCCGCGTGATCGGCGTGCTCGCGCCCAAAGGAGCGTCGGGCCTGAACAACCAGGACGACCTGGTCGTCACACCGATCACAGCCGCCTGGGACTACCTGCTGGGGGGTCGCGGCCGCAACGTCCAGCAGATCTACGTCGAGGCGAGCAGCGCCCAGGCGAACGCCGCGGCCACAGCTGAAGTCACCCAGGTCCTGATGGACCGGCACCACATCTCGGACCCGACGCAGGCAGACTTCCAGATCCTCAGCCAGCAGGACGTGCTCAGCAGCGCCACCCAGTCGACCGGCGTGCTGACGCTGATGCTGGGTGCGATCGCCGGTATCTCCCTTGTGGTCGGCGGCATCGGGATCATGAACATCATGCTGGTCACGGTCACCGAGAGGACCCGGGAGATAGGGATCCGCAAAGCGATCGGTGCCCGGCGGCGTGACATCCTGCTGCAGTTCTTGATCGAGTCGATGTTCCTCTCCGGTGTCGGCGGGGCGCTCGGCATCCTGGTGGGAGTCGCCTTGGCAGCAGTTCTCCCCACGCTCGTGTCCAGCCTGCCCGCCCCTATCATCTCCAGCCCCTCAGTGATCGCCGCTTTTGGCATCTCCGTTGCGATCGGTCTCTTCTTTGGTCTCTATCCGGCGAACCGGGCGGCCCGGCTTCGTCCGATCGAGGCATTGCGGTACGAGTGAATTTCCGGGAGGTCAGGTAATGATCAAGTTTCCAATCGCTGCGCTGGTGGTGGTCGTCGCCCTGCTCGGCGGCTTTTACGGCGGTTACAAGGTAGGCGGCAGCGGCCAGGCCAGCGCGGCAGCCTCGACCGCAACCAGCGGGACGGGCGCGGGCGCGGCCTTCGGCCGTGGCCTGGGAGTCGCCGCCGCATGCCCGAGCCCCAACGCCACACCCGCACCGTCAGCCTCGGGCCGCGGTATCGCGCGGCGCGGCACCAGCGGCACGGTGACCAATCTCACCTCCAACAGCCTGACCGTCCATGACACCCGCTGCAACACTGACGTCAAGGTGACCTTCGACCAGAGCGTGATCGTGCGGAAAACAACACTGGGCCAGGTTTCGGACCTGCAGGAAAACGAGACGGTAACCATCGTGGGCGCGCGGCAGGCCGACGGCAGCGTCAAGGCCAACTCGATCCAGATCGTGCCAGCCGGCTCGGGCGCAGGCGGCTTCGGTGGCGGCGCAGCGAACGGAGGCTGATCGACTAGCTGAGTTTCAAGTAGCCGCTGCTTACTTCCTCATCCTTCACGGGGCAGAGCCCATAATTAACAGTCAGGGCTCTCTGCTCAACGCTAAGGGCGTGACCTGGGGATGGTTCCAGGGCGGTTTCCACCTACCGGGTTTCGGGTCGCCGACCGCTCCGGCCTGTACCCAATCACACGCCGCGCAGTTCTGCAGTCCAACGCCGTGCACACCAACCGCCGACTACATCCCGCACCACGAACCCTTCCAGTACTACGCATCGACCCGCAACGCGCAGCACGCACAACCAGCCTCCATCAATGAGATCGGTCATAACGGGCAGGCCAACCATCAGTACGACCTGACCGATTTCTACGCGGCTGCGAAGGCCGGCAAGATGCCGGCTGTCTCCTACCTGAAGGCTCCCGCCTACCAGGACGGGCACGCGGGCTACTCGACCCCCTTGGACGAGCAGGTTTTCCTCGTGAACACGATCAACTTCCTGCAGCAACTCGACAGCTGGTCGAGTACTGCCGTCGTTATCGCTTACGACGACTCAGACGGCTGGTACGACCACGTCGTCAGCCCAATCCTCATTCAGTCGCAGACGCCTCTAGACAAGCTCGCCGGCTCTGAACTCTGCGGCTCGAACACCAAGCAATCGCCGCCGGCACGGACCGGCGCCACCCCTGGTTCGCAGCAGGCACGCTGCGGCTATGGCCCGCGGCTTCCATTGCTCGTCGTCTCCCCGTTCGCGCAGCGTAATTCGGTGGATAACACGCTGACCGACCAGTCGTCGATCCTTCGTTTCGTGGAAGATAACTGGCTCGGGGGACAGCGGATAGGGAACGGCTCGGCCGATGGGATGGCGGGCAACATCAGCGGAATGTTCGACTTTACCGGTCCAAAGTTTGACCGGCTCATCCTCGATCCGGTCACCGGGCAGCCAACCGGCGACCAGAGGGGCGCGGATCGTCAACCACAGCAGTAGGACTTCAGGGGTCGGTCGAAGTCGATCGGCCCCTGACAGCCTCCGCGAGAGGGCGTTCCACGGTTTGAGCCGGGATGACGTCCAGGCGGTAGCCAAGCCCCCGCATGGTCGTGACCCGCAAGCCGGTCCCCTCCAGCTTTTGCCTTAACCAGGCGACGTGGACGTCGACCGTCTTCGGTTCGCCGACGAAGCGCGGACCCCAGGCGGCAGCAAGGATGCGGTCGCGGCTGAGCGCCTTGGCCCGGTTCTCGGCCATGAATCGAAGCAGTTCGAACTCGCGTGGGCTCAACTCGATCTCCTTTCCACCGACGGTCACGCGCCGCTCCTCGGTGTCGATCTGGGCGTTTCCAGCCGTAACCAGCGGACCGTGGTGTGGACGGCGGCGGTCCGTTTTCAGCAATCTCCTGAGTTGAGCGGCAATCACGCCAGGCGCTGTCGCCGCGGGCAGCCATACGTCCGCACCCAGGTTGAGGCAGTTGGCTGCCTGGGCGTCGTCCCCCCCGAGGACGACAAGGGGAGTCGCGGTCACCCGCCTTATCAGAGCGGTCATGTCCACCGGGTCCCGCCCGCAGGCGAGAACAGCGTCGATGACGCGCTCGCGCAGGATGCCCTCCTGATCCCGGTACCAGACCATGTCAATGTCGAGAGCGACGAGTGCTTGCCGGAGGCCGGTCGCCAGGGCAACGCGGTCCGTTAGAAGGGCTACGCGTGGCACCTGGCCGTCAGTACTTGGAGACGTTGAGTTCTTCCACGTGGCCAGTTACCAGGAAGACAACTCGTTCGCAGATGTTGGTCGCCCGGTCGGCGATCCGCTCCAGGTTGTGCGTGACCCAAAGGAGGTAGGTCGCCTCGGACACTATGGTGCGGTCGCCGGCCATCGCCGTCAACAGCTCGCCGTACGCCCGGTCGTAAAGAGCATCGATCTCGTCATCCTCCTCGCAAAGCCGCCGGGCCGCAGCGGCGTCCCGTTGTGCGAGGATGGACAGGGTCCGGCGGACCATGTCCTGCACCTGCTGGCTCATGACTCCGATAACCGACGGCATCCCGATCGACGGCGAGTCGCCGAGCATCAGCGCAACCTTGGCGATGCCCTCCGCGTGGTCGCCGATACGCTCCAGATCGGCGAGCACATAGAGCGTGGCCACGAGCCGGCGGACCTCCATAGGATCGGACGTCGCAGTCAGGGCCTGACTGGCCTTTTCCTCCAGGGTGAACCGGAGTTGATTCACGGCGAGATCGGCCCTGACGACGTGATCGGCTAGCGTGAGATCGCGATTGGTGAGAGCGGTAAGAGCATCGGCTAGCGCCGACTGGACGCGCTCGCCGAGCGCCTGCAGGCCGGGGTCCATCCAGGCCATCTTAGAGCCTGCCTTAACGACGCCTTAACCCGCCCGTCCTTATGCTCATGTCGGAGGTGACCCAACCATGAGGCTCAGCATCGTCCCTGCCGAACGGCGGTTCTATGCCCTGTTTTCCAAGCAGGGCGAGTTGGTAAGCGAGGCCCTATCGCAGCTTCGAAACGGGCTTCTCGAGGGACAGACCCGGCACGCCAGGCTGCGCGAGATCGAACACGAATGCGACGACGTGACGCACGACATCTACAACTTGATCAATGCGACGTTTGTGACGCCATTCGAGCGCGAGGATATCTATGACCTGGCCTCCTCCCTCGACGAGGTGGTTGATTTGGCCGAGGAAGTTTCAGACAAGATCGATCTTTACCGCGTTAAAGAAATCTCGGGTTCTGCCCGAAGGATGGGCGAGGCACTTGCGAAAGCCGGGGTAGAGCTCGCCCAGGCTGTGAATGGTCTCGAAGGCTTCAAGAATCTTGGAACCCACCGCGTCGAGATCCACCGACTCGAAAACGAGGGCGACCAGATTACCCGGGAGGCACTGGCCCAGCTCTTCACAGATGGTGCCCAGGTGAATGAACTTGTCAAGTGGAAGGATATTTACGACTTGCTGGAGCAGACCATGGACCAGTGCGAGCACGTGGCCAACGTCCTGGAAGCGACCTCGATCAAGAATGCCTGAGACCCTCCTGCTGATCACGATCCTGATCGCGGTGGGCTTTGACTTCACGAACGGGTTCCACGACACGGCCAATGCGATCGCGACGTCGGTGTCCACCCGAGCGCTCTCCCCGCGGATGGCCGTCCTGCTGTCGGCGGTGCTCAACCTCGCAGGTGCGATCGTGACAGTCGTCTTCTTTCAGGCAAAGGTCTCAAACACGATCGGAAAGCTCGTCGCCTTCAAGGCGGGCCTCATCGTCATCATCGCAGCCTTACTGGGCGCCATCGTCTGGAACCTGATCACCTGGTACCTCGGACTGCCGAGCAGCTCGACGCATGCCCTCGTGGGCGGGCTGGCCGGCGCGGCCATCGCCGCGGCGCACGGTTTGCGCGGCGTGAACGGCGGGGAATTCTGGAAGAC
>Ga0102924_1000930_pt1 | contig 34934 bp, 33 predicted proteins | sample PaiPotPPM11metaG_FD_80116 | JGI IMG/M metagenome (GOLD analysis project Ga0102924, IMG submission 80116) | Iron sulfur acid spring bacterial and archeal communities from Banff, Canada, to study Microbial Dark Matter (Phase II) - Paint Pots PPM... ...
CGGGCACGCCCAGCGACCAGGCCACGCCGCCGCTGGTGGTGGCGACGGCCGCGGCGCCCGCGGCGGCGATGGTGACCGCCGAGGCCACGTCCCAGGCGTTGGGCAGCAGCAGCGGGTGGCCGGGGCGGTGCAGGCGGGCGAAGATGCCGGCCCGCTCGACCTGCGATACGTCGGAAGAGGTCATGGCGGTGACGCTACGGCGGCGGGCCCGGCCTGTCTGGCCACATCCGGACCGGCCGGGCCCGCCCGCGCAGGCCAGGTCAGCAGGCGGTGACCAGCTCGTGGTCGGTCTCCACGAACTCGACAATCAGGCTCGCGAACTGGCCGGCGATGAGATCGGTGTAGGCGGCCGAAAGCAGCAGCGCAGATCTGATAACAGCAAGAAGCGGCGCGGCGGCGGCTTACCGGGCCCGGCGAAGGTGTCCGGATCTGGCCAGCGTGCTGTCGGCGCGATGTCGTATACCTGGGCCATGACCACCTACTCCGCGGTCGTCACCACCGGCATCTACTGCCGGCCGGGCTGCGGGGCCCGGCCGAAGGCCAGCAACACGCGCACGTTCGAGCTGGCCGCGGCGGCCGAGGCGGCCGGGTTCCGGGCCTGCCTGCGCTGCCGCCCCTACCGGGTGGCGGGCCCGGTGCCGCTGGGCGCCCCGGAGCTGGTCTGCCAGGCGGTACAGATGATCATTTACGGCGCCCTGGACGACGGCGGCACCGAGGCCGGGCTGGCCGAGCGGGCCGGGGTGTCGGCCCGGCACCTGCGGCGGCTGTTCCTCCAGCACCTCGGGGCCACGCCGGACCAGCTGGCCCGGTCCCGCCGGGCCCACTTCGCCCGGCGGCTGCTGGACGACACCGACCTGACCGCGGCCGACATCGCGTTCGCGTCCGGGTTCGGCAGCCTGCGCCAGTTCAACCGGGCCATGCAGGAGGTGTTCCGGTCCTCGCCCACCGACCTGCGCCGCCGCCGGCACCGCGCCGACCGGCTGATCGCCGACGGCGGGCTGGCGCTGCGGCTGCCGGTGCTGCCGGGCTACGACTGGGCCGAGGTCCGGTCGGCCCTGGCCGCGCGGGCGGTGCCCGGCGTGGCGGTGGTGGACGGGGACACCTACCGGCGCACCATCACCGTGGGCGGCGAGGCCGGGCTGCTGGAGGTGGCCCCCGGCGAGCCGGGCAACCTGGTGCTCCGCCTGCACCTGCCCTACTGGGAGGGCCTGATCCACCTGGTCGGGCGGATCGCGGGGCTGCTCGGCGCGGATGCCGACCAGCGGCCGGGCCTGGCCGGGCCGGGGGCGTGGACCGAGTTCGAGGCCGAGGTGGGCGCCATCGCCCGCCACGGGCGGGATGCCGTGGCGGCGGCGCGGTGGCTCGGGTCGTTCGCGGCCACCCTGGGCCCGCCGGTGCCGGGCCTGCCCGGCGGGCTGACCCACGCCTTCCCGGCGGCCGACGCGGTGACGCCGGAGCGGCTGGCTAGAGCCGGGGTCGGGGGCCCGGAGACGGCGGCGATCACGGCGCTGGCGGCCGCGAACCTGGCGGCATCCGCGTGAGGCCCTACTTCCAGGTGGCGCCGTTCCAGTGCTCCAGGAGCAGGTCGCCGAAGTCGCTGGCCCCGACCGCGAAGGCGCGGCGCGGCGAGCCGATGGCCGTGCCCAGCAGCTCGCCGCCGTGGGCCGGGGTCGGGCTGGCCACCCGGCTCCAGGAGGTGCCGGTCCAGCGCAGGATCAGCGTCCTGCCGCTGCCGCGGGTGTAGCCCACCGCCCAGGCGCCAGCCCCCGCGCGGGCCGCCACCGCGGCCAGCACGCTGCCCCCCGCCGGGCTCGGTGCCGTGATCGTCTGCCAGGTGCTGCCGTTCCAGTGCGCGATGAGCGTGCCCGGGGTGGCGTCCGGCCCGAAGCAGTGGCCGGTGCAGCCCACCGCCCAAGCGTTGCCCGCGGACGTGGCGGCCACGCCGGTCAGCGCCCCGGTGGTGCCGCCGGCCGGGCTGGCCACCCGCTTCCAGGCGTGCCCGTTCCAGTGCAGGATCACCGTCTGCGGGGTGGCCGAGCTGATGAAGCAGTCGGCGGTGCATCCGACCGCCCAGGCGTTGCTGGCCGAGGTCGCGGCCACCGAGGACAGGCTGGTGGCCGGGCCAGGGCTGGGGCTGGTCACGCGCGTCCAGCTGTGCCCGTTCCAGTGCAGGATCAGCGTCTTCATCGGGGTGCCGAAGCCCTGGTAGCAGTCGCCCGCGCAGCCCACCGCCCAGGCGTTGCCAGCGGTCACCGCGGCCACGCCGAACAGCGCGCCGCCGGTGCCGGGGCTGGCCGCCTGCTTCCAGGCGTGCCCGTTCCAGTGCGCGATCAGGGTCTTGAACGGCTTGCCGCTGGTGCCGCCGACCGCCCAGGCGTTGCTGGCCGAGGTCGCGGTCACCGCATAAAAGGCCCCGCCGCCGGGCGGCGTGGGGCTGGGTACCTGTTTCCAGGACGCGCCGTTCCAGTGCAGGATGACCGACTTGCCGGCCAGCGTCTGGCCCACCGACCAGGCGTTGCCAGCGGTCACCGCGGCCACGCCGAACAGCGTGCCGGTCTTGGGCAGCGCCCGGACGGCCGCCGGCCGTGGGGCCGCCGCGTGGTGCGACGGCGCGAGCTGTGCCGTACCGGCCGCGACCACCCCGGCGAGCAGCAGCGGTACGCCCAGGATCTGAGCCGTGCGCGTGACATGCGGGCGCGCGAGCACCGGCTGCCACCTCCCCCCGTGAAGCGAAGGCGCCCCGCGGTAAAGGGCGCAGCTTGATTGTGACAGTGCACGAGGTTTCCGGACCAGGGGACACGCCCCGCTCATTACTGCAATGAGCGCTTATTCATATGGTCCTGGTACCACATGGTGGTCACCACGTAGCTAATAAACGGCGTATGAGTTTCGGAGAACGCATATGAAGGCCAATTGGGCAGGCAATGTCACGTTTTCCGCCGCGCGGGTGCACCACCCGGCGACCGAGGACGAGCTGGCCGGGATCGTGGCCGGCGCCCGCCGCGTCCGGGCGCTGGGCACCGGCCACTCGTTCAGCCGGATTGCCGACACCGCCGGCGACCTGGTGGCCATGGACCGGCTCCCGCGCACGGTCGAGATCGACCCGGCCGCTCACGCGGTGACCGTGGCCGCCGGCGTGACCTACGCCGAGCTGGCCGCCCGCCTGCACCGGAAGGGCCTGGCGCTGGCCAGCCTGGCCTCGCTGCCGCACATCAGCGTGGCCGGCTCGGTGGCCACCGGCACCCACGGCTCGGGGGACCGCCTGCCCTGCCTGTCGGCCGCCGTCCGGGGACTCAGCCTCATGGGGCCCGACGGCGCCCAGGCCGAGCTGCGCCGCGGCGATCCCGGTTTCGACGGCGCGGTGGTGGCGCTCGGCGCGCTGGGCGTGGTCACCCGGCTGACGCTGGACGTCGAGCCCGCCTTCGAGGTGAGCCAGCGAGTCTACGAGCGGGTCCCGCTAGACGAGCTCAGCAGCCAGTTCGACGCGGCGCTCGGCGCCGGCTACAGCGTGAGCGCGTTTACCGGCTGGCGCGACGGCCAGGCCTGCGTCTGGGTCAAGCAGCGGCCCGGCTACCCCGGCACCGGGTGGCGCGGCCAGCACCCGGCCGGCCAGAACGTGCACCCGGTGCCGGGAATGCCGCCCGGGCACTGCACCGAGCAGCTCGGAGTGCCCGGCCCGTGGCATGAGCGGCTGCCGCACTTCCGGCCCGAGCAGCCGCCCGGCGCCGGGCGGGAGCTCCAGTCCGAGCTCTACCTGCCGCGCCACACGGCACCGGCCGCCATGGCGGCCCTGCGCGAGCTCGGCGAGCAGCTCGCGCCGGTGCTGCACATCAGCGAGGTCCGCACCGTGCGGGCCGACGACCTGTGGCTCAGCCCGGCCTGCCGCCGGGACAGCGTCACCTTCCACTTCACCTGGATCAGGGACACCGCGGCCGTGCTGCCAGCGGTAACCGCCGTGGAGGAGCGCCTGCTGCCCCTGGGTGCCCGGCCGCACTGGGCCAAGCTGACCACCACCGCGCCGGACCAGGTCCTGGCCGGCTACGAGCAGGCCGACGCGTTCCGGGGGCTGATGCGCCGCCTCGACCCCGGCGGCAAGTTCCGCACCGAGCTCTTCCGCACCGGGCTCGCGGACTAGTCCGCCCCGCCGGCCAGCACCGCCCGCACCTTGGCGATCCTGGTGTCCAGGTCGGCCAGGAAGCTGTCCAGGGCCACCCGCTTGGCCTCCACGGTCGCCCGCAGGTCCTCCTGCAGGGCCAGGCACTCGCGGCTCAGCGCCCGGCGCTCCCGCTCGCTGGTCCGCTCGTCCTGCCACTCCAGCCGGATCTCGGCCAGCCGGTCCTCGTTGCGCAGCACCACCGCGATCTCGTCCAGGTTCAGCCCCAGCAGGGTCTGCAGCTCGCGGATGCGCGCCACCCGGGCCAGGTTGGCCGCCGAGTAGCGGCGCAGCCCGCCCGGCGTGGTGCAGGCCGGGACCAGCAAGCCCAGCTCCTGGTAGTAGCGCAGGGCGCGCTCGGACACGCTGGCCCTGGCGGCCGCCGCGCCAATGCCGAGTAGCTCCCGGGGCGCAGTATCGTCCGGGGAGACAGCCACCCCGGCCGTGCCGTTCATCAGCTCAGGTTTCTCCCGTGTCCGGTCCCGACCCCGCCGGCCTGACCGTCGGCTCCGAGGTCCTCAGTTGTAGCTAGTGTGCCATCGGCCGGGACTTCCTCGTCCAGGCCGACCAGCTCGGCGCTCTCCGCGGCGCCCTCGGCCAGTTCCTGCGCCACCGGCTGGGCGGCGTGCGGAGCCGGGCGGCCGCGGAACGCGGAGGCCAGGATGGCGATGGCCGTGGCGATGGCGGCGAACGTGAACGCCAGGTGCAGGCCGCCGGCGAACGGCTCCTCGATCAGCTTGGGGAAGAACGAGCGGCCGGTGATGTAGGCGACCTGCGATTTCGGCATCTTGGCCAGCGCGCCCGTCGGGCCGAGCAGTTCCTTGATCGGGTTGTAGCCGAGGAAGGCGGAGAACAGGCTGCCGATCGGCGGCTCGCTGGCCACGGTGTGCGCGGCCGCGGGGGAGACCCCGGCGGCGACCAGGCCCTTGTACAGGTGGGCGGGCAGCCGGGCGGCCAGGCCCAGGGTGACGATGGTGAAGAACAGGCCCATCGACAGCACGGTGGCCGAGTTCTGGAACGTGTTGAGCATTCCGGCGCCGGCGCCGCGCTGGTCGGCCGGCAGGCTGTTCATCACCGCGGCCTGGTTCGGCGCGAAGAACAGCCCCATGCCCACGGAGAACAGGAAGATCAGCAGGCCGAACCAGATGTAGCTGAAGTTGATCGGCAGCAACTCGAGCAGCAGGAAGCTGCCTCCGGACACGGCCAGGCCGACGGTGGCCAGCACCCGGGCCCCGTAGCGGTCCGACATCACGCCGGCCAGCGGGCCGGTGATCAGGAACCCGATGGTCAGCGGCACCATCGAGATGCCGGCCCACAGCGGGGTCCGGCTGAAGCTGTAGCCGTGCTGGGGCAGCCAGATGCCCTGCAGCCAGATGATCAGCATGAGCTGGATGCCGCCGCGGCCCAGCGCGGCCAGCAGGGCGGCGATGTTGCCGGCGGTGAAGGCCCGGATCCGGAACAGGTTCAGCCGGAACATCGGCTGGGGCACCTTGGTCTCGACCCAGGAGAACAGCACCAGTATGGCGATCCCGCCGACGATTCCGGCCAGCACCCAGGGGTTGGTCCAGCCGGTCGGGTGACCGCCGTAGGGGAGCAGCGAGTAAACGATGCCGGTGAGCACGGCGATGAGCCCGACGGCGAACAGCGTGTTGCCGAGCCAGTCGATCTTGGCCGGGATGCGGACGCCGTTGTCCTTGAGCTTGAGGTAGGCCCAGACGGTGCCGAACAGCCCGAACGGGACCGAGACCAGGAACACCAGGCGCCACTCGATGGGCGCCAGCACGCCGCCCAGCAGCAGGCCGATGAACGCGCCGCTGATCGCGGCGATGCCGTTGATGCCCATGGCCTTGCCGCGCTCGCTGGGCGGGAAGGCGTCGGTCAGGATGGCGCTGGAGTTGGCGAACAGGAACGCCCCGCCGACGCCCTGCAGGATCCGCATGATGATGATCCACAGCACGCCGGGCACCCCGGTGAGAAATGTCACCGACAGCAGGATCGAGAACAGCGTGAAGACGGCGAAGCCCAGGTTGTACATCTTGACCCGGCCGTAGATATCGCCGACCCGGCCCAGGCTGACCACCAGCACGGCGGTGACCAGGATGAAGCCGAGGAACACCCACAGGAAGTAGGAGGTGTTGGAGGACTGCAGCGGGTTCAGCTTGATGCCCCGGAACAGGGCCGGCAGCGAGATCAGCAGGATGGACTGGTTGATCGTGACCATCAGGATGCCGAGCGTGGTGTTCGACAGCGCGATCCACTTGTACCGGTCTGCCCTCTGGCCTGCCGAAGACGCGATCTGCGGCTCTCCGACGGTCGGCATGCACACACTCCCTAAGAAAGTTTGAAACAAAACATGGGCCCGTGGAGATCATAGCGGACCCTAACGTCAGCGTGAGGTGCGACCCGGTTTGGGGTCCGTGTCTGATCAGCCACCCCGAGGATGGCCCGGACATGAACAAGCGCCCCGGCGGAAAGCCCGGGGCGCTCGTGTCAGTGAGACTGGTCGAGTACGACCGGTCAGTCGTCCGACTTGAGCCGGCTCAGCAGCGCCTCGTGCTCCTCCCACAGCCGGGCCGGCAGGTGGCTGCCGAAGATGCCGAAGTACTCCCTGGTCAGCTCGGCCTCCTGCTGCCAGGTCTCGTTGTCCACCGACAGCAGCAGGTCCAGGTCGCCGTCGCGCAGGTGCAGCCCGTCGGTGTCCAGGTCAGCCGGGGCCGGGACCTGGCCGATCGGAGTGGCCACCGCATCGGCCTGGCCGTCCAGGCGCTCCACGATCCACTTCAGCACCCGGCTGTTCTCGCCGTAGCCGGGCCAGGCGAACTTGCCGTCGTCGTTCTTGCGGAACCAGTTGACCGAGTAGATGCGGGGCAGCTTGCCCGCGTCGGTCATGCCGCCGACCTCCAGCCAGTGGCCGAAGTAGTCGCCCATGTTGTAGCCGCAGAACGGCAGCATCGCGAACGGGTCGTGGCGCAGCTGGCCGACCTGGCCGGTGGCCGCGGCGGTGGTCTCCGACGCGATGGTCGCGCCCATGAACACGCCATGGGCCCAGGAGAAGGCCTCGGTCACCAGCGGCACCGACGTGGCCCGGCGGCCGCCGAACAGGATGGCCGAGATCGGCACCCCGGCCGGGTCCTCCCACTCCGGCGCGATCGACGGGCACTGGCCCGCGGCCACCGTGAACCGGGAGTTGGGGTGGGCCGCCTTGGTGTCCGACGCGGGCGTCCAGTCGTTGCCCAGCCAGTCGGTCAGGTGGGCCGGCGGCTCGTCGGTCAGCCCCTCCCACCACACATCGCCGTCGTCCGTGGTGGCCACGTTGGTGAAGATGGTGTCCCTGGTCAGGGTGCGGATCGCGTTGGCGTTGGTCTTGTCGCTGGTGCCCGGCGCGATGCCGAAGAAGCCCGCCTCGGGGTTGATGGCGTGCAGCCGGCCGTCCGTGCCGAAGCGCATCCAGGCGATGTCGTCGCCGATGGTCTCGACCTTCCAGCCCGGCAGCGTCGGCTCCAGCATGGCCAGGTTGGTCTTGCCGCAGCCGGACGGGAACGCCGCCGCCACGTAACGCGGCTCGCCCGCCGGCGGCGTGACCTTGATGATCAGCATGTGCTCGGCCAGCCAGCCCTGGTCGCGGGCCATGGCCGAGGCGATGCGCAGCGCGTAGCACTTCTTGCCCAGCAGCGCGTTGCCGCCGTAGCCCGAGCCGTAGGACCAGATCTCCCTGGTCTCGGGGAAGTGCGAGATGTACTTGGTGTCGTTGCACGGCCACGGCACGTCGGCCTGGTCCGCGGCCAGCGGCGCGCCGACCGAGTGCACCGCCTTCACGAAGAACCCGTCCGCGCCCAGCAGCTCCAGCACCGGCGCGCCCATCCGGGTCATGATCCGCATCGAGGCGGCCACGTACGGCGAGTCGGTGATCTCCACGCCGAGCTGGGAGATGTCGCCGCCCAGCGGGCCCATGCAGAACGGCACCACGTACATGGTCCGGCCGGCCATGGTGCCGTCGAACAGCCCGGCGAACGTGGCCCGCATCTCGGCCGGGTCGATCCAGTTGTTGGTCGGGCCGGCGTCCTCTTCCCGCTCCGAGCAGATGAACGTGCGGCCCTCGACGCGGGCGACGTCTGAGGGGTCGGACCGGGCGGCATAGCTGCCCGGGCGCAGGCCCGGGTTGAGCGGCGTGAGCGTGCCCTGCTTTACCAGCAGGCCAGTGAGCTCCTCCCATTCCTCCTGGGAGCCGTCGCACCAGTGCACCCGGGCTGGCCGGGCCAGTGCGGCGATCTCGCTCACCCAGCTGATGAGCCCGCTGTGTGCAGTCGGGGCCTGGTCAAGCCCTGGAATGGCCTCGCCCACGTGTTCTCCTTCCGGGATGCGTGCGCTCACGACCCGCCGCATCGCGGGGCCTCTGCCGGTGCCCCCGGGCGTCCGGCAGGTGAGGCTACGTATCTTAACAAGATGCACGGAAAGCCACCCGACCGGTAGGGCCTGGATGTGTGGAGGTTTGTGGTGACTGAACGGCGATTCTGCAAAGATTGTGAATTCGGTCGGCGGCAGGAGGGTCCGTGACAACGACGCCCAGGGCACGGGTGGGAGTGCGGCTGCGGCGGTTCCGCGAGGAGCGCGGGATGACCCAGGCCGCGCTGGCCAGCGCGCTGGGGATATCGCCCAGTTACGTCAATCAGCTCGAGTCCAGCCAGCGGCCGATGACCGCCGCCGTGCTGCTCCGGCTGGCCAGTGTCTTCGACGCTGACCTGCATCAGTTCTCGGCCGAGGACGCCGACCGGCTGGTCGCCCTGCTGCGCGACGCGCTCACCGACCCGTCGGTGGGCGACCCGATCTCCATGGCCGAGATCCGCGAGCTGGCCGTGGCCATGCCCGCGGTCGGCCGGTACGTGATGGAGCTGCACCGCCGTTACCGGCACGGCCGCGACGTCAACGAGACGATCATGACCCGCCTCGACGCCAGTGCGGCCGGGTCGATCGCGCTGTCGCCGCCCCTGGCCTACGAGGAGGTGCAGGAGCTGTTCTACGCCCGGCGAAACTACTTCCCGGCCCTGGACCTGGCCGCCGAGCAGATCGCCGCCGAGGCCGGCCTGGACACCGGGAACGCGGGCCAGGGGATCGCCGAGCGGCTGGCCCGGCGGCACGGCATCCGGGTGACCGAGCTGGCGGCCAGCGATGTCAAGCGGAGCTACGACGCCGGCACCCGGGTGCTGTCGCTGTCGCCGCTGCTCAATCCCAGCCAGCGGGCCTTCCAGCTGGCCACGCACCTGGCCGCGATGGAGATGACCGAGCCGATGGACGAGATCATCGACGAGGCCCGGGTGTCAGGGGACGAGACCCGCCGGCTCGCCCGCATCGGCCTGGCCAGCTACTTCGCCGGCGCGCTGATCATGCCCTACCGGCCGTTCCTGGACGCCGCCGAGGAGCTCGGCTACGACATCCTGCTGATGCAGCGCCGCTTCCACGTCGGCTATGAGACCATCGCCCACCGGCTCAGCAGCCTGCAGCGGCCCGGCGCCCGCGGCGTGCCGTTCATCTTCATGCGGGTCGACCGGGCGGGCAACATCTCCAAGCGGCAGTCCGCGACCGACTTCCACTTCTCCCGCGTCGGCGGCGGCTCGTGCCCGCTGTGGAACGTCTACGACGCCTTCGCCCGGCCGGGCGAGATCCAGGTCCAGCTGGCCCAGATGCCCGACGGCCGCAGCTACCTGTGGGTCGCCCGCACCGTGTCCCGCCGCTACGGCGGGTACGGCGCCCCGCCCAAGACGTTCGCCATCGCCCTGGGCTGCGATCTGAGGGACGCCCGCCGGCTGGTCTACTCGCACGGGCTCGACCTGGCCAACCCGGCCGCGCTGGTGCCCATCGGCCCCGGCTGCCGGGTCTGCGACCGGGGCAGCTGCCCGCAGCGGGCGTTCCCGGCCATCGGCAAGCCGGTCGACGCCCCGCCCGGCGAGGGCAGCTTCATCCCGTACGCCAGCGGTGCGATCTGAACTCCGGCGTCCGCCGGGCCCGCAATGCCGTGGCGGTGGCCTTCTTCGCCTCCGGGTTCGCGTTCGCCAGCTGGGCGGCCCGGATCCCGCAGGTCCGGGCCCGGCTGGACGTGACCCCCGGCGTGCTGGGCCTGATCCTGCTGTGCATCGCCATCGGCTCGGCCGTCTCCATCCCGCTGGCCGGGTGGGTCATCGTCAGGATCGGCGAGGCCCGCACCGTGGCGGTCACCGCGATCATCGCGGCGGCGGGCCTGGCGGTCGTGGCGCTCGGCTACACCCACGGCATCCCGCCGGTGGCGGCCGGGCTGTTCTGCTTCGGGTTCGGCAGCGGGGCCTGGGACGTGGCCATGAACGTCCAGGGCGCGGCGGTGGAGCAGGCCATCGGGCGGTCGGTGCTGCCCCGGATGCACGCGGCCTGGAGCATCGGCACGGTGGCCGGGGCCGGGGCGGGCACCGTGCTGGTGGCCGCCGCGGTGCCGGTGACGGCCGACCTGCTGGTCGTCGCGGTGGCGGTGGCGGTCGCGGTGCCGGCGGCCACGCGCAGCTTCCTGCGCTCCGCCCCGCCGCGCCGTCAGGCGCGGCGGGGCGGAGGCGTGCTCGAGGCCTGGACCGAGCGGCGGACCCTGCTCATCGGGCTGTTCGTGCTCTGCGTGTCGGTCATCGAGGGGACCGGCAACGACTGGCTCAGCCTGGGCGTGATCCAGGGCTACCACGCCCCGGCCGCGGTCGGCACGGCCGCGTTCGCCCTGTTCCTGGCGGCCATGACGGCCGGCCGCTGGTTCGGGCCCCGGCTCATCGACCGCTACGGCCGGGTCCGGGTGCTGCGCCCGGCCGCCGCCCTGGCCCTGGCCGGGCTGCTGATGCTTGGCCTGGTCGACGTGCTGGCGGTCGCGTTCCTGGGCGCGGCGGCGATGGGGCTGGGCACGGCGCTGGGGTTCCCGGTCGGGCTGAGCGCGGCGGCCGACGACCCGGCCCGCGCCGCGGGCCGGGTCAGCGCGGCCTCGTCGCTGGGGTACGGCGCGTTCCTGGCCGGGCCGCCGCTCATCGGCTTCATCGCCGACCACGCCGGCGTCCTGCACGCGCTGGCCTGCGCGGGGGTGCTGCTGGTGGCGGCGCTGTTCCTGAGCCAGGCCACGGCGCCGATCACGCCGGGCCCGGGCCCGGGACTCCTGACCGAACCGAGCCCGGAAGCCTGACCCGCCCGGGGCGCGGCCGCCAGCCGCTCCTTGTTAATCCTGGATTGCCTGGTTCCCGCGCCTGGACAGCGCTGAGCGCTCAGCGTCAGGCTGGCCGGGTCATGCCGTGGCATGACGCGGGCCGGCCGACGGGATGACCCAGATCCGTTCTCAGGCGTGATGACGCGACCGGCGGCCAGCGACCAGCATGGGACAGTGAGCTTCCCCGTGGCTTCTGGTGTGCGCAGATGACCAGCCGGCTGGACGCTGCCCCGCAGAGCCAGGAAGCCCGCGACTCCGGGCCGATCTTCGGCTGGACCTGGCTGGAGCGGCCGCGGGTGCGCCGGGCGGTGTGGGCGCTGCTCGGGGCCGAGATCATCACGGTGGCCGTGTTCTCGATCGTGTACCGCCCGTTCGACCTGAACATCTACCTGTGGGGCGGCCGGGCGGTACGGCACGGGCTGCGGCTCTACTCGGTCAAGCCGGACCACAACTGGTTCACCTACCCGCCGTTCTCGGCCTCGCTGTTCACCCCGCTGGACGCGATCCCGCAGGTCCTCGTGCAGCTGCTGTGGGGGCTGGGCACGATCGCCGCGATCGCCTGGTGCAGCCTGATCTGCCTGCGGCTGGCCGGCTACCGGCCCTCGCGCACCGAGGTCGCCGCGGTGACCGTGGCCGGGGTGACGCTGGAGCCGGTGTACCACACCCTGTTCCTGGGCCAGATCAACGTGTTCCTGATGACCCTGGTGCTGTGGGACATCTGGCGGGCCGCCCGCGGCCGGCCGGCCGGCGTCGGCACCGGGCTGGCCGCGGCGATCAAGCTGGTCCCGGCCATCTTCATCGGGCTGTTCCTGTTCACCCGCCGGATCAGGGACACCGTCACCGCCGTGGTCACCATGGCCGCGTGCATCGGCATCGGGTTCCTGGTCGACCCGGCCGGCTCGAAGCTGTACTGGAACAGGCTGGCCTACGACACCAGCCGCGTGAACGTACCCTACATCAGCAACCAGTCGGTGTACTCCACCTTCGTGCGGATCATGGGCGGCTCGAGCCACGTGGGCGTCTGGGTCCAGGTCATCGCGCTGATCCTGGGCCTGTTCGGCCTGGTCATGGCGGCCACGCTGGCCCGGCGCGGGGACTGGCTGGCCGCCGCCGCGGTGACCGGCGCCACCGGCCTGCTGGTCTCGCCGATCTCGTGGACCCACCACTGGGTGTGGATCCTGCCCGGGCTCATCGTGCTGCTCCGGGGCGGGAGGGCGGCGCGCATCGGCGCGGGGGTGGCCTACGTGCTGTTCGTGCTGGCGCCCATGTGGTGGACCCCGCTGACGGGTACCCAGGGCACGGGCCAGTTCGGGTGGCACGGGCTGCTCACGCCGATCGCCAACTGCTTCATGATCGCCGGAGTGGTGTTCCTGGGCTACATGACGGTGCGGACCTACCGGCCGGCGGCCGGGCCGCTGGATACGGAGAGCGACCGGATTGCTCCGATTGTAAGTTCTAAATAAATAAGTTGATGTGCTGACATGGCGGCCGCTAGAATCTCCTTATAAACAAATTTGCCCAGCGCACAGGCCGCCCGCGCGGTCGCTCCGTCCCCGCCGAGAGGAGGCGAGGCGCATGCCGGTGACACGATCGCAGGACGGTCGTTCCCGGCCGGACGCCGCGCCGTCCTCCCATCGCCCGGCTGAGCCAGACGGCCCGTGGAACTTCGACGACTTCTTCAGCCCCGAGAACGCGCCTCCGGACGACGACGAGCAGTTTCTGCATGACCCGTGGACCGGCTCGGGCGAGTCGATCGCGGCCGGGTTCCTGCACCATGACGGAGCGCGCCGGGGATCGGGGTTCGCCGCGGGCGGAGTTCTCGATCAGCTGGACCCAGGGCCCGTGCTGGCCGGGTTCGTCGCCGAGGCCGCTTCCGAGGGCCAGGGCCTGCCGGGGCTCGGCGAGAGCGAGCTGATCGGCTTCCTGTGCGCCGCCGAGCGGATGGCCTCCTGGGCCGCGGCTCAGAAGGTCGAGGCCGTGATCGCCCTGGCCCGCCGCCGCGCCGCCCAGGCCCGCGAGCGGAAGAACCCGCACCTCGCCGAGCACGTGTCCGGCGAGGTAGCCGCCGCCCTGACCCTCACCGGCCAGGCGGCCTCCCGGCTCGTGGACATCTGCGCCTACCTGGAGCGGCTGCCCGAGGTCCGGGCCGCCTTAGCCGCCGGGACCATCGACTGGGCCCGCGCGGTCGTCTTCGCCGACGAGCTTGCCGCCCTGGACGACGCCGCCGCCCGCCGCGCCGCCCGCCGCGCCGCCCACAGGGTCCTGCCCCGGGCCGGCGGCATGACCACGGGCCAGCTGCGGCGCGCGCTGCGCCGCGAGCGCGAGCTCGCCGACCCCGACGCCGCGCGCCGCCGTCGCGAGCAGGGTCGCAAGGAAGCCGCCGTGCACCGCTGGGATGAGCCGTCCGGCAACAGCGCCCTGGCCGGCCGGGAGATGACCCCCGCTGACGCCATCACCGCCGACGCCCGCCTCACCGCCCAGGCCCGATGGCTGCGCGCCAACGGCGCGACCGGCACGCTGGATCAGCTGCGCTGCGCCGCGTTCGCCGCCGTCCTCAACGGCCGCTCTCTCGACACGCTCCTGCCCAGGCGGGCCCCCGGTGGTGCCGCTTCGGCTTCCGGCGCGGCCCCCGCCCCTGACGGCAGCTCGCCGGAACCTCCCGGACCGGCCGGAGGGACATCCCCGGGGGCTACCTCCGGCGGCGCTGACCCGGCGCCGGTCACCGGATCGGTGCACCTGACCATGCCCCTGTCGGCGTGGCTGTGGCTCACCGACCGGCCCGGCGAGGTCGCCGGCTCGGGCACCGCCGACGCTGGCACCTGCCGCGACCTGGCCGCCCAGCTCGCTGCCCACCCCGCCACCCAGTGGTGCCTCACCCTCACCGATCCCCACGGGCAGGCCATGGCCCACGCCTGCGCCCGCCGCGCCCCGCCCGCATCACCGCGTTGCTCGACCGGGCCACCGGATCCCGGCCCGGTCAGGGACTGGCTCGCCGGGCTGCGGATGAGTTACCTGGAATCAGGCCACTGCACGCATCAGCGCGAATCACCCCGCTACCGGCCCTCGCCGTCCCTGCGACACCTGGTCACTATTCGTCAGCGCACCTGCGCCGAGCCCGGCTGCCAGCGCCCTGCCCATCGAGCCGACCTCGACCACACGCTGGCCTACGCCAGCGGCGGCCGCACCTGCGAATGCAACCTCGGCCCCCTCTGCCGGCACGGCCACCGCGCCAAGCAAGTCCCCGGCTGGCGCCTCGACCAGCCCGAGCCTGGCCTCATGATCTGGACACTGCCTAGCGGCCGGCGGTACATGACCCAGCCCGACCCTTACCCCGTCTGAGACCCGGTCCGGCACTGGCTGCCAGGATGCTGGCATGCCGTGGATTGAGCTTGAGGGTGCTGTCAACGTGCGCGACCTGGGCGGCCTGCCCGCCGGCAACGGCGGCCGCATCGCCGCCGACCGCCTGCTGCGCGCCGACAACCTCCAGGAACTGACGCCGTCCGACATCACCCGGCTGGTCCGCGGCATCGGCGTGACCACGATCGTGGACCTGCGCAGCACCGCCGAGCTCATCGCCGAGGGCCCGGCCCCCCTGGACAGCGTGGACGGCGTGCGGCACGCGCATCACCCGGTGCTGCCCGAGCTGGGCCTGGCCACCGACGCGGTCGCCGACGTGCTGCTCACCCGGGCCGACCAGGACCGGTCCCGGTATCCCGCCGACCCGGTGGCCGGGCACTACCTGGGCTACCTGGAGGACCGGCCGGATCAGCTGGTGGCCGCGCTGCGCAGCATCGCCGGCTCGGCGGGCGCGGCACTGGTGCACTGCGCGGCGGGCAAGGACCGCACCGGGGTGGTGGTCGCGGTGGCGCTGACCGCGGTCGGGGTGCCGGCCGAGGTCGTGGTGGCCGACTACGCGGCCACGGGGGAGCGGACCGAGCAGATCCTGGACCGGCTGCGCCGGTCGCCGACCTACGCCGACGACATCAACAACAGCGACTCCCGGTCGCACCGGCCGCGGCCGGAGACCATGGCGGCGTTCCTGGAGCAGGTGGACGCGCGGCACGGCGGGGTCACCGCCTGGCTGGCCGGGCACGGTTTCGGCGACGAGGACCTGAGCCTGCTGACGGCCCGGCTCCGCGAGCCTTAGCGCGCCACTGGCGACCGGCACCCGGCGCCCGCGGCATGGTGATGGAATCTGATTCCGTCTCCGAGACATAGCCGGGAAGTTCATCCGTCGTTAGCCCGCGGGCCACCCGGCAGCAGATTCCGCCCACCTAGCATGCCGGATAGAGGTTCCGTCCCCGGCGGCGGAGGCTGCGGGTCACCGCCGTCGCTCCCCTCGCGGAAGAAGACACCATGAAGCTTCGCTGGGCGGTTATCCCGATCTACACCGCCGCGGTCGCGGTCCTCGCGGCCGGCTGCGCGAGCAGCACGTCCCCGGCGCCGTCCTCGCCGGGTTCCGGATCCAGCGCCACCATCCCGCTGCTGACCGCGGGTGAGGTGGCCCCGTATTCCAACATCGACCCCAACAAGACCCAGGGTTGCAACGACAACTTCTGCGGCCTGTTCATGGAGCACCTGTTCAACCTGAGCCCGCAGGACCAGCTCGAGCCGGAGCTGGCCACGTCGGTGACCCAGCCCGATCCGCTGACCTACGTGTACCACCTGCGCCACGGGGTGCACTTCTGGGACGGTCACCCGATGACCTCGGCCGACGTGGTCTACTCGCTGAACTACCAGCGCGAGCCGAGCGCGTTCACCGCCGTCTACTTCGACGACGTGAAGAGCATCGAGCCCGAGGGCCCGTTTACCGTCGTTATCAAGCTCAGGCAGCCCAACGCGGGCTGGAAGTACTCGCTCAGCTACGAGGGCGTGATCTTCGAGAAGAGCTTCGCGCTGGCCCACAAGAGCACGCTGGGCAACCCCGGCACGCTGATCGAGGCCACCGGGCCGTGGGAGATCAAGACCTACGACCCGACCAGCGGCATGACCATGACCGCCAACCCGCACGGGTGGGGCGGCCGGGTGCCGGTCAGGCAGATCTCGGTCAAGTTCTTCTCCACCGAGACCAGCGAGGCGCTGGCCATGCGGGCGGGCGACATCGATCTCGCGTTCCCCAGCAACGGCAAGTCGTTCGCCGCCAACTCCGGGGCCAGGGTAACCAGCTGGCTGTCGCCCACGATCTCGTTCTTCTCCATGGATCCGCACGTGGGCCCGTGGCGCGACGTGCACGTGCGCCGCGCGGTGGCCTACGCGCTCAACCGGACCGACATCGTCGCGGCCGCCGGGGGCCCGCAGACGGCCGTGTCCGAGGACACCGTGATCCCGGTCAAGCAGCTGCTCTCGCTGGGCACCCGGGCCCGGGTCAGCAAGACGCTCGGCCAGGTGCCGCAGTACCCCTACAGCCTGGCCAGCGCCCGTCAGCAGATGGCCGAGTCGGCCTACCCGCACGGGTTCACGGCGCAGAGCATCATCGACAGCACCGGCAACGACCCCAACGTGGCCCAGGTCATCGCGGCCGAGCTGCACAAGATCGGGATCAGCCTCAAGGTAACCGAGGTGCCCGAGGCCAAGTACCTGGCCGACTACAGCACCGTGCCGCCGGGCGGGGACATGTTCGCCGGCCTGGGCGCGGTCAGCCCGGACCCGAGCATCCTGCCCAGCTACGCGCTGGGCAGCCAGGCCACCTACAACGTCGCGCACTACGCGCCGCCCGTGATCAACACGCTGCTGGCCAGGGGCCTGACGACCAGCAACCCGGCCCAGCGGCTGGCCATCTACGGCCAGGTGCTCAGGCAGGTAGGCACCGACGAGCCGTACGTGGTGCTCTACGGCGGGCTCAGCTTCACCGCCTTGTCCGGCAAGTTCACCCTGCCCGGCTTTTACGAGTACCCGGCCTTCTTCTCCTGGGCGCTCAGGCTGCGGCAGGCCGGCTAGCAGTGGCGGGCCGGCGGCGGACTGCTGGATCCGCCGCCGGCCCGCCGGGCTTGCTCGCCTTACCCGCCGGCCGTGAGCAGGCCGTCGATGTCGGCGCGGATCTCCTCGGGCGTGACCGTGGGCTCGTAGCGGCGCACGACGCTGCCGTCCGGGTCGACAAGGAACTTGGTGAAGTTCCACTTGACCTCATCGGTGTCCAGCGCCTCGGGGCGGGTGTTCTTCACGTGCTCGTACATGCGGCCGTAGGCCGGGCCGAAGTCGCCCGGCGCCTGCGCGCGCAGGTAGTCGTACAGCGGGTCGGCGCCGTCGCCGTTGACCTCGATCTTGGCCAGCACCGGGAACGTGACGTCGTAGCTGGTCGAGCAGAACTCCTGGATCTCCGCGTCGGTGCCCGGCTCCTGCCCGCCGAACTGGTTGCACGGGAAGCCCAGGACCTGCAGGCCGTGGTCTCTGGTGGCCCGGCTGAGCGCCTCCAGGCCCTCGTACTGCGGGGTCATCCCGCACTTGCTGGCCACGTTGACGATGAGCATCCACTGGCCCGCGTAATCCCGGAGTTCGGCGGTGCCGCCGTCGGCCGTCCTGACACTGAAGTCGTGCACGTTCATGAGCCGTCCCGTTGCTCTGAGGCCTGATTCCCGCACGCGGCGGGAGGTGGGGGTTAGCCTGACCCTAACAGCGCCGCCCGGCGGTCCGGCCGCGGCGGGCGCAGGACCGGCCGCCGGCAAATCCTTGTCCATGCGGTGGATCTTCGTCGCCATCGAGGTCCAGCCGGTTGGTAGTGTTTAGTCCATATTCAGGGGCGGCGCCGGGGGACGAAGGTGCGTCTGTCGGCTTGATGGAGGGATGCCTTATGACTGAGTTCCCACCGGAGGTCGGCGGAAGCAGCGCCCCGGCCGAGCGCCCGGAGGCGGCCACGGCCGCGGCCCCGGCGCCGGGCGAGCGGCAGGAGACCGGCGGGCCCAACCGGACCCCGCGCAGCGAGATCGGCCCGACCGTATCGGCCAACCGCAAGAAGGAGCCGGTGCTCCTGCTCGACCTGTCGACCTCCATGGACTGGAGCGCCGTCGACGAGCAGAACCTGCCCGACTGGCCCGACGCTGGCAGCCGCCGGGCCATCGTCATCGGCGCCCTGGCCGGCCTGGTCCGCGCGCTGGAGGACGAGGACACCGAGGCCGCGACCGAGCAGGCGGGCGGCAGCGACGAGCGCGGCGGGCTGATGACCCACGGGTTCGCCAACGAGCACGTGGAGATCGGCGACCTGAACTCCTCGAACCTGGAGCGGCGGCTCAACGCCATCCAGTGGGGCGGCCGGACCTACATCATGCCGGCCTGGCGGGCCGCGCTGGCCGACTACGACGAGGAGTTCGGCGACCGCGACCCCGACGAGCAGCCGGTCATGGAGACCGTCGTGATCACCGACGGCGAGGCCGACGACTGGATGGACTTTGAGGGCGTGCTCGAGAAGGCCACCGCCAAGCGGGTGTTCGCGGTCGCGATCGTGGGCCACGGGCCCAAGCACGACGCGACGCTCCAGGCCTACCAGAAGGCGGCCGAGAAGAACCAGGCCCAGGACAAGTTCGGCAAAACCCACGTCAAGGTGGTCTCGTTCGACTCGGTGACCGACCCGCAGGAGATCGCCACCGACCTCATCACCATGGTCGTCTGACCTGGGTCTGGTGCGGGGCGTCCCTATGGCCGGCCGACGGTGACCTCGGCGCCCCGCACCTCGGCCCGGCCTGCGCTGGGGCCGGCCAGCCCGCGGCGCCGAGACCCTGGTGCGCCTGGTGCAGCTGGTGTTCGCTCAGCCGGTCGCCCGGGCCGCGCGGGCCGCCCTCTACCAGGCCGCCGACCCGGCCGCCCGCGGCGGCACCTACGTCGGCACCCGCGGCCACCTGCGCGGCGAGTCCGCCGCGACCCCGTTCCCGCCCGCCGCGCTGAGCCCGGACATCCCGGCCCGGCTGTGGGAGGTTTCAGAACAATTGACCGGAGTCGGCTACGACGCCCTCAGCCAGCCAGCGGCGAGGTTATGACGGTGTGGTCGGGCAGGTCGCGTCGGGCAGGTGCGCCGAGCGCCGGGTGAGCGCAGGCCGGCTCTTGTCGTCGCCGTAGATCCCGCTGACCATGGGGGAGTGGGCCAGCCAGTAGGCCCCGGCGAACATCACCAGCAGCGACAACGCCTCCAGCGGGCCCCACGGGCCGCTGGTGCGCAGGCTGTCTCCGAAGATCCCCACCCCGATCAGGATGCTGGCCAGCGGGTCGACCAGCACGATCGTGGACTGCGAGGCCACTATGGGGCCCGCGTGGTAGGCGTTCTGGGCCAGGAACACCGCCAGCGCCCCGAACGCGGCCAGCGCGTAGGTCTGCCAGTGCCGGTACAGCGAGGCCACGTCGTGGGCGGCGAAGTCGGACACCGCCTTGGTGCAGGCCGAGGTGAACGCGAAGCTGATCGCCGCGCCGGTCCCGAACATCGCCGCTCGCCACCAGGCCGGCCCGCGCAGCGCCAGCGCGATGGTCACCCCGATGGCCACCGTGCACGCCCCGCCCGCGATCAGCCACTCCCACAGCGGGGGCGTCGCCATGCCGTACTCGGGGTGCGCGAAGAACAGGAAGCCAGCCAGCCCGGCGGTCACCGCCAGTGATCCCAGCCACTCGCGGCGGCCCACCGTGAACCCGAACCAGGTGGCCAGCACCGCGACCAGGAACACCAGCTCGGTGGTCAGCACCGGCTGGACCTGGGACAGCCGGCCCAGGTGCAGGGCGGTGGCCTGAAGCAGGAACGACACGATCATCAGGGCGAAGCCCAGCAGCCAGATCCGCTTGTGCAGCGCGTGCACGATCAGGCTGAGTCGCAGGGTGGCGCTCGCCGGCGCCTTCTCGACCCCCATGCGCTGGAAGATGCTCGTCAGGGCGTTGGCCAGCGCTGCGCCCAGGGCCAGCACAAAGACCATCGAACCCGACCTCGCCTCGGCACGACCACACGGACCGCGCAGCAACTGCCGTGATTCGGGCGGCTTTCTGCGGGTCCGTGCCACTTAATTTAGTTGTACTATACATGCAGGCCAGCGGATGAGGGAACGGGCACCATGGATGATCAGGCACCCAGGCGGGACCTCATCGGGGACATCGAGCTTGAGCTGCTGAAACTGGTCCGCCATCTGGAGACCTTCGGCCGCCGGTGCTCACTCTACGTGCGCGTCGACCGCGCGGGCTATCTCGCCATGCGGACTCTTGACGCCCTGGGCCCGGTGAGCGCTAACGGCCTGGCCCGCGCGCTGGGCCTGGACGCCTCCACCGTCACCCGCCAGATCACCGCCCTGGAGCGCCAGGGCTACGTGGCGCGCTGCGCCAACCCCGCCGACGGGCGCTCGTGGACCATCGTGCTGACCCCGCTGGGCAGCCGGGCCATGAGCGAGGTGGAGCGCGAGCGGCGCGAGCAGATCCAGCTGCTGGTCAGCGACTGGGACGACGACAGCCAGGCCGACCTGAGCACGTCCCTGAGCCGCCTGAACGCGGCGCTGGTGGACAGCGCCACCCAGCCCGCAGACGACCGCCGCTCGGCCTAGGCCCGGCTCAGGTCGCGGGCCGCCTCCGACAGGTAGCCGGTCAGCCTGGTGGCGGCCGCGGGCAGGTGACGGCCAGCCGCGGTCACCGCGAAGACGTGGCGGAGCGGGGCGTCGTCGGTGTGCAGGCGCAGCAGCGCGATGTCGGGCGGGGCGGCGCGGGCGGCCAGCGCGGGGATGAGCGCAACGCCCAGGCCCGCCGCGACGCAGCCGAGCTTGGCCGTCCAGTCGGCGGTGACGATGTCCACGCGCGGCCGGAAACCGGGCGGCAGGGTGACCCGCATGAGCGTGTCCTCGGCGGTGGCCGAGCCCACGACGAACGCATCGGCGGCCAGGTCACTCAGCCGGACGACGGGCCGGCCGGCCAGCCGGTGCCCGGCCGCTACCGCCACCAGCAGGTGCTCGTCGAGCAGGTGGCGGGAGTCCAGCCGCCCCGCCTCGAGGGGCTGGCCGGGCGGGGCGCTGACTACCGCCACGTCGGTGTCGCCCGCCCGCAGGGCCTCGAGCAGCGCGGGCGTGCGGCCCTCGGCCAGGGTCAGGGAGACGTCGGGGTAGGCCTGGCGGAACGCGGCCAGGGCCCGGGGCACGAGCGCGGCCAGGGCGGTGGGGAACGCCCCGACCCGCAGCCGCCCCGCGCCCAGGCCGCGCAGCGCGTCCAGGTCGCCGCGGGCGGTGGCCAGCCGGCTGACCATGGCCTCGGCGTGCGGCAGCAGGCAGCGCCCCTCGTCGGTGAGCGTGACCCCGCGGGCCAGCCGGTCGAACAGCCGCGTCCCTGTCTGCGCCTCCAGCGTGGCCACCTGCCGCGACACCGCCGACTGGGTGAACCCCAGGGCCCGCGCCGCGCCGGTGATCGAGCCGTAGCGGGCCACGGCCAGGAACGCCTCCAGTGTTTCCAGTTGCACGTCGGACATGCTAGTCGTGCATGTCTGCCATGCGCGTTATTTGTTAGCCGCATGGGTTATGACCCGCCTAACGTGCCGGTCATGAAACTGATCCTCGACAACCCGGCCGGCGTCTCGGCCCCGTTCGGTGACCGCTTCTCGCACGTGGCCCGCCTCGACCTGGGCGACGGCGCGCTGCTGATCCTGTCCGGCCAGGTCGGCGTCGACGACGACGGCGCGGTGGTCGCGCCCGGCGACGCGGCGGCCCAGACCGAGCGGATCTTCGAGCTGATCACCGGCCTGCTGGCCGCGCACGGCGCCACCCTGGCCGACGTGCTGCACGTGCGCACCTTCATGACCAGCCTCGACGACCTGCCGGAGTACGGCCGGGTCCGCGACGGCTACTTCCCCGGACCCAGGCCGGCCAGCACCACGGTCCAGGTCAGCCGCCTGTTCCTGCCCGGCGCGGTGCTCGAGGTGGAGGTGACCGCGGCCACCCGCTAGCGCCGGGTCATTGGCGGGCGCGGCCGGTCCTGGGATGCTGGGCCCAGGGGCGGCTAGCCGCGCCCGGGGAGGGTGCCAGCTCGATGCTTGACGACCTGGAGTACGACGACAGCGACGCGCCCGCGATCGGCCTGGTGCCGGACGGCGTCTCCTGGGCCGACGTGCGGGACCACATCAAGCTGGCCCACGCCCCGCTGCTGGTCCCGCCCGCCGGCGACGGCGACTACACCGGGGCCTACTGGACGGGCACGCAGATGGTCCTGGCGCAGGACCTGGGCCCCGACCAGGACGAGGCCCTGGCCGAGTTCCGCGACTACCTCCGCGACCGGGGCGAGCTCTGACCCGGCTCCGTCAGCCGACGCCCAGGCTGCCCTTGGCGCCGGCCTCGAACACCCGGTAGGGCAGGAACCGGCGGGCCACCAGACCGAACCGCTCGCTGGCCTTGCCCACCGATACCCGGCGCGGCGGTCGCCGGCTGTCCAGCACCCGCTGGACCACCGCCGCCACGTCGCTGGCCGGGGCGCCGTTGGCCTCGTCGCGCTCCATCACCCCGACCGCCTTGGCCAGCGCCGCCGCGTACACCGGGTCGCCGGCCGACGCCGCGGCCCGCTGGCGGCTGGCGGTGAAGTCGGTGGCGATGTTGCCCGGCTGAACCAGGGTGACGTGGATGCCGAAGGGCTGGACCTCGTAGGCCAGCGCCTCGGCCAGCCCCTCCAGGGCGAACTTGCTGGCGCTGTAGAAGGCCTGGAACGGGATGCCGAGGACCCCGCCAATGGAGCTGAGCAGCACGATCCGCCCGCCGCCCTGCTCGCGCATCGGGCCGAGCACCGCCTGCACGGTCCGCACGGTGCCCCAGAAGTTGGTCTCGACCTGGGCCTTGGCCTCGGCCACGGTGGTGTGCTCCACCGCGCCGGCGATGCCCCAGCCGGCCGCGGCGACCAGGGCGTCGATGCGGCCGTGCTCGGCCAGCACGCCGCGCACCCCGGCGGTCACGGCCGCCTCGTCGTCCACGTTCATGACCAGCCCGGCCCACGATTCGCCGGGCGTGCCCCGGCGGCTGGCGCCGGTGACGGCCCAGCCCGCGGCGGCCAGCCGGTCGGCGCAGGCCCGCCCGATCCCGGCCGACGCCCCGGTGACCAGCACTACCCGAGAAGCCACACCCACCCCCAGGCCATGATCGCGGAACCCCGTCAGCGATATCCGCTGACGGGGTTCCGCGATGGCGAAACAGAACCTACTCGTTGCCGAAGGCGCGGATCTCGGCCTGCTCGGTCTCGGTCAGCTCGCGCGGCACGTCGCCCTTGGCCATCTTGGCGCTCTGCACCTGGTGCCGGATGCCATCGACCACCTCGGGGTTGGCCAGCGTGGTGACGTCGCCCACGTCGGTGAAGTTGGACACCGAGGCGATCACCCGGCGCATGATCTTGCCCGACCTGGTCTTGGGCATGTCCGGCACGATCCACACGTTCTTGGGCCGGGCGATCTTGCCGATCTCCACCTCGATGGCCGTGGTGACCTTGGCCGCCATGCCGTCCGGGCTGACGCCGGGCTTGAGCGCGATGTACATCTCCACCGCCCGGCCGCGGATGTCGTCCACCACCGGCACCGCGGCGGCCTCGGCCACCTCGGGGACGGTCAGCGACGCCGACTCCAGCTCCTTGGTGCCCAGCCGGTGCCCGGCCACGTTGATGACGTCGTCCACGCGGCCCAGGATCCGGTAGTAGCCGTCGGCCGCCTGCAGCGCGCCGTCGCCGGCGAAGTACGGCCAGTCGTGCCAGTCCTTGCTGTCGGGGTCGGCGTTGTACTTGCGGTAGTACACGTCGATGAACCGCTCGGGCTGGCCCCAGATGGTCTGCATGATGCCGGGCCACGGGTTGCGGATGCAGATGTTGCCCGCCTTGCCGCTGCCGGCCGGGATCTCGTTGCGGTCCTCGTCGTAGATCACGCCGAAGTTGCCCAGCGTGGTCGGGCCGCAGCTGCCGGGCTTCATGGGCTGCAGGGCGGGCAGCGTGCTGCCCATGAACCCGCCGGTCTCGGTCTGCCACCAGGTGTCCACGATGGCGGCCTCGCCCTTGCCCACCGACTCGTAGTACCAGCGCCACACCTCGGGCTCGATGGGCTCGCCCACCGTGGTCATGTGCTTGAAGTGGTAGTCGTACTTGGCCGGCTCGTCCGGGCCCACCTTGCGCAGCATCCGGATCGCGGTCGGCGAGGTGTGGAAGATGTTCACGCCCAGCTTCTCGGCGATCCGCCACGGGCGGCCCGCGTCGGGGTAGTTCGGGGTGCCCTCGTAGATGACCGTGGTGGTGCCCAGGGCCAGCGGGCCGTAGACGATGTAGGAGTGGCCGGTGATCCAGCCGATGTCGGCCATGCACCAGTACATGTCGTCCTGGTGGATGTCCTGGTAGTAGTACGACGTCCCGGCCACGTAGGACAGGTAGCCGCCGGTGGAGTGCTGGGCGCCCTTGGGGCGGCCGGTGGTGCCGCTGGTGTACATCAGGAACAGCGGCGCCTCGGCGGGCTGGGAGACCGGGGCCACGGTCTGGCCGGCGTAGTCGCTGAGCACCTCGTCGACGAAGAAGTCCCGGCCCTCGGTCATCGGGGTGTCCGAGGCGTACTGGCCCGGCTGGCGCCGCCAGACCAGCACCTTGTCGACCTCCTGGCCCTGCCGGTGCGCCTCGGCCAGCGCCTCGTCGGCCTTGACCTTGTGGTCGACCATGTCGCCGCTGCGGTAGTAGCCGTCCATGGTGATCAGGACCCGGCTGCCGGAGTCGGCGATGCGGGTGCCGCAGGCGTTGCCGCTGAACCCGCCGAACACCTGAGAGTGGACGACGCCCAGCCGGGCGCAGGCCAGCATGGTGATCGGCAGTTCCGGCACCATCGGCATGTGCAGCGTGACCCGGTCGCCGGTCTTCAGGCCCGCGAAATCGCGCAGCAGCGCGGCGAACTCGTTCACCCGGTCGAGTAGCTCGCGGTAGGTGATGTGCACGGGCTCGTCGGCCTCGGGCTCGGCCACCCAGATGATCGCGTCCTTGTCCGGCTGATTCTCGGCGTGCCGGTCGACGCAGTTGTAGCAGGCATTCAGCCGCCCGCCGACAAACCACTTCCAGAACGGAGGGTTACTGGTGTCCAGCGTGGTGTGCCAGGGCTCATCCCAGGTCAGGAGGTCGGCATATTCTTTGAAGCAGTCCGGGAACTTGTCCTCGGTAAACCGGTCGAAGATCGCCGGGTCATTCGCATTAGCCTGCCTGACGAAGGACTCAGGCGGCTCGTAGTACTCCTCCTCGCGCCAGTGGACCGCGATCTGAGCCTCAGAGACCTGCGACTCCGGAGTTTCTGTCATTCTCGCTCCTCCAGCCGGAATTCGAATCCGCGCGCCGCTGTCGCCAATGGCTCCGCCAACAGGAGCGCCATGCGCGGGCCAGCCGCCGGGCCGCAGGACAGGAACGGGGCACGGGCGGGAGGGTCGGCGCGGCCCAGCCGCGCGCGGCACTTTGCCGGGCATTGTCCGGCCACCCATGACAACCCTGTCATGCTGCCCCCACACACTACGGGAGCCTCAATCGTATCGCCGGAGGACATCACCCAACAGGCCCGTCATGCTGCGGCGCCCAGCCGTCGTTAGGCACGTCGTTCCTGGTAAGACGGCTGGACATTGGCGCGATCGGCGGTAAGGTTCTGCCCAGTCCGCCGCCGGACCAGCTGGTCGGGGCGGTCAGCCGGGCCAGCCGGCCTGTGCCAGAGCCGGGGTTTATGCCCGGCTCGCGCCAGGCGCAGGAACGGGGGACGGCGCTCAGGCCCCGGCTGGACGGGGGGTTGGACCCAGGAGGGGGCCCGGGATACCCAGTAGACAACGGAGCGCGATCCTGTTACCGGCGGGAAGCGATCCGGTCCGAAGGGTGTCCCGGGCCCTCTTCCAGTTTTTGTGATAAGGAACTGTGGTCGCTAGTGACTCTTGTGGAACCGCGGCACCGATCTGGACGTTTGGTGACGCATGGATCCGCTTACTCATCAACACGCGCCTGAGGCAGGCTAAGTGACCCAGACCAGCCCCGAACGCGGCCCGATCGGACATGTGGCCGTCGTGATACCGACCTACAATGAGCTCGCCAATCTCGAGGACATCGTGACGCGAGCACGGGCCGCTGTTCCGGCCGCCGACATCCTGGTCGTCGATGACAACAGCCCGGACGGCACCGGCGACCTGGCCGACAAGCTGGCCGCCGACGATGACCACATCCGGGTGCTGCACCGGGCGGGCAAGGGCGGCCTGGGCGCGGCCTACGTGGCCGGCTTCGGCTGGGCCCTGGAGCGCGGCTACGGGACCATGGTCGAGATGGACGCCGACGGGTCGCACGACCCGGCCGAGCTGCCCCGGCTGCTGGCCGCGCTGCCCGACGCCGACCTGGTCATCGGATCCCGCTGGGTGCCCGGCGGCGTGGTGGTCAACTGGCCTAGGTCACGCGAGGTCCTGTCCCGCGGCGGCAACGCCTACACCCGGCTGATGCTCGGCCTCGGGGTGCACGACGCCACCGGCGGCTACCGGGCCTACCGGGCGGGCACGCTGCGCGCCATCGACCTGCCCTCGGTCGAGTCCCAGGGCTACTGCTTCCAGATCGACCTGACGCTGCGCACGGTACGCGCCGGGCTCACGGTGCGCGAGGTGCCGATCACGTTCACCGAGCGGACCAGGGGCGCGAGCAAGATGAGCCGGGCGATCGTGGCCGAGGCGCTGTGGCGGGTGACCCAGTGGGGCCTGCGCCAGCGACTCGGCGGCAGGCCCCGGGGCCGCGATAAGACCTAAGCGCTCTTGCGCTGTCGCGTGGTATGCGTCCGGGCCGGCTGGGCGGCGTGCCCGGACCCGCGCTCGCCGCGGATGATCGCCAGCCGCTCGGCCAGCACTTCCTCCAGGTCGGCGATCGTGCGGCGCTCCATGAGCATGTCCCAGTGGCTGCGCGGCGCCTTGGCCTTCTTGGGGCTCGGCAGGTCACCGGTCGCGGTGAAGGCGACCGCGCCGCAGACCCGGCACTCCCAGTTGGCGGGCAGCTCGGCCTCGGCGGAGAAGGGCACGGTGAATCTGTGCCCCTTGGGGCACTCGAAAGCAACCTCCTGTCGCGGTGCCAGGTCTGTGTTACGGTCGTTCTCGTAGCTCGTAGCTCCGAGTCTGGTACCGCGAAGTGCGCGTTCCGCCATAAGTTCCACTGCCTCTCAGGCGCCCAGCCGTCCTCGTTAACAACGGTGAGTACCCGGACAAGATTCCCGGCTGGCCCAGGTTCCAACCCCCCGGGCAGCCAGATCCCCGCCAGAGTGGGCAATTCGCTCAGCCCGCCGGGTGCCAGGCCCCCCGGCTGATCATGAGATCGCGCAGCACCTCGGTCTTGTCGGTCATGATCCCGTCGACCCCGATGTCCAGCATGTCCGCCATGACCGCCGGGTCGTTGACCGTCCAGACGTGCACCGCCAGCCCGGCCTCGCGGGCCCGGCGCACGTAACGGGGAGTAGCCAGCCCGTACGGGATCTGCGTGCACTTGATCGACCAGGCCGCGAACCGGGCCGCCAGCACCTCGGTCGGCACCCCGTGCCGGATGGCCGCGATCCCGGCCGGGGCGGTGGCCATGCACACCGGCCGGTCTAGTTTCCGCCGGGGTAGCCCCCAGCCGCCGCCCCGAGAACGAGGTGACGCAGACCCGGTCCCAGGCCCCGGTCCGCTTGATCACCTCGGCCACCGGCCCGCTGGCCGGCGCGTCCTTGACGTCGATGTTGAACCGCAGGCCCGGCCAGGAGCCCAGCAGGTCGGCCAGCAGCGGGATCGGCTCGGTGCCGCCGATCCGGGCCTTGGCCACCAGCTCGTAGGGCAGCTCGGCGATCCGGCCCGAGGCGTCGGTCACCCGGTCCAGCGTCTTGTCGTGAAACGCCACCACCTGGCCGTCGGCGGTGGCGTGCGCGTCGGTCTCCAGGTAGGCATAGCCCAGCTTGACCGCGTGCTCGAACGCGGGCCAGGAGTTCTCCGGGTGATGGGAGGCCCCGCCGCGGTGCGCGAACGCGACCGGACGCGGATGATCAAGGAATCCAGACGGCACGGGACCAGTATGCCGGTCAGTCCTGGCCGTCATCAGCCAGGTCCGCCACCGCCGCCCACTCCCGCCGCCGGGCCTCGGCCAGCGCGATCGCCGCCGCCGCGGCCACGTTCAGCGACCCGACCTTGCCCGCCTGGGGGATGTAGGCCACCGCGTCCGCCGCGGCCAGCAGCGCCGCCGAGCAGCCCCGGTCCTCGTTGCCCAGGGCCAGGCAGATGTCGCCCTCCAGCGGCGCCTCGTGCAGCGGCACCGCCCCGCTGGCCAGCTCCACCGCGATCACCCGCAGCCCCTCGGCGCGGGCCGCCGCCACCCCGGCCCGGCCGTCGGCCAGCTGCTCCCAGGGCAGGTAACGGTCCGTGCCCAGCGCCGTCTTCCGCGCCGACGGATGCTCCGGGGTCGCGCTGGCCCCGCACAGCCACAGCTGGTCCACCCCGAACACGGCCGCGGTCCTGATGATCTGGCCGACGTTGAACGGCTGGCCCACCGACTCCAGCAGCAGCGCGACCCGGGCCTGCGTGCGCCGCCGCCACGACCGGTTCAGCCGCTTCACGTCCGTCGACCCTAGCTGGCGGTGTCCAGCATCAGCAGTAGTCACGAGCCCGCCTCCCCGCGAGAAACCCGCAGCACCCGGTAGCCCGACCGGGCCGCGAACCGCTCCGCCTGCCAGCCTGTTTCCGCCAGCCAGCCCTGCAGCGAGTCCGAGCCCAGGTTGCGCTGCACGACCAGGAACGCCTCGCCATCCGGCGCCAGCCGCCCCAGCCACACCGACAGCAGCTCGTGCAGGGCCGCCTTGCCGATCCGGATCGGCGGGTTGGACCAGATCAGCGCGAAACTACCCGGCATCGCCGGGTCATCGGGGGCCACGCAGCGGACGTTGTCCAGCCCCGCGGCAGCTTTGTTGATCGAACACAGCCTGAGCGACCTGCTGTTCACGTCGGTGGCCCACACGCAAGCCCCTGGCGCCCGGCTGGCCAGCACCAGGGCCAGCGGCCCGTATCCGCAGCCCAGGTCGAGCAGGTCCCCGGCCGGGGGCGGCGGCGGCGCGGTCTCCAGCAGCACCCGCGTGCCGGCGTCCAGCCGGCCGGGCGAGAACACCCCGGCGTCGGTCTCCAGGGCCAGGTGCACGTCGGGCAGCACCACGTGGACCAGGCCCGGCCGGTGCGGGGCGTCCGGCTGCTCAGCGAAGTACTGGGTGCTCACGCGGGGCCACCCCGGCCGCGGCCAGGGCCGGGTTGATGTAGGTGCGGGTGACCCAGCGCTCGACCACGAAGGTCAGCACCGGGATCGTCCCGGCCAGCAGCACGATGATCGTCCGCCAGCTGGCGATCGGGATCCGCACCGCGCGGCTCATGATGAACGCCACGACCACGTAGATGATGTACAGGATGCCGTGCGCGGTCCCGACGTACTTCACCACGATCAGGTTGTGCGCGAAGACCTGGAGCGGGATGCCCACGAAGCACAGCACGATCAGCACCACGCCGGTCACGTAGGCCATCACCCGGTAGGCCCGCACGATCAGCGCGAGCGCGTCTGGACGCACCGGGACCTCCCTTTTTAGGCTCTGATGATTGTCTGGGAAGGGCTAGCGCAGCCCGTGCCACTTGCCGTGGCCCTGCACCTGCTTGTGCAGCCTGGCCAGGTAGGCGTTGTACTCGTCCAGCTCGGTGTCGCCGGGCCCGTCGGCGTCCGGGCCGCCCGGCACGTGCCGCCGGGCGGGCAGCCCGGCCGTCGCCGCCTCGGCTTCGGAGCCGTCCGCGCTGGCCGCCTCGGCGTCGTCCGCCGCCTGCCTGGGCTTACCCTCGTCGATGATCGTCTTGGCCCAGAATACGATGCCGAAGGCCGCGAAAATCGGCCACTCGAACGTATAGGCCCAGCTGAGGGCGTTGCCGGACTCCGCGCGGTGGAACTGCCAGTCGCCCAGCCACAGCATGCCCCAGACGGCCACCACCGTGAACGCGTGCCAGGCCAGCCACCTGGGGGTGATCACGAACCGCCATCGCGATCTCGGCCCGGTGCTCACCGGCGCCGGGCTCGACGGGTCAGGGCTGGACATACCAGTGATGCTAGCGCCGCGCCGGACCGCGCTACCCAGCGGCTGGCCGCACCAAACGCCAGATCGCGCTCGTACCGCACTCACCCGGCGCCTTCGGGAACCGCCCGACCGCCGTGCCCACCCTGGCGTAGCCCAGCTTTCGCGGTATCTGCCGCTGGCCGCGTTGTTCAGGTCATGCACGATCTCGGCCCGGTCGATGCCCGGCAGCCCGAACGCCACCTCGGTCAGCGCGGCCGCCGCCGCCGTCGCGACGCCCCGGCCGACGTGGTCCCTGGCCACCCAGTACCCGATCTCCAGCCCGCCGGGCCCGATCCGGGCCATCAGCCCCGCGCTGCCGCACGGCACGTCCCGCTCGCTGATCAGGTAGTTGAACGCCGCGCCCGACTCCCAGTCCCGCTCGCAGCCCCGCAGGTACTCGAGCGACCCCTCGGGCGAGTGCTCCGCCGCCCAGCTCATCCACGGCCGCAGGTGCTCCAGCGACGCGCCGACCAGGTCATAGGCCAGATCGGCGTCGGCAACCCGCCACCGGCGCAGCGTGACGTCGCCGTGGCGCAGTTCCGCGGCCGGGCGGACTAGCACTTCCATTGTCCGATGATGGCCGGATTGCGTCCCGGCCCGCAAACGAAATTGGCTTTCTAACCGGCCCCGGCGGCCCGCCCTGACCCCGGCCCGGAACCCCGTCACCCCTGGCCAGCGCGTCACTGCGCAGCACAGGGCGGCGGCCGGCGATAATCGGGGTCATGTCTCTAGCTGATCTGCTCTCGGGCAAGCTCGGCCACGGAGGCCGGCTCCCCGACCGGCTTGAGGACCTGCGCGGGCCGGCCAAGGGAGTCATCGTGCTGCCCAGGCACCTGTCGTGGCCAGGGATGCGCGAGTTCGACGTCACCGACGACGCCACCCGGCGCAGCATGTACGGCATCGTGCTGACCCAGGGCCAGCGCAACGACGTCAAGCGCTTCCTCAACGCGACGCTGCTGCGCCAGGACTGGCCCGAGCTCAGGTCCTCGCTCGACCCCCGCCTGCGCCGCTGGTGCGAGCGCCGCTTCGCGCTGGCCGAGGGCCTGGAGCCCGACCCGGCCACCGACCCCGCCTGACGGATTCTCCCTGGTCCAGAGCGATCCGCCGCAGAGCCGGTTCTGGCTGCTTCAGGCGGTCGCCGCCGGCACCCCGCTGGCGGTGCCCGCGCTGCTGGCCGCGGCCAGCGTCTGGCTGGTCCAGCGGCGCCCCTCCTAACGGCGGGTCAGAGCGCGAGCACCACGGCCCGCTGCCTAAGGTTGCGGCATGCGGAAATACGTCATCATGGGAGTGCAGGGCAGCGGCAAGGGCACCCACAGCGCCATGCTGGCCGAGGACCTGGACCTAGTGCATATCGGCGTGGGCGACATCCTGCGCTGGAATGTGCAGAACCACACCAAGCTGGGCGCGCAGATCCGGCGCACGATGGCGGCCGGCAGCCTGGTCAGCGACGACGTGATCGAGGGCGTGGTCTCGCAGCGGCTGTCCGAGCACGACTGGAACTACGGCTTCATCATCGACGGGTTTCCGCGCAGTGAGCGGCAGGCCGAGTTCTTCCTGGAGAGCTATGACCTCGACGGGGTCATCCACCTCTACCTGCCCGACAGCGAGGTCCGGCGCCGGGTGCTGGCCCGGCGGCTGTGCTCGGGCTGCGGCATGGACTACAACCTGATCAACAACAGCCCGCACGCCGACGGCAAGTGCGACGCCTGCGGCGGCGAGCTGATCCAGCGCGAGGACGACACCGAGGAGGCGCTCGCCGTCCGGCTGCACGAGTACCACACCAAGACCGACCCGGTGCTGGAGATCTTCCGCCGCAAGGAGTACGTCGTCACCGTCGACACCCGGCCCGACAAGGAGATCGTCCAGCAGGAGATCAGGAAGGCCCTCGGGCTGCCGCCCTACGTGCCGCGGCTCAGCGAGCGCGCCGCGGCCAGTTCCTGATGCGGGTGGTCATCGCTCCCGACTCGTTCAAGGGCACCATCGACGCGGCCAGCGCCGCGGCGGCACTGGCCGAGGGCTGGCTGGCGGCCCGCCCCGGCGACGAGGTGGTCTGCCTGCCGCTGGCCGACGGCGGCGAGGGCACGGTGGCTGTGCTGGCCGCGGCCGCTGAGGACTCGGTCTGGCACGAGGCCGTCGTCAGCGGGCCGGGTTCGGCGCGGGTCACCGCCCGCTGGCTCGAGCTGCCCGGCGCGGTCCACGTCATCGAGCTGGCCAGTGCGGCCGGCCTGCCCCAGCTGCCCGCGCCAGACCCGCTGGGCGCGCACACCGCCGGCGTCGGCCAGCTCCTGCGCCTGGCCCTGGACGCCGGGGCCCGCCGCATCGTGCTCGGCCTGGGCGGCTCGGCCTCCACCGACGGCGGGACCGGCGCGCTGACCGCCCTCGGGGCCCGCTTCCTGGACGCCGGCCAGCGCGAGCTGCCGCCGGGCGGCGGCGCCCTGATCCGGCTGGCCAGCGCCGACCTGAGCGGGCTGCGGCCGCCCCCGCCCGGCGGCCTCACCTGCCTGACCGACGTCCGCGCCCCCCTGCTCGGCCCCAACGGCGCCGCGGTCGTGTTCGCCCCCCAGAAGGGCGCCACCGCCCAGCAGGTCATCGACCTGGAACAGGGCCTGGCCAAGCTGGCCGTCGTGCTGCGCGGAGACCCGGCCGCCCCCGGCGCCGGCGCGGCCGGCGGCACCGGCTACGGACTGGCCGCCGCCTGGGGCGCCCAGCTGCGCCCCGGCTCGGCCGAGATCGCCCGGATCGCCGGCCTGGACACCGCGCTCACCGGGGCCGGCCTCGTCATCACCGGCGAGGGCCGCTACGACCAGACCTCCGGCGACGGCAAGGTCGTCGGCGCCGTGATCGCCGCCGCCGTCACCGCTGGCGTGCCCGCCGCGCTGGTCGCCGGGCTCATCGGCGGCCCGCCCGGACCCGGCCTCAGCCGGGCCGTGACGCTGGCCGGGCTGGCCGGCGACCCGGCCGCGGCCATGGCCGACCCCGCCCGCTGGCTGCGCCAGGCCGGCCGCGAGCTGGCGGGCTCGGCCAACCTCGCCGACCCCCAGCCCCTAGCCTGAGCACGTGCGAGAGATAGTCGTATTCGGCGGCAGCGCCCACCCCGCCCTGGCCGCCGAAATATGCAACAACCTCGACGTCCCCCTCCGGCCGGTGCGCCTCACCCGGTTCGCCAACGACTGCCTCGAGGTCCAGCTCCAGGCCAACTGCCGCGAGCGCGACGTCTTCCTCATCCAGCCGCTCGGCCCGCCCGTGCAGGAGAATCTGGTCGAGCTGCTGCTGATGATCGACGCCGCCCGCGGCGCGTCCGCGGCCCGGGTCACCGCCGTCATGCCGCACTACGCCTACGCCAGGTCCGACAAGAAGGACATGCCCCGGGTCTCCATCGGCGGCCGCCTGGTCGCCGACCTGCTGGCCACCGCCGGGGTCAGCCGGGTGCTGGCCATGACCCTGCACGCGCCCCAGGTGCACGGCTTCTTCTCGGTGCCCGTCGACCACCTGCACGCCCTGCGCGAGCTGGCCGGCCACTTCGCCGCCAGCGACCTGAGCAACCACGTCGTCGTCTCGCCCGACCTGGGCAACGCCAAGCAGGCCGCCGCCCTGGCCCGCCGGCTCGGCCTGCCCGTGGCCGCCGGGGCCAAGGAGCGGCACAGCGACAAGAAGGTCACCATCAGCTCCGTCATCGGCGAGGTGGCCGGCCGCGACATCATCGTCCTGGACGACGAGATCGCCCGCGGCACCACGACCATGGAGCTGCTGTCCGTACTGCGCGCCAACGGCGCGCGCTCCGTGCGCATCGCCTGCACTCACGGCCTGTTCAGCGATGGCGCGCTGGAACGGATCGCAGCCGTGCCCGAGGTCGAGGAGATCGTCTGCACCAATACCGTCCCCGTACCGCCCGACCGGTCGGTGCCCAAGCTCAAGGTCATCTCCATCGCCCCGGCCCTGGCCGAGGCCATCCGCCGCATCCACGAGGGCGAGTCCGTCAGCGCCCTGTTCGACCCCCGCTAGCTCACTGCCTCACTCTGCTCGCCGCCGCTCGACGCACCCCTGGCCCGGCTGACGGCCAGTCCCGCTGGTCCCCCCGGCCAGTCCGGTCTCACAGTCCCCGGCCGGTCACGCTGACCCCAGTTCCGACCCGCCCGCAACCTGCCTTATAACGGCGCCGGAATGCGTGACCCCATGATCACGGTCGCTTCTCAGTCAATATCCCTGACAAGTGACCGTGATCATGGCGTTCATCTAAGTGATCACGAAGATGCTTCCAGGAGCCGGGCGCCGTGGGCAGTAGAGTTGCCGCATGCGCCCGGCGGCCTGCCCAGGGCCAGCGCCGAATGGCGATTCGCCGCCGCCATCCACAACCTGTTCAAAGGCATCAGCACCAGCCACCTCACCCCCGACACCCGCACCGCCCTGACCAGCTAGCCCGGCCCCGGCCACCAGACCACGCATCACCAGCCCTGCCACAAGGCAATACGCCCAGCCGCCAGACCAATTCAGCAACAGCCCGTATGGACCATACGGTCCGAACCACTCCGCTACCGCGAAGCTGGTGTGAC